>ERZ808040.1838-NODE-1838-length-13317-cov-18.029532_pt1 | contig 13317 bp, 13 predicted proteins | sample MGYA00380191_ERZ808040 | MGnify/ENA primary metagenome ERZ808040 (study PRJEB31490, sample SAMN06133395) | mouse gut metagenome | isolation source: J6 | host: mice | place: China: Chengdu | collected 2015-05 ... | reverse complement strand
TGGAGAAGGTGGAGAACGGCCTTGTCTACACCGTGGAGGGCAACTCCGGCGATAGCTGCCGGGAGAACCGCTACGCCATAGGACACTACGAGATTTACGGGTACGGCACTCCTGCCTACTGACCCCTCAGACGCATAATTTTCGCCCTGGACTGACTGGAAACAGTTCGTCCAGGGCGGCTTTTTTCATTTCTCGTTACAGCCGATACGTTCAATATTTCCGAATGAGTTGGTATCTTTTACAAAACGCACAACATCGCTGGGGGAGCAATCCAATATCGTACACAGCTTTTCCAGTGTGAGCATGGTGATGTTCTTATTCTTTTTCAGCCAATCCAGGGTGCGGCGGTCTACTCCGGCCTGAATGAGCGCATATTGCGTTACGCCCTTCTTTTTCATCGTGTCCCACAAAGGGCTGTAATCGACCACCCCGCCACCCCCTTTTGAAATAATACCTTCATTATAGGGTGGCCAAAAGATTTTGGATATTGCACATATATGTGCAATATGGTATGCTATGAACCGGAGGATATAGCAGAGTGTGAGCGCATTAAGGCCCAGGCAGATAGGGGGCTTGCGATTGTGAATGTCACCTAAATAAAAATGTATCTCCCAGGAGAGACGCATCCCCAGAGTTGTTTGCCCTTTTGTATGGGAAAATGGCCTGTTCACACAGGCGGCATTGGTTATTCACGCCCCCACATAGGTCATCGGCGCCAAATCGTAGACAAACGATTTTTTATTGCTATAATGGGCTTATATCTGCATTTTAAGAGAGGTGATCCATCAACATGATAGAAAAAATTTCGGCGGAAAATGCGTGCGAGGCCGCCCGTTACATTATGACGGAATACTATCGTTTGAATGTCGAACCGTTCTTTTCTGTTCTGTCTCAAAACTGCGTATGGATACTTCCGGGCGGACAGATCGTGATCGGAGCGGAAGCGATACGGGCGATGTTCCAGGACGGCTTTGTAATGCCTCCGTTTCAGGCCGAGGACGTGGAGTTTGATCTTCTGAACACAGGCAGCCCGGAGCAGATCGGGGTGTTCGGCACATACTCCCTGTTCTCCGACGTGGAATCGGAAATGATACTGGCGGGAAAGCAGCGCGTTACGATGATGTTTCGGAAAGAGAAGGACGGCTTTCGCCTCTATCATCTTCACGCCTCCAACGAGTGGGACGAGCCGGCCGAGGGCGAGATATTCCCCGCGCAGATCAGCCGTACTATCTTCAAAAGCTCTTGCAGGAGAGCGGGCAGGCCCCCAACCGCCGCATTATCATCAAAGCGGAAAACGCCACCTATTCTTTCGACCCGGATATGGTACTGTATGTGGAGGCCATCGGCAAAGTGTGTACGGTCTACATGATGAACCGCACCATGGTGATACGCCAGCCCATCATCGTCCTTGAAACGCAATTCCCAAAGCAGTTTTGCCGGATACACCGCAGCTATTTAGTCAACTGCCGTTTTGTTCTCCAGGTGGAGCGGTACTCGGTGACGCTGATCAACGGCACGGTCCTGCCGGTCCCCGCAAAACGGTACATGGAGGTGCGGGAGAAAATCACCGCCCTAATAAAAAATGAAAATCAGGAGGCCAACCCTTGAAAAAACTCGCAATCCTTTTTGCACTGACCCTCTGCGTGGCGCTGGCGGGCTGTAACCAGCCCACCCCGCCCCAGGGCGGCGAACCCTCGCAGAACCCCTCCGGCACGGTGAGCACTCCCCCAGTGGAGGAGCCCACCGCCACAACACCCCCGGCGGGCGGATCCACTGACCCGACACCCGCAGAGGGTGAACAGGCGGCTACGCTGTATATCGGAACCAAGGCCAACGGCTTTACCGAGTACCCCATGACCTATGAGGGGGACCTGACCCCGGAGAAGCTGATCCAGGGCATCGCGGACCTGACCGGCTGGAACTTGAGCCTTGCGGAAGATGTTATCAGCGGAAAGGGCGGAATGAGCGTGTGCCTGGCCAGCGAATCCTCCTTGTTCACCGGTCCGCCCGACCCGCAGAAGGACGAGTTTCATATGTACGACTTGGGTCAGCTTGCGGAGACGATCTTGGACAGCATCCAGAAAACCTTGCAGGAAGGCTTTACCGGCGAGGGCGGCGACCCGGACGCGTTGGACATTTGGTACTACATGGAGGGGAATCAGCCGTTGGAGCTTCCCATCCTGGGCCTCTCCTGGCCCATTGACCAGCCCTATCAGTGGGCGGGAGCGGAAACTGAATAAGCCCCGCAAAAATCATAATATGCTGAGACGCACCTTCACCAGCAATCTGCTCTCCTCCGGCGCGACGTGCCAGAGCTGCTGGGGCACACCGACGCAGTACCACGATGAACATTTACGCCCATGCTATGAGGAGGCCAAGCGCGCCTCCGCCCGACTGCTGGATAAGGTCGCCTGCAGGGAGTAAAAAATTTTCCTTGTTTCAGCCCATGGAACCGTCACTCAGGAAGAGGGCAGTCTTGCAGCAGCTTTGTTTGCCAGATCTAATGCCGCCCCAGGCCGCCGAGGAAACGGTGGAGCGGTACTGCAACTCGTGACCGCACACAACCGACCGATTTTGAAGGGCACCCCATTGGGTGGAACTTCTTTACGAAGTTCCACCCAATGGGGTGCCCTGATTCTCAGCGGCAAAGCTGAATTTATCTTTACCTGATAAGTACAGAGGGACGCAAGGCGAATCTGCCTTACGTCCCTCTGTGCCATCATTCAGCGTTTTACTGTACTGCGTTGTTCTCCTGGCCCTCAATAAAGTTTTTCAGCATTTGCGCCACCTGTGCCCGGCTTGCCTGCCCCTGAGGTCCCAACCGCCCGTCGCCAGAGCCGTTCAGGATGCCGTTCTCCACAGCCCAGCGCAGGGCCTCCAGCGCGAAGCCGCCAATCTCACCCTCATCACTGAAATACAGCTCCTTGCTGGCGGCGGCGGGACTGCCGGAGTACCGCCAGAGCATGACCGCCAGCTGCTCACGGGTGATGGGGTCGTTGGGGCCGAAGGTCCCGTTGCCATAGCCGCCCACAATGCCCTGGCTCGCGGCCCAGCGGACAGCCTCGGTGTACCACGCTTCGCCCCACACATCGGAAAAGTCCGACAGGTAATCCACCTCCGGCCTGCCCTTCTTGTTGAACAAAATCTGCGCCAACTGGGCGCGGGACAACTGTGCGTTGGGGGCGAAGTTACCGCTGCCGCAGCCGTTCATCAGGCCCTCCGCCTGGACAAACTGCACCGCCTCGTAGTACCAATCGCCCTCGGATACGTCCGTAAAGGGGCTGCTCCAGGGCGTGTTGACCGATTTGTAGGTCACTTCGATCTTTACTTTTCCGTTGGGCTGCTTAAAGGTATAAGTGCCGTCCGGCTTCACCGTCACCTCCACGGGCTTGCCGTTTTGGTCGGTCACGGTGATTTTGTCCACCTCATAGCCGTTGTCCGGCCTGGGCTTCACGGTCACGGTGTCGCCCCGCTTCGGGCTGGAAGGGGAAACGCTCACGCTGCCACCCTCGCTGGGCTGGGGCACGTCGGGCCTGTAGGTAGGCGGGATATAGCTGCCGCCGCCGGAGGGGCCGCCGCCAGTGGCCGGAATGGTCTCCCTCACCGTCACATAGCTGCAGACGGTACATTCCTTGTGGCGGCTGCCGGGTTGACTGCTTGTCGCCGCCTGGTCTGTGATCCAGGCCCCGGCATTGTGGGAGCCATAGCTCTCCTTCTCACGGTTTTCCGTGGCGGGACAGCCCTTCGCCTGACAATCATGCCAGTGGTATCTGGAATCGCCGCTCCAGCTCGTGCTCCAGTCATGGGTGTGGTTGGGGCCGGGCTGTTCCGTCGCCGCCACCTCAACAACGTAGGTGGTCTGTCTGCCCTCGTAGGTGACGGTCAAAGTCTTGCTGCCCGCCGTGCTGGAATCAAAGCCGCTGACCATATTTTTTGTAACTGGAACGGTCTGCGTGCTCCCGTCGGAGTAGACCGCCTCAATGGTGAGCCCCGTCACGTCCAGCGGGCTGTTCAGTTCATAGCTGGTCTTATGTCCGGCGCTGTTCACCCGGATGGAGACGACAATGGGCGCGTTGAAGTCTGGAACGGTGATTGAGGCGGGAGCTCCCGCCTCATGCGTCTGCGTTTCACGCAGGCGCACGAAATAGGTTCTGGGGGTCAGGTTCGCGATCTCAGTGCCGGTACAGTTCCGCGCATCGGAGAAATCCGCCTGGGCGGCGTACTCCATCGCAACCGTAACGCCGAGGATTTTTCCGTCCGCTCCACCCGCAGAGGTGGGAGGGTCGACGGACAGCCCGGTGGGGGCGGCGGGACCGTCCGCTTTGGCGATGCTCCAGGGGATGTCTTTCGCAGCGGTGGTTCCATCGTTCCACTGATAGCCGGGCTCCAGCGCGGCGATGGCGGTGTAGTTGCCCACAGCGGTCCCCTTGTGCCCGGTCAGGGTGTAGCCGGTCCCTTCCTCCACGCCGGTCTGTTCCCCTCCCGTCCATTTCAGGCCGGTTTTCGCCACAGGGACGGAAATGGAGGTGGGCGGGGGCGTCACGTTATCGCCAACGGTCAGCGTACAGGAGGCGGAGAGGTCCTTTCCAGAAGCGGTATAGGTTCCCGGGACAGTAATGTCAAACTGGTATATGCCATCAACAACCGGGTCTGTGTATGGGTTGCTGCCATCACAGATGATCAATTCATCCCCGTCTCCGGTATCTCCCACATAAATGCGCAGACCGACCGCTTCATAGTAGCTCCAATCATCGTTTGGATCTTGCTTGATTTGAGCTACATGGCTATTTACGGAAATCCGCAAAGCATCTTCCAGGTCCAGTGGCTCGTCGCTGTAAGCTGTGTGCAACGGTATCAAAATGCCATCTTCTGCGCTGTCCGCGCTTTGCTGACTGGTCAGCCGAACGTTTTCCGGGGCAAAACTTACCAGCTTGGATGGAGGCTTTTCCTCCCCGCCGGGAGAATCATCTTCGACGGTCCATTTGCCGCCGTTGTCCCGCACCAGCTTCAGGTTGGGCTTGGTGCTGGGGCAAATGAGCTCAAAATCACCGTCAGCGGACTGGGGTGCGTTGACATACACACGGCCAAGTTCAGGAGTTGCTGTCGAAGCTCCGCTAAAAATGCCGCTGATGCCGATTTTGGTTGTTCCCGACACACTGCCGTCGATGGTCAAGGTCTGATCCTTGCCCAGAACCAGGCTGCCGCCGCCCTGAAGGCTGGCAAATTTCAGGTTGGTCAGCTTGGTCAGGTTCAGAACATTTGAAGAAGAAACAGCAAGATATGTGCTGACGAGGTTACTGTCCGCTGTGGGTGTCAAATTCCCGCCGCTGTCCACCGTAAGGCTGGACAGGTTCTTCAGGGTAAGGCCTTCATTGAGGCTGCCATTGCCTGTGTAGACTACCGCCGCATACTTACCGCTGCCGGTGTCGCCGTTCACCATAGAGGTGGAGGTATAGTAAAGATTGAAGGTGACGTCGCCAGTTACACAATAAGTTGTGGGGCTGGGGGTGGGAGGGGCGACATCCTCGTTGGGATTCATCATCCCATCGTCGGAAACAAAAGTTTCCAACGCCCCGCAGGCGTAGAATGTCCCCGCCTTGCTCGTACCAGTCATCGTAACAGTGGCACGAATTGAGGAACCGTTTGGCCGTCCGTCGGTGGAGATGCTGCCGGCATAGACGTTGCCCATTTCAGGACAGTTCTCAATGATAATATTCCCGTGATCGCCGGACTTAGCGGTGATCGCCAATCCCGTCGCGCCGCCGCAGAACAAATGGATATCATTTTTCGCGCTTTTACTGCGGGTGACATTTCTTAAGATGAGGGTATGGCCGTTTGCCATGATGGCGTTGCGCACACGGTTGGGAAAGGCAAGCTCCAGGTCCTCAAAGGTAACGTCCGCCGCCAGGATGATCCCGCCGGTGCGAATGTTCAGGCGGGCATCCTGAGAAGCGCCGCGGATGGTAACGTTCTTGTCGATCACCCAGGGGTCGTTGCGGTTTGTGTCGTTGGTCCTGCACAATCCGATTATTTTGACAATATCGCCATCGTTGGCGTTTGCCACAATTGCAGCCAGATCCTCGACATTGTCAGCCACGTGGGTCGTTCCGGTCTGTCTGTCCGCGGCCAGGGCCGTACCCGGAAGTGCCGCTGCCATGACGCAAACCGCCAGCAAGGCCGCCGCGATCCGAACTCTCATTCTGTGATACAAAAATGCTCCTCCTCTGCTCCAGGCCCTCAGGCCGCGCCCCTGCCTCCGGCGGGAAATGTTGACGCATACTGTAATCATACTATGCTAAACAGCATACTTTCTTTTAGACCCTTTTGTTCACGATTCCTCCTATTCCGGCAAAGGGGCTTAATCCCCTTGCCGATTTCTTTTTGATCCCCTGGTTAATCAGACAGGGCACATTTTTCCGTTTACACTATACCAGCAATTTCAACTTTTCGCAATAGGTTTTGCGCGTGTAATATAAAACCTCCCTATGTACCATTAAACGGCGGCACATAGGAAGTCTGTTTTAATACCAATCGTGCTTTTCGTTCCGATCGAGAGCGTTGATTTGCGCCATCTCTTCATCGATCAGCGCAAAATGATACAGCTGCGTGTTTTCTTTGATATGGTCAGGGTTGCTGGAGCCGGGGATCACCACCACACCCTTTTGCAGATTCCATCGAAGAATCACCTGGGCGGAGGATACACCGTGAGCCTTTGCAATGCCAGAGATTGCCTCGTCTCCCAGCAGCTCCGCCGTATGCCCCCGGCCGCCCAGGGGGTACCAGCCCTGCACCACAATTCCCAGGCTTTGAATATAGGGAATCACATCGTTCTCCTGATAGTAGGGGTGGATTTCATTTTGAACCAGTGCCGGAACGATGTCCACCTGGGGCAGAAATTCCTCCAACTCCTCCACATACCAGTTGGATAGGCCGATGGAGCGGATTTTCCCATCCTCCACAAACTTTTCCATCGCTTGATACGCTTTTACGTCGTTGCGGTCAGGGTGGTGCAGGAGCATTAGGTCCACATAGCCGATGTCCAGCCGATCCAGACACGCCTGAATGGCTTGCTCCGGGTTTGCCATCTCGCTGCCTGGATAAATTTTCGTAATGACGAAAATATTTTCTCTTCCGAGGCCCAGCTCCTCCATGGCCTCCCGGATGGCCCGCCCCACTTCTTCCTCGTTGCCATAGGCGGAGGCAGTGTCGATCAGACGGACACCGCTGGCCAGAGCGGACTTTACAGAATGAACGCAGGTCTCCCCGTGGAGGCTGTAGGTCCCCAGGCCGTTGAGGGGCATTTCATAGCCGTTGTTAAGGGTGACGGTCCTGCCCTCAAAATCAAAAGCTCTCACCTTGCTGTCCCGTGCTGGATCGTTCAGCGAAAAAGTGACGGAGACATTGCCGCCGCCGGCCTTCAGTATCTCCCGGAGCTGAGATTCCGTGACACCGTCAATATGCCCCAGGCGGGTAAAATTCCAGGTGTTTTCATCATAATAAATGGTGACGCTGTTACCTTGGTAGAGGATAATATCTCCGGGTTTGGCGGTAACTTGCCGGTTGCTCTGTGGAAGGGTCGTACCAATACTGCCCACCTTCTCAAATCCGCCGTAGTCGCTCATGTCCACGGTCAGCGGCCCTTTGGACAGCAGTTCCTTCCATGCTGTGACCGATGGATTATCCTCCAAGGTCACCGTCCAGACAGTGTCATCGATTTGAACATACATCTGATTTGCCTCCTCGCCCGCGGCTTTGGGCAGGTCAAGGCCGTTTACCCACTCCTCCACTTGAGATGTTTCAGAGAACCGACGGCCCTCCAGCCAGGTGGCGTCCGGCTCGTAGCCCCGGATGGTGGCGTCCTCGTGGGGGCTGCTCCCGGAGGTGCAGAAGGTGGCCACAGTTTTGCCGCTCAAATCGTAGGTCTCCAGGAAGGTGTGGATGATCTTGGGCGCGCGGCCCCACCAGATTGGGTAGCCGATGAGCACCGCGTCATACCGCTCCATATCCTCCACAGCGTTGGCGATGGCGGGGCGGGCCTTGGAATCGTTCTGCTCGGTGTTGGCCCTGCAGTCGGCATTGTAATTCAGGTCGGCGGCGGTGTAAGGCTGGGCGGGGAGGATCTCAAAGAGGTCGCCGCCGGTCAGCTCCGCCACCTTTTCCGCCACCGGGCGGGTGTTCCCCGTGGCAGAGAAATAGGCCACCAGCACCTTGCCTCCGGATGTATCCTGCTGGGGAAGCCGGGCGTAATTCATCACTGCCGCCGCGGCCTGGGCCCGCGTGGCGTGTTTGGAGCTGCCGTCAAAACCGGGGATACCGTTGGTGACGCCCTGGCCAACGTACCGCTGGAAAATCAGATTCAACTGCTCCTGGGTGATGGGGTCGTCGGTGCCGAAGCGGCCGTCGCCATAGCCGCCCACCAGCTGTTCGCTGGCCGCCCAGCGGACGGCCTCGCTGTACCACTGATCCTCGGGAACATCGGAGAACCGCATCAGGTAATTCACCACCGGCTTCTCCGCCTGCCGCCACAGGATGGTGACCAGCATGGCGCGGGTCAGGGTCTCCTCCGGCGCGAAGGTGGTGTCAGATGTTCCGTTCATGATACCGTGCTGCTGGCAGTAAGAAACAGCTTCAGCGTACCAAGCGTCAGCGGGCACATCCGTGAAAACCGTCGCCGGCTCAGTTTCAACGGCGAGCTTTGCGCTGTCCAAGTTCTCCCCATCGCCGGCGGCGGGGACTTCCGCCGCTCCGCAGGAGGTCATAGTCAGCAGACAGGCCATACAGATTGCTATTGAGAAGGAAAAGATTTTTTTCATCGCGGTTCCTCTCTTAATTTCGAGACAGTTGATTGTAAATGTCATCTGCCACCGGCTCCAGCCATTCGTTGGACGTGTCCTCCCCCGGGCACTCTACTGCCAGGTGGCTGAACCAGCAGTTTGCCTTGGCTCCGTGCCAGTGCTTCACCCCGGCGGGGATGGTCACCACATCGCCGGGCTTCAGGCTTTGGGCCGGTTTCCCGTCCTCCTGATACCAGCCCTCGCCGTCCACGCAGATCAGGATCTGCCCACCGCCGCTTTTGGCGCGGTGGATGTGCCAGTTGTTGCGGCAGCCCGGCTCAAAGGTGACATTGGCGATGAACACCGTCTCCTTGGGGTCGGTCAGGGGCTTCAAATAGCTGTTTCCAGTAAAATACCGGGCAAAAGCCGTGTTCGGCTCCCCCTGTCCGAAGCCGCCGCCGTGCTGTTCCGATAGGGCGCTCCTGCCCGTTGTCTGCTCTCCCATGTTAGGGCCTCCCTTCACTTCAAATTTTGTTGAAAGAAATCTACCAGCTTGTCAAAGGGGATGACGTCCGTCCGGTCGTAGAGGTCGATGTGGACGGCGCCGGGGATGAGGAGCAGCTCCTTGTTGTCCCCCTTCAGATTGGCAAAAGCGTCCCGGCTGAAATAGCAGGAGTGGGCCTTGTCCCCGTGCATCACCAGGACGGCGGAGCGGATTTCCCCCGCATAGGCCAGGATGGGCTGGTTGAGGAAGGACATACAGCCGGTGACATTCCAGCCGCCGTTGGAGTTGAGGGACCGGGGATGATAGCCCTGCGGGGTCTTGTAGTAGTCATAATAGTCCTTGACAAAGAAGGGCGCGTCTTTGGGCAAGGGGTCGGCCACGCCGCCGCCCAGGGCGTACCCGCCGCTTTGATAGTCCATAATCCGCTGGACGTTGAGGGCTTTTTTCTTCTCGAAACGGGCCTCCTCGCTGTCCTCGGCATCAAAATAGCCCTTGGCATTCACCCGGCTCATGTCGTACATGGTGGAGGCCACGGTGGCCTTGATTCGGGTGTCCAAAGCGGCCGCGTTCAGCGCCAAGCCGCCCCAGCCGCAGATGCCGATGATGCCGATCTTCTCGGGGTCCACGTCCTCCCGCAGGGAGAGATAGTCCACCGCCGCCTGAAAGTCCTCGGTGTTGATGTCTGGGGAGGCCATATAGCGCGGGGCACGCCGCCGCTCTCGCCGGTGAAGGAGGGGTCAAAGGCGATGGTCAGGAAGCCCCGCTCCGCCATGGTCTGGGCGTACAGTCCGGCGCACTGCTCCTTCACCGCGCCGAAGGGGCCGCACACAGCGATGGCGGGCAGCTTCCCGATCCTGCCTTTGGGGGCATAGCAGTCAGCGGCCAAGGTGATGCCGTAGCGGTTGTGGAATGTCACCTTGCTGTGGTCCACCTTGCCGCTCTTGGGGAAGGTCTTATCCCACTCCGGAGTCAGGGTCAGCTTTTCATCCATAGGAAATTCCTCCTTTTTTTGCGTTCTTCTCCAACTGATAGACGAGATAGTCCAGGCAGTCGATGTTTCGCTCCGCCTCATGGCAGCGTTCCATCAGATTTCTGCGGTGCCGGGCAAGCAGCGCAAATCCCTCTTTCGCCCGCCCCTGCTCCGCCAGCGAGACAAACCGCTCCGTCAGCGAGGCGTCGCAGCCCGCGTCCGCAAGGGTTTGCCGCAGAACGCCGTTGTCCTCCAAGGCCGCCACCTCCTTCCGACCCTTATTGTATAGGCGCGGTATTGAAATAGCAAATACTTAGTTTCTATATCATGTTATTCTTGAAAAGAATAACATCTCCTGCTACACTGACAGCAGGAGGTGTTATTGTGGAACTGCGCGTTTTACGGTATTTTCTCGCCGTGGCCCGGGAGGGCAGCGTCACCCACGCCGCGGAGCGGCTCCATATCTCCCAGCCCACCCTGTCCAAGCAGCTCAAGGACTTGGAGGCGGAGCTGGGCAAAAAGCTTTTTGTTCGTAGCAGCTTCAACGTCCGGCTGACGGACGAGGGAATGCTGCTGCGCCGGCGGGCGGAGGACATCCTGGACATGGTGGATAAGACGGCGGAGGAGTTCAAGGCCCTGGGGCAGATCACCGGCGGGGATATCCATGTCGGCTGCGCGGAATCGGACGGCATCAAGCATCTGGCCCGGCGAATCAAAGCGGTGCAGGCACAGTACCCCCGCATCCGGGTGCACCTGTACAGCGGCGACCGGAGCGACCTGGCGGAGCGGCTGGAGCAGGGCCTGCTGGACTTCGCCGTGCTGGTGGAGTCCAACGACCTGTCCAAATATAATTACCTCCCCCTGCCCGGCGCGGACACCTGGGGCGTCATCCTGCGGCGGGACCACCCCCTGGCGGAACGGGAGGCGATCACGCCGCAGGCCCTGCTGGATATTCCCCTGATCTGCCCCCGGCAGGGACTGCAAAAGGAGCTCTCAGACTGGTTCCAGGAGAAGGTAGACCGGCTCAACATCGTGGCGACCTGCAATCTGGCCTACAACGGCGCAGTTTTGGCTCGGGAGGGCCTGGGCTGCCTGCTCTCCTTTGACAAGCTGGCGGACACCGGGCCGGACAGCCCGCTGTGCTTTCGGCCCCTGACACCGCCGCTCCACTCCAGGCTGTTTCTGGCCTGGAAAAAGTACGCAGTGTTTTCCCCGGCGGCAGAGGTGCTGCTGAACGAGATGAAGGCTCACGATTCCGCTTTAAAATAAGTAAAAAATGAGCAAGACGGCAGATGGTGAGGAACTGGAGCATAAGCTGCAGCATACCATACGGTTATTTTCAGAAAGGTTCAAACGAATGTTTTGTGAAGTGAAATTATTGGAGGGACTGCTTTTACACCAGTCCCTCCATATTTTTCCTATAATTTTTTACTGGGCATAAATTAGATAATGAGAAGCTTCTCAATAAGTCAGGCCGTCGAATCGCAGATACGAGGTACGGAAGTTGGCTTAAGAGCAAAGAATGGAAAAACAAAAAAGACCGGGGCGCCCGCTTGTGCGGACGCCCCGGTCGGCGATTACCTGCCCCTGCAGCTTACTCAGGAAACCGCCAAACCAACCTTATCCGAATCTTTTCCTTATTGCGGGCAGGTTCGGATTTGTTGTTTATTTGGACAATATCAACGCATAGAGAAGCGGCCTCTGTCAGTGCGACGGGGCCGCTTCTGTTATGTATTCTCCTGTTGGCACTTCCATTCTTCAAACGCCGCTTGCCCTTCCAGGCTATTGAATGGTCTGGGGCCGGCTTCTACAAGAAGCCGGCCCCAGGCCAAACTGTCATCGCTTGATATCGTAGTTCATGTTCATCAGGTTGCGGATAGAATCCACGTCGTCGGTAATGTTGCCGTCTCCGTGAATGGTGTGCTTGATGACGCTGCTGGCCACGGCGAAATTTATCATGTCCATGGGTTTATAGCCATGCATCTGCGCGTAAATCAGGCCGCTGGCAAAGGCGTCGCCCCCGCCCACCCGGTCCAAAATATTAAACGTAAAGCGCTTGCTCTCAAACGTGTGGCCCTGATACCACATATAGGCCATCAGGCTGTTTTCGCTGCCACTGTGGGCAAAGCGCACGTGTCGGGCGATGCACTTCAGGTTGGGATAACGCTCCACAAAGCGCTGGAATACCTCGTCCTGCTGCTCATAGCTGGGCTGGAGGGGCACGCCGTCTTTCCAGTCCCCCCTGCTGTGGTCCCCATCGTCCCGCCACAGATGATATGGCTCGATGCCCAGCAGCACATCCACATAGGGCAGGCACTGGGTGCAGTAGTCCCTGGCCTGCTCCCAAGTCCACAGCTTACTGCGGAAATTACCGTCAAAACTGACGGTAAGGCCCTTTTCCTTCGCTGTTTTCAGGCAGTCTAAAATAAACTGGGCGCAGCTGGGGGACAAAGCCGGGGTGATGCCGCTCAAGTGGAGCCAGTCAAAACCCTCCAGCAAGGCATCCAAATCCACACCGGAAAAATCGTACTCGGTGATGGCGCTGTGCTTCCGATCATAGGTCACCTTGCTGGGCCGGATTCCGTAGCCGGTCTCCAGATAATAGGTGCCCAGGCGGTGTGTTGGCGTCTCCTCCGGCGTAGACAAAATCACAGGGGTGCAGTGTACATCGTTGCTGCGCAGCATCCGCACCGCGCTTTTCCCCAGGCTGTTGTTGGGCACCACGCTGAAAAATGTGCTGTCAACACCCAAATTGGCCAGAGCCAGCGCGATATTGGCTTCGCTGCCGCCATAGCTGGCTTCAAAACTGCTGCTCACCCGGATTTTGCCGTAATTTGGTGGGGTCAGACGGAGCATAATCTCCCCCACGGTGATAAATTTCAGACTGCTCTGTCCCCGAAGCAAAGGATTACAATGTTCCATATCATAACCTCCCCGTTTTTGTTATGTTTCGCGCCCCCTTATCTCTGAATCCGGCCGGAGCCATCGCCTCCGGCCAGCTTCTCCACCTCGGCCACGGTGACCATGTTGTAGTCGCCCTCGATGGAGTGCTTCAGGGCGCTGGCCGC
>ERZ808040.1834-NODE-1834-length-13321-cov-7.596119_pt1 | contig 13321 bp, 8 predicted proteins | sample MGYA00380191_ERZ808040 | MGnify/ENA primary metagenome ERZ808040 (study PRJEB31490, sample SAMN06133395) | mouse gut metagenome | isolation source: J6 | host: mice | place: China: Chengdu | collected 2015-05 ... | reverse complement strand
GCAATATTCAATTAAAATACAGTAACTATGCGGGTTTCAGCAGTTAATGCTGTTATTCCGTGAATAATTCAGGTTTATGGCTATAATAATTCCACAGCGCAAGCATATGCAGAAAAATATAACAGAAAGTTTGTTTCATTAGGTGAAGCACCAGAATCATCAACTGTAATCTTTTCGGGGTATCGTGGGGAAAATGTACGATTTGAATTAGATAGCAATGGCGTGCTTACGATTAGTGGCTATGGGGAAATGGAAAGCCCCACGGCAGGTTTTGCTAATTACTGGGTTGATATTGAAAAAGACATAGACTATGAAAAAGATATTAGAAAAGTGATTATAAAAGGTGAAGTAACAAACATTAGTCCTTATGCATTTTCAGCTTGTAGCAACTTGATAAATGTAAATATTTTAGCAGATATAATAAAAATAGAAGAGGGGGCATTTCAATTTTGTTCTAGTTTAGTAGATGTGGATATTCCATCAACTGTAACAGAGCTAGGGGCAGAAACATTTAGAGGGTGCGGTAATCTTAAAGATGTTAAGATTCCATCTGGTATAACAAGAATACAGGATGGAACTTTTAGGGATTGTAACAGTCTTGAAAATATGGAAATTCCATCAAGTGTAATAAACATAGGGAACGGCGCGTTTGGTGATTGTGAGGGACTAAAAAGTATAAAGATTTTAAATCCTGATTGTGTAATTAGCGATGATTTTATTGCACCACCTGATGCTAATATTTTGTATGGCTATGCCATACCAGGTAATGCAACAATATACGGTTATAATAATTCCACAGCACAAGCCTACGCTAAAAAATACAACAGAAAATTTATTACACTAATGGAGCAAACAGAGAACACAATACAATCACTTACAGTAGAAGATATGGGAGGTATCTTAAATGATACAATCAAAACGACAGGCAAATTAACTTTAGTAAATAATGGGCAGAATTCATCAGATATGTTGAAGGAAGAAGTAAAGAAGATTCAATGGATAAGTAGCGATCCAGAAATTGCAGAGGTTACAGAGTGTACCATAAAAAATGTAATAAGTAATTTATCATCAGAAATAGAAATATGTATAACACCATATCAGGCAGGGACTGTAACGATAACAGGGATAACATCTGATCAAAATATAAAGGCAAATTGTAAGATAATTGTGGAACCGAAGTTGGATTTGACCATCGAAACGGAAAAAGACACAGCAATCATTAAGGGAAATGTGCGTTATGTATCGAATGGAGGTGAGGTTGATCCGGATTATTTGAAGCAGTATATGGAGGGGCTTTCATATATTGTTGTTACAAACGAAAATGCAACAGCACTTGAAGAAACTGCTTCTTATGAGATTCTTACAGGAGGATATGGTGCAGAGTATACATTAATGCTCAAAATGGTGGATAATACTGCAGAGATTCAACCTTTTGAAGTGCAATTTATCTCTGCTGGCGGAAATTGTTGGTATCTACATGCAACACTCTGCAAGACAGATGGATATTTTCGTATAAAAGTAGATTCTAATAATTTTGATCATGAAGATATAGGTGAATCTCATGATAATGATATGTCTAAAAAAATAGGTTCAGCATACGTGACTTCATTGGATTATTATTCAAAGCTTGTATCGGGGCTTTCTTGGGATGAAGAAATTGCTATTTTGAGTGAAATGAATGTAGAGGAGTGGACTGGTTCTTGTTTTGGGGCATCAGTATCTATGGCATTGGCAAATCTTGAGTTATTTAATGTTAAAGCCCTTGGTGCAGAGGATGGTAATTATTATTCTTTGAAATCACCTATGGAAAATGAGGATTTAAGAGATGCAATCAATTTTTATCACTTGCTTCAATACCGGAAGGATTGTGATCCTAATAAAGTAATATATAATGACATGAAAACGTCATTACATAAATGGTGTAGTGAAAATGTTGTATTTAATCAAAAATCGTTTTGGAAAGCTTTTTTGAGTGCTGTTTATACCAATGTTGAGAATAAAAGACCAATGATATTTTCTATGGGATATAAAGATGGGGATGGGGAGATAAGAGGACATTCAGTCATTGTATGCGGGATCGACGATACAAATAGTCAATATTATAACATTAAAATGTATGATTTAAATAATACATATTCTTACACATGTTTACAAATCTCTAAAACTTTTGATAAATTTTGGTATATAGGTTCAGTCGATGTATCACATAATAATTGGAAATTTTTGCATTACATGGAATATGATACATTATATAAAATGAGCCAATTAGCGGACAGCATAGATGCTAAAAATAGATTAGCTATAAAAAGTAATGGAGTATCTGCACCAGTACTGCAAAATCCCAGTTCAATTATTGTAAGTGCATATTCAAAATTTTATTTGGAGAATAGTCAAGGTCAATATCTATCATATGACGGAACTAATTATTCAGGGAATATAGACATTTATGGAGTGAGATTGGTTGGGGAAAATAAAAATCAGAAATTCATATTTACTGTAGAGGGGGATAATCAATATAAATTAAGTGATTTTACAGATGGGATAAGTTTCGGCACAATCATAGATGGTACTTCTTATATGACAACGGCTTCATCTGCAAATACAATAACGATCAATGGTAAAGACGGAATATCCTTTTCGGGATCTAAGATTAAATTTTCGGGTGAAATATCTGATAATGAAAGTTATAAACTGATTAAGTTTAACGGATTGAGTGAATCAGATGTTAATATTAAGAAGGAAAATAAGAATGTTATAGCGAAAAGTCAGAATGGAATAAATGATTTAAGCGTGGATCTGATTTCAAATAATTCCTCTAAAATCCATAAGGATATAAAATATGGAACTGATTTCAATGTTAATGTAGATACTGGTAAGATAGAATATGCTGGTGATACAGATTCAGATATTGTTGAGAACTTTACAGTAATTTTCAATACCCAAAATGATGTCACGGCTCCTGAACCATATAAAAATATTAGAAAAGGCAGTACTATCACTCCGCCTGTTGAACCGGTACTTTCAGGATATTTGTTCCTGGGATGGTACAAGGATACGGAATGTACAGTTCTTTGGAATTTTGCTTCTGATGTAGTTTTATCTGATATGACTTTATATGCTGGTTGGAAAATTGACGAAAATATTCCAGACCAGCCCAGTGTGCCTGATGATAACTACGATGGCATTTTTCCAGAGGATATTCCGGCTGATGGTAGGATCCCAGAGGGGCTATGGATTTCTGAGATTAAAGATTACGCCTATAATGGGAAGCCTATAAAACCTACATTACGTGTATATTTTAGCAGGAAACTTCTCAGAGAAGGCTGGGATTACACCATCAGTTATAAAAACAATATAAAAGCAGCAGATGCCGCAAGTAATAAAGCACCCAAGATAATTATAAAATGTAAAAATGATTATACGGGAACTATTTCATCAACATTTACCATCAAGAAAGGGCAATTGACAAGTGATAATCTTATATATACCGAGACACATCCCAAAGGGAAAATGTACACACCGCTTCTTGTACTGAATGGAAATATACTAAAAGCCAAGGTGGATTACATCGTTACATATACTAAGAATGGGCAAAAAGTAAAATCTCCTTCAAAATCGGGTATTTATGAGATACATGTTATAGGAAAAAATAGCTGTGAAGGCGATTTTACCGTTCCTCTTACTGTTTTGGAAGGTGGGATAACAAGCATTACAAAAGCAAAAGTTACAATAAAGAGTATGACATATGGAAATAAACCGCCTAAGGCAGTACTTGTAGTAAATGGTCAGACATTGAGGGAAAACACGGATTATTTAGTTACTTACGTCAATACAGATGCGAAGGGAACTGCTACAGCCATTTTTCAGGGAAAGGGAAAATATTCAGGAGTTGTAAAGAAAACTTTTAAAGTTGCAGCAGCAAAGCTTCCTGGCGGATGTATTACAGTAACAGGAGACACATCACTGAAAAAAGGTGGTGCGAAACCACAGATAACGGTTCAGGTCAATGGAGTCAAACTCATTGCAGGAGTAGACTACACCGTATCATACAAGAATAATAAAAAGGCAGGAAAACAGGCAACTGTTATTGTAAAGGGCAAAGGTAACTACAGCGGCAGTCAGAAGGCTACATTTACAGTAAAAACTTTATAGAGTATTTGGCGTGTATCAAATCTAGTTAACAAATGGATGTTCAGAAAATGCTATGAAAAAGACATAGTTGCTTCTGTAATTTGTCAACTAACCCTTGTGGATTTTGTAACACGCCATAATTTAGAGAATTTTTTTCCATAATATGGAGGAAGGGAAAAAGAAGGAATAAAAAAGAGCGGAAATTCGGACTCTAAGAGCTTCTGAGACCGCTCTATGATTTTATCGGAGGGTTAAATATGCAAAGAAAACTTAAAAATATATTGTCAATATTGCTTGTATTATTAGTATTTTTGGGGGGAATGCCTGTAGAGGTATTTAGTGTATTGGCATCAGAAGAATTATATGAGGATGAAACTGCAATATCCGAGTATGATGAAATACTTACGGGAACTGAAATATTAGATGAAACAGTAATAGAAGAAATTGTTTCGGAAAGTTCTTTGACAGAAGATTGTAGTATAGAAATGACTTCAACGCAAACAGTATCCAGTGAGGAATATAAAACGGAAGAATTCCAGATAGAAGAAATGACTAAAGAAATTATCTCATTTTTGGATGAGGATGATGATGTAGAGACTGAGTTAGAAAGTATATTTTATATTGATTTGGAGACAAACGAAACACAAGAAACTATAGAAGATATTGAAAGTGATATAGCTCAACAGGATATTAAAAAATTTGAAAGAACGATTAGTCATACACAAGAAATAGAACATAAGAAATTACAGTGTAATCTACCTACATTGTCAGACAATATGGCAAAGCAATTTTTAGCCTTTATATATAATGTTTCTGATTATGAAGCATTAAATGATGTTTCAGCTGATGAGTATTATCATCTTTTGATAGGGGACTATGATAATATAAATTCTATTGAAGAATTAACTGCTCAGGTATGGGCGTTTTCAACCTTTGTTCGTACAAGTATGAATAAACAAGTAGCAGACTCTAGTTATAAAGTAGAATATTTATCAGATGAATTATGTGAATATTTACAAAGCGAATTAGATGGAATGTCAGAAATAGATGAAGAAATTATTTCAGAGTATTCTGATAAGGTAGATAAAATATTTAAAAATGCAATAGAAAATATTTTGGTAGGTGTTATTGCAGAAAAAGCTGGAATTTTTGTTACTGAAGAAGTATTTCAAAATCTACAACTTGTAATTTCAGCATCTGATAAATTACAAAGTCTACCAAGTGATGTTGAAAAATATGTAAATAGAGTAGTAGCAGTGATTGAAGGGGCTTTATATATTTGGAATAACGAAATAAAAGGGAGAGCGATGTATTTTAATAGCTATCTTAATAATCGCGAAAATTATAATTCCGCTGATGATGAAGCGTTTCTATTTATCATGGAATATAATAAATTTGCAATCATGGATAGTACATATGCATCCAGTATAATAGATTTTTTTGCATGGATAACGGGAAAGGATAATTGGGATGCTCATACTGCGGAACTAGATAGTTGGGCTGAATATTTATTTGAACTAGAGCATTATATTGGTAATATCCAATATGATAACGATGACGGAACAGGCGATAAAAACGATGAAGATATTGATAGTATATTGGGAAGCCAAGATGTAACTTTAACGAAAGATGTTACGATCAATAGAGATTTATTTATTAAGAGTGGTACGTTATATTTAAATGGATTTACATTGACAGTAAAGGGCGATTGTTATCAAGCTGGTGGTGTGATTGATGTTGGAGGAGGGAGATTGAATGTCGAGGGTGATTATCGATTGCAGAGTCGAAAGGTTAATGCAGAAAGTGGAGAGATATATTATAGTTATAGTACGGCAAGAATTATTATGGAAGAAGAAAAGGACTACATATATGTAGGCAAAAATTTTGTAATAGATACAAATAATTCCGAGTCTAATATCTTTAATGCAGGTATACTGGAAATTAAGGGAGATTTTACACAGGAAAGCAAAGCACCTAAGACGCATGTGCAAGGAGGGGGAGACTGGTATTATGATGTATATTCTTATAGAGCAAAAGGGAGTAATAAGGTAGTATTGTCTGGGAATGGAAAACAGATAGTAAGCTTTGAAGATCCAAATGAATCCTACTTTGCAGATTTGGAATTACAGAATACAGATGTAGAATTTGCAACAAAGATAAGTGGCTGGATTTTGCAAAGAGATACCGAATTTGGGAATGGATTGCCAAATGGAATGTTGGGGAAGTTTGATTTAAATGGGAAAACATTGACAGTAAATGGAGAATTGGATCAGACAAAAGGCGTGCTGGATGTTAATGGTGGAAAACTGCTTGTTACTGGGGATATGAAAGCAAAAGGAGAGCTTGAGTTGAACTCGGGTGTAGTAGTGATTGAAGGGGGATTGGTACAGTCTGATGGAAATTTGTATGTCAGGGGTGGAACGCTGGATATTAAAGGTGATTATAGAGTACAGAATCAGTTGGTTAATACAGAAAGTGGGGAAACATATTACAGTTATAGTACAGCAAGAATTATTATGGAAGAGGAAAAAGACTATATATGTGTAGGCGGAAATTTTGTAATAGATACAAATAATTCTAAGTCGAATATCTTTAATGCAGGTATATTGGAAATTAAGGGAAATTTTACACAGGAAAGCAGGGCGCCTAAGACGCATGTACAAGGAGTGGGAGATCGGTATTATGATGAATCTTCTTTCAGAGCAAAAGGGAGTAACAAGGTAGTATTGTCTGGGAATGGAAAACAGGTAGTAAGCTTTGAAGATCCAAATGAATCCTACTTTGCAGATTTGGAGTTACAGAATACAGATGTAGAATTTGCAACGAAGATAAGCGGCTGGATTCTGCAAAGAGATACAGAATTTGGGAATGGATTGCCAAATGGAATGTTGGGGACATTTGATTTAAATGGGAATACATTGACAGTAAATGGTAAATTAAATCAGACAAATGGTACAATCAATATAAATCAGGGATTGTTAAATGTTAGTAATGAATATCTAGTAAATTCTAATGGAATTCTTATGATGTTAAATGAGTTAGACAGAGTAAAAGTTGATGGGGATTTTATCATGCAATCTTTGATAAGTCATAATGGGAAATTAATTGACGGAAAGATGTATATTAAGGGGAATTTTAATCAAATTAACGGAAACAGTAGTAACTTTGAAGCAAGTATTAAGCATACCGTAATTCTTGATGGAACATCAGTGCAACATGTGACGTTTGAAAGTAGAGTTTCGGCATTTAATAATCTGATTTTAACACGAGATAAGGATTCATATTATAAGTTTTCACCGGATAGATGTTGGAAAAATATCACAATAGAGCAAAAGTATAGGGTGAATTTCAAGTTGTATGGAAATCTGTTAGATGAGTATGTGAGTTATATAGATATCCAAAGGGGAAGTACAATTGATGAACCGACCTCTCCAATTCAAGAAGGATATAAATTTACAGGTTGGTATAAAGATGTAAAATGTACAATATTATGGGATTTTGCAACTGATGTTGTAGAAGGGAATATGACCTTGTATGCAGGGTGGGAGAAAGAAATTTCCGAAACAGAATCCGAGCCAGAAACAGGATCCCAAACAGAAAGTGAGTCAGAGTCCCAAACGGAAAGTGAGACAGAATCTCAGACGGAAACAGAGTCAGAATCTCAAACAGAACCAGCTAAGAAAGTCTATACAGTATTATTCGAATTACAAGGACACGGAATAGCATTGGATGAATATTCAAAGTATACTGAAATCCTAGAAGGCGACACAATCGATGAACCAACAGCACCGAAAACAAAAGGGTACAAATTTACAGGTTGGTATAAGGATGCTGCATGTACGAAGCCTTGGGTTTTCGATAAAGATACTGTGAAGTCAAACATTATCCTGTATGCTGGATGGAGAGCTGTAGATGATAATCCTTCCAATAAGGAAAATTATTCAGTAACATTTGATATGCGAAGCCATGGTTTAGCGCCGGAACCATATAAAAATATCTTGTCGGGAAGTACCATCAATCCACCAACAGCACCGAAAGCAGAAGGCTACACATTTACAGGCTGGTATAAGGACGCCAATTGTACAACTTTATGGAGTTTTGTGACAGACACCGTAACATCCGACATTACATTATACGCTGGCTGGAAATCCGTCAGTGATGATCCGGACATTCCTAACGAACCGAATAATCCAGATACGCCAGATAAGCCGGATATTCCAGATAACCCAGATACGCCAGATGAGCCGGATATTCCAGCCAACCCTGACAATCCATCCATCGGCGATGTCCTCCCCAGTGACATCCCCGCCGACGGCAGAATCCCCGACGGTCTCTGGACAGCAGCCATGAAAGAGTACACCTACAACGGCAAACCCATCAAACCAGACATACACATTTATTATGGAAAGACAAGACTCAAAGAAGGCTGGGATTATACAGTCAGTTACAAAAACAATACAAAAGCCGCTGCGGCAGCAGATACGAAAGCACCAAAGATTACCGTAAAATGTAAAAACGGATATACAGGAACCGTCTCCGCCAACTTTACAATAAAAAGGCATACACTGACAGAAAGCAACCTGATATACACGCCTACCTGTCAGAGCGGAAAGACATATACCCCAGTCCTGGTTGCAAACGGTAATCTTCTAAAGGCAAAGACCGATTACACCATTACCTATAAAAAGGATGGAGGCACCGTAAAATCGCCGAAAAAAGAAGGAAACTATGAGATCTATATCCAAGGAAAGAATAGTTGTGAAGGCAGCTTTACGGTACCCTATACAGTCCTTGACGGGAAAACGACCAGCATCGTCAAGGCAAAAATCAAAATAGGTCAAATGAAATATGGAGATAAGCCGCCCAAAGCCGTGCTTACAATAAGCGGACAGACATTAATTGAAAACACGGATTATACCGTCACCTATGCCAACACAAACGCAAAAGGAACGGCGACCGTCATATGTAAAGGAATCGGTAAATATTCGGGTGTGATCAAGAAAACCTTTAAGGTTACGGCGGCAAAACTACCGTCAAACTGCATCACAGTAAACGGTGATACGACACTGAAAAAAGGCGGCGCAAAGCCCCAGGTCACCGTCAGCGTAAACGGCGTGAAGCTGATCGCAGGAACAGATTATACCGTGACATATAAAAACAATAAAAAGGCTGGGAAGACTGCCATTGTCACCGTAAAGGGAAAAGGCAACTACAGCGGAAGTGCCAAAAAGACATTTGTGGTGGAAAATTCTAAAATACAAACAAAGTCTGACTAAGGTAGTGCCAGGGCAAGCTGGGGCTAAATATATGTAGGACCTCCTATGAAAAGTGGCTGTCGGAAAACTCCGAAAGCCACTTTCCAGCCGTCTGCCAGATTTTTTGGGCACTGAGGAGCAGGAAAATAACTGATGCATCCTGAACTGGGAGGAAGGTGTTAGGGCCTTTACATACAACAGAATTGGAGGGAACAAAAGAAAATGAGAAAACAACTATCAGCCATACTCTTAACATTCATCATGATAATATCAATGGGAACAACAGCAAACGCTGCCGACATTAGGTACACCGGACTTCGGGCGGCGCTTGATGCGGTACCGCTGACACCCCAGAATATGGGTATTGCCGAAATTGATACCTATCTGGATCAGGTGCTTGCCTTGATTACAACACCAGAAATGGATACGCACGACAAGTTAAAAGCATGTTATGATTATCTGATCGCGGCGATTACCTATGGAATATCAGACAATTATGCGCAGTATTGGTGGACATATGGTGCGTATGGGGGCGGTTACATTGCAATGATAGAGGGCGTGGGCGTCTGTGACGATTATTCTTCGGCTTTTTGTATGCTGGCAAATAAGATTGGCGTGCCTATGACAACAGTAAGTGGACAGACACATACGACAAATGACAGTTTTACGCCGCATACATGGTGTGAACTGGATATGGGAAATGGAACGGTTTATATTTTTGATCCGCAGGTCGAGGATGCCATCGCCGGCAGACAGGGCGGAAGAATCTCCTATCTGAGATTTGGCGGTACGACAGTTCAGCTTGCAGATAAGTATATTCATGGCTATGAGATTGCGCAGGCAGAGATTGCCGACCACTGCCAGACAATCGCCGCGCTGGCGGTGATGCATTTTAACCAGAAAACGGGAATTGATCCGCAGCATATCAGTGTGGAATTTGACGGAACAGAAGTTGTGGCGGTACATTTGTGTGATCTGGTTAATGGTCAGCTGGCGGAGTATGACGCATATGTGATGAATATCTATACAGGGATAGGTTATACCATGTCAGGCGAGACAGTAGACCTGACTGGTTACAATTGAAGCAATGGGGACACAGAAAGAAATCGGAAAGAAGATCATTGTTTGTTCATTTACTGCGCCTCTCGTATAAAGGATTATACGGGAGGCATTATTTTGCAGGAGGTTAAAGAGAATGAGAGGCAGATTTAATATAACAGGGTCATGTAGTTCGGACAGGAATTATACGCGGGATGGGATGATGATTATCTGTGGCAATGAAGAGAGGAAGTAATTTTTGTAAATGACCAAATATTTTGACAGTAAGTTCACAGATGCGTTGGTAAAGGCGAAAAAAGCGGTTCAGAATCTGATTGCAGGTGTCATTCCCGCTGTGCTATAATGAATAAAGACGAAAACACAGTCCCTGGCAGCATGTAAAATGACGCCATATCAGGAAGCACTTTTCACACTTCCACTCGTAAAAAATTTTTAATTTTTTCACGAGTGGATTGTGATACAATAAAAAGAGAGTTTCATTCGAAGAATAAGAAAGGTTAAAAAATGTGTGAAATAGCATATCAGAACAAAGACATTACATCAAAGCTGTTTGCCGAGCGGTTTCAGGGGAAGTCACTGAAAGTATATGGTCTGGACCTGCCACCGGTCAGACAGGCGTTACCGACGAACATCCCGCAGATCATGGCAAACGAACTGAAGATTGACAACGTGTTTCTTCTGGAAGACAATACAATTGCAGTCATTGATTATGAGAGTGATTACAAAAAAAAGAAACAAACACAAATATGTAAGATATGTTAATCATGTATCAGAACATTACGGCAGACAGTGGAAAAAAGACGTGACCGTCCGTATGATTGTAATATATACGGCGGATGTGGAACGGTCAGAGACTTCCGACCTGCTGGATGCAGGCTGCCTGAAACTGGAAACACAGTCTGCTTTTCTTTCAGAAATGAATTCGGAAGAAATTTCCAGACGGCTTTACCAGAAAGTTACAGACAGGATTCCGCTCAGCGAAGAGGAACTTATGGAATTTATTATTTTACCCCTGACATACAGGGGAAAGGATGAGAAAAACAAATCGATTGGACAGTCTGTGCACATGGCAAACCAGATGGAGGACGAGGAACAGCGGGTTTTTGTCCTGTCCGGGATTGCGGTATTTGCAGATAAGGTGATCGAAGAAGAAAATATGGACATGATAAGGAGGTATCTGGGTATGACAAAAGTAGGACAGTTATTTGAGGATGAAAAAATTCGCGCCGTAAAGGAGGCAACTGAGAGAGTCACGAAAGAAGTTACCAAAAAAGTTACAGGAGAAGTTACAGAAAAAGCTGCAGAGAAGGCATTGAAACAGGGTTTTTCTGTTGAGGACATTGCGGAGATACTGAGCATGACAAAGGAAGAGGTTCTGGAGATTCAGGAAAAACTCTCCATGCCAGTCTGACCGACATAAAGATGAAAGTTCCTTAGGGCTTTTATACTTGATAAGATAGAAGATGGAGTGCCAGAAAGCATTATTATACAAAAACTTCAGAATTTCCGACTGCTATACTTGAAGAATATCTGAAATCTATAAAAGACAGACTGTATTGTGTAAAAAACAATAGGGTCTGTTTTTATATTTATTCAACATCATTTTCTTCAATAGGAAAGTCATTTAACTCAGGAAAGTCAAGAAATTCTCCTAAAGTCATATTGAAGGTGACAGCTATTTTATGAAGCGTTTTGACTTTAGGATTTTTACTTGTTCCCCGGATGATGTTATCAATGGTGGACTGTCTTAATCCGCTCATGGAAGCCAGTTTGTTAATTGTTATTCCATGCATTGCGCAGAGTTTCTGAATGCGCAGGGCAAATAGTTGTGAATATTCCATTTTGGGCTCCTATCCTTTTCGTCCTATTTGTATCGTGGTTTTATTATCATATCAGATGAGACGGCAAAAGTTACCTTTGCATAGTTGACATGCGGCAGAAAAGAGAATAGTAAAAAGGAGAAAAATAGAATATGCAAAAAATGATTATGGAAATATTTGATAAAGTAAATGTTGAGATACCGGATTTGACGAATATGGAAAAGGATTTAGCGAATCAGGCAGAAGCCATTTTGGAAAATTTACAGACACAAGTACCACAGGAATACTATGATGAAATCAGCAGGCGCATTTTTGAAGTGGCAGGCATCGCGGAGAAGAAAGGATTTGAACTGGGAGCGAAGTATATGGTAAAGCTGCTGGTGGAATGTTTGTTATGAATTCATGTTAAGAGGCGCGTGTTTCTGATTCTTATGCAGATGTAGTTCTGCGCTGTTCTCATCTGTTGGTTCTTTATAATTCTTTTGGAAATCAAGAACTGTTTTGGAAACTAAAATAATAGTGCAAATCCAGCGCTTGTGAAACAGTAGGGGGGACTGTTCACACAGGATTTAACCTTTACTGTTAAGCTCGTGAAAAAATGTATGGATTTCAAAAAAATCTAGTTGGTAGCAAATTCTGTATGGATTTTTATTGGTTACTTGCACGTAGCCAGCAATAATACAATAGGTTATTAATACTTAAAAAATATTTCACCATACTTCACAAAATGCGACTAATATGTTAAAATTATATTAGTAGCAAAATATGACACATAGTAAAAAAGTATCTTCTACATTCTTATGGTACGAAACACAACAGTGAAAGGAGATTGAGATGGCATCTTTATATGAGCAATACATCATAGAGCAGGACGAGGATGTATTCAGGCGTAATTGGAGCAGTTACGATCAAGCTATGATGGAAAATAAATTGCGGCAAATTAAAAAAGAAGTATATGAGAAAATATGTAAGGAGTTATCCGTAATTCCCGTAAGCTAATTCCAACCACATCATTGATTAATTAGTACACGTATTGTAAAATCAATGTTTTTTCAT
>ERZ808040.1833-NODE-1833-length-13325-cov-3.852657_pt1 | contig 13325 bp, 13 predicted proteins | sample MGYA00380191_ERZ808040 | MGnify/ENA primary metagenome ERZ808040 (study PRJEB31490, sample SAMN06133395) | mouse gut metagenome | isolation source: J6 | host: mice | place: China: Chengdu | collected 2015-05 ... | reverse complement strand
TTCAGGGGTATATTTTACTTTTTTCATCGGGACATTCTCTCAGAAAGCTTGGTCTCCGACAAACCCGGTACGGTTCAAAAATCTTCCATTGATTTATTTATATCTGTTAAACCAGTCGCATTATGAAATGTAATATAAGTAGAAATTTCAGTATAAATGGTCATGATCTTTTCTAAATTTGAATATCTAAGCGTCTTCATTAATCAACCTTATTGATTATTAGTTTCTTCTTTTAAAGCTCTTTGTACTGTTGCTATCCCTACTTTAAACTTTTCTGCAACACCTCTAAATGTTGAATTTTCTTCAGCCATTGCTTTTCGTATTTCAACATAGTCAACCTTCCGCTTTCTTCCCTTATATAAGCCCTTCGCTTTGGCTTTTGCAATTCCTTCCTTTTGACGCTCACGGATCATGGAGCGTTCAAACTCTGCAAATGCAGCAAGCATCTGAAACATGAGTTTATTTATTGCCGATTGTGCTACATCATGACTGAAGGTCAAATTCTCTTTATGAAAAATAATGGTTATACCACGATCATTCAGACTATTCACAATTTCGTTCAGATCATTTGTATTACGTGCCAGACGATCAATACTATGAACATGCACCGTATCACCTTCACGCAGATAGTCGAGCATTGCATTTAACTGAGGACGTTCACGGCTACCACCGCTTGCCTTTTCAGTAAAGGTCTTATCCAGGCTGATTCCATCTAATTGACGTTCAGTATTTTGTTCAGTTGAACTGACTCGAATATATCCGACCTGATTAGGCATTCTGTACCGTTAGAGTTTAGATAATTAAATACATATTGTACCGAAATTAAATATTAAGTCTATAAATACGGTTTTTGAGTTGCTTTTTAAGACTTTATTTTGTTCCGTTAGGCTATAGTCTAAAGTAACACCTTGAACTTTTGCAACAGTGCCCTTAAATTGCTATACACACCAATGGACCAAGCCGGTTCACGTTCTCTTGCATAACTGCAACTTTATTGAAGTTCACATGCTTCAAGATCGCTTTCATCGGCTCCGACATGCCTTCGGTTTCCGACAAATCCGAAATGTACTCTGACTGGTCTACATACTTATAGAAGTTGTTATCAGGGTGTTGTTCTTTAATGCTTTGCCAACATTGGGGAACCATCACAGAGACTGGTCTGATCAGGTTGAAATTATTGGCGATATTCAACCCATACAGGTCGAAATCGGTATACACCGCTACCGGACATTCTTCTGGCAGAACTTCAAGCAACTGATTGACTGACCGGCAGTTCTTACCATGCCCCCTGTAAAGGAATAGGCTGTCTTGCCATTCGAGTGGAACTTGCTGATACCAGTCCGAAATCCGTACAAGCATAGTGCCATTCTCAATAATGATCAGCTTCCTGATTTTTTCTACTGCAAGATGCTCTAAGGACACGGCTGTTGTCACGCCAGGATGTGCAATGTGCATCTCACCGGACTTTAACGGTAGTTGTGCATTGATCGCAGCAAACCAAAGCTGCTCACCGAAAACGCTGGCATTGCCAGACTTTTCATCTATACGATGATCAGCAAGCGATATTCGGTCTGCATTGGAGTCATACGTTACCTCTGGCTCCGTTTTTACATGCTTTCCGTACAGAACCCGAAGCACATCAAGATCTGATTCACTTAGATGCAGCTCACGTTTGATGATGCTGCCGATCTGCATGTCTTTGTTCAGCATTGTCCATGTCTTGTTAAGCTTCACCACTCTGGTTTTAAGCTGTAAAACCGTCTGAATGATTGAGAGTTCTCTTTGCCCTAAGCGCATTGCATCACCTTTCCGTTGCTGTCTTTGCGACGAAACACGATATCTGAAATGTAGTAGTTGCCATTATATTTAGCATCCGTTTCACCCACTAACTGCAACTCAAGATGGTTTGAGTGGTTGAGTTCAAACTCATACAGGAGGCGACTAATCCAGTATTCAAATTTGCATCCAGGCTCTAGGCGTATGTAGGCGTTCTTTGCTGATATTTCATTGATTGCCGGACTGCCAAAAGCGTCAAAGAAGAAAAATGCAGCTTTATCCAGAGGTGAGACTGCCTTCACTATCGTATGCGTTGCCTTCTCTACCGGTGGGCGTTTTTTTTCAACAACTGGACCATCTTTTTTAACACGCTTCTGATTGGCTGTCTGAGCTACCGCAGATAAAGTGTTCTCAAAATCCTCAAGGTAGATATCGGCACGAGCTTTCAGCTTGATAAGTGGTACACGACGGAAGCTATCAGGTGCCTTGTTGAAATCAATATCGGCATTCAGCGTCCGGTTGTTGGCAAAATGACGGTGCAGCGCATCAATCAGATTGATTCGCTCCTGGGTTTTTATGTCCTTTTTCCATTCAAAGAGTTGCTTGTCCAGTCGGTGATGGCTGTGGTTCATTTCTTCAATGGCTTCAAACACGCTTGGCTTGAGACGTTTGGAGATCACTCTCTGCAAGTCTGCATCACCTACCGCCAATTCATCCATCGTATTTGGTGAAAGGATTTCCAGTGCCGTAATTAGCATTTTGGCAGTCTTTAAGCTTTGTTCAGCCTTACGCATTTTCATGTCGTAGTTGTTGAACAGCGACAGATACTCAAAGCACTGATCGGCAAAATTGGTCATGTTCTCGCTGATATTGTTTGAAAGCTCAATAATCAGGTCACTTGCTTCAACCTTTAATACTTCGGCACTTTCCGGGTCCTCGACTTTTGACAAGGCATAGTCGGTACTCACCGTTTTGATACGATCAATCAGACCGCTAATGTCGGGTGCGGAAATGTTGCGTTTCTTTCTGTTTTTATAGAAATTCACAAACTCAATGACGAAGTTTCTTAGATGCAGCGTGTTTTTTTCTGCATCCAGATACCCAAGATCGCAAGACAGCAAATTATCAATCAAGGATTTGTTTGATTCATTGACCTGAATAGACGAACTGGTAAACATGATTGCTTCGGCAATAGCATCAATGTTTGCAGAGAAAACCTTCGCCCCACGTTCAGCCGGATTCACGAAGTCGATCATAGTAACTCGCCCTGCTCCACATCATCTGTTTGAGTGATATCAATCGCATTGTGTTCGGCAAGGTACTCAGCTTCATCGTAGAAAATCGACCAACGTGAAGTTGCCAAAAACTCAGTACCCACAACCCCAACCGGCACTAAATATTCGCGCTGTACCAAAAACTGAATAACACCGTTGATCTGGTCTTTCACTGTGCTTGCGGTCTTACCCAACTTTGCAGAGAGTTCTTTTAGCCCTTTTTGGACATGCTTGGACTTCTCCACTTCAACCAGGATTTCACCAGACGTAATTCTGTCGCCTCCAATCAGAGGTTCATTGCGCCCCCCTGCCTTTCTGAACAGTCGCAGCCAGTCCACAAGTGGCTCCATTTTGCTGACGTTTTCCTCAAACTGTTTGGTGATGACCTTTTTGATCTCAGGGTCACTTTCAATATCAAGGTAAATCAGGAAATACCCACCACCGCACGGTGTCTGAATACACTTTTTGCCTAGAAAACTAATATGGTTGTTTAGTTGATCTAAAAATTCGACATCATTCAAAAACTCAAAGTTCTCAAAATCACTCCACTGGTCAATTAGATAACCTTCTAATAATTTGGTCGCTACTTTTGTTAATCGTTTATCAGCCATTTAAAATTCTCCACTTTTTCCCTATTAGACTGGTTCTGCTGCAAGCAATGGGTTATCGCCTTCGATTTCCAGTGGAACAACAGTGCTGACACCATTGGCTCCAACAATGTAGAGATTCTTAAACTTGTGGTTAGAGGTTGAGTTTTCCGGTTGAGCACAGACCAGATAGATTTTGTTATGGTCCATCATGTCGAACAGCAAATTGGTGTTGATCGCATCAAAGTTGCCAATCTCGTCAAGCGGGATATGGATGTAGGTCGAGTTATCAGGGCATAACTTCCGTGACAATGCGAGGAACATGATCAGCACCAGAATACGTGACGTTCCTGTACTCCCTGCACTGGTAAAGTCGTTGTCAGTACGCAGCTCGGCAAGACGACCATTGTTCATCACGCTCATTTTCAGACGTACCATAGAGCGGATATCATCAGTATGTCCTTTGGTGCTTTCAATTGCCTTTAAGGTGTATTCACAGCAACGAATGAAATCCTCGCTCGGAATGGAGCTGCTTTGCATGTTTTCAAAGGATTGATAGTCCTCACACTGCAAAACAAACTGATTGAGCTGATCTAGGGTGTTCTTGTCATTCAGCACACTTTCCAGATTCATTGAGAAGTCAGTGAATGCCTTGAACTTGTTGCTACGGTTCAGGTAGCCAGACAGTTCCGTAGATACGCTCTTTAAACGCTTATTTAGATTAAGGATTTCCTGAATATAGTTACGCAACTGAGCCGATTTATTACGGAAAATGTTTGTGACTGCATCATGCTTTTTCGGCAAGTCGTAGTCCATGATGCTTTCGATGGTAGACATGGAGTTAATGGTGTTCATGGTTTCACTGGTAGTCCCCATACTCTCCATCTTTTCCTCAAACAGCTTGAACAGAGAGAAGGCTTCATATTTGCGCAGTAATGCCTTAGAAGCGTTTGTCTGCAAGCGTAATTGATAAATCTGTTTCTTCTGTGTATCAGCCAACGTACCCAGATCACGAGAGAAGCTGTCGAAGCTTAAAAACTCAGGTCGATCTACCTCTACCAATAGGATATCGTCATCGAACAGGTTTTCGATTTCACGCCCCTGTTTATCCAGCTTTTTGATTTTCTCCCTGAAATCTTGTGCACTCGCTTCAAGATTGTCCACTCTTGTACGAAGGGAGGTTCGGACTTGTTCAAGCTCACTTTCCAGTTTGGAAAGATTGTGGCTGTATTCAGATACAAGTTTCAGAGCTTGGTTCATGTCCTCGATATGGTTCTGCTTGTACTGATAGTGGTTTTTCTTCCACATATCGTACTCAGCCAAAATGCTTTCATAGCCTTTGACTTTGGTGTGCTGTGCAATCGCAGCCTTGATCTTCATTTCTGCCTGTTTCAGGATATTTTCATCCACGCCTTGCTCACGCAGTTTGCTGTGATACAGGTTGGTCAAATCATCCATCTTGGCTTGATAGCTGCTCTCTAGCTGCTTTTCCTTTGTGGCAATCAGGTCAAGCTTGATACGCAAGTCTGCATAGGACGCATCATAGCTCTCCTTTAAGCCATTTTTTTCAAGCATGTTGGCTGATCGAAGCTCACCACGTTTCTTCGGCTCAATCTGATTGTTGAAAGTTTGCAGCTCGTATTTCGCTCTATTTACAGCTTCTTGCTCAATACGTGTAGCTTCTGCCTTCTTCGCTTTCAGCTCTTTCTCAGTCTGGTCATAAACCTGTCGGGCTTGCTGCTTCTCGTTTTGCAGGGTATTTAACTCATTTTCGAGTTTAACAACTGCAATATTGGTCTCGTTGATCTCTCTATGGATGGACTGAGCCAGATGCGATTGCTTGTCGTACTGCTCAACCAAAGAAGCCGTGTAAATCTCGGCATCTTTCAGACGTATTTGTAGTTGCTCAAGACTGTCGGCTTCCCCTGGAATCTCCAACTTGTTCAGGTCTATTTCAAGACCATAGAGGCTTAGCGCATTGGCATTCACGCCAGTTTGCCAGACAGGGTTCAGGTTGGTTTTGAAGAAAAGCTCAGGATTGATGACCTTCGCAATGGTAGTACGCCAGTCCACATCTTCATTCGGTGCATCATTCAGGAACCGTAGCAAGGTGTCTTTCTGGAACAGGGTTGTACGCAGATTCTCTTCTGACTGCTTGGCTTTCTCAAGCTTGGCTTTTAATCCATTAAGATCATACTGCGCCTTGTTTTGATCAAAATTAAGTTGTTTAAGCTTGTTTTGAGCCGCTTTCAATTCGTCAGACTTTGCAGACAAGGTATTCTCTTTGACTTCATAAGCCAACTTGAGGCGCTGTAGCTGTAGGTTTTCTTCATCCGTAAACAGTGTTGATTGGTGCATGCGCTCCATAGCTGCTGACTGGATATCCAGAAGCCTTTGACGTTCACTGGAAATTTCTTGATCAAGAATTTGGAGCTGTTCAGCCTGTTTGCGCTCAAGCTCTTTCACCTTGAGATCAAAGCGGTTTCGCAACTGGTTGATTGCCTCCTGAACCTCGTTAGATTCAGCATTAAGGGCTTCACTGGATGCCATTTTTTCACGAAGCAAATCTGCTGAATGCTTGTCGTACTCGCGGTTGATATTTTCGTAGCTTTCAGTCAAAAACTGTTTGTATTTCTTCGCTTCTTCAATCTCGTTGAAGTAGTGCGCACGTTTCTTATATTCCTGTTCCATGACGGAAATATTCATGTCTTGATAACGTCTTTCCGCAACTTCAATATCATGAATTGCCTGTTTAAAGTTACCTGCAGACTTTTCTTTTACTGCAATCAGCTCTTTGACTTGTACAATCTGGTTATTCAGGTTACGGACTGTCTCATTCCCTTTGTTCTTTACCGCATAGATTTCATGCTCTATCGAACTGATCTGCTGCTCGTAGTTCACCACATGGTCCCGGAGTACCAACAGGTGTGCATGAAGCGCATTAAAGGAGGCTAAGACCGCATTCTTTAACTGAATGCCAGAGATAATCTTCTGCTTTTCCGATTGAAGGCTTTGTAGGGCTTTCACATCATTGATGGTTGCTAACCAATCTGCGGTAGAGGTTGGTTTTGTTTTGATTTTCTCGTTGTCCAAATACGCTTCAATTAACATGGTTTTGAAGTTTGAGACAACATTGTTCTGGTTAATCGTTACCTGGGTCAGATTGCTCAGGAATTTTAGCTGTTGTTTGCTTCCAGACAGTGAATAGCGGTTGCATAAATCACGAAGGTTTCTTTCACCTGTCAGTCGTGATTTATCTGCAGTCAGCGTATAGATATATTCAGGGATGCTGTCGATCTGACGGCTCACATCAACGCCAGATTTATAAACCTGATCAAATACGTCTTTCACATTCTGAGAAAGACCCAAGATTTCCAGACTGCTCTCACTTAATAGCGTATCTTCCGCGCATCCATCAACAAATCGGTAGTTGTGCTTGCCCTGATTATTATTGCGATACAGCACCACACACTTTGTACCTGAGTGAGCAAGGTATTCAAAAATCACCATGCTTCGACTGCTCGGCAAATAGTAGTCTACGAAATTTTTCTTGTTTGCAGCTTTCTCTATTAACCCATTTGGTGAGGCACCAAAGAAAATAGGAATCAGGTTCAGGAATGAGGTTTTCCCTGCACCGTTGATACCGGTAATGTTTGTATGACCACCACTAATATCAACTCGGAATAGTTTAGATGAAAGAAAAGAATCATAAAGAATGATTGACTGTAAACCTTTCATAGAGGTTTCTTGAGGGTTAATAATACTCATTATATACCTTTTATAAATATTCATAAGTCTAATGGATACTTCAATTTTAAATAAAAACTGTAACTTTCCCTGATCTTATACTTTTATTAAATATAATGGCGGTTATCCGACATAGACACCAACATATCAAACCGTCCGCTAAGAAAATTGCAAAAGCGCATATTCTAAAAGCGGACATTTTTACTTTGGAGAAACCGGACATTTCTACTTTGGGCTTACAACACTTGTATATTAATTGAAATATCAGCAACTTATTAAAATCAGAAAAATGCAAAAATGAGCAAAAAGCCGATTTTGAAACAAGTCGGCTTTTTTATGAGCAGTTTTGATAGTTCTTGCCAATAATTCTGTATAGAAAATGATCAATTTTGGCATTTTCCCAATGTTCTCAGCTCTTCCAGGGCGAAAACTATCCCCAATTACTGTGGATGAAATTTAGGCTATTTTGTACGCCCTGGCGCACAACAATCTCGGCTCTTTGCGGCTACCTGGAACAGTGGAATTTTCCTATGATGAAGCCATAGAGAACAGGATGTTCCAAACAACAAGAATAAGAAAGATCGCACCAGGAACGTGAGGTAAGACAGGAGTCATACTTAGCAACCCAATATGAAAAACCCCGGCAGGATGCCGGGGTTTTTTATTGCCTATCCTTTCTCATTTGCAAAACAAACATAATGCCCCTAAAATATAGACTATAATCTATATTTTGGTTGTGGTATGTGGACAGTCATTACGACAGATCTATTTAATCAGTGGCTTGAACAGCAAGATGAACCTACACAAGAGAAGGTCCTAGCTGCCCTGGTTGTTCTACAGCAGCAGGGACCGAGTTTAGGCCGTCCTTTAGTAGATACTGTGTATGAGTCTAAATTTACCAATATGAAAGAACTGCGTGTTCAACATCGCGGTAGACCCTTAAGAGCTTTCTTCGCATTTGATCCCTTACGACAGGCTATTGTTCTATGTATTGCTGATAAAGGCGGTAAAAAGCGTTTTTATAAAGACATGCTGGATATTGCAGATGAACAATACCAACTTCATCTCACTACCCTAGGAGATAAATCTAATGGCTAAGACTCTGCAAGAATTGTTAGCTAGCCGCTCTCCAGAGAGCCAAGCCCGTATTCAAAAAATGGCTGATGAATTACTGCTAGAAAATCAGCTTCATCTTATTCGTGAAGAACTCGAAATTTCTCAAAAAGAGCTTGCTGAAACTTTGGGAATAAAACAGCCATCGCTTTCAGCAATAGAAAATCGTGGCAATGATCTTAAGATTTCAACCATGAAAAAGTATGTTGAGGCAATGGGTGGGAAGCTCCGTATTGATGTAGAGCTTCCAACAGGAAAACATATAGGATTCAATGTTTAACAAGAAAAATGGGAGCTAAAGGCTCCCATTTTTGGATTCGTATAACGTGTATTATGTTAATAATAGAAACTCTTAACTATTTTACTTAACCTGTATCTCATCATTAAGACTTTGCACTTGATCTATAAAACACGAGAAATGGCACGTGCAGATGTGTTTGATTATATCGAGATGTTTTACAATCGAATCAGGCGTCATTCGCATCTCGATGGGATGAGTCCAGAAGCCTTTGAGGCAGCTTCAAAATGAGGCTGTCTAATGTCTAGGATACTGGGAGCAGTCCAGCTTCATATGTTGTGTTTATAGAAAAATAATCAATTTTTACGCGGGATTACCTCCCCCCTCTTTCATTAAAAATATAGGGGGGAAGTTATCAATGTAGCGTCTTTTTTTATAAAAGTTTATTCCGATATGCGTACCAAACTCAAAAAGTGTAAATGACGTTCATATTGATCGATGATGTCCTGTAATAAGTCTTCTTCAGTCCACTTCATTACATCATAGCCCTGACCACCTTCTCTTAAAAAAACTTCAGCTTGATAGGAGTTATCTTCATTAGTACCCATATCAGACATAAAGCTTGGACTTAAAGTCTTAGTCGCAATGACCTGATAGATAAAATTCATTTCATTCTGGTGATCCACTCGCAGCTGCATACCATTTTCTAACTTAGTCAGCTTGACCTGTAACTGTCGACGTTTTAGTTCACTTTGAAAGCTGACAAATGCTTTATTCACAGTAGATTGAATATATGCCTGTACCTCTTCTTCAGTATGCGAATAATGCATAATAAGGCCCAATCGCTGCTGCCAGCTACGTGGATTTTGAATTGCACGTGGGGTAATTCTCGCTGCCTGCAGAGCATGCATTTTGGTAACATCTAGATGCAAAGCTTTAATTAATCCCCAACAAATCAATAACATGATTATGGTGAAGGGCAGTGCACTCATAATGGTGGCTGACTGTAAAGCTTCAAGCCCACCAACCAACAATAGTATAATCGCCAATAATGCTATGAGTACTGTCCAGAATAACCGCTGCCAAGTTGGTGAGTTCTCATTTTTTGCAGTCAGATAATCTATGACTAATGATCCAGAATCGGCTGAGGTAACGAAAAATAGCATTACTAGTAAAGTCGCAATAACGCTAGTTACTGAATTGAGGGGTAGGTTGTTGAGAAATTCAAATAAGGCAACTGAAGAATCACGCTGAACCGCATCTAATAAAGTAGTATTTGCTTCATGCATAATACTGAAGAGCGCAGCATTACCCATAAAGCCCATCCATATAAGAGTAAATCCAGTCGGAATCAGTAGTACACCGACGATAAATTCACGGATACTGCGTCCTTCAGATACTCGGGCAATAAACATGCCTACAAATGGTGACCAAGAAATCCACCAAGCCCAATACATAATGGTCCAACCACCAATCCAACCACTTGGCTGATAAGCATAAAGATTAAATGTCATCACAAAAAGATTAGAAACATACTGTCCAGCATTCTGAATCGTGGTCTGGAGCAGGTAGATACTTGGACCAGTAATAAACACAAATATTAAGAGTAAAAGTGCAAGTACCAGGTTCAATTCAGCGAGACGTTTAACTCCCTTATCCAAGCCAAAAAATACCGATATAGCTGCCATAGTACTGACTACAATAATCAGAACTACTTGGGTGCTTGGTGCTTGTTCAATTCCAAATAGGTAATTTAGCCCTGAATTAATCTGAGTGACCCCAAAACCCAATGTCGTAGCAACACCAAATACAGTTCCAATGGTAGCGAAAGTATCTACGCTATCTCCAATTGGACCATAAATCTTTTTTCCAATCAGTGGATATAGTGCCGAACGAATTTTTAAAGGCAACTGATGCCGATAAGCAAAATAAGCCAGTGACAGACCAACCAAGGTATAAATGGCCCAGGCATGTAAGCCCCAATGGAAAAAAGTCACTCTAAGCGATTGTTGCGCAGCTAGTACTGTTTCTGGTTCACCCGCTGGTGGTGTGACATAATGCATTACTGGTTCTGCCACCCCAAAGAACATCAGCCCGATCCCCATACCGGCAGTGAATAACATTGCAAACCAGGAAGTATTGCCGTATTTCGGCTCACTATGATCGGGTCCTAGTTTGATTTTCCCCATATCAGACAAGGCAATATAAATCAGCATGACCAAAAATACTGCTACTGAAAGGACATAAAACCAGCTAAATGAGTTAATAACCCACTGGTTCATTTTTTGGGTTAACAGTTCGAATGAATTCGGGGCAAAAATAACTAAAGCCAAGAAAATAGCAATAATTGCTACAGTACTGAGAAAAACATTTGGATTAATATTAGAAAACCAAGATGATTTATTAGAAGGCATATATCCTCCGTTTTTAAAGAAAAAAGAGATAAAATAAAATCAACTAGTTATTATTAATTAAAAATGATCAGAACAAGTTAAATTGTTTAGCTAAACTTTGAACCATTTTAGAATTTTAAAAAATAATAAACTGTTAAATTACGCTAACAGACTTAATAACTATGGGTGATTTCATGGGGGAAGAAAATTACTCTTTAAATTTTTAGAAATAAAGAGCTTTACTATCGAAATCATATTTCCCTTATATACTCGCAAAGAATAACCGTTAATATTCACTTTCAAATAATTGACCTATTTCTAACCTTGTGTAACCACGTTCTTTAAAGATCAAAACAATAGCCTGTCTGTAATCTTCAGAAGTAGAAGTTTTATATTTATTAATTAATTGCAGCTCAGAATTAAGCTCGAGATCATTTTTTATAGTCAATACTTCCGTAGAGGCTTTATTACAACTCTTTAAATTAAACATGCAGGTGCTCTTTATCAGTATTGTAGCGGCCCGACTACAACAAACACCTGTCTTAACTCAGCTAGACACCCTTGGGCGCAAGGATTACAAATTCAGCAGGATTCTGCAAGCTTTACCCAATTGAAAGCATTATTATTCATCTAATTACCATATTTAACATAATGGCGGTTATGCGAAGTCGACTTGTAATGCAATTTGCATTACACTAATCCTAGTACATTAAACACTTGGGAAATATGATGGCTACTGTTAACTTCAGGGTCGATGAAGCCCTTAAAGAAAAATCTTATTCAATCCTTAAAGAGCAAGGTATTGCACCTACGGATTTCTTCACTAGTATTCTTGAATATGTTGCTACGACTGGGAAACTGCCCGTCAAAAAAGCTTTGCTTTCGGAAGAAGATGAAGAATTATTAGCTCTTGTCCGTAAGCGCATTAACGATCCTAAAGAGATGTTTGAGGAAGTCACATTAGATGACTTATAAGCTTTTACGTCACAAGGACTTTACAGCAGAATGGGAAAAACTCCCTGTTGCTATACGAGATCAATTTAAAAAGAAACTAGCTAAAGTCATAGAGCAGCCACATATTCTAAAGAACATGCTTAGAGGCGATCTTGCAGGTTGCTATAAAATCAAATTATTAAAAGCTGGTGTCCGACTTGTCTATCAAGTTAAAGATGATCAGGTAGTTATCCTGCTCATTACCGTCGGAAAACGAGCTGATAGCATAGTTTATGACGAAGCGAAAAAGCGAATTAAAGACTAAAAATGGGAGCTTATAGCTCCCATTTTTAACTTCGTATAAGGTGTATTATGTTAATTTTAGATTTACTAAAACTATTTTTTGAGAACTAGGCTGTTATGGGAACTGTAAAGCTCAAATCTTCTGATGAAGTTTTTCAATTAAAAATTAGTCTGCTAGGTAGTGATCCTGAAATCTGGAGAACTATTCAAATTTCATCGGCAGCTACTTTATCTAGGCTCCATAAGGCAATTCAATCTGCTTTTGATTGGGAAGATAGCCATTTACATGAATTCACGACTATTAAGCATGAAAAGATCAATAAAAGACAAAAATTGAAAGAAGTTCTACGTGTAGGTAAAAAAATTATATATACATATGATTTTGGCGATTGTTGGGAACATTTGATTACTGTAGAAAGCAGACAATCTCCTGATTTAAATAAAAAATATCCATGTTGTATAGATGGTCAAAATCATGCTCCATTTGAAGATATTGGAGGAATTTTTGGATATCTTGATATTTTAGATGCATTACAAGACCCCAAACATCCAAGATATGACGATTACATGCAAATTATCGAGGATGAAATAGGAGAGATAGAGTTTGATCCGACCTACTTTAATTCACATGATATTAAGTTTTAAACCTGATTTAACATAATGGCGCTTATACGAAGTACACTTGTATATTAATATAGATATCAGATACTTATTCAAAGCATAAAAATCTAAAAACCATAAAAAAGCCGATTTTGAAACAAGTCGGCTTTTTTATGTTCGATTCTGTAAGCTTTTGCCAATAAAAAATGGAAGAACTTTGCAAAATTTACAATTTTGTATTAACATTTTTATATTAACAAAAAGCGATGCAACTATGGAAATTGAGTTTTCATGGGATGAGCATAAAGCAGATACAAACCTCAAAAAACATGGTGTAGCTTTTGAAGATGCAACATTGGTT
>ERZ808040.1824-NODE-1824-length-13401-cov-3.399355_pt1 | contig 13401 bp, 13 predicted proteins | sample MGYA00380191_ERZ808040 | MGnify/ENA primary metagenome ERZ808040 (study PRJEB31490, sample SAMN06133395) | mouse gut metagenome | isolation source: J6 | host: mice | place: China: Chengdu | collected 2015-05 ... | reverse complement strand
AAACATTTCAGGAAAAAGCGTAATGACTGCAAAAAACATCGCAGACTCCCTTATTTCCAAAAAGTGTTAGTAGTCTACGCCCCAATTGACGTAAATACGACCAGCTTCAAGATCAACGCGTTGTACCACATCTTTATGCCATGGAATCATGCGCTCTTCGCCATCGATACTGTCGGCAGTTGCGCGAACCACCATCACATCATTGGCACCTGTTTCAAACAGTTCAAAAATTTGACCGAGATTAATTTCTTGATCCTCATCATTCAGACCTAACACTGTTAGACCCTTTAAATCAGACCAATAATATTCATCTACACCCGCTTGAGGCAGTTGCGATTTAGCAATCCAGACATTGGTGCCAACCAGTTGGTCTGCCCCAGTGCGATCACTCACACCTTTAAGCGAAACAACCAGGCCTTTACCATGTGGTTTCCAACGTTTTACATCAACAATTTGCCAACCTGCTTTGGTCTCAATGTACCAAGGCAGATAGTCAAATATGTTGCTCATGGGTTCTGTATTGGAATAGACCCAGAGCCACCCATTTAATCCATATGCTGAACGTAGCTGTCCAATCTGAATACGATCTTCGGGAACATTCTGTGTTGGTGTCATGGGCAATCTACTACCATATTAAACAGCAGTTGCAGCTTTTTTAGCTTGAGCAGCTAAAGAAGCAACGCGATCTGAAGGTTGAGCACCTTGAGAAACCCAGTGAGCAAAACGATCAGCATCTAAACGAAGTTTTTCTGCTTTACCTTGAGCTGTCGGGTTGAAGAAACCGATACGTTCGATGAAACGACCGTCACGTGCATTACGGCTATCAGTTACAACGATTTGATAGAACGGACGTTTTTTAGCACCACCGCGAGTAAGACGAATAACAACCATGATAGAACCTTATAGTTTTTACGGATTATCCCTGCACCGACCACCGATACATTTCAAACCCCTTTCATAGAGGGCAGTATTTTACTTGAACTTTGCCCTGAATGAAAGATCAAAAAGTTTTTATCCACAATTTTGAATTTAGGCTAGCGACCGTCCCAGTTTGTATCTTTATTTAATTTTGTAAAATCTTTACAATCCGTTTCCGTTGTTCTCATAGACCATAATCTAAAACCTTGGTAATCAATGCACATTGAGCCATTTCCACGTTGAGCTTTTGTTGTGATTGGATTAGCCATTAAAATCCAGCGTGTACTATTAGGTATATCTTTACCATCTTTTTTTTCTATAGGAAAAACTAGACTTAAATTATAAAGTCCATTTTCAGATATGCCAGAGACACCCAAGTCACTAAGCTCAATAGTTGTAGTAGATGACTTTTTATAATGAAAATTCGCGATTTTATAGCGATTAATTTTACTCACTACTTCCATTAATTCTGTTTGAGTATCTACTCGATTCACCCTAACTTTATAATTCTGATAAGATGGCAAAGCTATTGCAGCTAAAATACCAATAATTGCAACAACGATCATTAACTCAATGAGTGTAAAACCATTTCTTAATCTGCCCATGAAGCTTCCCCACTACAGCCAAGATCAATCGTACTACCTTGTTCTTTTTTACACTTTAACCCCGTACTCGTCATGACAAATTGCTGCAATTTTGGATAACTAGCACTTGGGGTTGCAAGAATTACCCAATTTCTACCTGTAGCAGTTGTATCTGTCAGTGCTTTTGTTGGTGCATCACCATCTTTAACACTAAATGTATATTTAGCATTGGTAGAAGTCGGATAATAATTCATTCCATCTTCAATAGCATAATTCAGATAATTGAATTGACGAGCCTTGTATTTTTCCAATTCGTTCGCAATATGCTGTATTCGCTGCTTTGCTGCAGACTCAACAGAACGCTGTATATAACTCTGATAACTTGGAAAAGCGATTGCAGCAATGATAGCAATCACCATCACTACAATCATTAGTTCAATTAGTGTAAAACCCTTTTTATATTCGTTCACCATATCCTCCTTAATTTCGCTCGTACCAACTATAAGGAGTCAGCTTTATTTTATTACGATATAATGTATTTAAAATTTTGTTGCTAGTAGGATTTCGATTTTCAACAGGGCCAATAATGCTACGATAAGGGACACCATTCGCATCAGTACTCTGGCCTAGAGTTATACCTAACAGACCCTTACCCAAGGTCATAGTATTATCTTCAACTGTATCGCCTGCTCCACATTGTCCATATGGCATACAGAAACGATGTGCTCGACTTGACCCATAAATCCCCGCACCACATGATTCTGTACTGCCTACACCTTCAGCATCAAATGTACTTACATATAAGTCAGAATCTAATAAGACCAAATCACTTTGAACTTTTTCTACAGCCTTACGGTTGTTAACTGAGGCAGAAGACGTAAATTCATAGTACCAACCCTTATAGGTAGAGTTTTCATTATAACCCTCGCCAGCAATATCATCCTCAGAAGCTAGCTCACGATCGTTATCCGTTATTTTTTTTAAGTTAGTTCGAGTTATGCTTGATGGACCTTTCGTTGAAGCCGCAGGATTTGTATCCATGACCGCTAAATCATAAATATTATAGATCGCATCGTTTAATAATTTTAGATTCTCTATACCACTTTCGCCATTAACCACATATTTTGAATCAATTACCTTACCTAATAGCGGCGTACTACGGTTACCACTACCAATACTCACCACCGCAAACATACCTGTCGCATTACGGTATACACTGAACGTTGGCATTTCATAGAAACGCGGTGCATATTTCCCTGTTTCTTTGAAATCCGCTAAACGAGTAATTTTAGCAAAGTCTGCTTTTGCGTCAGAAGAGCTATGATTAGATTTCAAATCAATACGGAATACCTGTCCACCCAAATCACCAAAATATAAATGATCTACATCACCATCACCTTCACGGTCAACTGCTTTGATTTGGCTAACAACACTATATTCTAAACGAGATTTATCTCCACCAGATGCATCATAGGTCGACCATAACAAGTCACCTGTGTCAGCATCAAACATGTAAACACCAGCACCTTTAGTCGTCTTTCCTGCTGTAAAATCCTCATATTGTGGGTCATAACCACCACCAACCAACATGACGAGTTTACGCTGACCTTTCCACTGTACATAAGCAATGGTTGGCTTTGACCAACTTTGTCCCATTTTGCTTAAATCACCATAAGCAGTACCAGATATATCATTTGTTTTATAAACTTTGCCAGATTCAGGATCTATGCGGAATTTAATTTTCGGTTGATCAATATCTGTTAAGTCCAATGCATAATAGCTTGAACCGCCCATTCGCATGCCGCCATAAACCCATTGTTTACTTTTTTTACCTGATGAAGGATTGACCTCAAATTTATCGGAAGTAGTGTTATAGACATATTCTGTATGTGCTGTCCATGCACCATCAATACCATAATAGAGTTGATCCATACCATTACCTTCAGTATTTGGCTCACTTAATAAGGCTTTCGGCTGAGCCGATAACATCTCTTCCGGTAAAAAAGTAAATACCTCCTTACCACCATCATAACTCGCAGGTGTTACACCAGTAGCATATGTATCTGCTTCTCGTCCTGTCTTTACAACATGTAATGCACCTTGTGTCGTTCCAAATAAGATATAGTCATTGCGATCAACAGTTTCATTCGATTTTTTAGTATCGCTATAAGTGATTTTTCCTGATTGGGTTAATAACACTGGTGTGGAGTGCATGATTGCACCTATCGAGCGGTTTTGCTCCCTGTTAGCTAAATTTGTGAGTTCTAGAGAATCTAAAGCAGCCAACTCATCCAATTCAGTTTCTGTTAAATCATAACCAAGCGCTCCCAACAGGTATTTATTATTACCTGTAGCGATTTTTTCTTGCATGTATTTCAGGTTAACTTTCTGAATTGAACCACCAGCATTGGTATAAACAGCTCGCGCAAAATCAGTACCATCAATAAATGTTTGCAAATTCAGTTTACTCAGTAAACCACCATAAACCTGCAAATCAGCAGAGGCACCATTTACCCATAAATCTTTAGTTGAAGTATTTAGCTCACCATCTGCACCAAATACTTTTGCATTGGACTGGCCAACAAGCACGCCATCTTTAACCTTAAATTTTTTTAAATTGCCAAACCAAGCTTCAAAGTCTTCAGAAGGTTTCGGTTGAAATTGAGGGAAATAGGCATAAGACTGAATCGCGATTGGATTAAGATGGTCTTGAGGAATTGCAGCAGTACCTGTCGTGATTGCTGGAATAGGCACTTTAATTGATTCAACAAAATTCTGTACACTGCTTACAATATCATCCGTACTTTCAGCACTAAACCAACCACCCTTTCCTTTTTTTGCTGCTTTTGCTGCTTCTAAAGTATTCCCTGAGAAATAATTTGATAAATTATTGTATGAGATACTGTCATTGTATAAAACAGCATTACCTGATGTCTTGTGACTAAAACTAAAGTCTTTACCAAAACCAATAATAGCTGTTTTTACTTCTGTATCATTTTTATTTCTTTTATCCACTAAAAAGGTTGCCGCCTGTTCAACACAGCCCCATGATGATGAACAATTCGCAGTGTTTAGTTTGTAGCCAGCTGACAAATAAGAATTCAAGTTACTACCGGATCTTGCCTCAGATAACTTATCTCCATCTGGAGCACCATCAGTTAAGTAATATACACCAAAGCCTGCGCATACATCTTCACTTGTTGCAACTGTAGCCATGAGTCCTTTAGCACCTACTGAATAAGCATATGCGATCGGGGTTCCTCCATTCCCCTGCCAACCTTTTACCTCATTTAATAATTCTAATCTATTTGTCTTTAAGTTTAAGGGATTTTTTTTCACCTTTGGAGTTGCTTGATAAAAAGTTGTAAATCCAATTGAAGCAGTATCAGGCAAGGGCTCAACTTCTACTTTGGTGGTATGTTTGCTATCTATCAAAGAATTCCCAGCTAATAGATTGAACAAACCTCTTTTCAACATTGTCACACGATCAGGGCAACTATAAGCAGTAAAATTCTTCCCATGACGATCTTTTTTAGCTTCTGTAATACAATTTTTGGCGGCAATTTGCTTGATGATGAGGGTTTTCCAAGTCGGAGATAGACTATTATAAGTTGTGTCATTTATGTAACAATAAGTTCCATCAAATTTTATAATATTGTCATCAAATACCGTAGAAACTTCTTTGGTTTCAATCGTACAAGTTTTTTTGTCAAAAAAATCTCTGCTAACAGGTTTAGTCGTTCCACTAGATGTATGAGCCATCGAACCAGACAAATCCAGCACAAACATGAGCGTTGCACCACCAGTTGTCGGAGCTTTATAAATTTCAATATCACTGGCATAGGTCATACTAGTTTGGCAAATAATTGCTGTACTTAAAGCTGTTAACCCTGTGACTAAGCCATGTTTTGTCTTATTTTTCATTGCTATGTCCCCAATTATTTAACAATATTTTGCATGAGTGAATAACGTGCTACCTGCGTGTGAGTAGGCACCCCTAAATCAATTAAACACTGTGAAACTGTTAATTTTGCCAAACGAATTGCTTCTTTTTCATCTTCAGTTGATTCATCAGTAATTTCACCTTGGAGTGACTCTGCTCTGGTTTCAGGAATTGCATTAAAATGATTGCTAAAACAGTTTTTTATAGCTGACGATAACTGATTGCTAGTTAAATTAGTATTTTCAGAAAGATTTGGGAAAATTGTAGTCGCCACAACCGTATATAACTGTGCTGGATCAGCTTTTGCTGTTTCAACATCTGTTCCAGTTTGTATATGTTGGAAAGCAGCCGCTTCTGACATATCCGCTGCTTTAATTGCAACTTGCGTCATCACAGTTTTTCGATGAGTACTGAAGTATCCCGAATCAATCTTACAAAAACCGAGTTGACTCAAACCGGTATTGGTTACTTTATTACCATCCCAGTTAATTAAACTCGCTTTAGTAAAATCAAAAAAATTAGTGTCACTGGCCTTATAACAAAAAACCAATTCTTTACCAGAGTCGTCTTCCGCCTTAATGAAGCCAAACATGCCATTCAATGCCATTTGCCTACTTAATTCACTTGGATTTTCTAATTGAAATAAAGCTGCGTCTGAGTTTTGCAACATGAGCTGCTGCGCCTGACTTGCTGTAGCTACTCTAAGCTGTGTAGTACTAGAACGAATTGCTAAAGCACCTATTACTGTAATAGCCACCAACAGCAGGAGAACGACAATGAGAGTAGCACCATGTTGTGTTTTATACATTATCGATCCCCCAAAGCATTGCGTAATGCCACGGTCTGCACTATCGGAGTCCTTAAATAACGTCTAGGCTGACCCGAATTTAACGTTACTTCAAAATCACTCCATAATTTAAATGTTGGCGCAACAGGCACTGTGCTCTCTGTAGTAGCATCAGAAGCTCTGGAAATCACAGCCAATTGTACCGATAAAATACGAGGTTGATCTGAAGTAAGATCTGCATAATCCTCCAAAGTCATATATTTTTTTGCACTTCCATCCTGTACTAAAAATCTCACCTTAAATAACTCAACTCTTTTTAAAATAATTTCACCATTGTTATAAAGTGTTGAATCTAAAGTTTCTGTAGCACCCTCTTCAGGGATGCTATATCTTCCTGCAGCACAAGCTAAAACTTTTTTTTCCTGGGCTGTAGTTTCATGATTAGCAGGGCTATTGTCTGCTCTTACAAAATATCGCTCCACAATAAATTCATTCCGTGAATCAATTCTCCCACCAGCACAATCAAATCCACCAACTTCAGCAGGACGATATTGAATGACCAACTGATCATTTTTCACTGCACCAGTACTTACAAAGTTACTTTCATCTTCCGTAGTTAAGGAGCTGTACTTAGCATTAAAGTCTGCATGACCAGTGACCCCACTTGGCAGGTTATTTTTATTAAAAATAATGCCTGACTTAGCAACATTAGGCTTTACTGTTGCCAAATTATTATTCAAATTAGCCAAGCGAATATGAGATGTCAGATAGGACAGACCAAAACTTTGGTCATCCTGCAAACTATTTGCACTATTCTGTAAAGCGAGATTTTTCTGTCCAGATAAAAATAGTAAGGTTGCGCTAGCAGCAATAATTAAACCCAATGCCATTGCAATCATCAATTCAATGAGCGTAAAACCAGTTTGTTTCATTGGTAAAGCTCCATAATCACACAGGTTGATTTGACATTGTATGAAGCTCCATTTGTGCAATCTGTTGTTCCTGCATCATTTGTTGCAGATGTATTACCCCAAGCGACATAAACACAATATCGCCCGTTACTTGGAGTTGCAGATGACTGCTTTGGACATTGTATTAAATTCATAGTCATACCCAGATTCTGAGCAAAAGTCACAATTTCTTTCACATCATAATCAGCAAGCTCAGAGGATGTACAAGCTGTCGTTCCACAATTTTTATCTCTATCAATTTGCTTCGTTGCATCAGATAACTCTGTCAAATAGGACTTCGGCATAGCAGTAAATGTCCAACCATCTCGGTTGACTCTTATTCGTTCAGCTAAGTCACGGGCAATATTAATTGCCTGTATACGTTGTGCACTCTCAGCTGTCGCCTCTAGCGCCCTCATTTGTAGCATTACATAACCAAGTACACCTATTGCTAGTACAACCAAAGCGACCAACACCTCAATCAGACCAACACCCTTTTGATGATCTTTTGAAATCATGTACAAGCCCCCTTTTCAACCTTATGGATCTGCCCCAATGCTGTAAGTGTAATTTTTACCGATTCACTACTACCCGTACTCTTGCAGACCTCTACAATCTCAAAAGAGGACCGTAAAAAACCCTGCTTATCAAATTTAACTTCCGTATTAGAAATGTTCTTTAAACGTGCTGTGCCACCACTAATCCAATTAAAAACAGGAGGATTATCTGCTACTGCAGCGTTTAGTTTTAAAGTGACATCTTGATGATTTAACACTGCATAAGTACGTGCTTGCTTAATCTTATTGATCAAGTCACTTGTATCTGATTTGAATCTTTGGTTTTTTATTATATTCCCAAAAGAGGGAGCAGCCATCCCAGCAACAATTCCCAACACTGCAATCGTCACCATCAGCTCAATTAACGTAAATCCCTTATTCTTTTTCATCCAGCCCCCAAAGCAACAAAACTTTACCCTATTAAAAATAATATCTCACTTAATTACAAAACATACACACAACAGATAAAAGGTATAAAAAAACAGATAATTGCCAAAAAGCAATTATCTGTCAATTCCTAAAAAATTCAGAATGTTAAGTGCTTAACACTTTAGGCTTGAGTTACCGGAATACGTAACTCTTTGGGTAAACTAAATGTAATATTCTCTTCACGACCATCCAACTCTTTAGGTGCTTGGGCACCCCAATCCTGTAAACGCTGAATGACTTGTTTAATCAGAATTTCTGGTGCAGAGGCTCCGGCGGTTACTCCAATCTGGGCATTTTCTTCAAACCATTCCTGTTTGAGTTCATCTGCATTATCAACCAGATAAGCCGCTTTATCCATACGTTCTGCCAACTCACGCAGACGGTTGGAGTTCGATGAGTTTGGTGAACCGACAACCAGCACCACATCACAACGCTCAGCTAGATCTCGTACTGCATCCTGGCGGTTTTGGGTGGCATAGCAAATATCATCTTTACGCGGCCCTTGAATTAAAGGGAATTTTTGGCGCAAAGCATCAATCACTTTTGCGGTATCATCAATCGACAAGGTTGTTTGCGTGACAAAAGCCACTTTTTCAGGATGATGCACAGTTAAGGCAGCAACATCTTCTTCATCTTCGACCAGATAAATTTCACCACCATTTTTCTTGTCATATTGCCCCATGGTGCCTTCGACTTCCGGGTGACCTTCATGACCAATCAGAATGGCTTCTACGCCTTCACGCGCATATTTGGTCACTTCAATATGCACCTTGGTGACCAATGGACAAGTTGCATCAAAAACCTTTAAACCACGGCGTTCGGCTTCAAGCTGTACCGCCTTGGAAACACCATGTGCGCTAAAAATCACAATATTGTCATCGGGCACTTCATCGAGTTCATCCACAAAAATCGCACCGCGCTGACGCAGGTCATCGACTACAAATTTGTTGTGTACCACTTCATGCCGTACATAAATCGGTGGGTTAAAGCATTCTAGGGCACGGTTCACGATCGCAATGGCACGATCTACACCAGCACAAAAACCACGTGGGTTGGCTAAAACAATTTCCATAGAATCCTCAATACTCACACCATTTTTAGCGGTTCAATTGAAATAAATGTAAAACAATCGACTGGTAACTATTTAGTTTAAAGCCGCTCTACTCTAAAATAGAGAAGATATTTTATCATATCAGGAAAAATATCATGTCGGGTCTCTTGTTTGTCGTTTCTGCAGCGTCTGGAACAGGCAAAACATCCCTTGTTAAAGCCCTACTTGAGCGTGTCAATAACCTTCACGTTTCTGTGTCCCATACCACACGCGGTCAACGACCTGGCGAACTCGATGGCGTGCACTATCATTTCTCCCAGAAAGACGATTTTTTGAATCTGGTCAATGAAGGTGGTTTTATTGAATACGCAGAAGTATTCGGTAATTACTACGGTACTGCACAGGCGACCGTTAAAGAACAACTGGCCAAAGGCCATGATGTGCTGCTGGAAATTGACTGGCAAGGTGCGCAACAGGTTCGTCGACTTTTTCCTGAATCTAAACAAATTTTTATCTTGCCACCAAGTCAGTTTGACCTGCGTGAACGTCTGTCTAACCGGGGTACCGACACAGTTGATGTGATTGAACATCGTCTGAGCTGTGCAGTGGAAGATATGCAGCAATATAGCAACTTTGACTATATTATTATCAATGATGACTTTAACAAGGCATTGCATGATCTCGAAGCGGTCATTATCGCCAATCGTCTGACCTTGTCGCAGCAAGCCAACCGTCATGAAAAACTGATTCAGCAACTGATCACACCCACTGAACAGTGATTAAAACTTGAGTCTATAGACAAAGCCTTTTATACTGTGCAGTCTGTTAAAATTTACTATTCAAACGAGAATTCTTATGGCACGCGTAACCGTTGAAGATTGTTTAGACCATGTAGACAACCGCTTTGAGCTTGTACTAGTGGCAAGCAAACGCGCGCGTCAATTGGCACGTCAAGGTATTGAACCAACTGTAGAATGGGACAATGACAAACCGACTGTTGTTGCTTTACGTGAAATCGCTGCAGGTCATGTATCTAAAGATATTTTGAAACAACGTGATCAGGACTATCAAACATCAAGTCTGGACCTTGCACTTTCTGCAAACAACCTTAATCTGGATGGCTTTTCTTTCCAATAAGCCCTCCTCCTGAAAAAAAGCCTAGTTTAAAACTAGGCTTTTTTTGTTTTCTGGCTTTTATATTTATGCTAGAACGGTTATAACTTAACAGTTAGCTCCCGAGTTTGTCCCGGTTTTCTGCTTTTAAGCATGAAAAAAATTGACAAGCTTTATGATTTCGATTTCATTAGAGCTTTCAGTTTTTTGTTTGTAAGAAAATCCAGTTTAAAAGGTGTTTTATGCCAGGGCCACAGGTCAGTCAAGCCAAGCAACAGTTAGAGATGATGATCGACGCGTATTTAAATGAACGTGATGTCGAACGTGTGCTTGCGGCCTGTGATTATGCAGATATCGCGCATGACGGAATTGTGCGTAAAAGTGGCGAACCCTATATCCTGCATCCGATTGCGGTGAGCTGTATCTTGGCTCATATGCGGCTGGATACTGAAACCCTGATGGCCGCCCTGCTGCATGATGTTATTGAAGATACTGACTTTAACAAAGATGATATTAGCGAGACTTTTGGTTTTACCGTGGCCGAGCTGGTCGATGGCGTGACCAAACTCAGCCATTCCAGCGATAAAGAATATAATAAAGCCGCGTCATTCCGAAAAATCCTGCAAGCCACCTTACAGGACCCACGTGTCATTATTGTGAAACTGGCTGACCGCTATCACAACATGACCACTTTGGAGGCGCTGCGCCCGGACAAACGTGCGCGTATCGCCCGCGAAACCTTTGAAATTTTTGTGCCGATGGCACGTATTGTCGGCATGAATGAGATGGCAGATAACTTAGAACATCTGTGTTATCAAAATCTTGATCTGGACATGTATAACAACGTTCAGGCAGCGCTGTTAGAAACCAAGCCAAAACGTTGTGAATATCAGGCGATCTGGGAACAAAAGCTGAATGATCTCTTAGAAGACTATAAAATTGAAGGTCGAATCAAAAAGAAAAATAACAATATTGAGCTGTTACGTCATTTTGTTAAAAATGATATTGACCTGCAAGAGCTGACCCATAGTCACGCCTTTGAAATTATTTTACAAAGCATTGCAGATTGTGACCGTCTGGCAGAAATTCTGACTCAAAGCTTTAAAATTCAAAGCTATGAAGATCATATTCGCCGTCCATTACCCGGTGGCAACCAGTCCTTGATGATGCGTTTAAAAGGTGAAAAAACCACGTTATCGCTCACCATTCAAACCGAACTGATGCGTAAAGCCGCACGTTTTGGTGTGGTACTGGGTGAAAATGCCCCGCAAGCCTGTCGTTCTGCAATTCAGGCCTCGATGCAAAATCTAAACGTGTTGGTCGATGGTGAATGTGCCAAAACCACCTTTAGTGAATTACTGGATTATCTGCATCAGGAAAAAATCTGGGTGTATACCCCGCATGGGCATTTACACGAATTGCCACAAGGTGCAACAGCGGTTGATTTTGCTTATGCGGCCAGCCTGTTCCTGGGCAACCATGCCATCGGGGCGAAAATTAACAATGAGACCAAACCGCTCTCGACTCCTTTAGTCAGCGGCCAGGTGGTCGAAATCATTACCGATGTCCTTGCAACCCCCAACCCAGACTGGCTCAGTTTTATTAACACCCAGAAAGCCCGCCGAGCCATTCAGAATATCTTGCGCGATCAGGATCTGGACGAACAGCGTCTGGTGGGTCAACAGGCACTGAATCGTGCCCTCAAACTGTTTCATCGCTCAATTCGGGATCTGACCGAAGCGGACTGGAAAAACCTGCTGGAATGGCGCCATATTGCGACTCAAGAGCAGCTGTTTGAGCAGATTGCAGTCGGTGACTTATTGCCGCAACTGGTGGCCAATCATTTATTTGCCCAAGACCAGCATCAAAATATTGCCAGCTCAGGGCGCCTGATTCAGGGCACTGAAGGTGTAGATGTCAAATATGCACATTGCTGTAATCCGGTGCTGGGCGATCCGATTCAAGGTCATTTGACTCGTCGCGGCCTGATTGTGCACCGTTCACGCTGTCATAACCTGCTGCATGAACAGCATCAGCACCCTGAAAATATCATGCCCTTGCAGTGGACTGCCGACGATCTGGACGATATCAGCTTTAGCGCCTATCTCAGCATTGATCTGGCCATGGATGATGAGCAGATTTCTGACCTGATTTATCAATGTCGTAAAGCACATTCGGGGGTAGAAATGGTGCGCACCCAGGATGAGCAGACCTATGTCAATATCGTGGTGCATAACCGCAAACAGATTGCCCAGATCATCCGGGACCTGCGTATGTATTTCGGTTTTCCACGAATTACCCGTCTGACCCGGCCGGTCATTCTGAGCGAAGCATCTAAAGCGAGTTAATCATTTAAAACGATAATGCTGTTGTCGGCTGGATTGATCGAATATGATGTATGTTGATGTTGACATCCTCCAGCTAAAGCAAGCGGATTCCTACTGCTAGACGCTCATGCCCAAGCGCAAGTATGTTCTTAGCGGAATTTAAATCACGATGATTTATACTTCCACACTCACATTCCCATACTCTTATTCGCAAATCTGTTCTACCTTTGGGACTGCTAGAGGTAATTTCACCGCAGCACGAACAGATTTGGGTTGTGAATTTCTCACTGACTTCCTCAAACAATACCCCTGCGTTCTCGCATTTATACTTGAGCATTGTTTTCAGTGCTGAAAATCCTGTGTCCAAAACAGATTTCGCCATCTTGGTTTTTACAAGTTTGCTCGCACTTAAGTCACCTACAACAATCAGTGCATTTTCTTTCACAAGCAGAGTGCTTGCTTTATGCAAATGGTCTTTACGACAATTGGCAATTTTAGCGTGTAGTGCACGTACACGTTTTTTATTTCTTGCTCTTTGAGCAATCCCTAATTTCTGCTCGTAATTACGGTAGAACTTAGGATTTGAAATTACAGTACCATCTGAGCAGGTGGCAACGTCTTTTAGACCAAGATCAATACCAATCGCTTTAGTTGCCGTTGGTTTTTCTTGTTTAGGTGAGTCCACAACAAGACACACATACCAGCGCCCACGACTATCCTCAACGAATGAACCTGTTCTCAC
>ERZ808040.1823-NODE-1823-length-13402-cov-4.838874_pt1 | contig 13402 bp, 9 predicted proteins | sample MGYA00380191_ERZ808040 | MGnify/ENA primary metagenome ERZ808040 (study PRJEB31490, sample SAMN06133395) | mouse gut metagenome | isolation source: J6 | host: mice | place: China: Chengdu | collected 2015-05 ... | reverse complement strand
ACGGTTTCTGGCGGCGTTAGTCGTTTCTCGTAATATGTCCAGTTCCATCAGCTTTTTAACAGCAGTAGAAACCGTGTTGTAGCTTACACCCAGCGCGGCAGCCGTGTGCTTAATGTCAATGATGGGGTGCTGTTCCAAATAGTCAAACACAGCGCGGACATTATCCTTGCTACGTGTTGCTCTGGGTAGCAATTCTAGGCTTTGTTCATGCAGTGCGGATAACTGTTCAATTGATGTCATCGCGTCGGTAGCTGCAGCGCTGACGGCCTCTAAAAAGAACCGGACCCATTGTTCATAGTTTCCACTCCGACGGACTTCGCTGATCCTGTCGTAATACTCGATTTGATTTCTCTTTAGAAAATATGAGACATAAATTACAGGCTTGCGTAGCAATCCTTGCTCCATCAAATAGAGCAAAATCAAAAGCCTGCCGATCCTGCCGTTGCCATCAAGGAAGGGATGAATCGTCTCAAACTGATAGTGGATCAGTGCGGCTTGTATGAGTGGATCATACTCTCGATTTTCATTGATATACTGCTCCAATGCGGACATAGATGCTTTCATATCTTCAACATTTGGCGGAATATATCGGGCATTTTTTAGAGAGCATCCCGCCGGTCCAATCCAATTTTGAGAGCGACGAAATTCTCCCGGATTTTTCTCCTGCCCCCGTACGCCCTCCATGAGAGCGGCATGGATCGTCCTAAGCAACCGATTACAAATCGGCAGCTTCTCAAGCTGCTCCAAAGCATATTGCGTCGCTTTTACATAATTGACCACGTCTGCCACGTCCAGATTGGCGTTAATATCAAGCTCTGGGTCAAGTACGTCCTCCAAAGTACACTGAGTGCCTTCGATTTGAGATGAAAGCAGAGCTTCTTTCCGAACATACATAGACACAAATAATTCTGTACTGGGAATTAACTGAGACGCGACATCCAGCTTTTGAAGGTTGCGGCTGGCTTCAATCAACAGACGCAGTATATCATCGCTAATATCCAAAGCAGGCTGAGGCGGCAAAGAAGCAGGGCAAAAAGACTGATAAGCGGCTTCCCCTGTCATATTTGAAATGTACTGACCAGCTCTATTCATTGCAATCCTCCAGTATATGGATTTGAAATACTACATATATAATACGCTCTTTATTTCAATATTTCAACAAGTTTTTGAAATATGCTTTTGCTGCCCCTTACTTGACTAAATGATAAATGCCTAATTACCCTCCACGTCAAACGCTTTAAAGTAATTGAAATTATTTTTGTAAATTGCGTAAGCAAAAGATTTGTGTTGAAAAATCCCTCTATTTGGACTATAATGAAAAAAGGCGTAAGAATCCTATTGAGATAAGGATATCCTAATATGAATTTGATATTTCGGCTTTTATTAACTCTAAACGCTACATCATGGATGGTCGTTGTGTACGCTCTCAAAGCTGAGTGGACCTATAAATCAATACCGGTATGGGGTATTGCCCTACTGATCCTCTGCATTCCAATCCTGCTCTCTGCTCTCTCAATAAGAATCACGTCTAAGATTGGTTCCGATTCCATACATGGGTGCAGCGAGTGCAACCTCGCAGATCAAGAGTTTCTGCCAGTCTATCTGGGATATTTCTTTGTTTCTCTTAGTGTTCCAAATGATATGACAATGTCGTTCCTGTATGTTATTGTGTTCATTTTCACATTTATCTCGCAAACGCAATATTTTAACCCAATTTTTTTGTTGTTTGGATACCATTACTATCATGTTCTGACACCACAGGGAACAAAAGTTTTTATCATTGCCCGTGGGAAAGTAATCCGAAATAAAAGCTATTTGCACTTCGATGACCTGCGGAGAATTAATGATACAACCTATATTGTGCGAAAGGAACCGTAAAATGAATTCGATTTTCGCTAAGCTTCGTCTCAGGGGTAATGTGAATAAGTATCGAAAGATGCTGTCTACCAATGAGGAGGTCTTTCCCAGCTTTGAGGACATGGTAACCTCTACGATCCCATATGCTCCTGGTGCTTTATCCGAGCCCGGTGAATGGTTTCAGCTTTCAGACGTGTCATGTGGGGATTATGCGCTTGATATTTTTAGTAGTAATTTTAATACCCTCGATTTTGATTCCCTCGCGCGGGAGGAGTTTTCGCTGATTGACTTTTTGTTCGTCAAGCAAGGGAATACATTACTCTTTCAAAATATTACCCGAGCAAAACTTGCTTTAAAAAAGCATATCTGGGATTTCGGAGAGGGTTATCAATTCCGAAGTGCCTGTAATGAAATTGTAATTAATAGCCTACCTGATGCAATCTACTGCCAGAACAACGACACACTGTATTTTCGCCGTCTCGAATCCATTACTTCAATTTTTAAAGGAATTGACCAGATATACAGAGAAGCCACTGATGAAGAGACGGCCCAATTTCTTCAGAGCAACTTTATCCAACTTGGAGAAACCTATACTGCTGAAAACGTGAAAACAGCTAATCGAAAAAGGATCGCGCTTGCAAGTAAAACCATATCCAATCTAGCACCGCAGGATAGAGATAACATATTCACCTACATAGGAGAATACTGCCCCTCCTTAAAGACTCCAGATAACAAATTCGCTATTAGCGGCGAAGATGAGTTGAAATTGCTTCTATATGGAATTGAGCAGCGGTTTTACACAACTTTAGTTGGGAATGAACAGCGGATTGCTAACTCAGTTATTCCATTCGGTTAGCAGACTTCCCGCTTATGGTGTCAAAATCAGTCCTGATAAATCTTTGCTCACGCATTTTTGAAATTATGGTTATGACAGGAGAATCATTAATAATCCACTTATCCACTTCGTGTCATACCACTGTCAAATGAGCCTTTACAGTTATACGACTATTTAATCGAAGGAGTATACACTATGGCAAAAAGAACCGAAGATGTTTTAATAACTTCTATAGGAATTAAAAATTCACTTAAAAGGTACAAGTCATTACAAGCGCTTGCGGAGTATGTTTGGAATGGCTTTGACGCTCATGCCAGTCGTGTAGATATTGAAATCTATAATAACGATTTAGACGGTACAGGTATGATTGTGGTCAAAGATAATGGGTCAGGTATCGACCGTTCTTTGTTATCACAGAAATTCAAACCGTTCTACCAATCTGAAAAAATATATGAACCTACTATTAAACACTCTGCCACTCATGGAAAAAATGGCGTTGGCCGGTTAACATTTTTTACATTTGCAAACTTTGCTACATGGAAAACTTGCTACAGACAAAATGATCTCATTTTATCTTATGAGATTGAGATAAATGCCGCTACTTTGCAACGCTATGAACCTAGTGATGAACAGAAAAGTGACGAATTTACAGGAACTACTGTTATATTTTCCGATTTGACAAATTCAGACATCACACCAGATACTGCACGGATTTTTTTAGCGCAAGAATTTTGCTGGTTCTTGGAACTCAATAAAAATCAAGGCTTCTCTATTTATATTAATGGGGAACAATTAAACTATAGCGCCCATATTCTCAAATCTGAGGAACATCAATACACTTATCCAAATACTAAGACTCTATTCACAGTTCGATATATTTGCTGGGACATTAAACTATCGGAGTATTCAAAATATTACTATATAAAAGAGGATGGAACAGAGATTGCAAAGGAAAATACGACCTTAAACAATAAAGGGGACTCCTTTTACCACAGTGTATATATACAAAGCCAATTTTTCAACTATTTTGACACAAACGATTCTAGTATGAGCCAATTAACTATTGGCGGTCTTTCGCATAAGAAGTCCCCAGAATTTGAATTTATTTTGAAAGAGGTTAACAGACATCTTTACGATATGAGACGACCGTTTATTAAAGAAACGGTCTCTAAAGTTGTTGATGCACTAGATATTGAAGGGGCTTTCCCTGGCTATGATCCCAAAAATATTCTCGACCAATATCGTAAATCTCAAATTTCTGAAATGGTATCGGCAATTTATGTTGCCCAACCCAAATTATTTACAAATTCGATGAATAAAGAACAAAAGAAAACCTTTATCCGTTTACTTGATTTAATAATGGAAAGCGGAGAAGTGGATTCTTTATTCAGGATACTTAACGAAATTTTGGATATGACAGAGGTCGAGCGCAATGACTTAGCTGATATCTTGCGGTACTCACATATGTCCAATATCACTAAAACAATCAAATTAATTCAAGATAGATACCAGGCTGTCGAAGATTTAAAACAATTGGTTTTTAACCCAGATCTCCATGCTAATGAGGTAAACCATTTACAAAAGATGGTTGAAAAGCACTACTGGCTCTTTGGAGAACAGTATAACCTCGTTACTGCGGCAGAACCAAATTTTGTGGAAGCCTTAAAGCGGTATTTAAGATATTTACACAAAGAATATGAAAGCGTCACTGTGGATCATCCAGATAAACTAAAGCAAATGGATATATTTGCTGTTCGTCAAGATATTACACATGGAAAATATCATAATATAGTCGTTGAACTCAAACACCCGAATATTTCTCTGGGAGAAACCCAATTGGGACAAGTAAAAAGATATATGAGAACAATCATGGAAATTCCTGAATTTAATGCATCTAATATGTCATGGGAGTTTTATCTTGTTGGAAACAAATTTACTTCAGATCATTATATTGAAGGAGAACTAGAAACAAATAAATCCCACGGATTGCCTTATTTAGTATTTATGGCTCCACGATACAAAATTTATGCTATGCGATGGAGCGAAGTATTTACTGATTTTGAAATGCGCCACTCCTATTTAAATGAGAGATTATGCCTTGAACGCGACAAGTTACAAACATCCGATTTATCTGCGGATGGTATTGTCAAACAACAAGAGCAAAATACCGCCATTATGCCTGCTGAAATGCCAGCCACAAAATGAAAATACAAGCTTCGAGAACTGTCCACTATTTTCGACTTTAGGAAGATCAGATTTTTTGAGGGCGAGAGGCCTTTGGACTGAGGAGAGGTTAATCATAGCAAATAGGGACAGGATAGGCGGTATGTTATAGCAAAAGCTGTCAAGCGAAAAATAGCGATAATCAAAATACTTTCCCCAAAGGATAATAAAGAAGCAATTCCGAAGCTTGACAATAAATTGTATAATATCATTCTTTCTAGCGAATTTGAACTTCTTGCTCTGGTTGATTTTTCGCAATTAACTTTATAGCATCAGTAGCGCAAATCATAGAGAAATCAAAATCGCAAGTTTCAGCTTTTTATCTATAGATGGAATATTTTCTATATGTTGGAGAGACAAAGTCATTCAGTGGGGACAAAACATAGGCCAGAACGTCCGGACGATTGTTGATAAGACGACAAATCTGGAATTGCAAAAAGATTTAAGATATCTTAGCACACTGTAGTTAAAGATAGGAGTACTTAAAACCTTATTGTATAAAGGATAATATACGATTATCCTTATATGCCTTACCACAAGAATTCGCAGTTTTAATCGGTTTTTGTGACACGTATCATTTCGGATGCTCTTACGTTTTCCTCAGAGAAAAGGTCAAAGAAATCAAATAGAAGACTGCCACGCATTTGTAACCTGAGTGACCGCAGATCAACCGTGCGGAACTGTTTATGTGCTGTGAGAATTATCAGTCCATCCACATTTTCGGCAGCCTCATTACAACTGGAGCAGATCTGAATACAGGTGGGCAGTGGCTCACCGTCTATCAGCTGGCCTTCAAAGTATGGATCATATAATCGAAAGCGATAGACTTGGTCGTCAATTAACATACGCAAAACCATCCAAGCGGGGGAGCATCGCAGATCTCCTGATCCAGGCTTGAAGGACAGTCCCAAAATCCCCAGCACACTATTAGGAGGTAAATGTCTGCGAACCGTGTCAGCGGCAGACACTATTTGCGCGTTATTTGCGGAAACCGCCTGCTCCAAAACAGTAAGCGGAGTTCCATTTCGGGCCGCATCAGTGGCAAGTGCTTCCGTATCTTTGGGCAGGCACGCACCTCCATAGCCCAGTCCATTATCCATATATCCCGGCGCAATTCGTTCGTCAAGGCCCATGCAGTGCGTAACAGTATGGATATTAGCTGAGATGCGGCGGCAGTAGTCAGCCAGCTCATTAACATAGGTGAGTTTTATTGCCAGAAAACTGTTTGAAGCCTGTTTGATTACTTCCGCATCCTCAAATGTAGCGGAGATAATGCGCGTATCTTGAATTCCCAGGCTTTTATAAACTTCGCAGAGGAGCACAGGCATTTCCCCATTCTCGGTTCCAAGAATTACACGGCTCGGGTCCATAAAATCTCTGATCGCATGTCCTTCCCGTAAAAACTCCGGATTAAACACCAAGGATAATTCCAAAGCGGGATTCTCAAGCCGTATTTTCTGGAGAACTTGACGGCAGGTACCTGCGGTAACAGTGGATCTGACAACGACAATCGCCGGACGAGTCCTATACTTTATAATGTCGTTTATTGCGCCTTCCAGTGCAGACAGGTCAAATAGGTGATCTGTCCGCGCGGGTGTGTTGACTGCGACCCAAATAATATCGCCAAACGGGATTGCTTTCGATGGAGTAGCCGTTGCGGATATCATCCCAGAATTTGCAAGTTCGCTGAGCCACTCTTGTGCATGAGGCTCATAAAATGGGCAGCGTCCGGCTCGAAGCTTTGAAAGCCGTTCAGGATCACGTTCCAGCAAAATTGTTTCATGTCCCGCATGTGCAAAGCCCAGAGCAGTCGAGAGGCCAACATAGCCTGCGCCAATAATCGTCATTTTCACATCACTCACCCTACCAACCGCACATTTGCCGGCGCAATCAAACCTGAAAGAGCGCAGGCAGACGGTCGCCTTCCTTTGAAATTTGGATAAGACTGCACTACTACTGTGGAAAAGCAGGGACAAATTCCATCTGTCTGATGTGAACACCTTCTTTCCCGCAGGTGCTCTATACAACCTACTATGATTCGATACAGGTGGAATAAAAATGGAGATAGCCTGGGAAAACATTAAAGATGGGTTCCGCGGATTTGAACGGCTGGCTCTTGTATTCGCGAAAGAGCACTTCCCGAATCCTTCTTGGAAAAAGACAGGCGAAACCCGTGATGGGAATACAGATGCGGTCGCCTATGTATTTGGATACCAGTCGAATGATAAAAAGCAGATTCAGTGGTGGATGGAAGCGAAATATTCCACGGAACAGGCCCTTGTTACCAGATACCGGCTTGACGCGACAATTGTCAGCGCAATATTGGCCGGAGATGTAAAAAAAGTTGTTTTTATTACAAATATTGCGATTCGCGCGAAAACGATTCTTGATATCCGCAATGCACTCACAAAAGCGACATCCTGCCATGATGTTCAGTTCTGTACAAAGCCTGTTTTAGAAAACTGGTTGTGCAAAAATCCGTCTATCTATCAGGATTTTTTCCCGCCTCTGCCCCCAGACGAGGTGCTAGAGAACACCGAGACCTTGTACCTTACACAAGAGATCGACTTCTACCGACGAAGTTCAGATTCTGTGGCCTTTGCTGAACCCTGTAAGATCCTATATGGAAGCGAATGCTATGTGGGCCATTTTTCTGTCTATTGTGTTGACAACAGAACCGTCACTTTGCGAAAAAACCGGCGTTGCCGGGGCGTTTCAATAAAGGGGAAACGATCCTTTCAGTTGCATCCTGGTGACAACCCGATCAGATTTGAAATCGTTCTTTCCCCTGAACCGCCAGATGAACGTTTATTCTATTTCTTTTTGGACAATATTGAGGTGTTTTCCTCCAATTTTGTCCATCTTTCTCCGCAGCACAGTGCCCATCGCGAGTTGCCGGGCCAAAAGGAGATTACAGAACATATCCGAAAAGCGCTTAGGAAATTCTTAAAAAGGAATTGCTGCGAGTGCTATGCAATTTCAGCAGCAAGCGGCAGCGGTAAAACGGAAATGCTGGAACAGCTGTTGGCTGACCCACTCTTAGCCAATGAATATCTCTTCTACCGCTCGTTCTCTTTTTCTGATACAGACAATAGTCTGTTGCTTGTTGACTTGATTCTTTTTCTGCTGTTTCCCTATCTGGTGCCTGGCGAAATTGATACAAACTATCTGGACCGCCTGGGAAACGCACATACGATCAGTCAAGTCCATAAACTGATCCGGCTGCGGAATGACTACAACGGATTGGTTGATTTTCTGATGCAAAAATGCACACCAGAAGATTTCCTACCGCACGGCATGATGGTAAACGCGCGCATCGTCTACCTGGACAATGTTCACGGTTTGTCTGATTCTCTGTTCTCTTTTTTCAAAAAACTGCTAGCCGAACTCCAACATCGGAAAGTCCCTGTTTATATGGTGCTTACGGTGGATGAAAGTACCCTTAGCCAGAATCGTTGGGCAGATCTACGCTCTCACTGCAATATGACGGCCTATCACTTCCAGCTCTCCCTTGAAGACATCATGGCAGTAATGGGAGGTTCGTTGCAGGTAAAAGATACTACAAAAAACCTTTTGCAGTCGGGCAGCTTGACCGCAGTTGAATTGTTTGCGTTTGCGCAATACATTTCCGCAGAATCAAGTGAGATTGAAACAGCGGAGCAACTGCTGGCTGCGTTGCGGATATTCCAGTACAGCGATGTATGGGGAAAGGATACAAGGGCAAAGTTTATTAAGCTGTTCAGCCAGTATCCCGAATGCCGTGCCTTATGCGACACTGTCTTTTCCTCCTACGCCCCGGTTCAAATATGCGAAACGTCTCTACCGGGGCTGACCGCTCTGCTTGAAAATGACCTGATGCGGTATGATTTATATAACCGTTTGATTCCGCGCAATGAAGCCATTCGGGAGTGTTACCGCACTAATTTTAAAATCAGCCTACAGCAGAATGATGCATTCATCTCCAAAGAAGACTGCCTGCGCATAACTCTGGAAAATGAGCGGTCTCCGGCAGTCTTGTGTGAAGCGGCACGGGAAATCATTTCGTTGACGGATGAAAAACAATACAATTCAGTCACCTATATTGGCAAAACACAGTTTGAACACGATGTAGCCCGGCACGCGCTGGAGGGCAGAATAAGAAATAGAGTTCTGTTTTTTCAGATGTACTTTTCATATTCCTATGCCGCCCACATGCAAAGCAACGTACAAGAGCCGCGGGCGCACTTTGAGCGGATTATTGCCCGGTGTAAGGACACCATGGATGCACAACTAACCAGGCTCTGCCTGCGCGCCCAGTGGGAACTTGCGAACAGCGATTTTGAAAACCTTTGCTATAATGAAGTGTTGGAGGATGTGCGGGCGGGGATTGCAACATTAAAAAAGTTGCGGAAGATTGGGGCTTTTGCGGGAGATATTGATACGCAGCTTAAATTTTATGATTTTATGGCGATTAAGAGTTTTGCGCAGTCAGAATTGGAAAGCGACACCTCATCTGATTCATGTGACCAAGAAGTGAAGGACAGCATGGCACATGGATTTACTGATCGGTACTACAACACGAAAATACGGCTCGCACTAACGAAAATCGCAGCCAATACACGGGAGAGTTATGACGCGCTAAAAGAAGGAATACAATATTTTGAGGAACGCTATAACGAGAACCATAAAATGTATCTGTTTGGAGAATTTTCCCGCCTATACTATGACATGGTGCTTGGGAACCATCCGGCTTTGATTGAGCAACTGACTGAAATCCATGAAAGGATGAAATTGCAGCAGCATAATAACTATCGAAAACGAAATTTCGCAATGGCGACCTATTATTATTGGATGGGTGATATTGAAACGGGTAACCGCTATCTGTTCTCCGAAATATTTATGATACGGAACCTGTCCCAACGTGCAACAGGCTTCTATCATGAAACAACAGCGCTCCACAAACTGCGAGAACATGAGCCCCAGCAAGCCATCCAATTGCTTCGACAAGCGCAAGAGGTTTTCGCTTCAGTGGCATCATATTCTCAGATTCCGAAGCATAACATCTCTGTTCTTGAGACAACGCCAGTGGAAAAAATTGTGGTAAAATTCTGGCAAGGTGATTCTTTTCTGCAAGATACCTACTATCTTGATCTCAGAATCACATGGTAGTCCTTAGTATAGCGCTGTGTCATGAATATCTGGCTGCAAATGACGGCGGATTGTTTCCGCATCCAAAAAGGCCAGCCACTCTTCCGCAGGGACAGCGTCCAGGCACTGCTCCAGCATCTGCCGGATATACGTTTTTTTGAGGGCTTCATCGGGCACATATTCAAATATTTCCTGAATAACCAGATCAAATAGAAAGATACACTTCCGGTAGAAGCTGTCCCGATACAGTTCAAACTGGTTCCTATCCGAGAAATATTTCCGAAGTGTCCGGCAACAACCGCCAAAATCCTGTATATGCTTAACGTTGAACGACTGAATGATCGAACCTGCCCGCCTGAAATGGTGGTATGTAACGTCCGGGATACAGTCGATCTTTTCCGCATTTAAAAATGTCAGTATGGAGAACATAGTCCCCTGATAATATACCCCTTCCTCAAAACGGGCGTTGATTCTTTCCAGAAAATCATGGCGGTAGATCTTATTCATACAGGCCGATGCTACTTGAATGCCAAGATCATCATAATCACCGCACATAGCGCGAATGGCTATTTCGGGCTTCAGCGCATAGTGCTGGTTGTAATGGCACATATAAGTCTCGTCATCTCTGCTCCTGAATGGGAATTCCCGTTTCATAGATACCATGACAAGATCGGCTGTCGCTTTGTCTAAATGATCGCAAATACGCTCATAATAATTTAGGTCTACCCAGTCATCACTGTCACAAAAAGAAATATACTTTCCCTGTGCGATATCCAATCCCTTGTTTCGACAGGCACCAGAACCCAGGCTGGTTTCGTTGCGCAAATAGACCAGCTTTGGTGTATATTCATAGCTGTTTAAAAATCCGGAAATATCCTGAGATGAAGCATCGTCCACAACAATAATCTCAATATCATTACAGGTCTGCGATAGCAAAGAGTTGAAGCACTTTTTAAAATAGGGAAGCGTGTCCTTCAACGGAATAATAATACTGACATATGGCTGTTTCATTTGTATTCCCCCCAAATCTCTATACCGGTTTTTGACTCTTCAATTCGTCAAGTCCCTCCCTCCACCTGGAAGGAACAAGAAAAACGCCCCGCAAATAGTAATAAATCGATTTTAGCGTATATCCCTGCAATCGCTGCATATGTGCAATTTTGAAGAAAAGACCGCATAGTGCGTGCGGATCATCGCGCAGATTTTTTCTGTACTTTTCAAAAAGCAACAAATAGCCGTCTAGCGAAGCTTTGCTCGACTTGGAAATCTGTTCCCCACTGTGCATATAGTGACGAAACAGAACGGCATCTATCCCTACCGCCCGACCTAATTGAGCCAGACGAAGGCACAGGTCGTAATCCTGGCGTGCGGGAAATCGCGTGTCAAATCCATCTATCTGCTCCAGCGTGCTTTTTCGTGCAAGGAGCTGCGTGGTTGTTCCGATATGGTTCTTCTTCAAAAGGGATTCAAAGGTGACTGCGGGAAAAAAATCCTTTTCTTTCCGGTAACGAGTTACAAGGGGAGGATTATAGCGGTCATCCACCCTCAAGCCGTTGCAGTATACCAAGCAGACATCTTCCGCAAAGATTTCTACCTGACGTGCTATCTTTTCAGGTAGCCATTCATCGTCATCATCCAAAAAAGCAACCAATTCCCCTTTTGCGCAGGAAATTCCAACATTTCGCGCGGCGCACGCTCCATGATTGCCGATGTTTTTTATGTATCTCACATGTGGTATATGTTTGAATGCAGCTTTGATTTCTGAACTCAGGCCCGATTCCGTATTGTCATCAACTAAAATTATTTCAAGTAAGGGATAGGTCTGCCCGAGTACGCTGGATATAGCGCGCTGAAGGGTGTCCAGCTTGCGACGTGCGGTTGGAACTATGACACTCACTAACAGTTGGTCCTGTCCTGGCATTCTGTCACCTCCCATCGCCAGGCAATTTTAAAACCCCTTTTTTGATTTGGATGCAAGATAATCGTATATTATCCTGCATTGCTTAAACTAAAAGAGCCCAGAAAATAGTTGAACCCAGCTATGTACAACTTAGTAAAAGCGCACATAGATAAACGTCCTCCTAAAAACTACTTTAGGAGGACGTTTATATTGATGATGTCAAGCTTTATAGTCTCTAATAAGAATAGAAAATAGATAAGGTAGAATAAGTTTCGCAAAAAGAACTCAAGCCTACTCCCTTAACTGCCCATTCGTAAAGAATTAAGTTCACTCATTGATTTTTTATACTTGAATTCTGTTTCGAGGATGTTTTGTTGTAAGAATATCTCTTTGCTTTCGTCCAGACACATAAGTATAGATTTGAGTCGTAACAATTGAGCTATGTCCAAGCAATCGTTGAATATAACGAATGTCTACGTCTTCTTCCAACAATAGTGTTGCAAATGAGTGCCGGAACATATGCGGTGTAATGTGTAGTCCATCATCTACTAATCGGGCATATTTTGCCACAATATTGCGCACTGATTGATCCGATAATGGCTTTTCCAATCTATTCACAAAAAACATGCCTGTTTGTTCGATAGCCGGGAGATTCAAGCACCGATACTCCTGAAGCGCCTTTAATACCTCTGGATTGCCAATCTGCACTAAGCGCTCCTTTGCACCTTTACCATATATTTTTACTTCGCCTTCTATGATGTTTACATCAGTAAAATTCCATTAGAGAACATTTAACAGACAGCCCCGTGTCCAAAGATACGGGGCGCTTCTTCACTGTCCAGCCCGATATTTTTCTATTACCGCCTTTATCTTCTCTCTGGCCCGAGTGACCGAGTGCATGATTGATTGCGGCCTGCAATGCTCCATTTCTCCAATCTGACGGTAGTTGAAGTCATACTCATGGTAGAGCAGAAAACGCCGCCGCTGGATTTCAGGGAGGGCAGAAATAGCCTTGTGGAGAATTTCTCGCTGTTCTGCGTCAAAAATCAATTCCTCAACACTTTTGGGCACTCTGAACGCCCGCTTATAGAGCGCTTCATCCCACAAATCTGACGTTTCCTGGTGCCGCCAGTCGGATTGTTGTAGATTGCGGTTTTTGCGCTCCATCTGCCGAAATTCTATATAGAGCGCTTCCGATACCTCCAAATCGTAAAACTCGCCTTGCCCATCCGTGAAGCTAATGAAATATGCCGTTTTGCCATCGCCACGGACTTCTGTCCGAAGCGTGTAGACCTTATCCATGAACGTCATACGCCCGTCCTCCTACGAAAAAGCTGGGTGAGAGGACTTGACCTCTCACCCAGCAGCCTGTGGGGACGTGCAATTTTGGAGTTACCTTTGAAATTTCTTCAATTTCTTTTTCAGTACAGCTATCCGCTTATAAATGGCATCCGTAGACA
>ERZ808040.1821-NODE-1821-length-13405-cov-4.095138_pt1 | contig 13405 bp, 10 predicted proteins | sample MGYA00380191_ERZ808040 | MGnify/ENA primary metagenome ERZ808040 (study PRJEB31490, sample SAMN06133395) | mouse gut metagenome | isolation source: J6 | host: mice | place: China: Chengdu | collected 2015-05 ... | reverse complement strand
TGTCCCCGTGCACGATCAAAGACATCACCCCACAGGACGCCGACGATGACCCGGCAACACCCACGCCGGAGAAGATCATTCGCGTGCAGTCCACGAAAACGAACGATGTGCTCGAAGTGACGCTGCAGCACATCTACTCCGACGAGACGTACGATCTGGGAGAGGATCCCGGATTGATCAAGGACGGTGTGGAGGACCACCTGCAGCGCTACCTCGCCGAGCAGATCGAGCGCATCGGCGAAGGCGCCACGCTCGTGCGCCGCGAATACCCGACGGCGATCGGACCGGTCGACATCATGGCGGTCGACGGCAACGGCGTGCATGTGGCGATAGAGATCAAACGCCACGGCGGCATCGACGGCGTCGAGCAGCTCACGCGCTATTGCGAACTGCTCAACAGGGACCCGCTGCTGGCGCCTGTGCGCGGCATCTTCGCCGCCCAGACAATCACCCCCCAGGCGCGCACACTCGCCACGGACCGCGGTTTTGAATGCCTGCTGCTGGATTACGACGAGATGCGTGGCGTAGAAGACGACTCCCTGCGTCTGTTCTGACAGACGCAGGGAGTCGTGAGGGGAGGGGATTGGTGCAGATTGGTGCAGATCAGTACTTCGCGAGGATGTCGACGACGAAGACGAGCGTCGAGTTCGCGGGGATCTCACCCTGCTCCTTGTCGCCATAGCCAAGGTCCGGCGGCACGACGAGCAGCACTTGGGAGCCGACCTTCTTGCCGCGCAGGCCTTCGGTCCAGCCTTGGATCACCCCGCCGTTGAGCGTGGCGGTGAAGGTGTCGTTGCGGTCCCACGACGAATCGAACTGCTTGCCGTCAAGCAGCCAGCCGGTGTACTTGACCACTGCGGCGTAGGTGCTGTCGGTGATCTCCGGGCCATTGCCCTCGATGAGTGTCTGCGCCACGAGCTTGTCGCTGCCCTTGTAGCCGTTCATATCGATCGACGGCTTGCCGTCGGCGGCCGTGGTGACCTTCGGCAGGTCGGCCGGCACGTCCTTGACCTTCTTGCCCTCGGCCTTCTCGAGATCCTTCGACTGCGAGACCGGGGTGGCCACGAGCAGGTAGTTCTGGTTGTCGCCGCTGCCGTCGTTGATGCCGACGCCGAACGTGGTGTTGATCTTCTTGCCCTTGAGCGTGTACTCCATGATCTGGAGGAGTGTGGCGCTTTCCGCACTGCCGGGTTCATCGGACTCATTGAACACCACAGAGCAATCCGGCACATTGGTGTCCCACGTGGTGGCGACCTCTTCGCCGGTCTTGAGGCTGTACTGCGTCAGCTGCATGCACAGGCGGTCGCCGTTCTTGAGCGTCTCGCCATCGCCTTCCTGCAGGATCGCGGTCGCGTTGTTTTCCACCGAGAGCGGAGTCTTGAACGAGATTTCCGGCTTCTTGCCCGGCGTGCCCTTGGCCGTCACACCGGTGAGCTGCGGCAGTTTCTGCGAACCGGCAGAGGTCTTCGCATCATCGCCGCCGCACGCCGCGAGCGAAATACACATCGCGGCGGTGCACACAGCCGCGGCGGCGCGCGTGAGAACAGTTACTATGGAAGAAGAAGTTGAATGCATAGCCATAACAGTATCGTCCCGGCATGATTTGTGCGCACCGCCATGCCGCGGATTGGCACCGGACCGACTTTGTAGAATGGGACACGTGATGACAGACCAAGAGGCGCAGGAACAGCCACGCAAACACACCAAGCCGACGCGGCGCGCATGGATCATGCGTGGCGTCGTCACCCCCATCTTCGGATTGCTCGCCGTGGCATGCATCGTGTTTGGCGTACTGAATTCAACGGTTTGGAAGCCCAGCCGCAACATCACCGCCACCGCGCAGGCGCATGGCACGCAATATGTCGTCATCGACCCGGGCGTGCTCGACCTCGTCGACGCGGCCGTCACCGTGAGCGCGGACAACGGCGGAACCGCGTTGTCGAACGGCGCCGAATCCGGCACAGACGCGTCAGAAGATTCACAAAATCAGCAAACTTCGCAAGACCAACAGGCCCAAACCGAACCGCAGGTGTGCATGGCGGTCGGGTCGGCGAAAGACGTATCCGGGTGGCTCGCCGGCGAACCATACGTGCGTGTGACCGGCCTGAGCACATGGCAGGCCCTCTCCACGAGCGAAGAGCAAGCCAAGGGCACCGCTTCAGCGTCGCAGAACCAGGTCGCGTTCGCGGATTCAGACATGTGGTCGCAGGTCGAATGTGGCGGCGCATCCGCATCCATGCACTTGAACAGCGCACAGCCGGCGCAGGTCATGCTCATCGACTTCGGCACCAAGACCCCGAACGCGGACCTCAGCATGCACTGGATGCGCCAACGCGTGCCCGACTTCGCACTGCCGTGGTATTTCGGCGGTGGCCTGTGCGCGGTGCTCGCCGTGCTCCCGGCATCCGTCTTCGCGATGGAGCCGCACACCCGCCGCAAGAAGCAGGCGGAGTCTGCGCAAGCCAAGCCCAAGGCGGCGAAGCCCGCCGATGAGCCGACAATCGGCGCGGCGCTCGCCGGTACGTTCGCGGCGCTCAAGCCGCGCCCGAAGAAGTCGGGGGTGAAGGGCTCGGCCCGCCGCGGCCGCCATGCCGGCGCCGCCGAAGACGAGTCCGCGCAGCAGCAGGGCGCGCCCACCGTGGTCGACCCCGGTGCGCGCAACATTGTGGCCGAACACGCGAACCGCAACGCCGGCGACGAGACGGCGGAGCACGGCGCCGAGGGCGAGACGACGTCGGTCATCTCGGCCGACGAGCTGCAGGCGTACTTCGCGCGCCTCGCGCAGGAAGTGGGCGTCGAGCCGGCGGCAGAAGACACAGCGGAAAACACCGCAGAACCCGCTGGAGCCGAGGTGGTCGAAACCGAGACGGCCGTGGTTGAAGAACAGCCCAGTGCAGGCCAGTCCGAGGGCAAGGAGAACGAGTGATGAAACGTAGTCCACTGGCTGTTGCAGCCGCGGTGATCGCATTGGGCATGACCGTCTCACTGGCGGCATGCGAAGGGCAGATCCCCACCGTCAGTGCGCCGACCGAATCCGCAAGCGCGAACCCCGACCTGACCGAAGACCAAGAGCAGGAGATGCGCGAGGCGCTGCTCAAGACAATCGAGGATTGCAACGAGCAGAAGAACCCGGCGAACCTTGGGCAGGCGATGTCGGGCCCCGAACTGGAGATCCGCACAAGCGAACTGCAGGTGGCGCAGAAAACCGGCAAGCTCGACCCCAAGACCACAATCCCCACCGACATCACGCAGACCGTGATCCCCACCGATAACGGCTGGCCGCGCAGCGTGTTCTCGATCACCACGACCACCGAAGACCAGCAGTCGAAGCGCCTGCTCGTCTTCACGCAGGGCGACGCGCGCGAAAACTACAAACTGTGGGGCGTGGCCCGCCTGTTCCAAGGCGTGGAGATGCCCAAGTTCACCGTGCCGAACATCGGCTCGCAGATGGGGCACCCCACCGACGAGAACCTGGTGATGACGCCCGAACAGGCCGTGCAGCGCTACGCGGACGTGCTGCAGAACGGCACGAAGAGCCAATATGCGGGCGATTTCGCCGACGATTACTTCCAGCAGGACCTGCAGAACCTTTCGCAGACCGTGCAGCAGGGCATGGAACGCAACAAGGGGTCGCAGGAGCAGACGTTCACGCCGGTGGACGGCCAGATGCAGATCATGCGTTCCTCCGAAGGCGGCGATCTGGTCGTGGCGCAGATCAACTCGGTGTGGACGCGCACCGCGGGCGAAGGGCGTGAATCCCTGCCCGCCTCGGATTCCGAGCGTGCGCTGTTCGGCGACGGCAAGGCCACGAGCACGATGAAGGTGACGTACGTGAACGTGATCGCCATGTACATTCCGCCGGCCAAATCGGGCGCGCAGATCACCACGGTGGGCGCCGAACGCCAGCCGGTCAAGGTGGAGGCCGTCTGAGCCACGCCGGCTGAGCTGGCCGGCCAGTAGACTTGAGGCACATGTGCAATCAGGCGGCGAACGCTTCGCCGTACAGAAAAGAGGCAATATGGCAGACAAGGAATTCAAGCCGGGCATCTCGCTCGCGGGCGCGGTCGATCTGACGGCGCTCCAGCATCAGGTCAAGGCGGCGCCTGGGCAGGCCGGGGGAGCGCCGGCGGCCGGCGGCTATGTGATCGACGTCTCCGAAACCAACTTCGAATCGGTGGTGCAATCGTCCGCCACCTTCCCGATCGTGATGCTCATGTGGGTGCCGACCGACGACCGCCTGTTCCCCATGGCGCAGGCGCTCGGCGACGCTGTCAACTCGATGAACGGCCAGTTGCAGCTCGCGCGCGTCGACGTGGCCAAGGATCCGGCGATCGCCCAAGCCTTCGGCGTGCAGGGCGCACCGGCGCTGTTCGCGCTGATTGGCGGACGCCCCATGCCGATCCTGCAGGGCGTGCCTTCCAACGAGGAGCTCACGCAGATCACCTCGCAGGTGCTGCCGCAGCTCGTGCAGGTGGCTGCGCAGGCCGGTGTGACCGGCACCGCGCCGTACATCGAGCCTTCCGACGGCGATGCCTCCGCGCAACAGACTGAACCGCAAGTCCCGGCCGCGCACGCCGAAGCACACCGCTTGGCGCAGTCCGGCGACTATGCCGGTGCAGCCGCCGCATACGAGCAGGTGCTCGAGGCGGACCCGTCCGATACGCTCGCCCAGCGTGAGCGCGCCAAGGCACTGCTGCTCGCGCGTTCCGCGAACGCGGACGTGCGCGAAGTGCGCGAGGCCGCTGCGGCGAATCCCGATGATGTGCAGGCGCAGCTTGCGGTCGCCGACGTGGACATGATCGGTGGCCAGATCCAGGATGCGTTCAGCCGTCTGCTCGACTTCGCCGGCACGCACCGCGCCGACCTCGAGCCGGTGCGCCAGCGCCTGCTCGAGTACTTCCTAATCCCCGATCCGTCCGACGAGCGCTTGGCCGCCGCGCGCCGCCGCCTCGCCACCCTCATGTACTGATGTACTGAGTCCCTCTTTGCTACGGGTAGTGCTTCTGTTGCTACGGGTAGTGTATTTTTATCGAAAAACGTTATATTCGTAGGCGTTTTACACTACCCGTAGCAACAGAAGCACTACCCGTAAGAAACAGTGGGGTTACATGCTTCGTTCCGCAATCATTCGAGGGTGTTGGTGCCGAAGACCTGCTGGAACTGCGGGCCTGTCTCGCGCAATTCACGCTCGAACCCGCTGCCCCACTGACTGAATGGCCTCCACGAGAGACTGTCGTTGCTGAAGCGCGACTGGTCGGTGATCTCAGTGATGCAGAAGCGTGGAATGATCAGATTCGTGACCGGCGTGCTGCGCTCCGCTTCGGCGATGACGAGCGGGGCGTTCGCGCCGCCGAACACGTCGATGTTCCATCCATCTGCGCCAATCCACACACTTGTGCGGTTCTTGATGATGAGGTCGCCGCCGCGCAGCATGATCTCCGCGGCCACGCGCGAATCGATGCTGCGTTGCGCCTCGTACCGCGTGCCGCCGCGCGAGGGGCCTTTGACGGTGAGCGTGGCCTCGCGGAAATCGTCGCGGTACCGTTCGAGCACCGCCTTCGGGTCGAGCTCCGCGCTCATCGGCACGCGCACCGCGCGCGTCTGCAGCCGTATGCGCAGCGCATAGTCGTCTTCGTGCACGAAATAGCTTTGCACAATCAGTGTGGGGGCGTCGCCGTCGTCGAATTCGTCCGGCAGTTCGCGGCAGAAGAACCGGCGTGCGAACTGAAAGTCGCTTGTGCCGCCGATATCGCCCAATCCGCCTATATCCATTGCCATAGTCCCAGTGTAATGTCCACGGCGAAAAGCACTGCCAGCCGTGCGCGGAGTGAACACGGGGCGCCACACACGTCCGCCGTTCGTGTAAAGTAGAGCAGTGGTGCGGGCTCGTAGCTCAGTGGATAGAGCGTTCGCCTCCGGAGCGAAAGGTCGTGGGTTCGAATCCCATCGAGCCCACCATTGTTCTTTCGTATTCATTCCTCCGTGCTTTAGGACCTGTGCATGCACACTCTGTGCGCTATATGCTGCACTTCTTCCGCTACGGGTAGTGCTTCTCTTGCTACGGGTAGTGTTTCCGCGGTCATATTTCACATACAACCATTGGAAAATGGCGGTTTATAGTGAAAGCAGCCCCGAAAAAGCACTACCCGTAGCAATGGAAGCACTACCCGTAGCAGCGAGTTGACCACAACGTGGCCGATGCTGACTGCGCGCAACAGTGGGGACCGTACAATGCCGAATGATTGTGCCGTCATGGCCGCTACACACCATATGAGCCTTACGAAAGGAACCGCTATGTACGAAAATCTTCAGGCGATCGCCACGACGGAGGCGCCGGCCGCGCTCGGCGCATACAGCCAAGCCGTGAAGGCGAACGGCTTCGTGTTCGTCTCAGGCCAGCTCGGCATTGACCCGTCCACCGGCGAACTCGACGGTGTGACCGCCGCCGAACAGGCCGACCGCGCGCTCAAGAACATCAGGCACATCCTCGACGCCGCGGGCTGTGGCTTCGAACACGTGTGCCGCGCCACGATCTACCTGCGCAATGTGGAGGATTTCGCTGACGTGGACGCCGTGTATGCCAAGGCGTTCACCGCTACGATCAAGCCCGCGCGCGTGGCATTCGGCAGCAACATGATCCCCAAGGGCGCGCTCGTCGAAATCGACGTGATCGCCGTGAGCCCCGAATCGGAGTGATCGCGCGCCACCGGCGGCCGTCCGCGACTGCGGACGGCCGCCGGTTTCTGTCTGCTCTCCCGCTAGACTTGTCTGCATGAGTCCAGAAGCATTAAGTGACCTGATATACGGCGTTGCCCAAGAGCTTGTTGCAAGCGGCAAAGCCGGCAATCTGACCGCCGACCAAATCCCCGAATCAGCCAAGTTCGCAGTGATGCGCCCCAAGGACCGCGCGCACGGCGACTGGGCGTCGAACGCCGCCATGCAGCTCGCCAAGAAAGCCGGCATGAAGCCGCGTGAGCTCGCCGAAGCGTTCCAGACGCTGATGAACGACGCCGATGGCATCGCGTGCGTGGAAGTCGCAGGCCCCGGCTTCATCAACATCACCCTTGACTCCGCGTCCGCCGCCGCTGTGGTGGACCAGGTGCTCGCCGACGGCGCGAACTTCGGCAAGAACGAGCACCTGAGTGGCAAAACGCTCAATCTTGAATTCGTCTCCGCCAACCCGACCGGCCCGATCCACATCGGCGGCACGCGCTGGGCTGCCGTGGGTGACTCGATGGCCCGCGTGCTCGAGGCGAACGGTGCCGAAGTCGTGCGCGAATACTACTTCAACGACCACGGCGAGCAGATCAACCGCTTCGCCAAGTCGCTCGTCGCGGCCGCCCACGACGAGCCGACGCCGGTCGACGGCTACAAGGGCGCCTACATCGACGAGATCGCACGCCGAGTGATCGCCGAAGCGGACGCCGACGGCATCGACATCCTCAATCTGCCGCGCGTCGACGGCGGCGCCGACGAGAAGGGCGAGCCGCTCGGCGAAGGCGACTCCGCGCAGCGCGAGGAGTTCCGCAAGCGCGCCGTGCCGATGATGTTCGACGAGATCCGCCATTCGATGCAGGAATTCCGCGTCACGTTCGACGTCTGGTTCCACGAGAACAGCCTGTACGAAGACGGCGAGGTCGAGAAGGCGATCGACGACCTGCGCGCACGCGGCGACATCTACGAAAAGGACGGCGCCACGTGGTTCGAATCGACGAAGCACGGTGACGACAAAGACCGCGTCATCATCAAATCCGACGGCAACTACGCGTACTTCGCCGCCGACATCGCCTACTACCGCAACAAGCGCCACCGCAAGGACCACCCGGCGGACGTGGCGATCTACATGCTCGGCGCCGACCACCACGGCTACATCGGTCGCATGATGGCCATGTGCGCCGCGTTCGGCGACAAGCCCGGCGAAAACATGCAGATCCTCATCGGCCAGCTCGTCAACGTCATGAAAGACGGCAAGGCCGTGCGTATGAGCAAGCGCGCCGGCAACGTCGTCACGATCGACGACCTCATCGATGCGATCGGCGTCGACGCGTCGCGCTATTCGCTCGCGCGCACCGACTACAACTCGCCGGTCGACATCGACCTCGACCTGCTCGCCTCGCACTCCAACGACAACCCGGTCTACTACGTGCAGTACGCGCACGCGCGCTCCTGCAACGTGGACCGCAACGCCGCCGCCGCGAACATCACGCGTGAAGACGCCGACCTGTCGCTCCTCGACACCGAGGCCGACGGCGAGGTGCTCGCGCTGCTCGCGCAATGGCCCGCCGCGCTCGCGCAGGCCGGCGACATGCGCGCCCCGCACCGCGTCGCGCACTATCTGGAAGATCTGGCCGCCGCCTACCACAAGTGGTACAACGTGGAGCGCGTCGTGCCCGTGGCACTCACCGAACCCGAAGAGCGCGCCGACGAGGCGACGCGCGAGGCCACGCGCATTGCCAAATGCCCGGAGCCCGCTCGCTCCGCCGCGCGTTTGCGCCTCAACGACGCCGTGCAGACCGTCATCGCCGCAGGGCTCGACCTGCTCGGCGTGACCGCGCCGGACAAGATGTGAGCGCAAGCTAACGAGTAAGAGAGCAAGGGAGAGAAACACCATGGGCATCACCCCGATCTGGCCCGAGGCCACCGTGCGCGACGCGCAGGGCGCCATCGCATTCCACGGCATCACCGCCGAGCAACTGCTCAACGACTTCGGCTCGCCGCTCTACGTGCTCGACCTCGACGAAGTGCGTGCGCGCGCCCGGCGATTCGCCGCGGCCGCCGCGCACGCGTTCAGCACGACGACGACGCACGTGAGCTACGCCGGCAAGGCGTTCCTCTCCAAGGAGATGGCGCGCATCGTCACCGAAGCTGGGCTCTACGTGGACACGTGCACGATGGGGGAGATGCGCATCGCGCTCGCCGCCGGCGTGCCGGGGCGCCGCCTGGTGCTGCACGGCAACAACAAGTCGGACGCGGAGATCGAGCTCGCGATCACCGAAGGTTTCGCGAAGATCGTGATCGACGAGCCGGACGAGCCGGCGCGCATCGCCGCGATTGCGCGCCGTCTGGGCAAGCGCGCGCGGGTCATGCTGCGCGTCACGACCGGCATCCACGCCGGTGGACACGAGTTCATCTCGACCGCGCACGAAGACCAGAAATTCGGCATCGCGCTGCTGCCGGCGGGCGCAGACACGACGATCGTGGACGGCATCAGCTCGCTCGAAGACGTCTCGCCGGCCGCCGCGAACGCGATCGTCGCCGAGACGCGCGCGCAGGAGGACGGCAAGGAGCTGCGCCACGACATCCGCTACCCGTACGACCTCAACGCCGCAAGCGTGACCGAAGGCGACAAGATGCTCGCCGCCGCGATGGAACTCGTGGCGAACGGGCCGGCCGTGGCGGTGCTGCGCGAGATCGCCAAGCACAGCGGCGAACTCGAGCTGGTGGGCATCCACTCGCACATCGGATCGAACATCCACGACGCCGACGCGTTCATCCACGCCGCGCGCCGCATGATGTTGCTGCGCAAGACGTTCTACGCCACTAACGGCTACACGCTGCCCGAAGTGGACCTGGGAGGCGGCTATTCGGTGGCCTACACCGACGGCGAGGATTCGATGGACATTGAGCAGGAACTCGACCGTCTGGCCGCGGCGGTGGCGCAGACGAACCGCCTGCTCGGCATGCCGATGCCGGTCATCTCATTCGAACCGGGCCGTTGGATCGTGGCACCGGCCGGTGTGACGCTCTACCGCGTCGGCACCGTCAAGACGGTCGCACTCAGCGGCGACACCACAGACGCCGATGGCGCGCCCATCACCGAGCGCACGTACGTCTCGGTCGACGGCGGCATGAGCGACAACATCCGCCCTGCGCTGTACGGCGCGGATTACACGGCGGTCGTGGCGAACCGCGACCCGCAAGGCGACACTCGCCTCACGCGCGTCGTCGGCATGCACTGCGAGTCGGGAGACATCGTGGTGAAGAACGCGCAACTGCCGAGCGACATCCGCCGCGGCGACGTGCTCGCCGTGCCGGTGACCGGCGCGTATGGCCGCACGATGGCCAGCAATTACAATCAGGCGCTCATTCCTGCGGTCGTCGGCGTCGATTCGACCGGCGCGCACCTGATGATGCGCCGGCAGACCGTGGAGGATCTGCTCGACCTCGATGTGAGCGAGTAGTCCCACCGGGCAGTGCAGTTATGGACGGGCGGCGCGCATCCTCGCGCGTTGCCCGTACAATGAGCAGCAGCATCAACCGCCGCATGAAAGGAACGGACAGTGGCAGAGAACAACGCACCGATTCGAGTGGGCCTGCTGGGGGCAGGAACCGTCGGCTCGCAGACCGCACGTCTGCTCGTGGAGCAGAAGGACGAGCTCGCGCAGCGCATCGGGCGCCCGATCGAACTGTCCGGCGTGGCGTGCCTCGACCCGGAGGAAGTCGATTTTCCGTGGATCGAGAAGTCGCTGCTGACTTCCGACACGATGTCCGTCGTCAAGAACGCGGACATCGTCGTCGAGCTGATCGGCGGCACGGGCGTGGCCCGCACGTTCGTGCTTGAGGCGATGAAGAACGGCGCGTCCGTTGTGACCGCCAACAAGGCGCTGCTTGCCAAGTACGGCCCGGAACTGTACAAGACGGCCGAAGACAACAACGTCGACATCTACTTCGAAGCGGCCGTGGGCGGCGCGATCCCAATCGTGCGCCCCTTGCGCGAATCGCTTGTCGGCGACCAGGTCAAGGACATGCTCGGCATCGTCAACGGCACCACGAACTACATCCTCGACGAGATGACCACGAAGGGTCTCGATTTCGACGTGGCGCTCAAGGACGCGCAGGCCAAGGGCTACGCCGAGGCTGACCCGACCGGGGACATCGAAGGCTACGACGCCGCCAACAAGGCCGCGATCATGGCCACGCTCGGCTTCCACACGAACGTCGGCATCGACGACGTGACCGTTGAGGGCATCACGCGCATCACCGCGGACGACATCGCCGCGGCTACCGCCGAAGGGCGTGTCATCAAGCTGCTCGCCGTCGTCGACAAGACCGACGACGGCGTCTCCGCGCGCGTCTACCCGGCGCTCATCAAGCAGGAGCACCCGCTCGCCTCCGTGCGCGGCTCGTTCAACGCCGTGTTCCTGCGCGCCGAATACGCCGACGACCTGATGTTCTACGGCCGCGGCGCCGGCGGTGCGCCGACCGCCTCCGCCGTCGTCGGCGACATCGTGACCGTCGCGCGGCACATCGCCGCCGGTTGCACCGGCCCGGCGATCCGCATGTACAACGACTATCCGATCGCGCCGCTGAGCGCGTCGAAGGCCGCGTTCGCCGTGCGCTTCCTGATCCACGACAACCCCGGCGTGCTCGCCAAGATCTCCGCCGTCTTCGCGAAGAACGGCGTCTCGATTAACGGCGTGAACCAGGACCTCAAGCCCACGCTCAAGGACCCGGGTTACGACGGCGAGATCCAGCAGCTGCGCCTCGTGACGCACATGACCGACGAGAACACGCTGCGCGCCACCGTGGCCGAGGTCTGCGAACTCGACTGCGTGACCGGCGAGCCGTCGATCCTGCGCGTGCTCGACTGACCGCGCAGCCTCCGACCGGCGATTGACCCAATCACAGATTGAACAGACTGACTAGTAAGGCAGGATTTTCCCGATGGATCCGGTTACCCGCAAGGTGCACGTGCGTGTGCCCGCGACCAGCGCCAACCTCGGCTCTGGATTCGACACCGTGGGACTCGCGTTGGACTACCACGACGAGCTGGAGTTCACGCTGAGCTCCGACCCGCTCAACATGGCCGCGCAAGTGATCATTGACGGCGAGGGCGCGGACACGCTGCCGCGCGACGAGTCGCATTTGGTCGTCTCCACGTTCCGCCGTGCATGCTCGCGCTTCGGCCTGAGCAAGACCGGATTCATCCTCGAAGCGCACAACCGCATTCCGCAGGCACGCGGCATGGGGTCCTCGGCCGAGGCGATTGTAGCCGGCATCGCGGCGGCCTATGCCTTCAGTCACGAGGGCGAGCTTGACCGCGATGTGATCTTCGATTACGCCGCGCAGCTCGAAGGGCACCCGGACAACGTGGCGCCCGCGGTCTACGGCGGCATGACGGTCTCGTGGACGCAGCCGGGCAATGGCGCCGTACAGCCGGACGGCACCACGGCCGCCGCACTCTTCCGGTCGGTGAACTACTTGGTGGGCCCCGACACCACGGCCTCGGTGTTCATTCCCGATTTCGAACTCTCCACAAGCAAGGCGCGCGAGGCGCTGCCGACGGTCGTGCCGTTCGCCGACGCTGTGTTCAACGTCTCGCGCGCCGCGCTGCTGATCGGCGCGATGAACCCGGCCATGCTGACGAGCCCGCGCGATCCGAACGACCTGCTTATGGAAGCCACCGAAGACAAGCTGCACCAAGCGTACCGCGGGCCGCTCATGGAGCCCTCGGCGCGCCTGATCACGCTGCTGCGTGCGAATGGATTCGCTGCGATGGTCTCCGGCGCGGGCCCGTGCGTGCTCGTGCTGCACAACGGCGACGCCAACAACGCGATCGACGCCGTGGCCCACGAGCAGCTCGAATCCGGCCACTGGAAGGTGCTGCACCTTGCCACCGACACGCAGGGTGTGCAGGTCGCAAGGCTGTAACAGGTCATGCAGCTATTCGGCTGTGGCGTGTCGAGTATATTGACTAGCATAATGTCCGTATTTGCACGTTTGTTTTGATTAACGACGCGACGTTCTTGCGTATTGGGGTTGTTGTGATACGCCGGGGAAACGACGCGCGGACAGGGTTTGGCAATGGCTGAATATCTCAACGACCAACAGGCTGGCGGTTCAGTGTCTGGTTCTTCACCGGATAGCAACCGTCATACAGTCGCGGAATATCTGGGTACGATTCGCAAGCATATCGTAACCCTCATTGTGACTTTTGTTCTGGTTGTAGTCGCTGCATGCGTTTTTACCGCAATGTCACCCGTGAAGTACTCAACGACCACGAAACTCTTTGCCACGTATGATTCTTCCTCTTCGAGTTTGAACTCAGCTGAGCAGAACAGCGCGAATTCGTACATCATGAGCCAGATTAAGTCATATCCGACTTTGACCACGACACAGGCAGTGCTGCAGCCTGTTATTGAAGAGCTTCATCTGAATCAAACTGTCAATGGGCTTGCCGGCCAGATTACTGCCTCGAATCCAACAAGCACTGCTTTTGTGAATATTACCGTCACTTCTGGTAATCCGAAGCAGGCCGCTGAAATCGCCAATGCCACAGCGGCTTCACTAAGTAATGTAGTGGAAAAATCGCTATACACCAGTGGATCCCAATCCGCAATCAAGTTGTCCATTGTTCAGCCTGCCCAGCAGCCTACCGTGCCCAGCTCACCAAACTGGAAGTTCA
>ERZ808040.1819-NODE-1819-length-13416-cov-5.456331_pt1 | contig 13416 bp, 15 predicted proteins | sample MGYA00380191_ERZ808040 | MGnify/ENA primary metagenome ERZ808040 (study PRJEB31490, sample SAMN06133395) | mouse gut metagenome | isolation source: J6 | host: mice | place: China: Chengdu | collected 2015-05 ... | reverse complement strand
CCGGTTCTGCGTGCAGCAGGTGGCAAAGAGAGTGCCGGTGATTGCCGGAACAGGCTCAAACTGCACCGAGACAGCAATCTATCTCTCAAAAGAAGCACAGAAGGCGGGGGCAGACGGATTGCTGCTGGTCACACCGTATTACAACAAGGCGACGCAGAAGGGGTTAAAGGAGCATTTTAAGATGATTGCGCAGGCGGTTGATATTCCAATCATTCTGTACAATATTCCGGGCAGAACCGGCGGCGTGAACATCCTGCCGGAGACGATCGTATCGCTGTGCGAGGAGGAAGCAAACATTGTGGGCGTGAAGGATGCGACGGATAATTTCATTCAGTATGCAAAGCTGATGGCGCTTGCGAAGGGAAAGGTGGATGTCTACTCTGGAAATGATAATCAGATCGTGCCGTTTCTGTCGCTGGGTGCAAAGGGCGTGATCTCTGTGCTGTCCAATATAGCGCCGCAGCAGACACATGATATCTGTGCGAAATATTTTGAGGGAAATGTTGAGGAGAGTGCCAGACTACAGCTTGAGGCGATCGAGCTGATCAGCGCTTTGTTCAGCGAGGTGAACCCGATTCCTGTCAAAAAGGCATTGAACCTGATGGGACTCGAGGCGGGGACACTCAGAAGACCGCTGACAGAGATGGAGGATGCAACGGCTGCAAAGCTTGAGCAGGCGATGAAAAATTACGGCATTCTCTAAGAAATCTGAAAACAGACTGGGAAACATATGATGGGAGAACATATGATAAGAAAGGAAATAAAAACATGACAAAGGTAATATTACATGGCTGCAATGGGAAAATGGGGCAGATGATCACAGGAATCATCGCCTCCGACCCAGAGATTGAGATTGCCGCAGGGGTGGATGCCTCGGATCATATCAAAAATGCATATCCTGTGTTTCGCAGCATCGCAGAGTGTGATATTGCGGCAGATGTAGTGATTGATTTCTGTGTGTCGCAGGCAGTTGATGCACTTCTGGACTTTTGCGTGGAGAGACAAATTCCCTGCGTGCTCTGTACGACAGGACTTTCTGAGGCGCAGCTTGCACATGTCGAGGAGGCATCAGGTAAGGTGGCAGTCCTCAAGTCCGCAAATATGTCTCTTGGCATCAATATGCTGCTCAAGATTTTAAAAGAGGCGGCGGAGGTGCTGGTTCCTGCCGGATTCGATATCGAAATTGTCGAGAAACACCATAATCAAAAAGTCGATGCGCCCAGCGGCACAGCGCTTGCGCTTGCGGACAGCATCAACGAAGAGTTCGACAATGCATATGAATATGTGTATGACAGAAGTCAGGTGCGGGCGAAGCGCACGGACAGGGAAATCGGGTTCAGCGCAGTGCGGGGCGGCACGATTGTGGGCGATCACGATGTGATTTTTGCCGGTGAGGATGAAGTGATTACATTTTCGCACAGGGCATACTCCAAGGCACTGTTTGGAAAGGGCGCCGTTCAGGCGGCAAAATATCTCAGTGGAAAACCCGCAGGCAGATATGATATGAAAGACGTTATCGGATAATGCTGCGGTTCGTATGGAGGCTTCGATGGAATTTCGACCATGTATAGACATACATAACGGGCAGGTCAAGCAGATCGTGGGCAGTTCGCTTGTGGATAAAAATGACAAGGCAGTAGAAAACTTTGTGGCGTCGGCGGACGCAGCGTACTATGCGAAACTGTATCGGGAGAAAGGGCTCAAGGGGGGGCATGTCATCCTGCTCAATCCTGAGTCCAGCCCCTATTATGAACAGACAAAGGCGCAGGCGGTGTCTGCGCTTGGCGCTTACCGCGGCGGTCTGCAAGTCGGCGGGGGCATCCACGCAGAGAATGCGGCCTTATTCTTGGAGGCAGGCGCATCGCATGTGATCGTGACTTCCTACGTCTTTTATGACGGACATATCCATATGGAACGGTTAGACAGACTATGTCAGACCGTTGGCAGAGAACATCTGGTGCTGGATTTGAGCTGTAGGAGGCGGGGAGACGATTATTATATTGTGACGGACCGCTGGCAGAATTTTACGGAGGAAAAGGTTGACAGCCAGACGCTGGATATGCTCGCAGGGTACTGTGATGAATTTCTGATTCATGCAGTTGACGTGGAGGGAAAAAGTCAGGGCATCGAGGAGGCGTTGGTCAGGCAGCTTGGCGCATGGTCTAAGAGCGCTGGGAATAAGATACCTGTTACTTACGCCGGCGGCGTGCACAGCTATGAGGAGATCAGGCGGCTTGGAACGCTTGGCGGCGGCAGTATCCATGTGACAATCGGGAGCGCGCTGGAAATCTTTGGCGGCAGACTTTTGCTGGATGAAGTGATTCGGACCTGCAATGAAAAACATTAAAAAATCTTCGTGAGATTTCTCACGAAGATTTTTTAGATTTGAATCCCGTAACACAATCGCTGATTTTATATTATATAAAAGCAATCCTATATAAAAGCAATTTTATACTCTGGTCACGTTCACAGCCTGTGGTCCTTTTTCGCCATTGACAACCTCAAATTCAACATTGGCGCCCTCATCAAGGGATTTGAATCCATCCATCAAAAGACCGGAGTAATGGACGAATACGTCGTTGCCAGCCTCGTCAGAGATAAAGCCATAACCTTTCTGATTGTTGAACCATTTTACTGTACCTTTGTTCATGCGTAGATACCTCCAAAAAATATTCAGTGCGGCAGGTGTTGTGTCCATACCGCAACATTAATAGGATATCACAGCAAAATTCAAATGTAAATACTTTATCCTTTCCTTTCGATTTTTTTTATGTTAAAATATTGACATTGGGGAGGTATGAAGAAAATGAAGAAGGAAAAAGTGCGCTATCATGTTTTGTTTGTTCCAGATAAGGATAAAGAGGCAGTCAAGTTCTCGGTCAGTCTGGAGGTCTTGGTGATATTTTTTGTGGCAGTTGTCTTTGTGACAATCGCGGCGCTGTCATACTGTTTTATATTGACGGGGGAGCTGGACCAGTCCAATTATCAGGTGCTGAACCTGATGGGGCAGATGGAGGAGCTTTCAGAGCAGAATGCGGCAATGCAGGTCGAGAATGAGGAATTACAGGAAAAGGTTGTCATATTGAGTGATACGGTGAATGGCAAGGTGCAAAAAGAGCAGGAGCGTGAGGCAGAGATTGCAAAATCATACATACCCACTGGCTTTCCAATGAAGGGGACAGCCTCCTACAGCGAGAGCGAGACGGAGCTGGACGGAAACCCGATTGCGGTATTCCATGCGTCGCCGGGAATGAGTGTGATTGCGACCGCCAACGGCGAAGTCTCCTCGATTGCCGGAGATGATACAGTGGGATTTATTGTGATGGTCAATCACGGCAATGGGTACTACTCAGTATACCGAAACGGGACCAAACCCAAGGTGAAGGAGGGAGATGCTGTCACAGATACGACGGCGCTGTTTGATATGGAGACGGGACATGAGACGCTGGGGTATCAGATTATAGAGAATGAGCGGTTTATTGACCCACTGAGCCTGATGGAGACATACGGCTAAAGACCAGAACCCGGACACCCGGGTTCTTCTTTAGCTACGATTCGTTTTGTTTGGCGGCGAGCCGTTCAAAGATCAGCTCATAACCGTCGCTTCCATAGTTGAGGGAACGGTTGACACGGCTGATGGTTGCGGTTGAGGCACCGGTTTTTTCTGCAATTTCCAGATATGTTTTATGATCGCGCAGCATGGTAGCCACCTCGAAACGCTGAGAGAGCGAGAGCAGTTCATTGATGGTGCACAGATCTTCCAGAAAATTATAGCTCTCCTCTTTGGTTTTGAGGCATAACAGTGCATCAATCAGATGGTCTACAGAATCAGTTTTAATCTTTTTATTCATGGTTCTTCCTCCCAATGAAAACTTTACTGCTGTAAAGTTTTACAGTTTTAAATATTCTAACATATTTCGCAGGGAGTGTAAAGAAAAATAGTCATTGGTCTTGATAAGTAGTATTGAATACTATATAATAAGAAAAAGTGTACAACTTATATAACAGTTTTATATCGTGAAAGGCATGGTAGTGCATATGCATATAGATACAAAAAATTTATTAAACAGCATCATGGAAAGCTTTGACAGAATCAGCTATGTGAAGTCCTCTGACATTCCAAACATAGACCTCTATATGGATCAGGTGACGACGTTCATGGACAAGAATTTTCGTAAGACGACACGTTATCCCGGCGATGACAAGGTGATGACCAAGACAATGATTAACAATTATGCGAAGAATGACCTTCTGCCGCCGCCCGTCAGAAAGAAATATTCCAGAGAGCACATTCTGGTATTGATTTTCATTTATTATTATAAAGGAATTTTGTCAATCAGTGATATTCAGACGCTGCTTGGACCGATCACAGAGAAGTTTTTTCACAAGGAGGAAGCGTTTGATATACAGTCAGTTTACGAGGAGGTTTTTCAGGTAGGCTATGATCAGATTGAGGCGCTCAAGCAGCATGTGATCGCAGAGTACGACTGTGCGATGGGAACCTTTGAGGATGCCCCGGAGGAGAACAGGGAATTTTTGAAACTTTTTTCCTTCATCTGTTTTCTGAGTTTTGACGTGTATATGAAAAAGCAGCTGATCGAGAAGCTGATTGATGAGATCAAAGCTGATGGATTTCGGACAGGACCAAAGGATGAAAATAAAAAGTGAAACATTTTATTGAAATTGTCTGACAATTGTTCTATAATAGGGTAATAATGATAGAAAATAATAACAAAAGGAGGGAGATTTCATGGGAATTTCAGCAATTGCAGGATTTTCCGGGCTTGGCGGTTATAGAATATCATCCATTCATGGCAATCCTTACAGCATGAATGCAGTCCAGAAGATCGGACAGAACGGCGGCAGGTCTGGCAGGCCGCTTGTCATTGCTTCCGAGGAGAAGGACAAAGATTTATATGTAAAGGATTACGGCGAGTTAGAGGCACCCAAAGGGGCAGTCAGCAATGATTTTGCCGAGATGCTTGAGATGCAGGAGAGTATGTTTTCAAAGAAGGATGAGAGCAGGAGGTCAGATTATGCATCTTATTTAAATGACACCATCGGTATGATGGGGATGCAGAACCGCTTGCGGGACCAGCTGAGCGGAGTGGGATTCGTGCCGTTTTCATAAAAATTTCTTAAAAAACACCTGTTAGGGTGTTTTTTTATTGAAATCTGTCGGAAAATAGTGTAATATGAAATTCGTTATTTGGAAAAATCTGTGTAAAGGATTGTTGGTCAGAGGAGGAATCAGAGTTGAGAAGGAATTGGAAGGCTTTATATTGGAGGGCTTTGTGCGTGCGGAGATTTGCAGCATGGTGTCTGGCTTTTTGTATGTGTCTTGGTGTGATATCTGAAGGCAGCGTATTGACAGTGCATGCAAAGGAGACAAGACCGTCTTATAAGATTATGGTCAATCGTGCGGCAAACTGTGTGACGGTCTATGAGCAGGATGCCAACGGCGAATTTAGCATTCCTGTCAAAGCATTTGTGAGTTCGTGCGGCAGGGAGGGTCACGAGACACCGCTTGGAACATTCAAGACAAGCAACTATTATCAGTGGCGGCTGATGGTTGACGGCTCGTATGGCCACTATGCTGTTCGTTTTAATAAAGGAATTATGTTTCACTCGATACCGTACTATACCCGCAATGCCGGGAATATGGAGTGGGAACAGTTTAACCTGCTCGGGGAGGATGCCTCTCTTGGCTGTGTGCGTCTGACCTGTGCGGATGCCAAGTGGATTTATGATAACTGCAAACAGGGGACTGAGGTGGTCGTGTATGACGATCCAGAGAATCCGGGCCCGCTTGGCAAACCTGTCGAGATGAAGCTGACAGCGGATAATCCAATGAGAAAGTGGGACCCGACCGACACGGACCCTAAGAATCCCTGGAACCAGATCCGGCCGACGCTGTATCTGACGGGCGGTGTGGCAGATGAGGTGCTGAGGCTGCCTTTGGGAGCATCCCAGCATGATATTTACAAGGCGATCGGGCTCATCAATGCCGCGGGAGACATCTGTGAGTTTGGCGAGTATACATTGGATATCTCTGGAAGGTATGATCTGAACCAGCAGGGAGTCTACAATATCTCCGTGCGGGGCGTGGGGCTGTTTGGTGTCAGGACAGAGAAGAATATGATGCTTTGTGTGGGATAACAGAATCAATTTGGAATCCATTATAAAGGGAATGTCAGATAGGAACTGATATTCCCTTTTGTTACGCACACGGGCACCCAGATAAAATAAGTTTATTTTGCCTTTTCAGCAAATGTCCGGGTCACTAAATCGTCGTAGGATACATAGTTTTCGAGTTCGCCTGCTTCCATCAGGATGTTTTGCAGGAGGGTGAAGCTGTCCTCGGTGAAAATCAAATCTTCTTTCCAAGTATCCTGTGTCTGGTAACGTGTCACGATAGTGGTGATCGTATCAAGCTCTGTCTCAGGAAACTGCGGTTTGATAACATTTGCTATTTCTTCGGCAGTATGGCTTCCAACATAATCCATGCCTTTTTGGAGTGCTTTGGTGAAGGAGAGCAGGACATCGGGATTTTCCTCGATATAGCTCTTTCTGGCACTAAATGCCGTGTAGGGCACATAGCCTGAATCTACGCCAAGGGAGGCGACAATATACCCTTTCTGCTGGGTTTCAAGCGAGGTTGCATGGGGTTCAAACTCGACGGTGAAGTCAGCGTATCCAGCATCTCCCTCTTTGGCGCCTGCAAAAGCTGCCGCAGTGGAACCAAAGTCGATGCTGGTATCAATCGTGAGGTCTGTGTCTGGATTGATCTGGTTCATTTTGAGAATATACTCAAAGACCATCTGGGGCATCCCGCCTTTGCGTCCGCCAAGGACATAGGTGCCTTTTAGATTATCCCAGCGAAAATCGTCGATCGGCGTGCGGCTCACAAGGAAGTTGCCGGCGCGCTGTGTGAGCTGGGCGAAGTTTACAGCATAGTCCTGAGCGCCCTGCAAATAGGTATATATAGATGCTTCACTGCCCATAAAACCGATATCGGCCTCACCGGTGAGCAGTGCTGTCATGGTTTTGTCTGCACCGTAGCCTGTCACGAGTTCAAGGTCGATGCCCTCCGCTGCAAAGTACCCTTCCTCGATCGCGACATACATGGGTGCATAGAAGATGGAGTGTGCAACTTCATTGAGTGTTACCTTTTTTGCCTGTCCGCCGGTTTCTGATTTTGTTCCGCATCCGCCTGCAAGGACGGAAATGACAAGAACCATCGTCAAAAGTATAGAGAGTGGTTTCAACTTTTTCATACGAAGCCTCTTATGATAGATTGTTTTGATTATCATATGCGTGAAAGCCAAAACAGGTGATTGCAGAAAAGAATTGCAACTGTGCGGCTTCAATGGTATAATTGGGAAAGTGAATCGCGCTGGCGGGAAAGGATTTCGAAGATGGGACTTTATGATACATTGAATGAACAGCAGAAAAAAGGAGTTTTTACGACGGACGGCCCTGTGCTGATTCTTGCGGGTGCAGGCAGCGGCAAGACAAGTGTGCTCACAAAGCGCATTGCATATTTAATCGAAAATGCAGGGGTGAATCCGTGGAATATACTGGCGATCACATTTACAAACAAGGCGGCGGGCGAGATGCGTGACAGGGTAAACGACAGTGTGGGCTATGGCGCGGAGAGTATCTGGGTCTCCACATTTCACTCAACCTGCGTGCGGATCCTCAGGCGGCATATTGACAGGCTGGGGTTTGACAACAGTTTTACCATCTATGACACAGACGATGCCAAGAGCGTCATGAAGGATGTGTGCAAGAAACTTGAGATTGACACCAAGATGCTCAAGGAAAAGACAATACTGGGCGCCATTTCTTCCGCAAAGGACAATCTGGTCTCGGCGACAGCCTATGAGATGGCGGCGCAAGGAGATTATCTAAAAAAGAAGATCGCCGCAGCGTATGCAGAGTATCAGGTCACACTGAAAAAGAATAACGCCCTTGATTTTGATGATTTGATTGTCAAGACGGTAGAACTTTTTAAGAGCTGTCCGGAGGTGCTTGAAAATTATCAAAATCGTTTTCACTACATCATGGTTGACGAGTATCAGGATACGAACACAGCACAGTTTGAGCTGATACGGCTCTTGGCGCAGCGGGATAGGAATCTGTGTGTCGTGGGGGATGACGATCAGTCAATCTATAAGTTTCGCGGGGCAAATATCAGAAATATTCTTGATTTTGAGGAAGTTTATCCAGACGCGGCGGTGATCAAGCTCGAACAGAATTACCGTTCTACACAGACCATTCTGGATGCTGCAAACGCGGTGATCGGCAATAATATACGGAGAAAATCCAAAGCGCTGTGGACAGACAAAGGTGCTGGGAACCGTGTTCATTTCAGAGCTTTTGACAATGCCTATGAGGAGGCAGAATACATAGCAGGTGATATTAAACGCAAGAAGCGGGAGCTTGTAAGTGACTACAGGGAGTGTGCAGTGCTATACCGGACGAATGCCCAGTCACGTCTGCTGGAAGAGAGTTTTATTGCGCTGAATATTCCTTACAATGTAGTCGGAGGGGTGAACTTCTATGCGCGCAAGGAGATCAAGGATATTCTTGCCTATTTAAAGACGATTGACAACGGCAAGGATGATCTGGCGGTTAAGCGCATTATCAATGTACCAAAGCGCGGTATTGGCGCGGCGAGTATCACGAAAGTTCAGGATTATGCAGACCATAAGGGACTGAGTTTCTATGAGGCGCTACAGCAGGTGGATGAGATCCCGGCGCTGGGAAAGAGCAAGTCAGCCGAGAAGCTGCGCGATTTTGCAACGATGATCCGCATGTTTCGGACGAAAATGCAGATGGGGTCGCTCGAGGATTTAATAACAGATGTGATAGAAACGACAGGGTATGTAAAAGAGCTCGAGGAGTCTGATGATGAGGATGCAAAGGACCGCATTGACAACATTGATGAGCTGATTACCAAACTGGTGAGCTTTGAGATGGAGCAGGAAGCGCTGGGAGAGGAGGCTACACTCTCTGCATTTCTTGAGGAAGTGGCGCTTGTGGCAGATATAGACACCGTAAATAAAGATGACAACCGAGTGTTATTGATGACGCTTCACAGCGCGAAGGGGCTTGAGTTTGCCAACGTATATCTGTCAGGACTGGAGGACGGCATCTTTCCAAGTTATATGACGATCATTTCTGAGGACCCGGAGGAGATCGAGGAGGAGCGCCGTCTCGCCTATGTGGGCATCACGCGCGCAAAGGAGGATTTGACCATCACCTATGCAAAGGCGCGCATGATCAGAGGAGAGACACAGTACAATGCAGTCAGCCGTTTCGTGCGGGAAATACCGGACAAGCTGCTTGACAGCAAGATTCCCGGCATGAGCCGTATGGATGAGATGGCATACGGGCAGGATTCTTATGAGCGGAATCTCTTCAAGGCAAAGCCTTTTCAGACTGACCAAAAAAATAACTATCAAGCGGCGCAGCGGGAAGCCCTGAGCGATACGGTGTTTGACAAGCCGCGCAACAACTGGGAGGCAGCAGAACAGGTACTTGCGCCTGCACGAAAACCCACAGTGCAGCCGTCTGCTGCGAGGGCGGCGGTACAGCCAGCACCGGGAAACAGGACGGCACAGCCGGCACCGGGAAACAGAACGGCACAGCCGTCTGCTGCGAGGACAGCGGCACCGCTCGGCGCGAAAAAGGATTTGTCCGAGCTCCTGACTTCCCGCCCCAAGGCGGTTGTCAGGAAGAAAGAGACGCCCGCAGCGAACAAGCCCTATATAGCGAAGTCACTTGATGGACTGACCAAGGGCGCACCGGCGATTGCCCGGGATGGTCTGGGATATGATACAGGAGACCGCGTGCGTCATATCAAATACGGCGACGGCACCGTCTTAAATATCGTTCAGGATACGAGAGATTACAAGGTCACTGTGGATTTTGACGCATACGGCAACAAAATCATGTACGCTGCTTTTGCAAAACTCAGGAAAATATAGTACATAGATTCGTTTTTACATTTTTTAGGAAAATTTGTGAAAAAATTCCAGATAAAAAGGTAGTAAATTTGTCAGATAAGTGATATTATATATATATTGTAATTTATATACTAAGAAACGAAAGGGGCTTTTGAGATGAGAAAGTGGGACGAATTAGTGGAATATCTGCAGGACAAGAATTTAGTGAGCAATGATATCCTCAGTAAATACTGCGCGAAGAGTGATCTCAAAAAAGACAATGAAAAGAAAGGTAACACAGTACTCTGGGTACTTGCGGCCATTGGCGCTGTAGCTGCTGTAGCTGCCATTGCATATGCGGTATACCGCTATATGACACCTGATTACCTTGATGATTTTGATGACGAATTTGACGATGACTTTGAGGATGACTTCTTCGATGATGAAGAGGACGAAGAGGAGCAGGAGCCTGCAAAGGAAGATGAGTACACAACTGTGAAATAATGGTTGAGAGGGTGCTGGCAATCCAGCACCCTCATTTTGTGTGTTTCTATGGATGGATATGAGATTTACGTTGGAGGGTGTATGAAAAAGGGACAGGTTTATGAGGGGATTGTAGAGCGTATTGATTTTCCAAACAAGGGAATCATTCGGTGCGAGGATGAGACCGTGGTAGTCAAAAATGTGATACCCGGACAGAAGGTATCTTTCTTGGTCAATAAAAAACGAAAAGGAAAAGCAGAGGGAAGACTGGTGGAGGTGCTCGAAAAGGCACCTTATGAACAGGAGGCAGACTGTCCTCATTTTGCAGCCTGCGGGGGATGTACTTACCAGCATGTTCCCTATGAGAAACAGCTTGAACTCAAAGAGAACCAAGTGAGAAAATTATTGATGCCTGCATTTGAAAAACAGATGTTACTGGAAGGGAGCCAGACCGAGGCGGCGTCCTATATCAGCCAGATCTTTGAGGGCATCAAGGAAAGTCCTGTGCAGAGTGCCTACAGGAATAAGATGGAGTTCTCGTTTGGTGACGAATACAGAGACGGACCACTCGCGTTGGGGATGCATAAGCGGGGAAGTTTTTATGATATTGTGTCTGTCAGGGACTGCCGCATTGTAGATGGGGACTACAGAAAAGTGCTGGCTTGCGTGCTGGATTACTTTTCAGAGCAAAACAGTAGTTATTTTCATAAAATACGGCACGAAGGTTATCTGAGACATCTGCTGGTTAGAAAAGCACAAAAAACAGGTGAAATGTTAATTGCACTTGTGACGAGCACACAGGAGACACACGATTTAACCCCTTTCGTGGCGCTCTTGCAGAAACTGCCTTTAGATGGGAAAATAATAGGCGTCCTTCACATAAAGAATGACTCGTTAGCAGATGTGGTACAAAGTGATGAGACTGTTATTTTATATGGGCAGGATTATTTTTACGAGGAACTGCTGGGACTTCGCTTCAAGATTTCACCATTCTCCTTTTTCCAGACAAATACGTTAGGCGCGGAGGTGCTGTATGAGACAGTACGGGACTTCCTTGGGGATATTTCCGAGGAGGGAAAGCGGGACAAGACCGTATTTGACCTTTACAGTGGCACAGGGACGATCGCGCAGATCTTGGCGCCTGTTGCCAAGAAGGTGATAGGTGTAGAGCTTGTGGAGGAGGCTGTCTTGGCAGCGCGGCAGAATGCCAAGCTAAATGGTTTGGAGAATTGTGAATTTATTGCGGGAGATGTGCTCAAGGTGCTCGATGATATTGAAGAAAAGCCAGACTATATTGTGCTCGACCCGCCGCGTGACGGGATTCATCCCAAGGCATTAAAGAAGATCATTGCCTATCAGGTGGACAGAATCGTGTATATCAGCTGTAAGCCGACCAGCCTTGCGCGGGATTTGGAGGCGCTGCTGGACGGCGGCTACCGGATGGAGCGCGTGGTGGCAGTCGATCAGTTTCCGCAGACGGGGAATGTGGAGACGGTATGTTTATTGTCCAAACTTCATTCAGACCAACATATGGAGATTGAGCTTCAGATGGACGAGCTTGATTGAGCGGGTGAATTATAATTTGCCGAAATGCCCGCTAATTTTTTTGAAGTAGAGATAAGAACAATTGAAAATATCAGATATCATGTTGCCGCAGGAAGAATAAGTAAAGAACTTCTCCATAAAATAATGACAGCTATTATGGACGGTACCTATGAACTAAATAAAACGCTTAAAATTGAGATAATGAATGCTATTGCAGAGTAGTAAATCATAGAAAGGAGAACGACTGTGTGCGGCAGATATCATGTAGATGAGGAAACGGCAAAAGAGATTGAAAAGATTATCCATCTGACGGATGAGAATGTAAGGAAAAGAGCTTCCATAAATTTTCAGATGCAGGCAAGAGATCTCCACCCGACAGAAACAGCGCCGGTTTTGACGGCATCAGATACAGGGCTGGAATGCAGCCTGAAGCGGTGGGGACTTCCGGGTTTTCAGGGGAAACAAGTCCTGTTTAATGCCAGAAGTGAATCCGTATTGGAGAAAAAATCTTTCAGGGAAGGCATGGAACACAGGCGTATCGTGATACCAGCGGCATGGTTCTATGAATGGAACCGCAATAAGGAAAAGAATATTTTTTACCGAAAAGGAGAGCCAGTACTCTTTATGGCAGGAATCTATAATCATTATGAAGCAGGAGACTGTTTCACAATCCTGACGACACAGGCGAATGCTTCCGTGAAACCCATACATGACCGAATGCCGCTTGTACTGGAAGAGAACGATATTATTCCATGGATATTTGACAGGCAGAAAGCTGTAGAATTTCTTCGGAAAGTACCATGCCTGTTGGATAGGAAGGCAGAGTATGAACAGATGAGTCTGCTGTGATGGGGCAAACGGTGATGCATGTTTGTCAGAAACAAAATTGAAGCAAGTGAAGAAGTTGGTACAAAAAACTGGGCTTCCAAAACATGGTGAACTGTACGAACTGCATCGCTTGTTGGGTGCGTTGCTGTCACAGGATCTTACTATTGATCAAAAATTAGATATAATTGGTAATGAATACGATATTCCTATTGAGGATAACCTGAGAAAGGATGTGAGTGATATGTGTAACTTGAGTCAGGGAATTGAGGATAAGGGCATTGCAATTGGTGAGGCAAAAACAGAGACAAGAATCATTATTAATATGTATAATAAGGGATTCACGGAAGAACAAATCGCAGCAGTCACAGATAAGGATATAAAAGATGTGAAAGCGATTATTGCAGGAAAAGGACTTGTATTTTCTTAGATTTTCCAGAAAAGAAATATATTAAAGAGTAAATGGTTCAAATAAAGCCTCCAAGTTTCAAAAGATTTGGAGGCTTTATGCTGTCCGTTTTGCTAAAATAACTATCATAGAAAGGAGAACGACTGTGTGCGGCAGATATCATGTAGATGAGGAAACGGCAAAAGAGATTGAAAAGATTAT
>ERZ808040.1818-NODE-1818-length-13419-cov-3.914406_pt1 | contig 13419 bp, 12 predicted proteins | sample MGYA00380191_ERZ808040 | MGnify/ENA primary metagenome ERZ808040 (study PRJEB31490, sample SAMN06133395) | mouse gut metagenome | isolation source: J6 | host: mice | place: China: Chengdu | collected 2015-05 ... | reverse complement strand
GTATACAACTAAAACCATATATCTCTTCAGGCACCATTATTGTCCCTATTATGAATGGTATTACTGCTGCTACGGAAATCCGGGAAACTTTCCATAAAGGAATTGTTATTGATGCACTTATTTATATTATTTCGACTGCATTAGAAGATTTTTCCATTGAGGACATCTCCCCTTCCCCACTTGTGCAAATTGGCAAACAACATGCAACAATAGAAGAAAAAGAAATTATAATCTCCGTTAAAGACCTTTTGTCTTATTCAGGTATCCCATGTAAAGTAGAAGAAGATATTGAAGCTGCTGTTTGGACAAAATTTATCCAAAATTGTGCCTTTAATGTGGCAACTGCATATTATATGACTGATGCACAAGGAATCTATTCCGATCAAACGAGGTTAGAAAAATACTATTCCCTTCTTTCAGAAAGCTGTTTAGTGGCACGGGCACTTGGAATCCATATTGCAGATGATTTAGAAGATAATCTCTATAAACGGCTCCTTTATAAAACGGAGGCTGCTGGCACTAGTTCCTTAAAAAAAGATATGGCGGCAAAACGCCAAAACGAACTTGATACCTTTAGTGGTACACTAATCCGTAAAGCCAAAAGCCTTCAAATACCTGTCCCCGTTTCTGAAGAATTCTATTCTGGGCTATTAAAAATGTAAATAAAACAAAATCTTTCTTTTTATATGTAGAATGGCTCTGGTGCTTGCGCCCCAAAGCCATTCTACTTCATTTTATTTATCTGTTTTATCAGCTAGTTTTGCCCCGGCAAATCCTGCTAATACAGATTGTAAATCTATTCCTGTGGATTCTTTCATCCCATCTGTTACTTGTGTTAGGGAAGTCATAATATCCTTCATTAATTTTGTAGAATTCCCATCTCCATACATTGTTATTTTATCTACTTTTGTTAATGGCTCTGCTATATTTTTTGCAATTTCTGGCATAGCCTTAAAGTACATTTCTAATACGGCAGCTTCGCCCATCTGTTTCATAGCTTCTGCTTTCTTTTCAATACCTTCTGCTTCTGCAAGAGCTTTTGCCTTAATCGCCTCTGCTTCCGCAAGCCCTTTGCTGCGGATACCTTCTGCTTCCTGTTCCATAGAATATTTTTCTGCTTCTGCAGTCGCTTTCATAGCTTCTGCCTCTTTTTCCCTTTCAAATTTATCTGCTTCCGCATCTTTTTGGCGTTCAAATAACCTTGCCTCTGATTTTCTCTGTGCCTCATAAAGCTCTGCTTCCGCTTTCTGCTGCCTTGCATATCGGTCTGCTTCTGCTTGTTTCTTTACAGTAGCTTCCAAAGAGCGTTCTGTTAAAGCAATTTCCTTTTCCTTTAATGTAATTGCCTTTTCCTGGCGGGCAAGGTTTGCATCTGCAGTAGCAATTTCTACTGTCTTTCTTTCTGTCTCTTTCTGGATACTATAAGCAGCATCTGCAATAGCCTTTTTTGTATCTGCCTCTTTTTGGAGTTCTGCTTTACGAATCTCCAATTCATTCTGTTTTTGTGCAATTAAAGTATCTGCATTAATTTGTGCTTCCCTAGACTCTCTATCTGATTCTGCCTGTACAATTGCTTTTTCCTTTTGTGCCCTTGCTTTCGCATTTGCTATCTCTAATTCTGAAGACACTTGCGCATCATTTGCTTCCTTCTTTGCCATCGCTTGTGCCTTAGCAATTTCTTTTTCACTTTCAGCCCTTGAAATAGCCGCATTTTTCTGGATTTTAACAATATTGTCCACACCCAGGTTCTCAATAACGCCATTCCCATCCACAAAATTCTGTACATTAAAACTAACAATATCAAGCCCCATAGCAGCCAAATCAGGCTCAGCGTTTTCTTTTACTAGATTGGCAAATTTCTGTCTATCACTTACCATCTCTTCCAGGTTCATTTTACCAACAATTTCACGCATATTGCCTTCCAAAACTTCTCTTGCCACATTTGCAATATACTCAGTAGGTTTATTTAAGAAATTTTGTGCCGCCAGGTTTAACCTTTCCTCATTATCACTAATTTTTACATTGACTGCCGCATCTACATTAATATTAATATAATCTGCGGTAGGGACTGCATTAGAAGTTTTTACATCAATTGGGATTAATTGTAAATTCAAAGTATCCTTTTTTTCTAGGAATGGAATTTTAATTCCTGCCTTTCCAATTAATACCTTTGGATGCCTTCTTAAACCAGAAATAATAAATGCTGTATCTGGTGATGCTTTTACATAACCTGTAAATAGAATTGTAAGGACAGCTGCTGCTATTACTACAATTATTGCTATCATCCCTATGTTCTGACCAAATTCTCCATTCATTTTCTATCTTCTCCTTTTTTCCATATTTTACAACATTTTATTCCTGTTGCATTTATATATTACCATAAAATAAAAATTTTTTCGATATTTTTTTCCTTTCTTTCTTGTTAATTATCACTGAAAATTACAGGAAATATCATTTATAATTTGGGAATTTTCTCCTTTGCCTTTGCATACCTTGTTGTACAGGCTGACAAATTTCAGAAAGGAGCCATATCCATGTATACACAAAAAAGCCACGCCCAAACAGCCCAAGATTTTTCTGTACAAACAGATATAGGCATTAGTTCTATAGAAGCAGAAACACGGCTTACTACTTATGGAAAAAATGAGTTAGAAAAGGAAAAAGTAAAATCCTTCGCCGCCATGTTTCTAGAACAGCTTAATACCCCCTTAATTTTTGTCCTTATTTTGGCTGCTGGTATTTCTATTTTACTAAAAGAATATAGTGATGCCTGTATTGTTATTACTGTAATCCTACTAAATTCTGTAATTGGTGTCCTCCAGGAAGGCAAGGCACAAAAGGCATTAGAAGCACTAAAGCAAATGACTAGCCCGCTGGCACTAGCCAAACGAGATGGGACAATAGTAGAAATCCCTGCTGTGCTCCTTGTTCCAGGTGATATTGTTATTTTAGAGGCTGGAAGGCAGGTACCTGCCGATTTAAGGCTTACTTATGCCAGAAGCCTTCGAATTGAAGAAGCTGCACTTACTGGCGAATCTGTCCCTGTAGAAAAAAATCCCGACTTTATAGCTGACAAGCCTTTGTCCCCTGGTGATGCCATTAATATGGCATTTATGTCAACTAATGTTATTAATGGAAGAGGGGAAGGCATTGTAATCGCTACTGGGATGAATACCCAAATTGGTAAGATAGCCCATTCTATTAGCCATACAGAAACTCAAACCACACCTTTACAAAAACGCCTTGCTGATCTCGGCAGGCTTTTAAGTATTCTTGCTATTGTTTTGTGTATCCTGCTTTTTGGCATTGCACTAATACAAAAAAGGAATATCCCAGAAATGCTAATTACTGCTATTTCTTTAGCGGTTGCTGCTGTCCCAGAAGGGCTGCCTGCCGTTGTAACCATTGTCCTAGCCCTTAGTGTATCTCGTATGGTAAATATCCACGCTATTATTAGGCGCCTGCCTTCCGTAGAAACACTTGGCTCTGTCAGCATTGTATGTTCTGATAAAACAGGGACATTAACCCAAAACCAAATGAGTGTTACCACTCTTTTTGCTAATCAAAAACTGATAGATATTTCACAATTTTCTTATGCAGAGTGCCCTCAGCTTATTGATGGCTTCCTTTTATGTAATGACGCAGTATATAATCCAGAAGGAATCCTAGGGGACCCGACAGAAGCCGCTTTACTTGGCCTTGCACCGGCTTCTAAAAAAGCTGCCTTGGACAGCCAAATACCCCGTTTTTCTGAAGTCCCTTTTGATTCTACAAGGAAAATGATGACAACTTTACATAGAAATAAAAGCGAAACCATTTCTTATACAAAAGGCTCTTTAGAAGCAGTATTAAAATGTTGTAATTCTTTTCTTGCAGATGGGCGTATTTTACCACTTAATAGCGCTGAAAAAAAGACTATTGAACATGCTGCTGCTGAAATGTCATCACAGGCCCTCCGCGTCCTTGCACTTGCGATGAAAAAATCTCCAGATAAAAAAAATCCAGAAAAAGACTTAATCTTTATTGGCCTTGCTGGCATGATTGACCCGCCAAGAGAAGGAGTAAAAGAATCCATTGCCTTATTTAAAAAGGCTTCTGTAAAAACAGCTATGATTACAGGCGATCATGTAAAAACAGCATTTGCTATAGCAGCCCGCTTAGGCATTGCTTCTTCTCCCTCTGAATGTATCTCTGGTGAAGAATTAGATGCCCTTTCTGATTCAGAATTAAAAGAACGGGCTTCTTCTCTTTCTGTATTTGCCCGTGTATCACCAGAACACAAAGTTAGAATTGTCAAAGCTTTCCGTTCTTTAGATAATATTGTGGCAATGACTGGCGATGGCGTAAATGATGCGCCTTCCTTGAAAACAGCCGATATTGGCATAGCAATGGGCAAAAATGGAACAGATGTAGCGAAAAATGCCGCTGATTTAATACTGACCGATGATAATTTTAACACCATTGAACGGGCGATTGAAGAAGGCAGGAGTATCTATGAAAATATCAAAAAATCCATTTTATTTTTGTTATCTTCTAACTTTGGGGAAATTATTACTATGTTCCTTGCTATTTTATTTGGTATGCCAAGCCCATTAAAAGCAAGCCATATCCTCTGGATTAACCTTATCACAGACTCTCTTCCTGCCCTTGCGCTAGGGGTAGATAAAAATGATATCCCTATGTTAATGAACAAACCTCCCCGTTCGCCAAAAGAAAACCTATTTGCGCATGGCGGCCTGTTTTGTACTCTATTTTATGGTGCACTAATTGCTGCAATTAGCCTAATTGCTTTTTTTACTATCCCTATTTGTTCTATTATACAGGCTGACATTGCATTTACCCCTAACCATATTAGGCAGATTTTATCTAACCAAGATGTGTTATTGCGTTCCCAGACATATGCCTTTACTGTACTTGGTTTTTCACAACTCTTCCATGCAATTGGCATGAGGAATGTAAACCTATCTATTTTCCGTATGAACCACAGGAATAATCCATTTATGCTTGGTGCCTTTGCCACTGGATTATTCCTGCAGATGATAGTAACAGAAATCCCTGTATTAATTGGCCTATTTGGGACTGCAAAGCTCTCCTTGTATGAATGGGGCGCCCTTACCCTACTATCTGCTGTCCCTCTTATGTTCCATGAATTATTTGTACAGATTTCAGATATTATTTTATTGCCGCATCTTAAGAACAGACAACAATATCAGCAAAAACCCGCCTACCCACGAAAAATCCAATGAATAACGTGCAGCTACCCGATTACCTAAAAAAACCCCAAGGCCAATCGCGGATGCACCCATAATAAATGCTAAAATAACTGGAAATAAAATTGGAGCAGCCGCAATGCCTGCTCCAATTCCTGCAGCCATACTATCTATAGAAAGTGCTATCCCCAATGAACATGCTTCTTTTGCTGACAATATTCCTCCCTTATCTTTATCTGCCTTATTTGGATCGGCATAAACAGTTAAAAGAAAACGAAAGTCAAACATATGAAAATCTAAATGCTTTTCCATTGGCTCTTTACGCCGGATTATACATTTAATAGTACCATCAAAAAGTTTAACCAACCCAACAGCAAACAATAAGGTAATACTAATAAACCTAGCAAAACTTGGTGATAGCCCCACTAGCAGCCCTCTTCCAGCTAATAGTGATATCCACAAGCTTATTGCTGAGAAACTGCCAATAACGGACATAGACAAAAAGGGAATTCTTATTTTGTCCACCCCATAAGCAAAACCAGCTACAAACGCATCTATAGAAAGTGCTATTACAAGCAGCAAAATATTCAATATATCCCCAAAAACAAGTGGCATATATCCTCCTTAGAAAAGTCTTTTTTATTAGAATATTCCAAAGATAAGAATATTGTCACTTTAAAATTAATAGATGCACAATTGTAAAAATCCATATATGATATTGTTAAAATACAACGATAAGGAGATTTTTATGGACAATTTGAAAAAAACACATAACAAGTTATTTAGAATACTGCCAGTATCAAAAAAGATTGGATAAAAAGACGTTAAAAACATATCAGATTGATTTGGCACAATTTTGCCAATACACTGGTTCTAATTATATTATGGATATTTCTACTGAAATATTAGAACATTTTATTGCTTACCTTCACCAGAACTACAGACCAAAAACAGCAAAAAGAAAAATTGCATCATTAAAAGCCCTTTTTCATTACTTTGAATATAAAGATTTAATAGAACGGAACCCATTTAATAAAATACAAGTAAATTTCCGTGAACCTGTTATTTTACCTAAAACAATCCCACTTCATACAGTAGAAACATTTCTTTCTACTATTTACAAACAATTGTCAAATGCAAATACTAATTATCAAAAAAGAAACACATTAAGGGATATCGCTGTTATTGAACTGCTCTTTGCAACTGGTATACGTATTTCAGAACTCTGTTCACTAAAAACAGCTAATGTAAACCTTTATGATAAAAGTATATTAATTTATGGAAAAAGGGCTAAAGAAAGAAAAATACAAAATATATAATTTTACTATTCAAGCAAGTCCTGCTTCTTAGAACAGAAGATGGACTTGCTAATAAATCAGAATAACTGACTAAATCCAACATCATAAACTTCAAAAATCTCTATTATAATCCTATCCCCAAATTTGCCTGTCAGATAACAAAATATTATAAAAGGTACTTTCTTGACTATATACTCTTGCTATAATATCCAATATCTGCTTATGTACCTTTTCATCCTTTAATATACTATATTTAATCGCTAAGTTTCTAGCAATTTCACAATCCTTTTTTTGCCCATTTAAAATATCCACATACTTCTGTACATAAACAATTCTTTTCTCTCTCTTCATATATTCTATCAAGTATAAAAGAATTTCTTGATGATTCATTAATAATTGTAATGGTCTCAAATCAAATATATTTGTATTTTTCAAATAACCCAATAACCAATCATATATCTTTATACCAAAAACGTATGTTTCATATGCGCAAACATGCTTATGAACTTGTCCATGGTTCAGACCAAATACATTATCAAACAAAAAAGTAGGATTCAATTTTAAAATATTATCAAAACTACTATTAACATAATCCTGCATCACTAAATATATTTTATGAAAGTCTAACTGGTTGTTATATACAGACTCATTATAATGAAATATAATTATTTCATTGCTGCCCAAATTAGAGATATTATTCCATGAATCCTCCATTTCATCGTATGGGACTTCTATCTGTAAATATTTTCCATTATAAAAATTATCAGCACAATAAAAAACTTGTTTATCCGAATTATATCCATAAATTAATGCAACATCATGTATAAAATCAGCTAAATTAAAATGACTGCTTTTGCTTATATAAAAGTGATTTAATGGCAAAAAAACATAATCACTATTATCTATATTTTTTATTAGTAAATTAAAAATCTTCTTTCCACTATAATTGATTTTTGTTATTTTATTTGTATTTTCTATCATAGCAAACTTTAATACATTATTTGCTTTGCGAAACAAATATAATATATAAAAAAAAAGAGCTGGATTATGGTTATCATATGCTTGCAATATTGAAGCTACACCAGAACACGCACTATAACAATTAGAAATTGGAGGAAAAAAAACTGGTAATTTCCGAATCATACTTATTCATCCTTTCCATATATTTTCATTAATGTATTATAACTACTTAATTTAAGAAATCTAAATATCAGAAATCACCTCCCACTATTATAGTATCAAATGGTTTAATTATGATATATCTAATTTATCTATTCCGTATCCATAAATAATCAATTATTTATAAAAGATTTTTACTTATATTTACTTAATACTATTTTAATATAACACTATTTTTATGCCTATTTCTTACATTATTAAATATTATATATAACATAAAAAATCATATTTTGCAACCTAAATTTTTTAATCAAAATAACACCATACTACCTGTCTACTGCATTGAGATGATATAATAAAGTTGTAACACCAAACCGGAAATAAATGATATATTTATGTGAAGGAAGGAGAGGTAGTTACTTATGGCAAATACAAATAAAAAGTATGAACCGGAATTTAAAAGAAAAGTAGCCTGTCTTTATCTGGAAGGCGGAAGAACCATTGAAAGTATTAACAAGGAATACCATCTGGGTGATGGTACTGTGCGTATCTGGGCACGCAAGCACCAGGAAGAATGTGCAAACAGCCCATCAACCAAAGAAGAACAGGATACACTGGCGGAGATCAGAAAGAACTAGGGCTTAAGTCCGTTGTGGCGCCCAAAAAACTCCATTATGCAAAAGAGGGAGCATTATAAAAAATTTGCAAATCTTCTGGGGCAGAAATTGGAAGCAGAAGGGCCTAATCAAAAGAGGTGTACAGATTTTACATATTTGTATTGAAACGAAGGGGAAAAGCGATATAGCGGTATAACTGCAGCGTGATCGATTGATATGATAAATCTGTAATAGCAACCAAAAACAGCCACCGTATAGATGCTAAACTGGCAATTGACACATTGAAACTAGCGTTGGAAAGGAATGTCATAGGAAAAGGGATTATTCAAAGCATGAGCAAAGCAGGTTGTCCCTAGGATAATGCGCCAATGGAAAGCTATTATGGAACGCTAAAAGCAGAACTAGTAAGTCAGAATAAATTTGCAGATGATAAGACTTTAGATGAAGCGATCACAGAGTACGTGTATGTATGGTATAACCATGTGCGACCACATTCAAGCAATGGTTACATGATGCCATTTGAAAAACGAAACCGTTATACAAGTAAACCGTAAATTTTTCCGTGTTAACGTAACAAAAATGCTTGACCAACTCAGTCAGGGGAGTCCTCAGTCCTCTGGCCGGCATTCCAGATGGCGGTGGATGATGACGTGCTGCATAAGAATCCTTTCGGCTTTGAACTGGCAACAGTGGTGGTGAATAACAGCGTGACAAGGGAGGCGGTCACGAAGGAACAGATGAGGGAATTCCTCAAGTTCGTTCATGATGACAATGTCTACTGTAAATATTATGAAGTGGTCTATATTCTTTTCCATACAGGGCTGCGGATTTTGGAGTTCTGTGGTTTAACACGGTGGGATGTTGACCTGGAAAACAAAATTCTTAACATCGACCACCAGCTCCAGCGGACTGCAAATATGAAGCTGGTGATTGAATCCACGAAGACAAATGCGGGAACGAGGAAACGGCCCATGACAGGGGATGTTGTCGAATGCTTTCGGGGCATCATTGAGGACAGAGAGCCGCCAAGATTTGAAAAGGTGATTGACGGATATAGCGGATTCCTTTTTGTGGATAAGGACTGCAACCCTTTGGTGGCGATGCATTGGGAATACCGTTTCAATCATATGGTCAAGCGGTACAATGAGATTTACCGGGTGCAGATGCCGAACATCACGCCCCACGTCTGCCGCCATACCTATTGCAACAACATGGCGAAATCGGGTATGAATCCAAAGACACTGCAGTATCTGATGGGGCATAGCGACATCGGGGTGACGCTGAATACATACACACACCTCGGACTGGAGGATGCTGCAAATGAACTGAAGCGGATGGAGGATTTGGAAATAGCGAGGAAGGAACTGGAAAAGGTGAAGGGTGAAAAAAACGTGTCGCAGAAAATGTTCCGGGCAATTTAATAGGGAGATGGTAAGGCGATCTGCTTTGGCAGAGCACTATTTTAACATTTTTTACATTACATATTTGCATTTATGTGATAAAATTAATGTTGTTAAAGCGTAGGCACTAGCAGATATGAAAGGGGGATATATATGGAGCATACAGGGCACATAAAGATAAATAGGAAGAATGTGCCTTATCTATTACTACAGGAAATAGAGAAGTTGCATTTTTGAATTGTAGATATTCTAGCAATAGGCTTACATATCAAGTTTTGATAATTTCAACATGTAATACAGGTTTATATGAAGATATATCGTCATTTGATAGGATTTGCTTCGAAGGCAAGCCGGTAAATGTGTTTGCAGAACCGGGAAGGGCATATATTTCGGAGGATGGTTATAATATATCGAAAAGAATGAAATCGATAACTCCTAGAAATTGGGATGATCTTAATGTTGAGACAAATCTTAAAATTAAAAATAGGGAAATGAAATTATCAATAGATTATAGTATTTGGCATAATAAAAAATTTATTGAAACTTCAATGGGGGGAAGCAATTCCACGTTTTTGTATCAAGTACAAAAAGACCTTACCAATAAAAAATATACCAGCAATTTATTTACAGGTGTATGATTTTTTTTCATTTATAAGTTTTAGGAGAAATATTGTTTTTGATAAAAATACATCCAAAGAAAAATTGAGGGGAAGTATGTTACGGTAGCAAAAGTAATGGTTAACGCGGAGGATTTTGGAGATTACAATAATACAGAAAGAAATTCGGTTATTATTGATGACTGCCGTGAAAACTTTGGTGATTTATTCAAGTGTGTTGCTCAAAGGCGTTCTCAAAAAATTTATGATAATTTTTATATACCAAAAAACGGGAAAGAGAGTTCGCAGCTTACCTATGAAAAATTTTTATCATGTGCATTAAGTTTGGAAAGTGAGTATGCAAGATTATATCCAAGTAAAAAAGATGAAAATGAAAAATTTGCATATATACAAGGATTGTTTCAAGAATCGGTAGATAAGATGGATATGTTGTTTGCTTTAGCAGCAGAAGATAAAATATCGCGTGATGAATTTGAAAAATGCTTTTATGGTGATGTAAATTCGAGATTGAAGAAATATTTTGAGAGCATATCAAAAAACAAAGCTAAATCATATCAAAGCTACTATTTAAAAATAGTTGATGCTTTGTCAAAAATAGATTATAGCTTGGGAGAAAAATACAAGAATGCATTAAATATGCATATGAATTTGGTGAAACCTGTTATAGATAGGATGAGTTCCGCTAATGGTGTGGTATTTCCGAGCGAAAATGAGGCAGGGAAAATATTTGCAGATTTTAGAAATGGAATTGCTCATGGAAATACACCAGAGATAGAAAAGATTCATTGTGTGCTTTTTGAAGTGGCCAGAGCATTGATTTATATAATGGTATTGAAAAATGCAGGAATAGAGGAAAAAAGTATTAAGAATATAGTGAAAAAATTGTTTTGAGGATAGGATAAATTGAGATAGTATTTTGAATATTGATTTTTTCGTCACAGACTGTCGAGTTTATGCTAAAGTACCATCGTAATAAAAACCATCAATTCCTACTACGTTTCATGGCTTCAACTTGCCACATTTTGCCCCGTTTTGCTTATTCTGTGATTTTTTTAACAATTTTCTTTGAAAAAATAAATCTTGCAAAACGTGCCAAAACACGGCAAATCATCGCATTTTAGGAGGAATTTTTATTATGATAAAGATACTTTTCGTCTGCCACGGCACCACAGCGGATGGTCGGGAATTGGCGGCACTTGTGGGGCAGAACGGGGCAAATCACGGTATTGGGAACGGTGGGGTACTACGGTTTGACTACGAGTGAGGGAACGAAAAAAGTGATACAAAAAACTTAAAACAATATCAAGCCTACAATCTACTTGAAAGTTACCAGAGAAAGTATTTTATTGAATATACCGATAGGGCAACCCTTGACGAAGATAAGTGGGGATTTTATATTGATAATATTTGATTATATAAAATTTTTGAAGATAGGATGATATTTTTTCAGATAGTAAAATAATGGATATTATGGTAGAATATTTATGAAAACAGTGATAGCAGTTGGAGCAAAATGATGAATGATAAATTGGATGAATTATTAAAAATATATGAAGAAGCAGCGGAGTGTACTTTATGCGAGAAATTTAACAGAAGAGGATCAAAAGGAAGACTTTATGATGGACTTGTCAATTTTTTTGTTGATAAAAATATGTATTTGAATATACCATCCATTTGGACAGACTGGATTAATAGATGTGATTCAAAAATAATGATAGTCGGTCAAGACTGGGGGCCTTATATTGATATGCAAAAATGTAACGCTCGATATAAGAAACTATTGGATTCGGGAGAAGCTGAAGAATGTGCGTGGAAGGCTATTGTAAATGAAAAAGAAAGCATGACTAAATGTTTGATGACAGAGTTTATAATACGTTCAGCGGCACAATATAATATCAATATAGATGAAAGTATAATTGAATCTTGCTTTATTACTAATGCGGTACTGTGTGCAAGAAAAGGAGAAAATTATAGAGGGACAAATAATTTTTCGGCTAAATTTTGTACTGAAAATTGTACTAAAAAGTTAAATAAACAAATCGATATAATAAAGCCATTGGTAGTTATAACCTTAGGGTATTGGCCATTTTATTCGGTTTGCAAACATCATAAAATACCAGTATACAAAACATTGAAAGAGAATATATCATATTATAGTTTAAGCAAAGAAAATAGAATTAATATTTCTGATAAAAATAATCCAGTTTATGTGCTACCAGTTTACCATCCAGTTGCACAAGTAAAAAAAGAAGAGCAAATCTCTATTTATAAGATCATATGGGAGATATTACTACAATATTATTCGAAAGATGAATTGATAAGCGAATTATGTACATATAGATATCATCGAAAGGAATTGAATTTATGAGAGGACATTATATTGTTTTCGAGGGAATTGATGGTAGTGGAAAGACTACTGTTTGTACGCATATAGCAGTTAGACTTAGGGAAAGTGGGTATAATGTTTTGCTTATTTCTGAACCGAGTAAATCAGAAATTGGTCAATTGTTGAGAAAACAGATGCGTGCTATGACTCTAAATCAGAAATCGATAGCGTTATTATATGCAGCTGATTCCTATGATATTCAAGATAAGATATCAGAAGATTATGATTTTATATTAAGTGATAGAAATTTTTTTTCAACAGTGGCATATCAAATGATGGAGGTTGATGAGAACTGGCTCTTTTCAATACATAAATTTTTAGAAATACCTGATACAATTTTTTATTTAAGAGTTTCGGTTGAAGAAGCATTAGGTAGAATTGAGCGACGAGATGGTAACAGAGATGTCTTTGAAAACAAAGAGAGTTTAGAACAGATTAAACTTAATTATGATAAAATAATGGCTCAAAGAAATGTTTTTAGGGTTATTGAGATTGAAACATCTGAACGTAGTGAAAATGAAATAGTGGAAACAGTTCTGACAATATTAAAATCTCAATTTGATTTGTGAGGAAATGGAGATAAGTTATGAAGATATTGTGTATAGGACAGATGGGATGGGATATAACGACTATTGGCGAAAATAAGTATAAAAATTATGGAGGATCAGTTCTGCATTTTTCCCTTGCAGCAGCACTTATGGGATTAAAAGTTGATATGTTATGTTATGTCAATAAGAATGAATGGAAAGAATTACTTAGTAAACTTGATAGG
>ERZ808040.1817-NODE-1817-length-13421-cov-4.170863_pt1 | contig 13421 bp, 20 predicted proteins | sample MGYA00380191_ERZ808040 | MGnify/ENA primary metagenome ERZ808040 (study PRJEB31490, sample SAMN06133395) | mouse gut metagenome | isolation source: J6 | host: mice | place: China: Chengdu | collected 2015-05 ... | reverse complement strand
TTCTGTCATTTGCCTCGGCAATAAAGCTGCAGCGGTGGTACTGTGCGCAGTTTTGTTCACAGTCCTCCATCCTCTTTTCAGCTCCCATACAGACTGCAGGTGCGCATCTGGCAAGAGATATAAAAAACTCCGGCGTTAAAGATGCATCTTGCAGGTGGTTCAGGGTAAGCTCCATCAGGTCATTGTGGCTCATATTGGCGTCATAGAAATCGTCAAAGCATACGCACAGCCAGTTCAGCAGCTCAGGAAATTCCTCCAGATGCCCTGTATGGAACCGGGTGTCCGGATTCTGGGCGGCATCGGCCAGTGCATTTGCAAAGTCCTCCTCCAGATAACGCTTTTCCTTGATCCGGTATGCCTTCTCAAGCTCATCCTCCGTGAGAGTGATCGTAATACTGTCTTTTCCGATAAGCCTTTCTATTGTTAATTCTTCCATGTGGTACTCCTTTCATTGTAAATGTGATGTCATGCGCTCTTTGCCTTTGCCTGCGCAGTATCCAGTAGTTCCAGGGGAACCCATTTTCCGTCCTGCCAGATACAATGGCTGGCGCTGCAGTAGATCATGGGCGGTATATCCGGATTCTCCAGACATTCCTGTGTTATATACAGTCCCAGATGCTTTGCGTAGAAGGGTTCCAGATCCGTCAGGATTTTCTGCCGCAGCGTCAGGGCAAGGGACTCAAATTCTGTTATGTCCTGATGGGAAAAGGCTGCCCTTGAGAGCTGCTTCAATGTGCCGGAGCGCTCAATCGTCCCGTTGACAATGGGCACAGCCTCATCAAGGTAGTCTTTGTGGATGCGGATGCCCCTAAGAGCGACCTTTGCCGCATAATCCGATGCCTTGCATTTTATGTCCGCACAGAGTCCTGTATAGCCTTTCCGGTACTTTGTCTTCAGCACTTCAAGGGGAACCTTCTCCCGGTTGTGCTTCAGGGTGGTCAAGAGCTTTGCCAGTTCCTCCCTGAGCAGGGCAGTTTCCTGATCCGTTCCATTCATGGCGTGTCCTCCTTCCAAAAGGGGGCCGCCGCATATTGCAGGCAGCCCCGGCTATCTTGTGTAAAATGTATTGCAGGGATCAGGCTGTCACACGGAAAGCCCCTCCCGGCTGGCCATTGTAGGAAACGGTATAGATGCTGTTTTGCGTCTCAAACCGGACATGGCTGGCTGAAGCTTCCAGGATTGCCTGCACGGTGGAAGTGCGGATCAGGTTCCCCTGATAAAGATACATGGCGGGGAAACCTGGCCGCAGCACTTCTATCAGTGCGCCGGTTACAGTAACCTCACGTTTGGGTGCCGGTCCCTGATGGTGGTCATTATTTTTATTCTTGAACAGAGTAAGCATATGATTATCCTCCTTTATGTGGCCTTGTAGTTCAGGCGGTATACGCCGTTCCCCGGATCCCTTTTCAGGGATGGAGGCAGCGTGTTTGTCAGTGTTCCATTCATCATGCCACCTCCGCAAGCTGTTTTTGTGCGAACACGCTGATGCGGCCGCTGTAATCGAGCGCGCTGCCGTTCCGAAAGAGAAGGCAGGCAGACTTTAAGGTAAGCGGCAGATAAGTTTCACTTTGGATATAAAAATATTCCGTATACACTTCCGTCAGGTAAGTGTCCGGATAGCGGTCTGCAAAAAAGCCATAGTCCAGTGCAGATGGCGTAAGGCCGAGCTTCCGGTATTCTTCCATGTAAACCTGCGGTTCAAATTCCTTTATCAGCGCATTAAGACGGATGATGGAGCCGGCGCTCCCTTCCGTGCCGCCCTCCGTGATATTGAAATCCAGCGGCAGCTCTTTCCCTTCCATAAGGAAAGTTACGGTGCCGATGGAAAGGAAGGTATCTTTTGGCCGGTCAATGGGGATAAGGCTCTCATACTCCAGTTCCATTCCGTATATTCCATTCATGTTGTCAACCCTCCTCTGCTTAAAAATCCATTTCCGTAAGGCGCATCCTCATGCGGCGGAACCGCCCGTTGATGCCGTGTACGGTGGTGGAAAATATTTCTGCGATCTCCCTGCAGGTCAGTCCGTCGGCTTTTAGATGCACCATCTGCCGTTCCGTTTCCGTCAGGCAGGAGAGCACCTCCATTGCAAACAGCCTGTCGGCGGCCTGTGCCTGCAAGTCCTTTCTGCGGTCAGGCAGGAGCTCATCCAGAGCCAGCCCGTCACTTGTATAGGTATGGATACTGACCATAGGAGCCTTGCGCTTCGGTTTATTCTCATAAGAGAAATGTTTGCCCAGGCAGTCGTTCATTTTTGTCCACGCAATCGTGCTGAACCGGAAACGGGACAGGGCAGGGTTCTCATCATATTCCTGCACCGCCTGGAGATACCCGAAGATCACGATGTCATAGTAATCTTCAACGGGAAGACCTTTATGGCTTAAGAAGCGGAATACGGTGTCCTGGTGTTCCTCCGCAAATTGTCTCTGTAGATGTGTCAGTTCATGTAATCTTTTCATATGTTTTTCTCCTCCTGTATGATGGTTTCTGTTAAGATGTCTGCAAGCAATCGGGCGCATATCCGCTCCTCATCCGTGACGGTGCGGTAATGGGGCAGCACCACGGCCCCTATGGGCTGTTCTTTTGTGCCTGCCGGAAAGAGCGTATCTATCATGTGGCTTCCGTCCTCCAACAGGGGAATCTGGCTGCCAGGGCTGTAAAAATATGGCTCCAGCGCCCGGATATGGTCCTTTGCGGGCTGCGACAGCATGGGTCCCTTCGGGATGGTCGTCACCCTGGAAGCAAGCACATGCTCTGTATCGCATATGGCGCAGGCAAGCTGGAAGTTCCTGCAGAAAGCCGTAAGGCACGGCCCCCACAGTGCTTCCCGGAAGCGCAGCGGCTGGTGCCTGTCCAGGCGGATGCTGTTTCCGGCCACGCTGATCTCCATGGCGTCCCCCTCATGGAGCTGGAGGAGCTTCCTGATCTCACGCGGCACCACGATCCTGCCCAGGTCATCGAACCTGCGGATGATGCCTGACATTCTTGTTTCATTCATGTGGTCTCCTTTCTTCATAAAAAAGGGAACGCCGCAGCGGGCATTCCCTTCTTAAACATGGTTGTATGGTTATTATATTTTTTACACTATGCGGCATTCCGGGCCGACTGTCTGGCTGCCACGGCGTTTTTGGCTTTGGTGATGAGGGCCGGTGCAATGGCGTGTTCCCAGCAGTCGATGTAGGAGGATACGCTGCTCAAGAGGTCAAAAAGGTCAAGATCGCTTAAGTTGGCATATACCTTTCCCGTACTGACAAAGGAATTAGGCTTCATGTATGTCCCGCCGTTGGCATTTTTCTGGGGGACGCCTTTGCCGTTCTCCACTTCCACATACCATGGGAGCTTCCGGGCTGCGCCTTTGCTGTCCTTTGTGGCGCGGATGATCCGCACTTTGGATACCTTTGCATAGCCCTGTTCATCTTTGTCGCCGAAGATCTTGTCCTGCTGGAAGGTGTATTCCGAAAATCCGGCAGTCAGGCGGCTTAAGATGAACTTCGCCTCCTTCGGGGAGATGTTGGCGCATACAGTGACGGCCTTGTCCCCGGTGCCTTTGGAGTAGTCCTTCATCAGGATGCCGATCAGGGAGTGCGTCCGCCTCCCGTCCGCGCCTGTCTCTCCGCCTGCATGGATATGTGCGTAGGAGGTGATGGGCGCGACCTTCAGCTTGTCCTGGAATTCCAGCAGCGTCCTGCTGTTCTTGTAGACAGCGATCTGGTTGGAGATGTAGTCTTCATTCATGTTCATATGGATACCTTCTTTCTGTTGTTTTTTAAGCGGCGTACTGGTTCTTTACCTTCTGGATGATCAGCCGGCCCAGGTTCACGGGGAGCTTCTCCAGGTTCGTGATGTCGAGGAACCCGTCCCCGTAGATCCGCTGGATGTTGGGCTTGTCGCTGCCGATGGCGGCTGCGAACATCTCGATGCCCCTGGCGGTATATTCCTTCTTGATCCCCCGCAGGTCTGCCTCCGCCGACCTGCCGTAATAATTGTCTGCCGCAGGCTGCCCGTCCGAGATGACGATCAGGAGCCTTATGGCCTCCGGCCTTGTCAGCAGGCGCTCTGCGGCATAGCGCAGGGCGGCACCGTCACGGTTCCCGCTCCTGGCGCTCATGTCCATCAGCCGGTACTGGTCCTTGTTGTCGATGGAATCGAACTCCGCATAGGCATAAAGCTCCACGTCCCTATATTCCGTGTGGCCGTAGACGGCCACCGGGATGTCCAGCCCTTTGCAGAAGTCATGCAGGATGATGGAAGCGGAGCGGGCATGGGTGATGCGGTTGGAGCCGCTCATGGAGCCGCTTTCGTCATTTAAGATGGCGACGGCGATGTCCGTCCGGTCATTGGGGAGCTTCAGCTTGTAGAACAGCCTCCCGTCATTGCGGACTGCGTTGCGCACGTTGATCCTCTTTCCCATGGGAAGGTTGTCCAGTTTCCCGCCTTCCCTGTAGTCCTTCAGTATCTGTGAGACCTGTTTCTGGAGCCGTTTGGAGATCAGGAGGAGCGGCGGCGCGACTTTCTGGTACGCCTCCATGTAGGAAGGATCGACATAGGCCATGCGGTTGATGTTGACATGCACGCCTTTGTGGGCGTTGCCGTACCGGATCCTGTCCGATTCCGCCTGCAGCTCCTCTGAAAGCTCCTGCTCATAGGAAGCATAGGCGGCATCCTCCGCAAGCTGCGCCATGATGCGCTCCATGTCTTCAGCCGCCTGTGACACATAGCCGGAGCCGGCATAGTCACTGGTGCGGCTGGTCCCTCCGTCGCCGTCCTCCCCGATCCCATCGGTCTTTTCCAGCGCTATCCGCCCGTCCTCATGGTCAAGGACCTGCTGGAGCTGGGTGCGCTCGTCCTCGTCGCTGCCGGGGTCATGCTTTGCTTTCCTGCCGGATACCGGTTTCCCGCGTCCGCCCGGCAGCGGTGCGCCGCCAGCGAGCTGTTCCCCCAGTTCCGTCTCTGCTTTGTTGGTGTGGTTCTTGATGTCCTCCCGTACCTGTCTGATGTAGCTTTCCATGTAGGGCCATAAAAGGAGGAGCATCTTGTTGGCGGCATCGAAGCGTACCCTTGCATCGTCATCATAGGCTGCATCGTCTATATAAGGGATGCATTCATAGACTGTATCAAGGTACGGCCCCTTGTAGCCGCCCAGGTTGTTGATGTCGCCGGTCCTGGCGTACTGGATCAGCAGGTTCGCCACGATGAACACTTCATGGTGCTGCTGGCCTATCTCTTCCGTGACGGAATCCATCTCCTCGGCAAAGCGCAGGTTGTTGAGCAGTATGCCCGTCTTTAACCCGCCGGGGAAGGCGTCGCACATGCGGCCTTCGATATAGACGTCTTCCATCATGTTCACCAGGGAATGTGCGATGCTTGAGAGGGCGTTCATCACCGCCTCATCCTTTTCCTCAAGGAATTCCCCGATCTCTCTCAGGCTTTTAGCCTGTTTCGCAGACAAGTCCTCCGGTTCCTGCGGGTAGAACCTGCCGCCGGACAGCGCCTGGTGGTAGGTTTCCAGCATGGTGAAGTCCGAGAACAGGATGTGCCCGCACTCGTGCCCCACGATCCCTAACAGGCTGTCCGCCTTCAGGCTCCTTGTGGGGAAGCTCCTGGTCAGGAAGTTGCCTGCGTTCACGGTGATGGTGCGGTTGTCCGTATGGGCGATGTCCGCATGGGGCAGTGCGTCCCAGTAGGTGCGCACGCTGCTCCTGCGCCGGTAGCGGCTGGTGGTCCCTTCGGCAATGTCCGTCAGGTATGCCGCGAACTGCGGGGATGCAAAGAGCTGCTCATCCGTCAGCCTGCTTTTTTCGTCTGCGATCCTCCTGCGGATCGCTGTGTGTGATGTCCTCATTCGTTGTGAAACCTTCTTTCTTTTTCATATTTTTGGGGGAGCCGTTCCATGAAGAGCGCATCCGTTGCCAGCCCGAATTCCTCCGCCAGCGCGACGAGCACATGGGCGGGCGGCAGGCATCTGGCATTCTCATACCGTGAGATGCTTTTCTGGGTGACTCCCAGCTTTTTTGCGAGCATCTTCTGGGAAAGGCAGGGGCTGCGCGACATGCGCAGGCACCGCAGGTTCCTCGCCAGGCGGCTCTTTAACTGCTGTTCCTTCTGATAGTCCATAGGCATGTCCCCTCCTATGCGGCAAATTTCTGTTCCAGGCAGGAGGAGAGGATGTCGGCGCGGTTCTCCGGGTCGCCGGAGACGGAGGAGAGCACTGTGTATCTTGCGGCTTCCAGCACGTTCCCGCAGACCATGTAGGACTGCACCCAGCTGATGAGTTCCCGCACGCCGCAGCTTCCGTCATTGATCATGGTCTCCCGGCAGCGCTCGCTGATCTCCTGCAGGTCGGCAACATGGCCATATCCGAGACGGCTGACCTGTCCGTGCATCCGGTCACGTTCATGACGCGCTCTGTCAGGGTGTCCACGTCAGGCTCCTCGATGTCCATGATCAGGTTCATCCTGGAGATGACGGACTGGTTCATGTCCCGGCAGCCCGCATAATTGTTGTTTGTTGTTACCACGACCACGGTATCGGGATGCCTGTGTATCACTTCTCCCGTCGTCAGCGTGACGCTGGCACAGCGGTCAAGCAGTGCATTTAAGCCCACCAGAACGCCGGGGGTCGCGATGACCGTGGGCTCCTGTATCTCGATCAGGTAGCCGTTTCTGATCGCCGTGATCAGCGGTGTCTCCACATAGCGGAACCGCTGCCCGGAGGCATTGTCTGCCATCAGCTCCTTTGCATCCTGCGCCATCACTTCCAGCAGCTTGTCATAGACCTCTGCGTCCGTGACGGCCTCATCGTAGGTCCCGGTCAGCTTCTTATAGGCCGAGGGCGGGTCCATCTGGATGTCTGTCAGGGTTGGATATTCCGTGCCGCCCTGCGGCCTTTCATTTGTTTCAGGGAGCATCTGTCCGAGAAAATCATAGATTTCCGTATTGGCGGAGCAGGTGTAGTACAGGTAGGGAAGCCCTAACCCTGCAGCGACTGCCTTTGCGCCTTCCGTCTTTCCGGTTCCTGCAGGGCCGCGCATCATGAAGTTGCGCATGGGCTGGCTGCCTGCCGTGGTCATCTGGGCATGCCTGCAGATGGTGGTGACTTCCGGCGGGATGACGTACCAGTCCTCGATCCGGGGCACCATCAGCTCTTCTTTTGGCGTGAGTACCCTGTCTGACAGGGGATAATGCTTCACGAAATCGTCCCTGTTCACGGAGACGGCAGCGGCATGGGCGGCAGTGCCCGTAAGGATGCGGAAGGTGCCGTAGAGCACGCTGCTGGGGGAATAGGCATTTCTGGATATGTTCACGGCGGTGAGCTGGGGGAGGTTCCCGGTGCTGGGTATGTTCAGCTTGATCCCAGCCGTTGGCAGGGTGTCTGCGCCCTCGATCCTGCGGTAAAGGTTGTCGCACAGGATGAAGGCTGCTTTTTCCGCCTCATCCATGTCCGCATAGCCGTCGTTTTTGCATCTGCCCAGCAGGTCATAGTTCTCCCTGAACTCGTCATCCTTCATGGCTTCCGGTATCAGCACGAAGAACAGCGCCGTCCCGGTGTTCCCGCCGTCCTTTAAGGTATAGACCTTCGGGGAGGCGGTGGCGTCCTCATAACGGCCTACATTGAACTTTCCGTTCTTTTTGTTGAACACTGCCACATGGATCTCCCCGGTGCGGCTCTGGTATTCGGCCACAGTCTTTTCGCCCTGGGTGCCGATGGCGCTCTCAGAGGTGCTGCCCGGCGTCAGGCTGGTATCCATCTCCATGTAGGCAAGGACCGCCGAAAGGAGAGGGGCGTGCAGCGTCGCTTTTTTGGCAGCTACCGTGCAGTAGGAGGAGTAGTGGGCAGTGCTTATGGTTGATGCGGCTTTGTCGAAAGGCTCAGGCATGCCGAGCTTCCAGGTCCAGTTGTTGAATAAAGGTGATTTTGCCATGGTTCATTCTTCCTTTCTTTTCTGCGTTTTTTATGGGATGCCCTAGATCCATGAGACCTGCAGGGTGTTTCCCGCGATCTTTCCTTTCAGTTCGTCTTCGGCCAGCAGCAAGACCAGTTCCTCCCAGCAGCTCTTTGCCGGGAAGGAGTCCAGGGTGCCCTTCAGCACCTCCTTTTTCTGCCTGTTGACGACGATATCCCCGTTTTCCTTGATGGTGAGCTTCGTATGGCCGTTGGCGTTCAGGTCGGTGATCTGTGTCTAAAGTCCAGCAGTATGCTGCTGGACTTGCACTTGTCTGGCCTACCAGCTCATACCATACCCTTACGTCCACCACGGATGGCTCCGGGGGCATTTCTTCTGCGGCATCCGCATCGCCTGTTCCTGGCCCGGCGCTGGTGCCGTTTCCGGAAGGCTCTGCAAAGCTGCCGATGGTCATGGGTTCCACATGGATGCGCCCGAAGCGGTCAAAGGAGATGTCCGCATGGGTATAGGCGTCCATGTTCTCCACCAGGATGCGCACCGTCCCGCCTGCCAGGATGCCCTGCAGGGAGGGTGTGTCCTTCCACTGCCAGACGGACTGGGGATAGGCGGACTTGAGCTTTTCTGTGATCCGCAGGGAGATATGGAGCAGCATGGTCTCCGTTTCCCTGCTGTCAGGTGCCGGTTTTGCAGGAGCTGCCGGTTCAGCCGGTTCCGTATCAGCTTTAGGCACTGGCTCTGCTGTTTTTTCTGCAGGGGCTTTTGCTGTTCTGCCAGCCTGTTTTAAGGAGGCAGAAAAGGCGCTGCATTTCTTTGCCAGCTTCCCTGACTTCCGGAACAGGAATATCCCGGCAGTTACGGCGATCCAGAGGATGAGGGCCAGCGCCATCAGCTTCTGGGAGCGTTCCTTCTGGAAAAAGACGGCCAGGAGGAGCAGGGAGACGATCAGGATCTTGATGCTGCTGGAAAATACGTTTTTTCTCATTTGGTTTTTTCATTCCTTTCCTTGTAATGTGAAATACCCGGCGGGCATTTCACTCTCGCGGCAGTCGCCAAATATACATGCAGGCATGTCTGTTTGGCTCGTTGCTCGCGGAAATAAAAAAAGAGGAATCACAGCCGGAGATATTGTCTCTCCGATGCAATTCCTCTTGTACCGCCAGCCGTGCCAAAGGCATCAGTTGAACGGCAGTCCATTCTCTCCACAGTCTTCCACGTTCATGAAGCCGTCATCTGCGCCGGAAGGTGCGCCGCTGCCTGCATTGGCATTGCCGCCTTCTGCACGTTTTCCGCCGGGGACATAGCTCCATTCGTATACGGTGATCTTGGGGATCATGCCTTTTGAGCCGTCCGACCTGCGGGTGAATTCCACAAGGTCAAGGTCGCCCGTGATGAAGAGCAGGCTGCCTTTTTTGACGCCTGCTTTGCTGATCCTTTCAGTCGCTTTCCTGAACAGGACACACTGGTAGAAATTGGCGTGTTCCTGCTCGCCGTACCCCTTGTTGACCGCCACGTTGAACTGGATGTAGTCAGTCCCGTTCGCGCTGGTCTGGAGTTCAAGATCCGCTGTGACTCTCCCTGTGAGTGTGATTGGTGTAAACATGTTTCATTCTCCTTTCTGGATAAAAATTTTATGTTGCATCAAAAAAAGTGCCAAAAGACTGCCACTTACCGGCATGATTCTTCTGACACTTAATTCAATCTTAAACAACGTGTGCATCTATGCGCTCTGCATATCCCCTTGGGAAGCACAAAAATCAATTACAGGAACATTTTAGCACAATATATAGCATATGTCAAATGGTTAGATACTAGATTTTGTGTAGATGGAACTTTCAGTCACAATACGGATCGACTGGAAACCAATCTATCTGATTCATATCATCAAACTCAGCCCGTTCAGAATTGGTCATTTGTTTGTTCTTTTTATTTTGTTTGCGTGACTGTGCTGTATTTTTCCGGTGGCCTGATTGGTTGACAGATTTTTTCTGGTTAGTTGGCTTCATAACATATTTCCTCCGGGCATATCATCATTCCCTCCATGCTGTTCCATCTCTTTCAGTTCTTCTATGGTCTTTGTGACAATCTGGCCATCAGCTATCTGCCGGGCGGCTTTTTCCAACTGCTTCCTGTTCGGCTCAGAATAAAATGGATCAGGGGAAGCTTCGTTGTCCTGAAAGGTATGGCTGTCGTTCAGCTCCTGAAGCATGATCTTTTCCAGACGCGTGATGTCAGGGAATACCACTTTCCTGCCCCTTGCATGGAGCTGGCGCAGCCGTTTCATGTTTGTGCTTATCTCGCTGTGGATGGAATGCTTTACAGGAACCGGATTATTGTTTCTGGTATGTATGTGGTCAAGATAATATTCTGTGACAGGGAACATGTTCTGCAGGAGGAAGGCGGCGCTTTTTCCGTCAAATTCTCCAAGGACAATAGTGAGGCATCTGCCGTATTTTTTTGCCTGTTTGTCATGGATGGCCCTGAACTTGTCTACCCGGCTGCTTAATGGGACCATCCAGAGCAGGGAGGTCTTCTCATCCTTCAGGCAGTAGAAAGTCGGGCGGTATGTACCGTTCTCTTTGTTCTGCATGGGCATATTGTCATTTACTTTTTCAAAATATTCATCCTTGATATGATATACATAACCTTCTTTGTAAAGCATATGCCACCACCTATAGAATCAGCCCTACCTTGCGATAGGGCTGAGAATTTTCAGGCCGGACATTTATTAGACGCCTCCGGTGGGCGAACCATATTTTCGGACCGGTCATTTATTAGACGCCTCCGGTAAGCGGACAATATTTTCGATAGATTTCTCTATCTTTATTATCATTATACGAAAGAGGCGGAAATATGTCAATTTATTCATCAATATTTTATTTCCTCAACGCCAAGCAGATTGTCTGTCAGCGTGGCTTTCGTTAAGAGCGGGTTCTGCCCGGACGGGATGCTTTCTGAAGTCCTGAAATAGAACCGGTAGGAAACACCGGGACGGATCTTTTGGTCTTTCCCGATCCGGAGCAGGTGTTCATTGCCATCCTGATCGGTAAGCACAATGTCATGGCTGTTCCTGAAAAGCCTCAGCCGGACATCCGTGCAGATGCCCTCCAGCACAAAGTAGGTCTTTCTTTTGATCTGGAGACCAAGCAGCACGGCTTTTATAGCAGAACCGGCAAACAGCAGGATACTGAGGATGAAAAAGGAAATATCCTTTTGATGGAGGAAGAGAACGAGGCCGGTAAAAAAACAGCCGGTCCCGACAAGGAAGGTCAGGACCAGCCGCCGCAGTAGCGGTTTTGGTATGGGTTCCATGAGTCATCTCCTTTATAAAATCTGGAATGTGACCTGCTGCTTCAGGTACAGGTTTGCAACAGCAGCGAGTACGGGGAATCTTGTTTCAGAAGTGCGGCAGTCCGTGACGATGCCCTCACAGTCGCTGCCGTCTTCCCGGTACAGGCAGTCCATCAGGTCTTCGCTGTCCTTTATGCGGGCCTTCCCCTTTTCCGTACACTGGATCAGCTCCGCAGTGGACAGCATCTCGTGGCGCAGCAGTGCCAGGACCTGCTTCTCCATCGGCTCCAGCTTCTCGGAATGGAACACCGCCAGGGCTTTCCGGAAAGGGAGCCTGCGGCCAAGGATGAGCTTTAAGAAGGAGGCGGCTTTTACGGTGATGCCGTTCGGCGCAGGCTGGACATACAGGTGCCCTAAGGGGTGTGCCATTTTGCCCAGACCACCTGGGAGCCGCCTGCAGGCATCACGATGTCGTTTACAGTATAGGTGCCGCCGTTGATGTGGAAGGTGACGCTTGCCGGATCATCCGGGTTCACCTCGGCGCTGCTGGTCAGGGTGATGCTGGTGATGACGTCCGTATCCACCCGGTAGGTATAGTCAGGCGCCTGCAGCTCTGCCTCCGGTACATCCTTGTAGCTTACGATCCCGATGCCCAGGGCTGAGAGGATGTCGCTGTCAGAGACTTTCCCGCTGGTAGTGCCGCCCCAGGCAGGGTAGCCTAAATCCGGTGTCTCAAGAAAGATGGACAGGGGCAGGTTCTGGTGCGTCAGGCTGGGCATCTTGCTGCGCAGCGTCCCGCCGGACATCTGGTTGTAGAGCGCCGCTTCCGTTGCGGTCATGGCATAATTGCGGCCGCCGTGGGTGAAGTAGGCAATCGGCTCGATGACCAGCTTGTAGGAACCGGAGACCAGTTCCTCAAAAGGGATGCCGGCCTTGTCAGCCACAAGCTGTGCGGCATATTCGGAGCAGAAATACCGCCGGATCGCCTCGATGCTTGCGCGGGAGTGTCCTCCGCTGATGATGCGGGGGAGTGCAGTGCCCGGTTTGGAATAGCTGTAGCTTCCATTGGGGGACAGGGAAGAACCCGAACTGTACTGTAGCTTGCATACTTTGCCGAAGTTCAGTACATTATTGGCCACATTCGCGTTGCTCAGGTCAAAGGGAGTGGAGGCTATGCCGCCGTCCTCCGTGACGACGGTGACCCGCACCCCGTCCTGGTTGTGCCAGACGTCGGTGGCGGTGCCGCTTCCCATTCCACCGCCTCCACCGTCTAAGTTGCCATCCCCGGATGCCAGTGCAGTCATTCCTGCAGAGAGCATCAGGATAAGGGAAAGAAAAAGCGGGAAGATGCGTTTGGTCAGTTGTTTCATGTGATTCTCCTTTACAGATAAAAAAGGACATGGAGTTCATCCATGCCTTTTCGGTGTTTTCAATATGTTCAGTTGCCGCCCATGGTGCCGATCTGCTTGTTGATGTCCCCATCGCTGTCGATGTTATCCTGCTGGGTGTTGCCGACATCGATCCACCCGAATACCGGATCATAGACCTGCCCGGGATGGCCGCCGTCAGCGGCATCCCCGGAACCGCCTGTGGGATTTTCCTGTGGCGGAGCGGGTGTCTGTTGGACGGGCGGGGCGTATTCCGGCTGCCGGCCGGGATCGGTGAGGTCATCCGTGGTCACCGGAGGGTCAGAGGGCTTTTCCTGTAAAGCATCCTTTTTAGTGGAGCTGTCGGAAAGGCTCGTAGTGGAGCCGGTTTCATCCTCGGAAACCACCGTCTGGGTATTGTCGGAGGCCGTGCCCTGGATCTGGGTGCTTTCCTTTGCTGCGGCATCAGGGAGGCTGGTGTCCGTGCCAGGGTTTTCCTCCCAGGTATCCGTCCCGCCGGAGGCTTCCGTGGAAGCGGGGATGAACTCCCTTTCCGGCTCCCGCGTCAGGAACCAGGCGCCCGCAAGCACTGCGACGCAGAGTGCGGATAAGCCGCAGATGGTAAAGGTTCTTTTTCTGTCAGTAGGTTTGTTCTTTTTCATGATATAGGACTCCTTTCATCGTGTTTGCATTATAGAACTTGGAATGGAATCTGCTTTGATTCCATTATATACGCATCAAAAGGCGGAATGCCAACAGCATCCCCATCAGTATTTTGTGTTATGGGAACCGGTCAGCGTGATATGCTGCGTAATGGGCGGGAACAGTTCCGCGAACATGCGGATATGAAAAATGGCATCACAGG
>ERZ808040.1815-NODE-1815-length-13429-cov-7.162073_pt1 | contig 13429 bp, 19 predicted proteins | sample MGYA00380191_ERZ808040 | MGnify/ENA primary metagenome ERZ808040 (study PRJEB31490, sample SAMN06133395) | mouse gut metagenome | isolation source: J6 | host: mice | place: China: Chengdu | collected 2015-05 ... | reverse complement strand
ACCTGCTTTTCTGTAACTTCCATCGCTGTCTGTGCCGTTGCCCTATTAAAATCGGTGGTATATCCCACATACAGATCTGGAAGCAAAAACGCCGACTGGGTCTTTTTCCGCCCGTTTTCCTGATATTCCTGAAACAGTTCGTCTTTTTGCAGGATCGCTGCAAGGTCTTTTATCTCCACTTCTGGCTGTTTCTGTTCTCCCAGCGTTGTAGCAGTCTCACTGGTATCTGTTTCCAGTACAAGAAAAGAATGCTGTCCTTTTTCCCCTTCAATTTCATTCATATAAGCCTGTAGCTTTGTGAATGCATCGTCTGACAACGTGCCGCCCTTTACCAGTATCATCAGCGGCGTATGCCGGCCCTTGCGAAAGTAAGAATTGTTCAGCACCTCCGCACGCCTGTTTCCGTCCACGGTCAGAACCTGTCCGATCCAGCGCACCTCTCCATATGGCAGGCTCCCTATCTTAAAATCTATAATCTCATTTGCCTGATTATCAATCTCAATCTGCCTGTCAGACGCATCTGCATATTCCCCGTTCCTCTTATCCATAATCCGCGGGTCGCCAAATTCCTTGAAATAAACGGTTCTTCCTGCCACGTTCTGACGAAACTTCCTGAATTTCTTTTTTCTGCTGATAGTCTCTCCATTATAAAAATATTTAGTATCTATATATGGCTCAAGGGGATAGGTCATGTCAATGGAGGGCGTGTCTATGATAAACTCCAGCTGTACCACATTACCCTGCATATCCCGAATAACCTCGCAGTAAGCAATACCATACGTTTCTCTGTCACGCACAATGTTCTCAAACACCTCTTTTGTCATACAATCCATATTTAACAGGGCGATTGTTCTCTCTGCCTGTGTCCATTCTGCTTTCATTTCCGGTGTCTCTTTCTCGTAATCTTCCCTGTAATGAATTGAAATGCCAAACCCGGCAATGTTGCTCTTATACGCCTTAATGCACTGGGGCAGAATCGTTGAATTGTCAACCAGTTCTTTCAGCCCGTACATATTGACCGGATGTGAAATCCAGTCGGCAGCGCTGACAGCAGTTTCCCGGTTCAGCTGTTCACTTTTATCTGACTTTTCAATCTGTTTCTCTTTGTGATAAAAGACAGTCGGAACGAAACCTTCGTCCTGCGACTTAATGATTTTAACGCCAATGTGTCCCACAGGCTTTTTTTCATCAGGCATTGTTCTTTTTCGCCCCTTTCTTCTTGTAGTTGACTGGTAAACATACAAGCAGTATGCAGTCAGCCTCATCCGGGGATGCGAGCCCCCGTTTTTTCATTTCTTCCTTGCTCTCTACTTTCTGTTTCCCATTACTGGTAAAAAAATACTTCCTGCAAGACAGCTGGCCGATCAGGTCATTGTCATCAGGAAGTATGATTTCCGGTTTGTGCGGATTTCCCATATCATCATAAGGGGCAATCAGATCTCGTACAACCCCCATCATGTAGGTGGTCGAATCCGCATAGTATCTGTGTTGTACAGGCTGACCAAAATTGACAGGAAGCACTATCATGTCCCCATACACTGACGGCTCTGTACGGATAAAACTGCGGAGCTGGTCCACAACACCACCGCCAACACCGCCGTCATCCACCTTGACACCTATTGGCCCGTCAAATCTGAATTGCTCCTTTAATCTTTTATACAGCATGGCAATATTGCTCGCCGTCCAGTTCGTATCCTTGCCATTATATTTCTTAAATATTTTTACTACCTCATTTACCCTGTATCCTATACAGGTCTTATCATCGCCGAAACGTGCCACATCACAGCCAATCTCTATTCTTGAAACACCTCTTGTGTCAGCAGGAAGAACCATCCCGGATGCATTCCGATACAGCCCAAAAGCCTTTGCCGTAATATCCGATATTTCAGTGTCCTTGCTTCTGTCCAGCCATGTGATCGGAATAAAGATATCGTCCTCCTCTTCGGGGAACTCGCCGTCTACACGCACGCGCACAACATTGCTGTCCTTTCCATATTTCCTGTCAAGGGAAGCGATATTCTCTTTGTTGGTTCGCGGGCTGTCCCGTGACGAAACCGTGATATATCTGTACTGCGCCCTGTCCGCATGGAAAGCATCAAAAAAAGTGCCGGATGTCTTTGTGGGATTCCCGCACATCAACAGTTTATTATTTGCACCAGACAATGTACCAAGTATTGCCTCCATGATCGGATCTGCGACACCAGATGCCTCATCTACGATAAAAAGCATGTTGTCCTCGTGGAAGCCCTGCATATTCTCTGGCTTTGTTGCTGTCCTGGCTACTGCAAACCAGCGTTTTTCATAACCAATCATGTAAATATATGTCTTTGTCCATTTTAATATTGCAGACAGTAAAGGAGATCTGTTCATCCACTTGCTTACTTCTGACCACAGCACATCATGCAACTGTTGTTTCGTCGGCGCTGTAGCAACAATTCTTGGATACGGAAAACAACACAGGAACCAAAGCAGCGCCACAGCTTCCAGACCTGTTTTTCCAACACCCTGACCAGATTTAATGGCAACCTTGGGATTCTGTGCTAAATCCATCAACGCTTCCTGCTGCCATTGATCAGGCTCGAAGAGCAGAACTTCCTTTGCAAATAATACAGGATTCTGACGATACTCTGGTATTCTTTTTTGAAAAAACTTTTTTCGAAACGCTCTTGCATCTCTAGCCATCGTCATCTTCTCCTGTAATGCCTGATATCCAGTCATCAACAATATCATTGCCTGCCGACTCGCCTTCCAGCTTCTGCTTCTCCAGACGCAACCTACCCAGCGTCTCGATTGCCTTTGTCTTAGCCTTCTGCACCTTGGTAAGCTCTGCCTCCAAGGTTATGATACTGCTCATGACAGATTTTGTATGTGTAACAGTTGTTTCAGTAACCTTTTTATATTGCCCTGCACTGATGCTTTCACCATTTTCATCTGTAATATCCTCAACCTTCTTTGTTTTGGCTACACCATCTACAGCAAGTCCATGGTTATCAGCTTCCATATCACGATATTTTTTAATACGATTCATAAACTTGCGTTCCCGTATTGAAAATAACTGTAATTGCAATATCAGCTGTCTTTCCTCTGTATCTTCCATATAACTAATCATTTCCCAATCACCTTCGTCGATGTCCTCAAAATATAATTTGGAGAATGCCCCATGCTTTTCAGCGTTCTTATTTCGTTTGGGAACGGATGAAGCATGACCTGTTGAATTTTTATTTCCCTGCTGTCCTCCCCGCTTCTTTTTTTGCAACGTTGCATTTCTTTTTTCATCCTCTTTTGCAACGTTGCATTTATCTTTCGGGGGCGGTTTCTCACCCCATTTTCCCCTGTTTTTCCAGCTGCGGACAGTACCCTCGGGAACATCAAGCTTCTTTGCAATTTCAGCCAGTTTCAACCCTTTCTTAAACAGCTTCTCCGCCTCTGCTTTTTTCTCACTTGGCGCCCTTGGCATACCACCACCTCTATCTATTCGTTTTGTTTTCGAAAATTATAGGGAGCGCAACGCGCCCCCTTCTGCTTTTATAATGCGTAAACTGCTTGTTAAAACATTAAATCTTCGTGATAAACTCTGCTTTTGAATAATCTCTGTCCGGCTTGATCATCATCTTCAAAAAGTCCTCTTTTGAGAAATCTGAAAGGCGAAATATCTCCTCTGGCTTCATTCCCAGCTGCTTCCCGATTTCCTCCACAGTCTTTCCCTCGTTCATTAGTTCTTTTACAATCGCTTTCATTGGTCCCAGCAAATGTGTACCTCTAGCCCTGTTATGGGTAACTGTACCATAGATATTACCTGCCTTATCTTTATGATCAACAATAACAACAGGAACTTTGCCATCTAGCATAGATTTCAGCGGCTCTTCTCCTGCAACCGTCCAGCGATGGAACCCATCAATAATTGTCATGTCAGGTCTCACCACAATCGGCAGTGTCCAACCATTCGTTAATATAGACTGCTTCAATAATTCCAAATTCTGTTTTGATACTACGTTTGGGTTATAATCATTTGGTTTTACGTCCCATCTGTCTATCCAGCGAAGTGTCGAAAGCGGACTGCTTATTCTGTCATCCATCTTGTATACCCTCCTTCTTTTTGGCATTTGTTATATATTTACCATATATTCTCTGATATAATGCCCTGTATGAACGCATCTTCGGATCACCGGAAATAAGCCCTTCATAGATAGCCTTACAGTCTTTGTTATCTACGATCGCGGAGACACTCATAAAGAAATTACGGTATCTTCCTGCTACATACCGTTTATGACTGGTTTCAAAATTTCCCTCCATATCCGAAAACAGCTCCAAAAGAGCTGCCTTATAGTCTTTTTCACCAGTTCCTTTTTCGTTCTGTTTTCTGGCAACGGTACTTCTCCCAAACATCTCACTATCCCAGTACAGTGCAGCAAGATACGCATTGGGCTCCCGCCGAACAATCCGTTCCATGAGATCAGGATAATATTCATTCATTTTAACAAGGCTTCTGGCAGTATCAACAGAAAAAAACTGCGATACCCGCAGGCGCCCTTTATGCGCACCTGACTGCCATAAAAACAAATAGATTTCAGGAATATCTATTTTTTCCCGTGAAAGATACAGCCACACATCATTGTCAGTCCAATCATAAAGTGGAAACACCTGATGTTTATTCGTCATAGTTCTTCCTGTTTTTAACATAAGAGCCACGTTTTGTAACCGCTGGACTGATTCAGCTGTTCTGATGCCAGTGAGCGTGATCCCGCCAGCACACATCCGTGGCAGAAAATCCTGATATGCATCTACCCGCGAATGAAGCAGCGGATGTTCCCGTATAGCAAATGACGGAGGATTCCGCACCCATACATCTTTTTTGTACCTGTCCCAGCAGATAAATGTCTCATCATTGGATAATTCATTGAAGCAGTTGTAATGTTTCACTTCCAGGCAAAACCATTCAAATGCTGCCCCTGCAAGTAAAAACTTCCTGCGCCATTCCCATACTTTTTCCTCCATGCATGGAAAAATAGCCTCTTCATCAATAAACTGCACTGTAAGCTGTGCAGGATTGATTTCTCCTGACTGAATCAAATTCATTGTAAGCTGCGCCAGACATAAACTGTCTTTCCCACCACTAAAGGACAGATATACTGGCAGACCATTTCGGAATACATTTTTAATCCTGATCTTTGCCGCCTCAACAACATTAATGCTTGACAGGCACCTTTTTATCGCCATATTTTTTCCCCACACTTTGGACAGAGTATAAATTCCTCTGTTGGAGCATTTTCACTCTCTGCCCTTATACCTTGCCCCAATGGTGGTTCTGTGGATGCTGTTTCCTGTTGATTTTCAATCTTTTGTATCTGCTGTTCTGTTCTTTTTCCGCTTTCCCGGATACTTTGGATTACCTGTTCATCAAGTGTTCCATATTCAGAAATTCTTTCTGTGACATCCTCAGCTTCAGATACCATCTGCTTCAGGATATCCTCATCAAAACCGGGTACATCAAGATCTCCGTTCAATTCCTCCAAAAAACTGTTCAGAGTATCCAGATTATCAATGCCCAGACTAAATATTTTGTTATCTGCAATCATCAGTTTCTTTTTCTGATTTTCAGTGAGATTGCTATATTGATATACTTCTGCCGTTTCCTTTCCCATTGCGTTTAGGGTATCGAACAAACCGTTCCCTGCCAGAATAATATTATTCTCATCAATGACTATGGGGCGGATCTGTCCAAACATTTCAATGCTTCGGCGAAATTCTTTCAGCTGCTGTTCTGTATGTATTCTGACATTCTTTTCTGGCTTTACAAGGTCAGACAGTTTCATTGTCGTTATCTTCAAAATTATATCCTCCTATGTTCTAAATTGGAGGAACAATCGACGTATGTAATATATGCTATCTGCAAATAGCCTGCTCATTGAATCGAATCCAAAAAATCCTTTGCGCTCTGGAAATGCAATGCTGCATCAGTTACAATATCGGCATCAATCCCATAGATTTCTGACCACGCATTTTCCACGCTGCCTGTCCATTGCCTTGCTGCCCATGGGTGTGTTCCACAGATATAACCATTTTTCCAGCCATAGATCGGCGGCAATTCCAGTCTATGATAATGTATATACGCTAAAATCTGTTCGTGTGTCCATCCTGATAAAGGACTGTATCTCGTTATACCCTGCGCGTTGGTATAAATATTATCTCCCCTGCCGACATAATTCCCATCAGCCCTGCGCCTTCCAAGAAGCAGCATATCGAGATTCTGCTCCTTGTAGTATTTCTCCTGCCCTCTGTGCTGGACAATGTGGAACCACTGTGCCGCACATTTACTATCCTGTGGAAAAAGCATATTGGAATGGGAGACAAGCCAGTTCATATCCTGCCCTGTATTGATTACGGACAATTCAGGAGGCTTATGCGCCTCCACCCATTCTATAAATGCCTTGTATTCCAAATTGCAGACTACGAGGACACAGGGCATTATCTCGGCACGCTGGCAGAGTTCTCCAAGTACCAGCGAATCCTTGCCCCCGCTCCATGCATAGGCAGCTTTCTTTCCTTTGGTTTTCTTTTTGATTTCCTTTAGTGTCTTTTCAACCAGTTGATTCAGTTCCTTTTCTGAAATAAGCTGCTCAATTTTATTCATTGCGTCAATCCAGTCTGTATTTTTAATACGCTGCTTTCTGCCAAGAACATCACTCACGCTTCACACCTCCTTTTGCTCAATAATATTGAAACTGCTCCTGACAAAACAACTGTCAGAATGCTGCCCATAGTTTTATAAATAGCAATTCCCTGTATATTTCCATATGTAAATACTGGAAGCCCGATGACCAAGGCTGTGATAATTCCCATAACGATACCAACTGGTTTCAGTTCTGATCCCCTGAGCGTCAATACCGTTGGAAGCAGAGTAGACGCACGCAAGGTACCATACATCAAAAATAAATGTGTCACTGTCAATCCGGGGATATTTGCTATAACAATGCCCACTGCCAACAGCAGAATCATAACTAATTTCGTTTTCCTCAACGAACATTTCCTGAAAATATCTGTTGTAAGTGATGATACTGCACAGAGATTGCTGTCAATCGTGGATAACAGCCCGGATACAACCATAAACAAAAATGGAATAACTGCCCATTTCGGAAATAATATTTGTATAAGCTCAAAATTCAGTACGCTAATATCTGCCACTTCATATCCCATGCCTGCTCCGACAAATCCAATGATTCCCATAGATAACGGTACAATAGCGAACAGGAATGCCCCCATAATAAACGCCCTGCCAATTTTATCTTTCCTGACACAAAATGCCCTTTGCCAAAAACACTGGTCTCCAAATGGTCCCGAAATGAGCCCTACCGTGGCTGGTAACCCAAATCCAAGGAAAATCTCAATTCCCCGCTCAGAGAACAGCGCTCCGCTATCCCCTCCGGCTCCTCTGAAACCCGCCAGCAGCGTTTCCATTCCTCCGCCATTCTTTATACCAAACACGACAAAACCGATGCTGGCACCCAACATAAATACCATCTGGACCGCATCCGTCAATAAAGATGCCCTGATTCCTGAAAATTGAGAGTAGGAAAATGCAATGACAGCCATAATAACTGTCATTAGCATAAACGGCATGCCTGTCAAAACACTTAAAATCTTGCTGCCTGCAAGTAACTGTACCCCTGTCGATAATGTTGACAATGCGCCAAGCTGGAACAAATATATATTTCTCACAGCTTTAGAATGGTATTTCTTATGCATATAGCCGGAGAGTGTAATCCCCTCCGGCATTTCTGCCCTTATCCTTTTTGCAAAGGGAATAAACAGTATCAGACACAGTACATTCGGCACCAGAAACCAAAAGAGTCCTGCAAAACCCTTTGTGTACGCATTCTCCGTTGATGTAAACAACGCCGGTGCCCAGATCCATGTAGCAGCTATGCTAAACGCTGATACAATCCATCCCGTATTCCTGTCTCCAACACAAAACCTTTCAATATTTTTTTCTTTTTTCGTCATCAGTACTGTTGCCAGCAGCATCACCGCCGCATAGACCACCAGTACAATAAAAGTATAGTTCATGCCTGCCCTCCATTCATAATTCTGGAGAAGCTCCATGCCCTCCTTCTTTACCCTCCCTTCCCGGAAAAAATTGCATGAAAAAAGGAAGTCTGATTTTTCCCAGACTTCCCTGACGTTTCATTTAGAATTTTACAAATACAATTTTCTCACATTTATATTCTGTTGTCAATTGAGACTTTTTTGAGATGGGAGATTTAATGTACGTTCAAGCCATCCACCCCAAATATTAATGCTGTTAGTCTTTCAACCGCTACCCTCAAGTCTGAATAAACAGTATCTTTTGATATGTGCTGCTTTTCTGCAATCTCTTTTACAGACAACGTATCCGTTGCCATATACATATCCCAGATAACCTCATACCTTCGCATATCAATGTCCCTGTTTTGGGAATTATCGCAATATGCCGCATACAATCCGAACATTGTTTCAATATGTGAAACAATTACTGCGGTTCTGGTAGCGCTGCGTTTTATGCTTTCAATAATGATTTCGTTGTCATACATTGTCATCATAGACTCCAGTATGTCCAGCGCCGATTCCTCCATCTGCGTCCGGCCGAACACGGAGTTCTGTGCATGTTCTTTCAGCATATGATAGTTTCGCAGGAGCAGCTTCGTATTTCTAAGCCGACGGTCGCTTCTGCTGCTAAATTCTTTTTTTCGTTCCTGTTCAAATGCTTTCAGCGCCTCCTTCGCCCCGATCGCAGCTGCTTTCTCGTAGATATCCTTTAACTGTACGGGTGTCAGTGTCACTAGCACTTTTTCTGTTGTCTGGCTGTCCATACTATATCCCTCCTAAAATTTTACTTCCAATCCAGACAGGATTGTGATATAATGTTCCTGTCTGGTAGGAGGGTTGCGAAAGCGCTCTCCTTTGCTATACTGTGTCGTCGGAATGCAGGAAATCATCTACTTTCATCTGTCCCGGAATCCAACAATATGTACTATTACCTTCCATCGTATCATGCTGCTTTAACGTGTTATGTTCTCTGCTTCTTACAAATATACTATGACCAAACATCTTTCTGTAGCAGATTGGTCCATACCCCACCTGCATGCTTACTGTATTTTTCAACGCTTTGCCACACATCTTACATTTCATTCCTGCCTCCTTAATCAATATCATTATCAGGAAACTCGACTCGAACATATTTACTTCTGTGTCCGTCTTTTCTTGACCTTGTGATACTATGTGCTATTGTAATTGGACTCACTCCAAGCATTTTTCCCAGCTCTTTCCTTGTATCTGCTACTGCCAAAGGCAGTTCATATTTATCTTTAGTTACCAGCATAAACAAATATTTCGTTTTATTCACCTCTTTCTACATTATAATTCTTTTACTATTATTGCTTCGCCGCATACCGGACAATGAATTTGATTTTCATATTCATTGTAACCTGTCTGAACTGATTTAATATCCTCCTTTTCAAACTCTAATATGCTTTCACAATGTTTACATTTAATTCGTCTCTTCGGTCCATATTTTATTACAGTTACCATACTACCTCTTCCTTAAATCTCAGTTTAGCTAATTGAAACCTCATTTCTGTACAAGAAATTCTGTTATTAAATAAGCAATTTCTTCATAATTCTCATTTTGCAATAGTTCTATATAAGTTTCATTATCGTACTCCAATGCCTGCACTGCCAATTCTGCTATCTCCTGTGCGCTCAATTCTTGCCTCCATTCAAATTCCTATTTAATATACCAACTTATATGCCAGCTCTATATGGCTGTCTGCCAGTGTGCTTATCTGCTGGAACAAACCATGCATGACATCTATCTCCTTATCCGCGTTGTGTGAAAATCCTCTTTGTAGATAATGCACCTCAAGCTCACTTTCGACTGTTCCTACGTATGTATATCCCTCCTTCACCAGATTCTCAACTCTTTGCTTCCCGATTATTTTAGAATTGTCTATAATTATAATCTGTGAATTACAGTCCTCTTCTTTCTGAGGTGCCTTCATTAATACATACCTCATGTTTTTTCTCCTTTCGCTTGTATGGGCAATAATGCCACACACAATTTACCTTATAGATGTTTTTATTGTAATCCTCGTTCAAGCAGTTTCCAAACTCACTGCCATGATAGATACACTCATTACAGTAATCCAAATGACTTGGATGCAATATTAATTCTTTCATCTTTTAAATCCTCAGTTACTCTATACTTTGCACACTTCATTATTTACCTCCATATCTAAATTAAATAATGAACGCTGCCGACGCAGATACATTTCTTCTCCATCAGCCTCTAATTGGTTTTTATGTGTCAACAAAACAGCAGTACCTCCAACAGCCTGTCCAATAAATCCATACTTTTCCGCAAGATCCATGACCTCTTTCCAGTGGCTGTCCATTTCTTTCATTTTTTCATGATCTACCATTCAGCACTCCTTTCCGGGCGGCAGCACCCGCCGCCCTGTTGTATTTGTGATATATATTCCTACGAGCCCATTCAGGACATCTGGTGCTAACTTATCGCCACAGGCAGCACAATCGCCCGAAAATCACTGTCCTCAGCTTCTACGATCATCGGCATTCTGGGACCTTCAAGGGAAAGACCTACATTGTCACAGTCAAATGCCTTCAATGTCTCTAACACCAGCCCCGCATCAAACGCGATTGTCAATGGTTCCGCCAGATCCTCCTGCAAATCAAGTGTTTCGTCATAATCTGTCATTCTGTCTTTAATGCTCAGGTTTAGTGTACTGTTCTCCATTGCGAACTTTACCGGGCACTTTTCTTCTGTGCACATCTTTGCTCTTGTCATGGCTTCCAGCAGCTCCACCCTCGAAATAACTGTATGAAGGTGAAACTCTTTAAATATATTTTGATATCTTAAATACTCTCCTTCTACAATCCTTGTATATATCTCATAACCTTCACAGACAAACACCGCGCTTGATTTACTGTGCCGGATACATACATTTCCACTGATTCCTATTGCAGTTATTTTCTCAATCGCTGCTTTTGGAATAAGCAGTTTAAAACTCCCATCAAACGTGATCTTGTCCCATGCCAGTACATGAGAATCAGAACCTACAAAATTCAGCATCCCATCTTCCGCATGAAGATACAGCGCTTTTAGCACAGGAGCTCCCGCGTTTGCTGCAACCGCATATGACACACGCTTCATAGAAGTTAAGAGCAGTTCACTGTCAATCGTGAACTCTTCCTCACTTTCAAAATCTGTCTGTGGAAGCGGGAATAAAGCTGGATCTGTAACTTGATACTTATTTTTTATCTTTGCAGCCTTTATTGATATGTTGTATGCTTTATTATTCTGTCCTGCTATGATCTCAATGTCTCCATCAGGCAGGTTGCTGATTAAATCGAATGCTTTTAACGGAATAACAAAAGATTCCCCGTCTGCCTCTTCTGTTTTAGCCTTTACAGTCAGTTCCGTATTGCTGGCGGTCATATAACCATTTTGTACCAATATGCCCTGTATTTCTGGTCTGTATGTTTTTGCCGGAACGATATTCTTTAACTTTTTTATTTTTTGTGACAATTCTGCCTTATCAATCTTCATTCCCCAGCTCCTCCTGTGATTTTTTAAATGGTACCTCTGTACCAAGCTCCTTGCAAAAAGGTCCAAAACAATTCCAGCACACGAATCCAAACTGTTTTGGCTGCTCTCCCCGTTTTTTTCTTGCCAGAAGCGCAATCATATTACTTTTCTTCAGTTCCATACCGCACCTTGAGCAAACACCGTAAAGCTTTTCTGTCATCTTCGGGCTTAATCTATTCTTTTGAAGCTGCTTTGGAAACTCCTGACGCATATTTTTTTCTCCAATCACAGATGCCAGTTTGTCCTTCATAAATACTGGAATACCATTCCTGTCTGCTTCGGCAACAATATTCCTGACCCAATCCGGCTCTGGAATAACCCTGCCCTTCTGGCGCCCGGTCTCAGGTCCAATAATGATCCATTGAACCTGTTGAAACATCTGGACATCAAATGCCCCAATATCCGCCATCAGCGGTTCAATACTCACAAATTTATTACATAATTCCGGGAGATCATGATATCTGTCTGTATCACCTCTGCCTGTGATACTGGTTCCATACCACATATTTTCACCTGCTGGAACCCCTGTCTGGATATAACGCTCTGGATTCTTTGTGAGAAACAGATAATTATGTATTGGTCTTTTTACACATTCAGCAAGCACCTCTTTAATCCACTGATTCGGTACCCATGCACCAAACATGTCCGTCATTGCCCCAACAAAGATATTGTTTCCCATTTTAAGCTTGTCCAATATATCCAGCCTGTAACGATGGTATGTAGGCTCAAAGCCAAAAGGATATAATAATGGGGTTCCCGTCTCATTCAGCATCGGTTTATCAAGGAAATATACCCCGCCAGAACCGTCCGCCGCATGCTCTATACAATAATCCATTTTTGCCATCCTGTTCAGTCTCGCATCCCCTGAGAATCTGGCAATATTTTTTCTGGCGTAACAGTATGGACAGTTATGCCTACAACCAGTTATAGGATTCCAAGTATGGTCACACCATTCAATTTTTGAGCGGTTCATCCCCAATACCTCCCCTCCACGTATCCGATTGTCTCCGGCTCTTTCCATATAACATTATCAAATGCAACCCGCTGTCCGCACTGGTCACAGTATCTTGGCTGGTAATCTGGACCAGCGCCCAGTAAATGCCTGCATCTTGGACAGTAATAACTTTCAATTTTTGTATTTACAAATCCATATTTTAAATACGTTCTGGTTTTTGCCACTGGCTCCCTTGCTTTTCTCTTCTTTGCCATCAATTACCCTCCTAAATGCTCACCGATCACCGGCTATCATAAGATCTGCTTCAAGCACATCCGCCAACAGCTCTCCGGCCAACATGCCATGCCACACCTTTGTCTGGTTTCTCCGCAGTTCTTTAAATTCCTCTACCCGCAGCTTAGCGGACTGTACAGCCAGATTCTCGTCATTCCTGTCAAGACGCTTTTTGACTTCCCTCTGCCATTTCCGAATAAACGATACGGCTTCCTGAAAATCTTTGTCCTGCCTGTCCCCTGTCGTCCTTTTCTGCCGTGCTGTGCCATCTGGTTCAATTTCCATCGTATAATATGGTTTTTCAATATCATCTATTCTGCGGAGAAAAACAATAAATGATTCCCGTCTCTGGATGCGGTCAAAATAGATGTCACTCTTGTCAAGACAATGTCCCAATGTCCTTCCCTCATATATGATATCTTCAATCTTTGTCGGAACTACGACTGCGTATTTGTCATCACTGTATTCATATTTCTCTTTTATCCTAAAATCCCGAAATCAATTATACATATGTTAGCCCATATTCAATTCAAAGAGTTCCACGATTTCTTTCTGAAAAG
>ERZ808040.1812-NODE-1812-length-13449-cov-6.237212_pt1 | contig 13449 bp, 14 predicted proteins | sample MGYA00380191_ERZ808040 | MGnify/ENA primary metagenome ERZ808040 (study PRJEB31490, sample SAMN06133395) | mouse gut metagenome | isolation source: J6 | host: mice | place: China: Chengdu | collected 2015-05 ... | reverse complement strand
TTGTCCTCCTTCGTCGGACGGCGAACCGGCGCTGGTATAATGTCTGACGACATTATACCATACTGTGGGGAAGTGTGGTATATGTTTTTCGAGACCGCTTCAAGTTTTGTGTAAACTCAAAAAATCGTCATAAGATTTATGAATCGCCGCAAGCGGGTGGGGTCGGTCAGGAGATTGTTTCAAAGTTTGTGTAAAGTCGAAAAATTGATATAAGGAATGTTGTTAGTTACGGAGGGGCAAAGCCAATTTTGAGGCTATTACCCTTTGCTTGTATTATAATGCTGATTTCAGGCATATCAAGAGAAGCTGCCACAGCAGCTCTCCCTGCCATCAAATCTGCTTATAATCCGACCAGCCGTTCTTCAAAAAAATCTCCAGCCGGGAACGAACATGCCTCTGTCTTGACGGTGACCGGTTGGCCCGGTTTTCTTTCCACGATTTCACGATTTTAGGATCATTGTTTTCTTTCAGGCAGATGTCCATCATTTCCCGACGGGCTGCTTTCTGAGGTGAATCCTTTTTTCTTGCCATAAAATAAACCTCCAAACGAAGTAATCTTTTCTTACATCAGTTTGGAGGTTTACACAAACTTTGGGATAGTCTCCTTATTCATTTACATCTTTCTCATATACTGTTTCAACTGATCATAGAAATTTTCCCTTGTCCCAGCCATAATAACAACAATAACCTCATCCCCCTGATACTCTATGGTATATGCAAGCTCATAATTGGTCTTATTATAATAAATATCATATCCATATACACCGGATAAATCTCCCGTTTTTGCCTCACCGACGGTATAATCTTCCCGTATTTTATCAACCGCCTCCTGGTATAGCAATTTCAATTTTTTATCTTTCAGCTTCTTTATGAACTTCGCTGCAGGCGGGAGGAAACGTACCTCTGTCATCCTTTCTCCTCCCCGCCAAAAACATCCCCATAAGACGCATATTCAGACTCAGAAGCAGCGACGCGCTCTGCTTCCATCATCATCGCTTCCACAGCCGGGCGCACTTCTTTTTGTGCCTTTTTGAAACGGTCAAGTAATTCCGTTCCGCTATAACCCTGCGAGACCAGATCTGCCAGTACCTGCTCGGCAAATTCTCCCCCAGCATTTGTTTTCACCGGACGGATGACCAGTTCATTCCCGCGCACCATGCACTCCGCCTCTGTGTCAAACCCTAACATGGCAAAAAATTTCTGGGGGATTGTGATCTGGCGCTTCGCAGAGATGCTTACCTTTTTCATTTCCATAGGAACACTACCTTTCACCACTGTTATTGGCATATTTATGCCCTCCTTATCATATTCCATTCAGAGAAATAATATTCTTGGTTTCTTGGTATCCAAGTTTATTGTATATAATCCTTGTACAAAAGTCAAGATGCGCTCTTTTATGATCTGACACCACATTGGCACAAAACTTTCCCATAATGGCACATCTTTGCGATTTACAGGCGAAATCAGATACGCCAGAATGTGTATCATGAAAATTTATACAGGCAGAAAAGGGAGTTTGTGCGGAGATTTTCGGTACGGAGTGCCCGTGACTTATACTAGGACTGGTTGGGTGATGCAACGGAACACTTCCATGTGGGCGAACAGATCCCTGCCCGTGCCTTAAGCGTGAAAATCCGCTCTTTGGAAGATATCTCCGTGAAGGCGAATGTCAAGAACGTAAATGGCAACACCGGTAAGAACAACTTAAACGAGGGCAAGATTCCAGGATAGTATGCCGGGATAGTCACGGACATCCACAAGGGCACTGTATTCGTCCGCTTCCATATTGGCGTGAATACTGTCGCCCACAGCTGCTATGACAACTGGATGCCCGACAAGAAGGATCAGGTCAGCTTCGCGATGACACGGATTGATGCAGAGCGGAAATTTGACAGTGAGGTTGATTTCGCGGATTATTAAGCAAAATACCTAACAAAAAGAGCAGGCGGAATATTCTCCCAGTATTACCACCTGCTTTTTTGCTTTCTTTAGTATTGTTATCCCATCCTCCGTATCATACAATTCACATATAACCGGAAAACTGCTTGTAACAAACTGTTCCTTTTCAGAAACCAAAATAGCATAATTCAATTTCTGTATATCTTTCGTAAGTCTCTCCCCACCAAACTCTCCTGTCAACCATACTTTTTTATTTGCAGCCTTGACAAGGGACTCCATACCTCCAAATTCCATTAGCTGCAGAATCTGCCCTATTGCTTCTATTTCCTCATTCCCTTTCAGATCCTCCATAATCGTATCGGACTCTATCTGTTTCAGCGACCAAGGATTCCTTAACAATATATTGGCAATAAAACTTGCCAGCACCTCTTTTTCTGGTGCATCACAGATTGGTGCATTTTTATTCTGAGGTTCTCGGCATATACCAATTATCTTTCTAATTCAAGGAACTACTCTTGTTGGCAACGCAAAGGGCAGATCACATTACCTAAAAAAATCCACGAATTACTTTGCGTGGTAGGCTTGGACCTTATTTCTTTAATTGTGGAAAATGACACTGTCCGTATCGTTAATTCAGTTGTCTATTCCATGCAAATTCTCTAGGTGAAAATAGCGGGCGATGAGGAATTGTCCGATCCTTCCTCATAGCTAAAAAGCTTGTCTTAAACATCGAAAGCATTGCCCTTTACTCCTTAATCACCGTTTATATATCCCATCAAATGCCTTCCCACATAGGATGCTAATTCTACAGGCACCGCATTCCCTATCATTTGCTCCAAATCGGTTTTATTCCCCTGAAAAATGTAATCCCTTGGAAATGTCTGAATCCTTGCCCTTTCTAATGTTGTAAGCGATCGTACCTTTGACAAATCATCCGTTGCGTCTCCACTGTGAATCTTATAAGTATTTGGAACCGGCCTATTAACCCCCCGAACCGTAGGACTTGGCTCATCTATGCTAAAAATTCCCCTTCTCGCATAGGATCTCGGATGTCTATAATAATATTCAATCCCAAACTCATCTCCCAAATAATCCCTGATCGTCATGCTTTTTTTCTTTTGGTCTTGAAGTAGGGAATTTTCTAAAAAACCGTTCCTGCCTCCCAATTCCCCGATAAGAAAAAAGCGCTTTCTCTTTTGCGGAACACCACATTTTGATGCATCCAAAACCACTCCCGTTAATCCATATCCGGCTTTTTCAAATTGATTGATCGCTTTATAAAGCGTCTCTGATTTTAAAATTCTATCAACATTTTCCATCACGAACCACTTTACCCCAACCCCACACACTAATTCTGCATATCTTAATGTAAGATCAGCCCTCCCTTTTGTTTCGTCTTGCTGGCCGGCTGATGAATAATCCTGACACGGTGGCCCCCCGATAACAATATCCGGCGCAAATCGCTTTATGTAATCAACTGTCAGATCATAAACATCCTTTATTTCTGCTTCATGCCCTTTCAAGTTTGCATTGTAAACATTAACAGCCTTATCCCAATGATCAAAAGCACGAACCATATGGAAACCCGCATTTTGAAATCCTAACGACAAACCGCCACACCCACAAAACAAATCTACCACCCTTGGCATCTTAATCCTCCTCAAACAAATCCGGCGAATTATAAATAATAGCATCAAATCTGCGCTCCGGACTTAACAAATTTTGCCCACCGCCTAAAATAATTTTTTTAATCTCTCCTTTTTTTATTCTTGGTTTCGTCAATTCAGAACAGGTCATAACCGGATGGGTTTTTACACCATTCGAAGCAAATGCTTTATCATTTTTAAGGTTATATGATAACTTGTCAATAATCTCCGCCCCATGAAACCTTCCCTTTTCAGAATAATCCTTTAGCATTTTAAACAACCAGATCATTGTCCTCGTATGCCGCGTAATATTTCGGTATTCTTCCCCCTGCGCAGGCATAAATAAATTCAGCATTCCAAAATTACTCCACACAAATACATCCAAACAATGTTCCGCAAGTTTTGGTGATTTGCCCTCCGTTTTCCACACTGGTTCCATAATGATCGGAACCTGTGCATCATTCTTTTCCGCAACTATTCTTCTTATAGCCCAATATATCTCATCCATATACGGAATCACATCTGCAGCTTGTGTCCAATCCCTAATACCACTTCCAACACCATTTATCACGGATTTCAAAGCTTCCGGATTATCTTGATAGCCCCGGATAAAAGTACAGGCAAGATAAATTATCGTATCCGGCCTAACTACGATCTCAGAGCCAAATTTATCATCATTCAGATTGCAAGTTGTATTATCCGGCAATGCGACCAATTTTATTTCAATACTACTCACACATTGGCCATGTGATAAAATAACCAAATCATCCCGAGGTATGGAGCCAACGATGTATTTTTGAAAAGGAGTGTATTGCGTTTCAAATGAAAAATAAATATCATCCCCCAGGGGATCAACACCATACAATTCATCGATTCCGATGTACTGAAGATCCCGGTTCATCTCCTTGTCAGCCTTGTAATAAACCGCTTTCAGCCCTTTTGAATGAAGGTAGCAAGCCAAGGAAGCCGGGAAAGAAGAATTAAACTGATTCTTCCCCCATGTGTCCGGTATGGTATAATCTCTGTTTGAATGGTTTATACCGAACAACCTTGGTTGATTTGTTTGACTGTCCATGTTGTATCCTTTCTGATTTTCAGAAATAGTATCTTTGCACCATCTCTTTTTCCGGCTTTCGATTACTGTTCTGTCAAAATAATATTTTATCCATCCCATGAATGAAAAAATAAAATTATTTCAGCCATGAATGCTCTAATTCCTTTTTCATTTACCCACCCTGATATACCCACTCCCTGAATCCGCAGTTCTTAGCTGCTTCATAAACCGGTTCCATTACTTTAGCTAATCTTTCTATAAACTGTACTCTGCTCAATCCGGCAACATAAAGCTGATTCCGGATCTCCTGGTTATTCAAATGATAAAGCGAACAAATTTCAAACGCTTGTTTTATCTGGGGATACTGTTGCCTCATTTCATAAGCACGGTATTCCATACTTCCAAATAACTCAAAATATTGAATCCATGACGGCAAAAAATTACTTTTACTGCTGTTAATCTCTCTGGTTGTCGGATGCAAGTTCCACAATTCATCATGTGCAACAAACTGCCACGGCACAAAATGATCTACCGATATCGATTCGTCCGTCAAAGATACTTTTCCATAAATATCTGTAAGAGACGGATCTGCTTTGATAATCAAACTCCAATACTTGCGCACTCTGTTTAAATCTCTTACAGCCGGTGGAACAATCTTGTCCACTATTCCGGGTACACTTGGATTTTTATTCTGCAAATAATGAATTAAATTTAAATGTAACCAACCCATCAGGATTTCTTTATTTTTTACAAGATAATCTAACCATACATCACTTATTTCAATTTCCGTTTTTAGTCCATTGATTCCAATAAAATAATACATCAATCGGTTTTGTTTGTTTATTTCATTAGACAATGTTTTCTTTGAGCCATTCCATATTTTATTATCAATACAAATCTCGTCGTAAAATGGTACTTGCAGACGATATGGTACATTCAAAATTAAAGTCTGCTTATATTTTAATACCATCTTATCGTCACATTTTTCAAGAAACTCAACGATTTTATCTCTTTTCTCTGATGATGGGAAAGAACATATTATACCAATATACTTCACAACTTCTTCCAAATTGTCCTTAACACCTATAGGTCCAAGCCGTAAATGATATTCCGTTACCATATACCATGCATCTGCAATCATTTCATTGACCAATTCATCAAAAGAAAACCGATTATTGTTTTTATTCAATTTTCTAAGAATAGCCTGGAACCAGAAGAATTTATAACAATTCGATGTATTATCAAATAATCTGCTTAAATAACCAATATTGAGTTCATTCGAAATTGGTAACTGCATGTTCTTGACCTTTCTCAAAGATATTTTAAGGCTTTTTCTAAGTTATAAAAATTTAGTGTAGCATTTCCCTAGTATTCAATCCCGGTCCATTCCATCTTCACCACCGCTTCCACATGCCCCCCCATCCCAAACTGATCCACTCCCCTCCCCTTCACAAACTCAAACCCATTCTCCCCCAAATACTTCACATCCCGCGCCAATGTCGCCGGGTCGCACGACACATAAACCACCCGCTTCGGTCGCATCCTCACCACCGTCGCAAGCAGCTCCGGCGCACACCCCGCTCTCGGCGGATCCACCACGATCACATCCGCCCGCATCGCGCCGCCGCTCTCCTCATATTTCTTTGGCAGCACTTCCTCCGCCGCGCCGACAAAAAACTCTGCGTTTGTAATCCCGTTCAGCTCCGCATTTTTCCTCGCATCCTCAATCGCCTGTGGCACGATCTCCACGCCGTAAACCATCTTCGCCTTCTGCGCCAGAAACAGCGAAATGGTCCCGATCCCACAATACAGATCCCAAACAATCTCATCACCCTTCAAATCCGCGTAAGCGAGTGCCTGTTCATAGAGGCGGCGCGTCTGTCCCGGATTGACCTGATAAAACGACAGCGGCGAAATTCGGTATTTGATCGGTCCAATATAATCCGTAATATAGGTTTCCCCGTAAATCGGCACGATCCTGCTGCCCAAAATAACATTCGTCCGCTCCGTATTGACATTCAGGCACAGGCTCACAAGCTTGTACTGCAAACTGCCGGCTTGCGTTTCCCCCAAATTCTGTACCGAACTTACAAATTCCCGGCCTGCGTTCCCCAGCCTGTCATATCCTGTAACACCGACTGTATTTCCCTTTCGGTTCCACTCCCCCACCGCCCTCTCAAGCTTCTTCAAAAGCACTTCCGCCCGCGGCAGTTTCTTCCCATTCACCACCATGCACACCATGATCTCCCCGGTCTCAAACCCGACCCTGGTCAGCACATGGCGCACCAGCCCTGTGTGTGTCTCTTCCTGGTACGGCATGACTCCGCATTCATCCAGATACTCCCGCACCGCCGCCATCAGCGCCGCATTCACCGGAGCCTGGATACAGCATTCCTCCGTGTCCACAATATTGTGCGAATGCCCGGCGTAAAAGCCGATTGCCGCCCTGCCGTCCTTTTTTACCCCGACCGGGAATTGCGCCTTATTGCGGTAATAATATGGAATTTCCATGCCAATAATCGGCTCAAAACAAACGTCCTTTACGCCGCCAATGCGCTCCAGACAATTTTTTATCTTCTCCTGCTTGTAAGCAAGCTGACGCTCATACGAAAGATGCTGCAGCTGGCAGCCACCGCACTGTCTTGCCACCGGGCACCGCGGGATCACACGGTCTGCAGATGCCGTCAAGATCTCCTCGACCCGCGCATAACCATAATTTTTCTTGAATTTCAGGGCGCGCGCGCGGATCACATCCCCCGGCACGGCATCCTTTACAAAAAATGTAAAACCATGATACCGGCCGATGCCCTCGCCATCGTTTCCCAAATCCTCGATCACCAGTTCAAACAGGTCATTTTTCTTTAAGCCGCAGCCTGCCTTTTCCGTCATATACCGCCATCCTCCTACCTGATTGCATACTACCAAAACACCCTGCCTGTGATGCAAGCTTTGTGCAGCCATCTTCATCTGCTTAAGTTTCCCCCTTGCAGGTATCCAAAAACTCCTCTCCTCCGGCATCCTTCCCTGCAAAACAGCACAAAACCCACTGGCACAAACGAAATACATGCCACTTTGCAAAGCGGCCGCCGCCCTGTTCCGTTTTCACACAATCGTCCTCTTCAAATTCGACTCCATCAGCCTCTGATATCCAACCCACTCAAGCTTCGGGTCCGCCCCGCCAAAAATCTCCTTCAACGTCTCCATTTTTGCATCCGCATTGTCCGCGATATAAAGCGCGAGCGCCTCGGCGAGCGCCGGCTTCTTCGGCGAGCCAAACTCCAGTTCCCCGTGGTGCGCCAGAATACAGTGTACCAGTTCTTGCTCCAGTTTTTTCGGGAATCCGCTGACCGCATGGCAGCGCGCGCTGACGGAAGATGCCCCGATATAAATGTGGCCGAGCAGGTTCCCCTCATCCGTGTAATCATTTTCCGGGAACGGCGAGATTTCCTCCATCTTTCCGATATCGTGGAACATCGCCGCCGTCAGCAGGAGGTCTTTGTTCAAAAGCTCATATGTATCCGCCAGATATGCACACAACTTCGCCACGCCGAGCGTGTGCTCCAACAGCCCGCCGATAAACCCGTGGTGCACGGCTTTCGCGGCTGAATGTTTTTTGAAACGCGCCGCAAAATCCTTGTCGTCCACGAAAAAACCCTGCAAAAGTTCCTGCAGATGCGGCTCTTTCACCATTGCAACAAGTCCCAGTAGCTCCGCGTACATCTCCTCGATACTGCGCGTTGTCATCGGCATATAATCCGCCGGGTCGTACTCGCCTTCCTGGCATCTGCGCACGCGCTTGATGTTTAACTGCAGCGCTCCCTGAAAACTCGTCACCTGCCCGTCGATGCAGATATAATCCATTGTTTCAAAATGCTCCACCCCTGCGCCGAGTTCCCACACCTTCGCGTCAAAAACTCCGGTCTTATCCTGCAATGTGATCGAATAATAGCTCTTGCCCGCTTTCGTCTTAAGCGCCTGCAGCTTCTTGCACAGATAAATCTCCCGAACCATCTCCCCTTCTCTTAACTCCGCCAAATATCTCATCTTTAAACATCCTTTCCTCAATTAGAATCTTTCAAACTCTCTAAAAATTTACCTTAACAATTTCGCGCAAACAGGGCTCACAATCCCTGTGCATCCAATATGGCACTGCATGAACACATCATCCCGCACGCGTTCCTTTCCGCAGCTTCCACGTAAAAGAGGTCACCGCAAACCCCTTTCACCAACTCCCTCGCCCCTTTCACGTTTTACCCCAAGCACCACCGTCACTTCTATCTCCTCCGCTTTCATCCGTCCTGTCCTCCACAGCGTCACCTTCATCTCCATGCCCGGTGAACGCAGGTTCAAAAGTGCGTCGAACCCGCAGAACGTATATATAAAATTGCCATCCGCCTTCGTGATAATGTCTCCCGTCTTAAGCCCCGCATCAAATGCCGGGGAATCCGTCTCTACTTCCGTGACATAAATCCCGTTGCTCAAGCCCTGCTCGTCCAAAGCAGCCCGCGGCATATCCTCACCGCGGATGCCGAAATACGCCCGTTCCTCCCCTGCTGCCAGCCGTCCGATCACATTTTTCAGCTTGGTGATCCCGACTGCCGTGCACATGGACTCATCGAGTCCGGACTTCATCGTCCTTGTGATAATACCGACAATCTCCCCGGAGAGGTTCACAATTACCCCGTCCCCATCCTCGCTGTCCGTCGTGCTTGTATTAAACAGGTCAACACTGCCATCCGTAATGTAATATACGCTTTCCCGGCTAGTTACCGTTCCAAACTCCCTTGAGCCGATATATCCGTTCGGATTTCCAAGCGCAAGGATCGGCGTGCCGACGGATAGCTGCGCAGACTCACCGAATACCGCCGCCTGTACCTCCGAAGCAAACTGCGCAGGCAGTTCCCCTGCGGCAACACTCACGATCGCGATATTATAATCCTGGTCATAGTTCCAAAGCGCCGCCTCAAAATTTTCTTTGTCCACAGTCAGGCTGATGCGGCTTGCCGACTGAATCCGGTCGAGATTGACGAGCACCAGGAGTTCCGAATCATTTTTCCCGATTACGATCCCGGTCGTCCTGCTTTCCGTCTCATAAGGATTGTCAAGCCAGTCAATACCGCCGACCGTCACCGTAATGGTCACAAGGGATTGCTCCACCGCCCGGGCAACCTCCTGCATCCCCAAAAAGAGCGCCGCGTACTGTTCCGCAAAGGACGGAACCGGGGATGGCGTAAGGGAAGAGGATATATCCCCACCTCCTGTCGGCTCCGCCAAAGTCGGAACCGGCGTATCCGAACCGGTCGGCGGGGTCACACCGGCGGACGGGGTAGCATCCACCGAAGGGGTCACGCCTGCTGTCGGTGTTACATTTGCCGACGGCGTTGCTCCCACGGATGGGGCTGGATCCACTGGCGGCGTAATCTCTGCGGGCGGAGTCGCGCCCGTTGAAGGGGTCGGATCCGCTGGCGGGGTCACGCCGGCGGATGGTGTGACATCCTCCGTCGGCCGGGTCGGGCGGAGCGTCGGTGTAGGGCGGCGCGCAGGCGTTGGAGCCGGCTCGTCCCCGACACCCAAAAAACGTTTGAGCGGCCCGTCCGCGTACAAAAACACCGCCCGCGCCACAATCCCAAAAATTACCGCGAGAAATACCGTGAACGCTAAAGACAGCGCCATTTTCTTGATCTTGTTCCTTCTCCTTGAAACCACTTTCTCCCGAATAAACCGGTACTCATTATTCTCCGTCTGATTTTTTTGCTCCATCCCGGACTTCCTCCACGAACAAAAACCTATCTGTACATCCGAAACCCGCCGTCAGGGTCTTATTTTGCTACTTATTTTATCATACACCTATGAACGGAATATGAACAAATCTATAAGCTTTTTGCTAATGTAAAAATAAACTCCGTCCCCACTCCCTCCGTACTGATCACATTGATATTTTCACGGTGCGCCTGGATGATCTCCTTCGCGATTGAGAGCCCAAGCCCCGTCCCTTTTTTGTCCTTCCCGCGGGAAAGATCGGTCTTGTAAAAGCGTTCCCAGATGCGTTTGACGGAATCCTTCGGGATTCCGATGCCGTAATCCTTGACCCCGACAATGACCTTACTCCCCTTCTCCTCCGTCTTGATGTCAATGGATTTATCCGGGTTGCTGAATTTGATCGCATTGTCAATCAAGTTATAAAGTACCTGCTGAATCTTTCCCATGTCGGCATCTACAAAAAGCGCGGCATCCCCGAATACAAGGTTTAATGTAATTTTCTTTTTGGTGCAGGTTCCCTCAAACGTCATCGCCGTCCGGTGGATGACTTCATTGATATCAAAACTGGAAATCTCAAGAATGACACCCTGATTCTCGAAACCGTTTAAGGTCAGCAGGTTCGCGGTCAGCTTTGTCAGGCGCTCCGTCTCAAAAAGAATGATATCAAGGTATTTATTCTGCATTTCCGGCGGGATTGTGCCATCGACCATCGCCTCCACATAGCCCTTGATGGACGTGAGCGGGGAGCGGAAGTCGTGGGAGATATTTCCGACAAATTTTTTCTGGTAATCGTCCAAATTCTTGAACTCATCCGCCATGAATTTGATCGCGTTCGCCAAGCTCCTGTACTCGTCGTGCGAGCGCACTTTCATCGGCACGTCAAAATGCCCGCGCGCGTATTCCTCCGTAACCTTTGTCATACGCCGCACGGGTGCCAGGGTGATCACATAAATTGCCGCAAAGATCACAAGGAGGATGAACATGAACGCTATGTAACATATATTTACAATATCAAGATACTGTGTGACGGATTCCGAGACCGAAGCCATCGGCAGGAAAATGCACACATAACCGCGCAGGGAATAATCCAGGTAGATTGGCTGTGCCACTGCCAGCATGCCCTTCGCCATAACCCCCGGAAATATAACGTCCGTCAGGTAATCCCCTTTTACAACCTCATCGAGGAACTGCGGGTTGTAGTTGTCAACATTGATGCCGCGCGCTCGGCTGCCCTCCCCGGTATCGACAAAAACCATCCCGTTCGTATTGACGACCCAGATGCGCGTACCAAGAAACCGGTCGATGCTACGCAGTTGGACGAGCATGTCGGCAAGCTTGGTCGTATCGCGGTAGTACGGCGTGACATATTCCTCCGCGATCAGACCCGCCTCCTCCGTCAAAAGCTCCGCCTTTTCTTTTAAGAACTGGCGGTTCAGCCGTTTCGCACCGATATAATTGAGCATCACGAACATTGATACCGCCGCGACAATATAGCACAAAATGAGTTTTAGCAATGCTTTGTGTTTCATTATTTCACCGGCTTAACCTTCGCTTCAAATTTGTAACCGATCCCCCAGACTGTCGCAAGCCCCCACTGTTCGTGATTTTTGATCTTCTCTCGCAGTCTCTTGATATGCACGTCTACCGTGCGCGTGTCGCCGATGTACTCATAGCCCCAGATATGGTCAAGCAGCTGCTCGCGCGTGAAGACTTGGTTTGGGTGTGACGCGAGGAAATAGAATAGTTCCAGTTCCTTCGGCGGCATATCAACCTGCTTTCCCTTGTAGGTCACCGAATAATTGCTCTGGCTGATCGTAAGTTCCGGATAGGAGACAAACTCCCCGCCCTGCCCGCTCTCCGGTTCCCCCTTTGCCCCCTCTTCCGCCACATACCGGCGCAGTACGGCTTTCACACGCGCCACAAGCTCCTTGGAGTCAAAAGGTTTCATGATATAATCGTCCGCCCCCAGTTCCAGCCCCAGCACCTTGTCAAACACCTCACCTTTTGCCGAGAGCATGATGATCGGCACCTTCGAGTCCTTGCGCACCTCCCGGCACACCTCGTACCCGTCAATACCCGGAAGCATCAGGTCAAGAAGGATCAGGTTCGGCCGGTAATCCCTGTATTGCAGGATCGCCATTTCCCCGTCGTGTACAATCCGTGTGTCAAAGCACTCCTTTTTCAGGTAGAGGGAAATCAGCTCCGCAATATTCTCATCGTCATCCACAATCAATATTTTCTGTTTTTCCGCCATATAACATCCCCCTTTTCAAACGGCATGGTCTTTGCGCCAATCCCTGCACCAAAGCGGATTCCTCCTGAAAGGAACGGATCTGCCCGGAAAATGCCCAATCCGATTTCCTTCCATCCACTATTTAAATTCCACGATCGTCACACCGCGGTCACCTTCGCCAAACTCCCCGACACGGAACGACTTTACATACTTTGTCCGTTTCAACTGCGCGTGCACCGCATCCTTTAATGCCCCTGTGCCCCTGCCGTGAATGATCGTTACCTTCGGCAGGTGTGCCAGGTACGCGTCGTCCAGATATTTCTCCACAAGCGGCATCGCCTCGTCCACACGCCTGCCGATAATGTTGAGCTCCGTGCTGATGTTTAACGACTTGCTCATGCGGATCTTCCCGCTCTCGGTTTTCGCTTTCTTTTCTTCCTGATCCTCATCCGCGTCGGCAGGTTCGATATCCTGGATATTGACAAGCGAGCGCAGAATCCCCATCTGCACATACAAATCGCCCTTCGCGTTCGGCAGGGTGCTCACGGTTCCTTTTAGGTTCAGGCTAAGTACATGGACGGTATCCCCGACCTTGACATCTTCCGGGGAAGTCTTTTTCTTTGCCTTTTTCGCCTTTATCCCAAGCTTTTTGTCCTTGTCGCCGAGCTTTTCACGCAGGGCATCACGCTCCTGCTCCATCTCCTTGCCAAGGCCGCCGCTCTGACCCCATTTATTATATTTTCGGATGGTCTCGTCCGCATAGTCCTTCGCCTCCTGCAAAAGATCGCGCGCCTTTTCGTTCGCCTCGCGCAGGATGCGGTCTTTCGCGTTGTCGATGCGCGCATTCTTTTCCGCAA
>ERZ808040.1811-NODE-1811-length-13459-cov-3.390226_pt1 | contig 13459 bp, 10 predicted proteins | sample MGYA00380191_ERZ808040 | MGnify/ENA primary metagenome ERZ808040 (study PRJEB31490, sample SAMN06133395) | mouse gut metagenome | isolation source: J6 | host: mice | place: China: Chengdu | collected 2015-05 ... | reverse complement strand
TGATCTCGCAGTCTATGTTATCGCCATAGCCTGAAAAATCCGCCGAAAACTGGTATATGATATCTCCCTGTCCGTCCAGTAATACCACCCATGGCTCGAGCGTGTCTGAATTTTCTTTATAGACACAGCATAACGTTACCTTCCCCCACGAACCCATCTCTCCATCATTTGTTACAGGCGTATCACGGTACCGAATATCTGATATGTTACAGGTCTGATAGTTTTTTGTCTCTCCCTCATCAATCCTTACATCGAGTCCGTCATCCCCGGCAAAAATGATATCCATTTCTCCATACTTATCCTTCTGCCTGTTATGGTATATACACTCCGCCCTGCCGTCAGTTATCGTCCCCTGAAAGTTTGTGGCGTGCTCCGCCAAGTCTATGTCAAAATACATATCGGAATATATATGATCCTCACCCAGAAATCCCTCTATACATCCATCTTCTATCCGTGTGATGACCAGACTGTGCAGAAGGTAATCATGACCTTCCATCCATATTTTTCTCAGATACATACTGTAGTCTGTCTGATCTGACAGGATGTCATCTGTTATCCCTTTTCCTTCCTGCTTTTTATCCTGGCATCCTGATGCAAATGTCAGAATAAGTGCCAGCCCCATGACTATGACTATCTTTCTACAATCATTCCTTTTTCCCATATGACTGCCTCCGCATATAACTGCCCTCTCCAAAACTGATCCACAGATCTTTTTTTGTACTATTCATCGTATATCCCTGCTGTTCGTCTATATTGATCACGACCGACTTATCAAATAGTCCATCTTCCCGTTGAAAAAAATACAGCTCTATTCTGCCGGGATCACAGACGTCTAAAGAAATGGCAGCAACCTTTACATCCTTTAGCCCATCTCCATCCAAATCCCCGGTCCACACTTTTAATACTTCATATTCCTTTGGCAGGAAAGTCGTAAAGAATTTATATAATATATCTTTCTGCTCATCCACCAGCAAAACGCATGGTTCCAGACGGTAATCTTCCCCGCCTAAAAAAGTCTTCCTGTATACATAAATCAATGTTACATTTCCCCATGAATCCAGATCAATCTCGAATGTTTCCGGCTCGGCGGTAAACTCCATGTCGGAAATATTGTAAGCCCTGAGCTGATAGCTTTCTCCCCCGTCGTCGCTGAAATCCATGCTGATTCTGTCTTCCCCATGGAATACAATGTCAAATGAATGGATTTTCTCATCACCATACAGACATTCTGCCCTTTCCATAAAAACGTTTCCGTGAAATTCAATCAGATCCCGCATAAAGAAGCTGCAATAATCATCCAAAATCATTCCTTTCTTGAAGTACCCCTCGATGCATCCGTCCTCTATCCGGGTTATGATCATACTGACCTCCAGATCCCATTCCGAATCAGTTAATTCGTTCCAGCCATCAACTATCCATGTCTTATTTATGTACTGGCTGTAATCAATGGTATCTGGCATTCTGTTTTCTACTACGTTTTCTCCCATACTTCCGGGCTGCCCCCACTTTTTACCGCATCCCGTAATTACTAACATGAGAACGATCACAAACCCAAATAAATATTTTGCATATGTCTTCCTTTCCATTTCCGTTTCTCCTAAGCTACTATTTTAATTTTATTGGGGAAAATCATCCAAATTGATTGCCAGATCCTGCATTGTAAAATATTCATACCATTTATTTGCTGCATCTACCCTTTTTTGTAGATGATGTCCTGATCTTTCGTAGTGAGCCTGAAATACCAATGCCAGATCTCCCGGGTCACAATCAGATGTAATATATTCTTCTGCTGTCATAGTCTTTGGTGTTCCATTTGAAGGAGCTTTTTGCTCATAATACCTCAGTGCATTTCCAATAAGCCATTGATTCTCTTCTTTTGTCATTTCTGTCAACTTCATTGTTTCCAATAAGTATCTTAACTGACTATCCATCAGTCCCTTAGGATCAGCTTTTGCCCAGTTATTGACCTCATTAGCTCCCATATTTATATAACTGAGATATTTATCGTCAGCGGATGACCACTGTACCAAACCATACCCCAACCCTGTATTCGCCCATGCCTGCCATACTCCTGGATTCATCTTGCTCTCTTCATACATATTTCCCAATACCCCGCATATGGCTTCTGTCGACCATCCTCTATCAAACAAAAAATTATAGATATATTCCGCGTTCGATTTCATCTGTTCCCACTGCAGGCTTCCTATATGCTCACCGTTAATTGTACAAGCCAAGGCATATACTGTATCCGAATATATACTGATTCTGCTTTGGCCTGAATCGACCGGACATATCAGACCACCATGCTTGCAGAACAGAGGTAATCGTAATGCCTTCTATATCTTCACTCTCAAGATACTCTTCCGGCATATCCTCGATATCCATTTTGGGAGCACCGTCCTTTACATATACATTTCTCTTTGTCAGATATCTCCTGGCCTCATACTGCGGATCCCCGTCCTCCCGATTAGGCAGCGGCATATTATCCCATTCTTTGTTCAACTGCATCAGGTGTCTGCATACCCCAAATTTACTACATTCCTCATCTTGCTCTATCTTTTTTTTCTCTTCCTCCCTGTCAGCAGGCATCATACAGTTACACGTTGGCCAGAAAATATTTATCCCCTGCACGCAGTCCTTAACAGTTGCATAATACCTGCCGCTAGCATCCATGCCATTTTCCCTGACATGCAGAGTCATCTGGACACGCGCATTTTCGTCATCGTACTCCGACCGTTCCAAAACAATTTTCTTTCCACCAGGCAGTTCAAAATCCTCCATCGTAGCCTTAGTGCATTGCAGGACTGCGCCATCAACAAGATATTCTTTATATTTATCCTTTGTATTATAGATTCTGCATAACTCCTCAAACTTTTCTTTTGTCTGCTCCTCCATTTCATGTGAGAGAGCTTCCGTTTCATATTCAAAAACTGCATTTTGCGTATCCACTATTTCCCTTTTTACTTCTATTGACCGCCTTGCATCGTCCTGCTGCTGCCGTTTTCTTTCTTCTTCATCACCATCATAATGTCCATGTAAATATGCTCTGATATCACTCATTTTTCCTCCTTAATCCCATACGATCATCCTGCGCTCCCCGCCTGTCCTGTCCGGCTTGTATGCACCGGTTCCTTTTCGGATCCCGTCCAGTATGTCCTCCAGCCTGTGGAAGGCGGTCCCGGTATCCATCCGGCCGTCCCCCGCGTCCCCGCCTGTCCTCCTGCGGATGTAGTCCGTCAGTATGCGGTAGTCTGCCGCCTCACGCCCCTGCAGGAGGAAATAGGCGAACTGGACATCGGCATCCGCCGCCTTCCCGCACTCCAGCACCTTATGCGCAAAATAGTCCGTCACTTCCTTGGACAGGGTGTTCTGTCCCGCCGACGACCAGGTGGCGTCCGCCAGGTTTATGGTGTCATACTCCGTCTGTATGTCGTAGAAGTCCTTATACTCCGTGCGCAGTTCCGCTCCCGCTTTCAACCTGAACCGGCACAGTTCGATCTCGTTTTTTCCCCGCTCCAGCTGTCCGTCCAGCACGAACTCCGTCCGGTAGCGGGTGTAGTCCGGCAGTTCTTCCCTCTCCCTCAGGCAGAACCGGAGACTGGAATACTCCCCTGTCGGCGCATACGGCACCCGCTCCTCCCCCGTGACCAGGAAGATGAAGTCCGCACACTTTATCATTCCCGGCGCAATGTGCAGCATACCCCCTTCCGGGCGCACCCTGCACCCCGTGATGATACCGTCCGCGTGATCCCGGTACTTTATCTGCAGGGCGGCATAGGAGTAGTCCCTGAGCGCCCACAGCAGCTCCTTCTTCATGATCCTCCCGCGCTCAAACGCCGGATATATGTGTTCCATCATATGCCGCTCCTTTATCGTTATATATTTGTTTATTTCGTGCCGTCATAAAGGTTCTGTGTCCAGCCTTCATGCTCGAACGGGTAGAACTGGCCGTCCCCCAAATACAGGCGCCCGTACTTCCTGTACACCGGCACGACCACAAACCCCCAGTCCGCACAGCGCTTCCACGCGAAGAAGCGTATCTCGCCGTCCGCGATGCTGTCCGTCTCCTTCTGCGCGATATGCGTCCCGTGCGCCTCCCGGATCCCCTCATACGTCACTTCCCGGAAGCGTTTCGGATCGCAGTCCAGACAGAAACGGTATCTCTCCCGTCCTCCCGTATCCTTCAGGTACAGGTACAGCGTCAGGTCCTCCAGATTTCTCGACACATACCGCGTTTCCTCCCCGCGCAGGAACCCGTTCACCAGCTCCACTTCCCGCCCGTTGTGGGTGTGGGCGCTGACGGTGTAGGGAAGCAGCGGCTTGTCCGAATACAGTTCCACCTGTGCGTATCCGAGCCGCTTGTCCCGTATATACTTCAACGCGCCGTCCACGCAGCCCATCTTCAGGTCCGTATCCCCTGCCGTTCCCCTGCCGCCGTGCCGGAACTGTATCATGCGCCCCGGTATGAATTCCTTCAGCGCTTCCCTGAAAAGGTCGATCCTGCAGGACTGGCCTGTCAGTCTCAGGAATGAAAAATCCCTGATCCTGTCCTCTTTGTACAGCGGTTCCATAAGCTTACGGATGATGCCATAGATGTCCCCCTTTATGACCAGACTGGCCTCATACAGGTTCACGATGATCTCCGGGAACTCCTTCACCACCCTGAACACGCCGTTTTCCTGTACGGACAGTTTCCATTTGTCCGCCTGCACCCATGAGATGTCACTGTCCCCGTGCACACCGGACGAGATCCCCACCCGCAGGATCCCTGCCCGCTCATAGAAGCGCTTCTTCACATCCTCCGCCAGGGAGAAGAGATGGTAAAAGTTATTTTTTACCTTGAAATAATCGCTCCGGCTCCTCGCCTCATACTCCTTGAACCTGGTCGGGAGGTACTGTTCCGCCGTCTCATAGGCCGCCTCGAATCCCCTGTACAATTCCGATGTCCCATTGGCGTCCACAAAACGGAACGTGTCCACATCCAGCCCCTGCAGGATCTCCTCCGCGGACACCGGCATCCGGAGTCCCAGCTTTTCCGCCATCCGTATCTTGATGTACTGCATGATCCGGTAGGTCAGGTTGTCCCCGCCGAAATCCGTGTCCCCGTTCTCATAGGCTGTCCCGATGCGGATATGGTATGCCACCCTGTCGTCACGGTACCGGAAACGGCATGCACACAGGTCTGTCGTCCCGCCCCCACAGTCTATGACCAGCGCCTGGTACTCCGTGTCCTCCTCCAGCTTACCCGATCCCAGCATCCCGGAGATGGTGCTGTACAGGACCGCCACGCCCTCGTCAAGCATCTCCCCGTCCTGCGGCATGTACTCCGGCAGGATCCTGTGGAACAGCTTCTGGAACAGGAACTTCTGCCTGACCGGGCAGGACACATGGATCTGGCGCACCCTGCATTTGAAACGGTTTTCCGTTGTCCTGATGATATACAGGATAAATGCCCTGATGATCTCCCTGCGCGGGAGGAACGTCCGCCTGCCCTCCCTGTCCGTGATCTCCTCCTCCCTGTCGGGGTCACTGATCCACCGCTTCATGTCATAGAAGACGCTGAAACCCTCGTCGACATAGCTTGCGCCGGACAGCTCTGCCGCCTCCTGACCGAACACGAAACGCGGTTCTCCATGTTCTATCGCGACCACGCCTGCCACGGAAGGCATCAGCCTGCTGCCGCCGCTGAATGTCGTATACTGGACCGCATTCTTCTCAAAATCTTCCGCAAAGGGCACCCCCCTGGTCTCCTCGAAATACCGGGAATCCAGACAGACGCCCGCCGTAGTGCTGGCGGAGCCGAAATCGATGGCAAGCGGCATCCGCAGCTCCACGGGGCTGCGTACTTCCACGTCCATGAGCGGGATCCTGTAAGCCTGGATCCGCTCCGGCATGTCGCCGCCCGTCCCGTAATACAGGGCAAAAATCCTGTCCGAGTCCTGCTGCCGGAAACAGTACAGGTCGTACTCCTTCAGATCCGCTTCCCTGCACGGCATCCCTTCCTCCCGCACCACATACAGCCACCCCTTCTCTCCGGCTACTGCCTGCAGGTGGAAGATGCCGCAGACCTCCTTCCCTCCGCTGACAAGGAGCGCGTTGGTGTCCGCAAGCTCACCGCGGTACGGTATCCGCACCCTGTCCTCCGCGCCCATGGACAGCCCCCCATACACGATGAGCTTTGACGGGATGTGCAGCGTCCTGTCCTGCACCGGCACGATCCGCCGCCCCGCGAACATCTGCTCCAGCACACGGATCCCCTCCTCCGACTCCTTCCGTATCAGCAGCCGCTCCCGCATCCCGCGGCAGCGCATGATCACGCTGACCAGCTCCTCCTTGTCCAGGGGGTTTAATATGCCCTGTATGATCCGCTCGCGCCTGCAGATCTCCCGCAGCTGGTGCGTGGTCATCAGCTCCAGCTCGCCCGTCCTGTACAGCTTCCTCTCCGTCTCCCTGCTGATCCCTTCTTTATTTAAGATATATCCGCCCATAATCCCCTCGTATATTTCTAAATTTCTATATTAATACTACTGCCGATTCCAAAATCCTTCTAACTTATTCCATGTGAGTCTTTCCACTGATCCTGTATACAGATTTCGTATATCCTGAAATTCTTTCTTTGTTATCTCCTCGTAAATTTGATTGTTTTCCGTGTATTTCACTGAGTAATAACGCACCGGACTCTTACCGTCTCCTTCTTCCTTTACTAAAACTGCCAATAAATCAGTAACTGCTGAATCCCCGTCTAAACGTTCATACATAAAATGCTGCCACACGCCTCCTGATATATACTCAATGATTCCTCCTTCATAAATAGTCATTATATAGTTCTCCCTGATACCTGCCCAGTAAACCGCACTCTCCTCGAAGGAATAAATAATAAATGGCTCGAATTTTATTTCTTGTTTTGTCCCTAATATCAATTCTGTTTTCCCATCTCCTGACAAATCTTTAATGCAATAATATAAATCGGTTTTGCCAATAAATCTCAGCACATAGTCATAAATATTTTTCCATTGATCCCGTGAGTATGTTTTGTCGTTCATTACCCTCTCGTATTCAGATAATATATTCACATATGCATCTGGCATCTCATCATTTATTTGTTTTGATTTTATCGGCAGAAGCACAATTAGTGTCATAAACACACATATGAGAAAGATTTTTAACCGCTTCTTCACTTTACCATCCTTTTCCTTCAAAAACCTTATATATATCCTCTGCCCATTGAATCCTTTCCTCCTGATGTTGTAACTTATCGAATATTATTCTATTCTCACTATCCCTACGCTTGCTGACATAGGCACGCTCAAATCCAGTTCCCCATAGCAGTGCAGCCTCTGTGGCATTTGCCGCATTTTGAAAATTTTCCCTTGAGCTGCATAACATATAATCTCCCATGTCAAGATAACGCACTTGCCATCCTGTATCGCTTCCATTATATTCGCACAACGCAAATCTGCACTGAAAATCAACATCCTTCCATCCTTCTATTCCTCCCTGTTTAAGCATTTTATCCGCCCCATCACCAATCTGAAAAAGACCATAATATGTTTCATTGCGTACTATTTCAGGATTAAATTTCGATTCTGCATAGACATTTCCCATTATTCCCGCAACCGCATATTCCGAAAACTTTTCATTTCTAAAAAATTGCCAAACATATATTGCCACATCTGTATTGGTAATTCCTATTTGTTTTAACGATTCACTGATCTCCTCTTCCGTAGCTTTTTCCATAATTTCAATTTCTGGTTCATCATCCGTTTTAATATACCCCGAATTGATTGGTCGGATAAATCCTCCGTGTTTACAGAACAGGATCGCTTCCATGGTAACTGTCTCCACCGAATCCCCATTCAGTTCCGTTACCTCCTGATACCCTGTGTTTGACAGCCAGTTTTCCCATTCATCATTTAAATCCATTAAATACCGACATGTCCCATACTTGCACCGCTCCTCGGATTCCGCCGCAAGCATCAGCGCCTTTCTCTCCGCTTCCCGGTCCGGCGGGTTGTCACAGTTTCCAAACGGCTCAAATTCAATATCCTTAACTGTCGCAAAATACTGTCCTGCGCCATTTACATAGCTTGTGTTGTGTGTTACCTTTAACTTTCTCTCATCACTGCCCTCCGGTGCCGAAAAAGTACTCCCGTAATATGTATCCGGTTCCATCTTGCACTTTGTACATGTAATCGTGGCACCGTCTACCAGATAGTGGTGCTCTTCCTCCTTCTCTTTCAGGTATTCCAGAACCTTTTTCATATATTCTGCATCCTGGGAAAGTTTCTGTGCCTGCTTTGTATCTTCCCACCACTCTGCGAGCACCATGCCCGGATCCCCAGTTGAGTAATTCCCTTCCATATACTTTGATTCATCATCTATGTCTCCCATACGTCTCCTCCTCCCCTAAAATATCACCATCTCGTCCACCCCCATCGTCTCATCTACACCGATGATCCCGAAGTGGTTTTCATAAAAGAAGTGCACGGTCTCCTGCACTGGCAGGAACATGTCCCGCAGGAATGCCGCGCGCTCCCGCTGCGCGTCCGTGTCCGCCGTCCCGAGGTACACGAGCAGCTCGTATGCGGTCTCGTTGTTCTCATAGACCAGCGCGTCTGTGTACAGCCCTGTCACCGCTTTCCGGAACGACTCCTGGCAGTTCCCTGTCTTCAAGAGGCGCAGGTACTCCCGCACGATCCGTTTCTGCTCCTGCCGCGAGAACAGTGCGAAACGCTCCGCCGCCGCCCTGCCGTACCTTCCCGACCGGATGTCGTCCGACAGCAGGCTGTGGTGGTAGTCCTCCTTTGACAGCCCTTCCCGCAGGTCGAGCTGTGTGATGTAGTGCATGCACACGTCGAAAAAAAGTGCCCTCGTCTGCACCATCTGGTCCGTATTCCTGTCAAACAGCCTTCCGAACACGTCCCCGAGGCGGTAGAGAGGGTTGATCTCCACCCTGTCTCCTTCCGGCTCCCCGGTGTTTAAGTCTGTCACGGATACCTCTATGTACGGGCTCGGCGTGACGGCTTCCACAAACCGCAGGCTGTCGCGGTCCCTGTCATTCTGCTCCGCCAGCAGCACTGCCTCCCATGCATAGTTCATTCCGCCACCCCCACGCACCTGTATTCCATGAATTCCATCTGCAGCCGCGACAGGATATACCGTATCTGGGATCCGTACAGGTAGTCATACGGTGTCTCCCCCTCCTTCCGGAAACGGAACACGAGCAGGCTGCGCCGGTCCCCCGTGAATTCCTGCGCACCTGTGAAGCTGTTCATGTCCCCTTCCAGCATATCCCCGCCAAACAGATGCCGCCCTGCACTGCCTGCAATCTCATATCCGGAAACACTGATGCGGAAGATTCCCGACATTTCCTCCACCTTGCGCATCAGCTCCGCGGGTGTCTGTATGAAATTTCCCGTCTGCTGGAGATATCTCACCGCAAAACTGTCTTTCCTGTGGTTTGACAGCACCGGACAGCGGTATCCGTAGGAATCCCCGCCGTCCCCCTGGCGCAGCCTGCAGACTGACACCTCCCCGGGTGTCTCCTTCCTCGTCTTTAGAACCACCCTGTTCCTTTCATAACGGACCGACAGGAGTTCCTCCCCCGCATCCACGAGGCAGCCGTCTCCTGCCGCGCCCTCATCCCCGAGATAGTAGATATGCTCATAGACCACGTCATCCAGGCACGGACGTCTGAACTCCTGCGACTGCAGTATGCTCCTCTGCATGTTCCAGAGCGGTATGGCATCCTCCGTCACACACTGCTCCCAGTCCCCCCACTGGATCACGGGCTGTGCGCCGGGCGGGACGTCCCCGTCCGGCACCAGGTCGAAAAAACGCTCCAGATGCCCGAGGTGTACCGTCTGCCACGGGATCCGGTTGGCTGCAAACAGCCTGTATGTCCTCTCCATACAGGCACGGTATCGGGTCGGTCTCACGATCCGGCAGCGGAGTGTGGCGCCCGTCCGCCTGTCTTCCGCCTCAACCATGCCCTGTCTTAAGAACTTCCGGCATCCGGCATCGTCCGCCATCAGGTACACGGTCATGCATCCGTGTTCTCTTTCCGGTCCGAGATCCTCCTCGCAGACCGGATGCCAGTGGTCATTGATCGGGTCATGGTCTTTCCTTCTGACAGCCGTCATGGAGATGTCAAAGCGCTCCCACGGAGTGTCCAGTTCATCCCGGATCCGCTGTTCCAGCGCCCTGTATTTTGCCTCCGTCCACGCAAACATTTCCCCGAGGCTGCCCAGCAGCAGCTCCTTTGCATACCTGCGCTCGTCAAGATCGCCGATCTCCCTCAGCTGCCGCTGTATGTAGTCCCTGTAATCAAACTCTCTCTCTTCCGTCATCTGTCGTCCTATCCGCCGGCTACGCGCCTGCACCGCAGGCACCGTATCCGTTGTTCTCCTCCTTTTCCTTTTCCTCTTTTTCCTTTTCCGCCTTTTCTCTCTCTTCCTTTTCCGCCTGCTCTTTTTTCTCCCGTTCTTCCTTCTCTTCCGCCTCAGCCTTCTCCTTCGCCTCCTGCTCTTCCTTTTCCTGCTGCCGTTCCTTCTCCGCCTGCGCCTCCTTGGCATCTATGAGGTCGATCTTTCCCTGGATCTCGTCCGCCTTGTTGTTCTTCCCGATCTCCAGGTAGGCTGCCTTGGCATACTGGTAGTGTATCTTTGCCTGCGTGTAGTCATTCAGTTCCTCGAGCTGGCGCGCCAGGTCCTCCAGCGCCTTCGCGTCCTCCGCGCGCGCCGCGGTCTCCGCCTGCTTCTCCTTCAGCGCCGCGATCTTCATGTTCAGGAACTCGATCTGCGCGCTGTCCTCCAGGGCTGCGTACTTCTCGACGGCGATCAGGTAGAACACGTTGGCACCGTCATAGTCGCCCTCCGAAAAAGCCTCCTCCCCCTGCCTGACAAGCTCTGCCGCGGCAGCCTGGTCCGCGGCGAGCTCCGCAGCCTGCTCCTCGTTCTCCTGCTCGCGCTCCTTTTTCTGCTGCTCTTCCTCCTCCTTCACGGCGCTCCACTCCTCATACAGCCTGTCCAGCGCGTCAAGTGCCTGCTGTTTCCCCTCACTGTAATAGATCGCGGCGGCTTTTGCCTTCGCCTCCAGGTACTTTTCCTCCGCCTGCCCATAATTGTCCTGCTCGAAGAGGATGTCGCCCAGCTCCATGCTGTCAAAGACCTGCTCGTACTCCCCGATCTGCTGCAGTTTCCCGTCGATGTACGAAAGCCCCGCGTTGTCCGCCTGCCGCGCCTGCTCCGCCGCCCTGATGTATGCCTCTTTCGCCCCTGCATAATCCGCCCCGCTGTAGAGGTCGTCCGCGCTGATGACCGCCTCCGCCGCCATCAGGTGGGCGGTATATCTGTCCACGGCTTCCGCGTCCCTCAGTTTCCGTGCCTGTTCCAGCGCCTTCCCGTACTCCTCCTTCGCGCGGGGGAAATTGCCGGCATCCGTGTACTGCGCCGCATTGGCGGCATACTGTTCCATGTCCGCCCGCTTCTGTATCCGGTCCCTGTGCCACAGCCAGATGACGAGCGCCGCAACCGCCGCGATCACGGCTGCCGTTACGGATACCGCGATCACTTTTTTGATCCGTTTCTTCCGGTTGGGATCCGTGAAGACCTTCTCGATATAGACTGCCGCGAACGTATAGTTGTCCAGGTCGGCGGGCTGGCGGGAGAGCAGCAGGTCTTCCACCTTGTCACACTCCTCCATGGGCTCGTTCCCCGCTTCCGCGAACACGTCCGCGAGCTCCCCCTCGTCCACATTCTCCCATATCCCCCGTGTGTACAGGGTGATGATGTCCCCGGCGCACAGCTTTTTCTTCTTTGATATGAAAGGTCTGAAATGCTCACTGCCGAGCCAGGCGGTCAGGTTGTTGCGCTCCTCGTGGCGGGCGACCCTGTCCTGCATGAGCTGTCCGCCGTCCGCCAGGTCCTGGCTCAGCGACATGTCCCGGCTTGCCTGCACGCACCGCCCGTCACGATACAGCCGCAGGCGCGTGTTCCCCGCCTGGCCGTAGCGGAACTTCACATAATCGGAGACCACTACAGTGACCGACGCCTTCTGCTTCTCATAGCTTTTCCCCTGCAGGAGCTCCCTGTTGGCGCACCGCAGGTACCCTTTCAGCTTCCTCCTGCTGATGCCCGGCTCCCTCTGGAAGGCGTCGACCGCCGCGCTGATCGCCGCCTTCGCGCTCTCCGCACCGCCCATGCTGGTGATGCCGTCCGCGATGACATAGCATGCAAACTTATCCAGCTCCACGAAGCCGAAATAGTCGTTGTTCCTCAGCTGGTTCCCTGCCTCCGATATGAAGGCTGTCTTAATGCTGCTGTTATATTTCCTCATATGAATCCCTCGACCAGCACGATGCTGGCATTATCCTTCTCCTTCTGTATCCCCGTGTTGGCCGCCTCTATGATGTCGTATGCCTTCTGCTGGCATTTCCCGCGCCCCGCCAGCAGCTCCTCTATGGTCTTCCAGTCCACGCCCTCATACAGCCCGTCACTCATGAGTACCACTGTGTCACGCTCCTTCAGACGCACCGGCGTGTCAAAGAACTCGATCTCCTCGAATCCGTCCTGCCCCACGTAATTATAGAGCCTCTTATCCTCGAGCAGCTCCAGCGCCTGCTGCCTCGTGATGGAGCCTTCCATGAACCTGCCCTCTGCGAGCATGCCGACCGTATGTCCCGCGGAGAGCGGCACCAGCTCGCCCCCGCGGCAGACCGCGACCTTCACATTTCCGGCCACCGCATAGTACAGGAAGCCGTCCCTGATGAGCACCGCGCCGACGCTGGCGCCGCCCCTGCCGTCATCCAGCTCCCCCAGGATCGCGGCATTCGCCGCATGGAATGCCCTCCGGAAGAAATAGGCAGGGTTCTCGGAGGACTGGTAGCAGGAGAACATGTCCTTCACCGTCTCCACCGCGATCCTCGACGACACCTTCCCGCCGTAATCCCTGCCCATCCCGTCCGCGAGCACTGCCATGAAGGCGTCCGGCCCCTGGCAGATCCCGTAGCTGTCCTCCTGCACCTGCCTGGTCCCTATGGTCATCGCCCGGCCGACGCGGAACCGGCGCATGACGCGCCCCTTTCCCGCACCGAAGGGCAGCAGGCGCGCCGCCGACAGCGCCAGGATGAACAGGTAGACTATCAGTATCGTGATCTCTCTCACCTCTGCCATCCCCGCACCCCCTACTCCCATTTGAAATGCTCGCCGCAGAAGGGCATGAACAGGAACTGGCTCTCCCCCATCTCGATCACGTCATACTCCTGCAGCTGCGTGGGCGTGTACACGGCCTCGCCGTTCAGGTACACGATGCCATTGCTGTCCCCGGGCAGCATCACCGTCTTTCCCTGCTTCTCGTCGTAGACGATCACGCAGTGGTTGCGCCGGGAGATCCTGTTGTCCCCCAGGATCTGGATATCCATGTCGTCCGCCCTGCCCACGAAGTTCTTGCCCGCCATCAC
>ERZ808040.1810-NODE-1810-length-13461-cov-5.815526_pt1 | contig 13461 bp, 9 predicted proteins | sample MGYA00380191_ERZ808040 | MGnify/ENA primary metagenome ERZ808040 (study PRJEB31490, sample SAMN06133395) | mouse gut metagenome | isolation source: J6 | host: mice | place: China: Chengdu | collected 2015-05 ... | reverse complement strand
GGGCTTTGCTTCCGGCAGTGCAAGGTCTGCGGGAAATATTTTCTGGCAAAGAGCCAGCGGTATGAGCTGTGCAGCGACAAGTGCCGAAAAGCACAGGCGCTTCAAAATAAGCGGGAATTTGACGAGAGGGCAAGAGAAAACAACTATGACCTGCTTTATAAAAATGAATGCCAGAACTGGCGCAACAAAATAAACCGGATAAAAAATACCGCAGGCTTTCCGGCTGACCGTCTGGAAAAAATACAGGCTGCCTTTTCCGACTTTAAGAAAGAAGCCTTGCAGAGAAAAAAGGCTGTAAAAACAGGAACAGCCAGCCCGAAAGAATTTACGGACTGGCTGTATCAGCAGAGTAATGTAATTGTTGAATTGTGTGAAATATAGCTATAGAATAATCCATTTTCCTTTTTGGCTTGAACCTTCTCTTTTTATAATTCCAGATTTTTTCATAGATTCCATATAATACTTGACTGTACTATACTTTTCTCCAATGATATCTGCAATCTTTTTCTGAGATAACGACGGTTCCTCTTGAATCACTTTCAAAATGCGTGTAACTACGGAGTTATCGTTACCCTGGTTAGCTCGGTCAGTAGCTTGGTTAGTAGCTTGGTCAGTGCTACTAACCAAGCTCTTGAACATAACCATAATGTCCTCACGCTTAATCGTATATTCTGGCATAGGATTTCCGGCTTCTTTGCAGCTATCTTTGATTTTTTCGATTCCACGTCCCCATGCTTCGATAAAACCAGCTCTAAAAAATGTATTGGCAATCAAAGGATTATAAGGTCTTGAACGATGTTTTCCCATTAAATCATTGATTGTCCAATCTTCTGGGAAAATACAATCATTCGCAATATAAATCCGATCTGCATACACACTGATTTGAATTGGAATTAATGCGCCGTAAAATTTGTGTGCGATAGCATTAAAAACAGCTTCCCTAATTGCTTCTTTCGGAAAAGGATAGGTTTCTACTCTCGTTACTCCTTGATACGAGATATCTGCCTTTAAATATTTCGTAAAAATGAGATCAACCACTTTATCTGCCTGCGAAATTAGCGAACCGTGAATCTCATCCTGATAACGCAGTTCAGAATCCGATTCAAAATAACCAATCTTGATGTATGCTCCCGGTATCCACTTTTCCGGATTATGATGGAATAGCAAAATAGCAGCTCTTTTCAAATAGCTATTTTCAAGCAAATTCAAACTGTCCAGTAGTTGTTCATTCGTGGCATCAATGTCTTTCCTGTCCATTCGTTTGCTGCGTACTGCCTGTTCCCGGAAAATATCGAAACTGTCATTTCTTAAATCTTGTATAGTTACCCCCTGAACCGGCACGCTGTCCCATGTAATTCCCGTTTTCTGTAACAGAAACTGATTTAACGCCTGCCCCTTTAACTGCTGTTTAGTGCTGCCGCTCCGGTAATGATACTCACCCTTGTAGTTGACGGGGTAACTATTTGAATTCACGCAAATTTCAATGTAATCTTTTCCATCTTTAGTCAACAAATTAACGTCTACAATAATACCAAGAACATCCCGAACTTTATTTGGAATATCTTCCAGTAATTTTTTACTGTCCTGAACACCAATCACTGTGCCGTCATCATTTGTTCCAATATAAATCTTGCCGCCCTGTGCATTGGCAAAACCACATATCCATTTAAGATACTCATCTCGCCAAGACTCTTTCCATTCTATATTTTGACTTTCTGCCACGCAATCACCCCTTAGTTTTCTTTCAATATCTTCATCTGATTTTTAGCTGCCTTTGAATACTTAAGCCAATCCCATATACTGATACATTTTTTGAATTGTGAGCGCGATTGATGTCCTTTTCCTACTGCTAGCAGATCAGGGTGATCCTCCAAGGCCTTATTCAAAAATTGCACTAAACTATCTGGTTCTATATCTTCCGGTGCTATTAACGGGATTTTAGATAATGTTTGACTTAATCCATGCGTGTTGTAATAATCCATTATATTTCCCATTTTAAAGTTACCATTATCTTTAATACGTTTTTTCTCTCCCCACGAAAGCATTTCTTCAAATCTCTCTTTTAGAGAAAATTTTACTTTGTCATTAATACAATCCTTAGATTGACATCTTGAAACAAATCGACATACAGGTAAATTACTACGTCCATTATGCAAAGAGGGTACTGCTTCTCTCAAAATCATTTCATCATCATATTCTAATTCAGACTTCCCAAGTACATAAAGATATAGTTCTTCCGCACGCAGTCCTCTATAACCAACTTTACCAAATTTGCCATATACGCCTACACCTACAACAAAATCAACATCTGTTTCCGAATCATCAATACTAGTCGCTACATATAGCTTCTCTGTGGGTTTATTAGATTTGACCAATTCATATAGTTGACTTTTTATTCGGCGAAGTGCTTTAACATCGTATTTTACTGTATTTTCAAGAATTGCATCATATAAATCACTATATTGTGTTAATAACACATTTTTCATCGTGATAGTTTTTCCATTATTAAAATCAAACAACTTTTCATTAATGCAATCTGATACACTTGAATTTGAATTCCATTCAATAAATATTAGTCGTTCTTTTAATTGTTCGAGTTGATCATTTTCCAGACAGTCTGAAACTGATTGGAGAATACGCCTAATATTGGGATCGCTGATACTATACCCCACAAATATTATCGGTCTTTCGAGAAATAGTGTCAAAATTTTCGAACTCAAATATGCACTTTTTTGATTGAATATATTATAATCATACGAATTGATAACTATAGATTCTGGTTTGGTACAACATCCATGGATTTTATATATTTCCGCTATCTCATATATTGTAGAAAAAAGTAATTCACTTTGCCCAATATATGTTTGAAATGCACCCTGTCCGAAACTGTTTTCTAAAAATGTGTCATAATTAGTCGTAATAATACAACTAATGTTTTTGCTTCCAATAGCCTTAAATTTAGAAATTTCTTCAGCATACATTTCTTGAATATTGGCACTAGAATCACGAATAAAATCTGCAATGCAAAATTTGAACGGAGAAATTTTTTGCTTCAAGTCCTCCGCATGAAGTTCTCTGCTTTGTTTATATTTGCTATCAGTATACCATACTTCATTGAAGTCTTCCTCTATATAATCAGCCAATGTTGGATACAGCATATCCACTTGATCCCGGCAAGCCCTTTCTGCTTTACCATAGTAGTATTCAAATGGCTTAACACAGAATTTTCGAAGTAACCCTTCCCAATTTGGTAGATCAAGATATCTTCTCGTTAATCCAGAACCTATAAATAAAACTGGTAATGCAGAACTTCCTGCTAATAACTTTGCAATTTCTTTTTTCATTTTTCCTCCCGATTTATAATCAAACCATTATCATTTGCACTAAATATCTTTTTCGTAATGCACCGGTTCCTCTGCCACCATAGATAGTGTTGGTTCTGTATCATAAAGATATGTAACCTTATCCGATTCTTTTGAAACCCCTGGGCTAACCAGTCCAAAGTATTTCTCAAAGAACCCTTTTAGTTTTTCAATAACTGTCTGTTTCTTCTTATCACGAGAACCTCCACCTCCGAAACGGGAAACGGGCGGCATCAGTCGATCAACATCTGTACCGGTGGTTTTGAGTACGCCATCACGGAAAGCGTTCTCCACAAACTTTCTCGTTTCTTCCGGTTTCAATTTTTCTTCAGTGATCAAAGTCTGAATATCAGTTTCTCTCTGCTCTCTGACAAAACGCTGCCAGTCGGTATTGACATTGGTGCTTGTGTTGATAGTAGCAATAAAGTTTTCAATCAGTTCCTTTTTAGACCTAAGCTGCAAGCTGGATTTGATTGCTTTATCAATCGCAACAAGGATTTCCTTATCCTCACAGTTTCCATCGTGATACTTTCCAACCAGCATCAGGATATAATCAATGTTGACTTCCACCTGTTTGACAAGCTCCATTTCAAAGACAACATCATCCATAATGCTTTCCTTGCTTCCCGGTTTCGGTTTGATTTCCTCGTACACGTCATGGTATGTGCCTGTGTAGTCTTGGAAATCAATCGGAGATAGGATTTCATTTCCGGCAAAGCGGTCAAAGGCAGCAAGGATATTTCTCAAACGGAGAATGTTGCCAAACAGGACAATAAAATCTTTCTTGTTTTGCTCTCCGACAATCGGCTGTCCCAAAGGATATTTCTGCAACAGTTCGGCAATTCGTTCCTCATAACCTTTCTGCTCACGACCTTTATCATCGACACAACCGTAGTAATAATCCTCATAGGATTTCAAGAGGACAATGCCGTTTGCTTCCTTGTCTCCGAACAATGCAATCGCATCGTTGGTAGCTTCTTCAAGATCACGGAAGCAGACAATATTACCAAAGGACTTGACTGAATTGAGGATACGGTTCGTTCTGGAAAATGCCTGTATCAGACCGTGCATTTTCAAGTTCTTATCTACCCAAAGGGTGTTAAGTGTTGTTGCATCGAAGCCCGTCAAGAACATGTTGACTACAATCAGCAAATCGACTTCACGCTTCTTAACCTTATCGGAAAGGTCTTTGTAGTAATCTTGGAAGCCCTTGCTTGATGTATCAAAATTGGTTTTGAAAATCTTGTTATAGTCTTTAATTGCCATATCCAGAAAGTCACGGGAACTCTGGTCAAGGTCATCGGTGTCAAAACTTTCATCGTCCAGAATACCATCGGCACTATCCGCTTCGTTTGGAGCGAATGAGAAGATAGTGGCAATGGTCAAATCTCTGTGCCGTTCTGCAATCTGTTTTTTAAGCTCCAGATAATACTTTTTGCAGACAGGAATAGAGCTGACGGCGAACATAGAGTTGAAGCCGTTTACTCGCTGATCTTTCAGACTGTAATAGGAATTTCGCATGGTCTTTTGGTCGAAGTGTTCCAGAATGTACTTCACAACCTCTGTGATACGCTCCGGCGAACCCAATGCTTCCTCGGTATCAATAGCGGCAACCTGCTTGTCCTGCTTTTCATCCTTCTGCTTGACCGTGTTAATATAGTCGATGCGGAACGGCAGCACATTTCCATCATTGATTGCATCCACAATAGTGTAGGTATGGAGCTTCGCACCAAAAGCCTGCTCTGTGGTTCGGAGATTCGGATTTCCACCTGTTCCGGCATTGACTGCGAAAATCGGTGTGCCAGTAAATCCAAAGATATGATAGTTCTTGAAATACTTTTCCACCTTGATTGTCTTTTCGCCCTTTTTGATTTGCCCTCCGACAATTCGGGTGTGCATGTCTCCAAACTGGCTGCGGTGGCACTCGTCAAACACAAGAACAATATGCTTGTTACGGATAGGGTGGCTCGGATTTTTCGTAATGAACACATCCAATTTTTGAATGGTCGTTACGATAATTCGGGAGGTGCTGTCCTCAAGCTGTCTTTGCAAAACAGCGGTACTCTTGTTTCCGTTGGCAGCACCTTTTTCAAAGCGGTCATATTCCTTAATGGTCTGATAGTCCAAGTCCTTACGATCAACCACAAACAGAACCTTTTCGATATACGTCAGTCCTGTCGCAAGCTGGGCTGTCTTAAAGGAAGTCAATGTCTTACCGCTTCCTGTGGTGTGCCAGATATATCCTCCGGCTTCGATTGTTCCTGTTTTCTTGTAGTTAGTGGACACTTCAATCCTGTTCAAAATACGCTCGGTTGCCACAATCTGATAAGGTCGCATAACGAGCAACAATTCCTCAGAAGTGAACACGCAATATTTTGTCAAGATGTTCAAAATGGTGTGCTTCGCAAAGAATGTCTTTGTGAAGTCCACAAGGTCGGGAATGACCTTGTTGTTGCCGTCTGCCCAATAGGAAGTGAACTCAAAGCTGTTGGAAGTTTTCTTGCTGTGCTTCTTGGAGGAATTTTCACTTTCCTTGATGTGGCTTGCTCTGGTGGTGTTGGAATAATACTTTGTGAATGTGCCGTTGGAGATAACAAAAATCTGCACATACTCATAAAGCCCTGAGCCTGCCCAGAAGCTATCACGCTGATAACGGTTGATCTGGTTGAACGCTTCCTTGATAGCAACGCCACGGCGTTTCAGTTCCACATGAACCAGCGGCAGACCGTTTACAAGAATGGTCACATCATATCGAGTGTCATGGGTTCCGGCACTTTCCTCATACTGATTGATGACCTGCAAGCGGTTATTGTGAATATTTTTCTTGTCAATCAGAGAGATGTTCATCGTCGTGCCGTCCTCACGGGTCAGATTCTGAACATAGTCCTCTTGAATTTTTCGGGTCTTTTCCACGATACCCTCATTGGCATTGGCAATCTTGCTTTTGAAAAAACTGTCCCATTCCTTATCCGTAAACTGATAGTTGTTCAACAATTCTAACTGTCTGCGGAGATTGGCAATGAGTGCATCGGAATTATGAATGGTCACATACTCATAGCCCTGTTCTCCGAGCATTTTGATAAATGCTGCTTCCAGAGCCGCTTCATTCTGGTAAGAATCAGAGCGTTTGGTCTGTGGCTCGTATTCGGTCACAACAGTGCTTTCATTGGTCGAAAGCACGATGTTATATGTACTCACGATTTCACGCTCCCTTCATTAAGAATCTAGAATTTCTTCTATCATCGGCTCAACCCCGACATTTTTAATATCGTCAATCATATGTTGTGCGGAGAAGCGATTAACATCTCTGGCTACAAAACGCAAAATATTTGCTGCGGTTTCATTCACCACATAGGAAAATCCACCACGCAGAATTTGGTACGCAAAAGATGCAAATGGGTCATAGGCAGCAAAAGACCTCCCACAAATTTCCTGATACGACTTATCCACACTTTGAATGACATATTGAGCGTGATCTTCACTCGTTTTCATAAATGCCAGTAGCATGTCAACAAATCCCTTTTTCTCATGGAGAACTGCTGTAGATATTTTCTCTGCACTCAAATCGTATATGTAGCTTTCAATTTCGTCATCAAAAACTTTTCTTGTGATTTTTTCGTCTATACGTGTTTGGTTTTCGGCTTGTTGCTTATAGGATACCGCTTTCTCAAAAAAGATGGATAGCTGCCCTGCATCAGCATAACGATATGCTGCATCTGAATTTGTGGCTTTTTCTGCAATGTTTCTGTAGATATGGTGTGAATTTCTTGGGTCGCCCGTCATAATGAAATTTATAACACGACCAAGGGAATACACATCACTACGTTTATCCCCATCTTTAAGCATCATAAACTGTTCCGGTGCACAGTAATAGAATTGTCCTACTGCGTTGGTGTGCATTGTTTGGTGGGAGGTAAATACATTTAAGTCTTTTCCCAATCCAAAGTCAGCAATCTTTATCATTCCAGAAATAATAAAGATATTATTCGCACTTATATCTCTATGAATAATGTCACGCTTGTGTACTTCCGTCATAATATGAATGATTTGGCGAATACAATTCAACTTTATATCATCGGATAAATCGAATGATTTAACATACTTATCAAGCGTTGTCTCCGCATATTCCATTGTATAGGAACTATTACCCTCATCGAACGTATAAACTTGAATAATTCCAAACGTATCTTGCAGGGATTTTGTGATGTTGTATTCTCTTTTGAAACGACTTCTGATACCTGTATCCGTCAAATAGTCGTCCTTTAACTTCTTCACCACGAATCCTGTGGACTTTTGCCGATATACATTCGCAAAACCGCCATTTCCGATTGGCTCTAAATCGTTGTTTTCCCTGACAAGATGATAGCGTCCATTGCTTCGAGTTATCTTACACAAATCTCTATGGATAATACGATTGAATTCGGCATATATAGTCTCAATTTTTTCGGCAGCCTCGACTTCTGATAACGATTGTTCTTGCATTAAGTAACTTTTGCCAAGAACAATATTGAAGAACTTGTCAATTTGATAGCTGTTGATTAAATCTACAAGTTTATCGTGGACGTACGCCCACCTTGACGGAAAGCCAGAACGATAGACATCTTTCGTTCCGAAGTTAGAGTTAAAGAACTCTACCAGTTTATATCCTTGCTTATATGTGTAAAAGTCCGCAGTATCACCACAGAAAATGTTTGAAATTTCTTTTAATGAATCTGAACTGAGCATGGTACTCCTTTCTATTTAGCTGGCTCAAAAGTCAGTAGCTTATCACGATAGTATTCGTATTGCTTCGTCCTCGCTTCAATCTCTGCTGGTAAGCCGGAAGAAATGTCATTGCAGAGGGCATCGAAGCGATCAAGTATACCTACGATACGCTCCTGTTCCTTGATAGCAGGAAGCGGAATAGGTATTGTGTTAAGGTTCTTCTGGCTCAACTTCGGTTGTGCTCCACCAGAAATAAATTGTGAAAGGTCGATAGCGTTCAAGTAGAACTCGACATATCTTCTCGTTGCATAACAATCAAACTTCAAAACATGAGCATGGTTATTTACCCAATTCTTGCCCGATATAGAGAACGCAATCGGTGTGCTTCGTGCCACCAGATTGTTGCCATCCTCGGAAACAAGCAGATAATCTCCATCAAAGATATAACCACTCACATAATCAACAATGCCGGATGCACCGTAGTACGGGTACTCGCCAGCTTCACGGTTGCCACTTGTGATAGGCTTTCTCTTACTGTCATGGTTTTCAGAAATCATGTTCAGCGTAACAGAAACAAAACCAAAAACATATTGACAAAGCAGAATCAAGCCATTAAGCTCGTCTGTCTGTCTGTCTGTCTGTCTGTCTGTCTGTCTGTCTGTCAAGATTGTCTTGCCAGTTGCGGCATAAGTCAAGAGAGCATCACGATAGAACTCGTATTGCTTCTGCCTTGCTTCAATCTCCGCAGGAAGACCAATTTTGAGATCAGAGCAAATGGCTTCAAAATTATCCAACACTTCCACTAAACGGTTCTGAACATCGAGCGCAGGAACAGGGATTTCATATGCAAGCACTTTCTGAAAATCTAAAGAATCAACTGTTCCGCCCTGTTTCTTTGTCGACTTGCGAATATCTTCTCCGTAAGTTTGCAGAGCATGGAACACATAGCGAGCGGATAAGCCCTCTTTAACAACAAGAACTTTTATATCTTGATTTACAGTTGTTCTAAAAGGCACATACGCAACCGGGAAAGTGTGCTTTAGGATGCCGGAACGAGTAACAATAGCAACTGTCCCCTCTGGCAACAAAGTCATGCCGCCCTCGGTAAGAGCTTTTTCTGTCAAGTGGTCTTCTGTATCTTCAAGGGCAGGGAATTTCATGTCCTTAGATGATATCCAAGGAATCGTACCATTCTCCCAAAACTCCTTGTTTGCAGTAGATGGTGTTTTCCCTCCACTCCATTTTCCAAGCTCAGAAATAGCCACCATAGAACTTTCATTTTTAGGGTGTTCGAGCAGTAGGTTTCTATAATACTCATACTGTTTCTTTCTCGCTGTAAGCTCCGCTGTAAGCTCCGCTGTAAGCTCCGTGAAATTGTCCAGAATACGGACAATTTCACTCTGCATCTCCAGAGGTGGCACAGGCATCTCAAAGTCCTCGGTTACTTTTAAGGAAATCTGTGGCAGAGAACCCATTCCCGATGCGGCTTCTCTAAACTTGCCCATGTTGTTCTTCAAAACATAGTAGAGGAACTTGACCGCAATTTTGTTTTCGTGCGTATACGCCCACATTTCATTTTTGAATGTGAAAGGTCTCTCATAGAAAACAGCATCAATCACACCACGAGACTGAACCAACACCGCAGGAACTCTGATAATGTTTGCTTTAGGAATATCTTCCTCATAAGCATCAATCACCGTTTTTCCTCCGGCAAAGATACGAATATCGCCATCCGGCTTTTCGATTTCTTTCATTTTGGCTGCGGTTATCGGAGTGCCTTTCAATCTTTGGTAAACATCTTTGATAGGCTTGAACTCAACGCCATCGGAGCATAATTTTTGAATAAGTTCGTCTAATCTACTCATTGTTACACCTCGATTTCTGCGATAATCTTCGCAATCTCAGCACGGAGTACCTGTTCATGGGCAACGATTTCCTCAATCTCCGCATTAAGTTTTACAATGTCGATTTTTTCTCTGGTGTCCTTTGCTTCCACATAGATGCTGACGGAGAGGTTGTAGTCCTGTTCTTTAATTTCCTCATACGGAACACAGCGAGCAAAGTGTTCCACATCGGCACGGGAAACAAATTCATCAACGATATGAGAGATATTTTCCCCAGTCAAACGGTTGTTGTTCGTTACCTTGACAAACTCGCCAGAAGCATCAATAAACAAGGTCTTGTTGTCGGGCTTGCAGCGCTTCAGAACCATAATGCAGGTCGCAATGGAAGTACCGAAGAACAGATTGCTCGGCAACTGAATGATGCAGTCAATGAAGTTGTTGTCAAGCAAATACTGACGGATTTTCTTTTCCGCTCCACCACGGTACATGATTCCGGGGAAACAGACGATTGCCGCCGTTCCGTTGGTGGCAAGCCACGCCAGCGAGTGCATGATAAACGCAAGGTCAGCTTTTGACTTTGGTGCAAGCACTCCGGCAGGGGAGAAACGGGGGTCATTTATCAAAACAGGGTTATCATCGCCCTCCCACTTGATAGAGTAGGGTGGATTTGAAACGATAACTTCAAACGGTTCATCGTCCCAATGCTGGGGAGAGAGCAAAGTATCCTCATGGGCAATGTCAAACTTGTCAAAGTCAATATCATGCAGGAACATATTGATACGGCAAAGGTTGTATGTAGTCAAGTTGATTTCCTGTCCGTAGAAGCCTTGACGCACATTCTCTTTACCAAGAATTTTTGCGGCTTTGAGAAGCAGAGAACCAGAACCACACGCAGGGTCATATACCTTGTTGACCTCTGTTTTTCCAGCAACAGCCATACGAGTCAGAAGCTCGGAAACCTCTTGGGGAGTGAAGAACTCACCGCCGCTTTTTCCGGCGTTGGATGCGTACATACTCATAAGGTATTCGTAAGCATCGCCAAAGGCATCAATGGAATTATCCTTGTAGTTGCCCAAGCCCATGTTTGCAACGCCCTCGATCAGCTTCACGAGGTTTGCATTACGCTTTGCAACAGTAGCTCCCAGTTTGTTGCTGTTCACATCAATATCGTCAAACAGTCCGGCGAAATTATCTTCACTTTCACTGCCCTTTGCTGATTCCTCAATGTGGTTAAAGGCAGCTTCCAAAGTCATATTCAGATTTTCGTCATTTGCGGCTCTCTTTCTGACATTGCAGAAAAGCTCGCTGGGCAGAATAAAGAATCCCTTCGTTTTAACCAAGTCCTCGCGAGCCTGTTCAGCATCTTCATCGGACAACTGTGCATAATCAAAGCCCACTTCTCCGGCTTCAATCTCGCCCTCGTTGATGTAATTTGTTAGGTTTTCAGATATATAACGATAGAACATCATACCCAGCACATAGGACTTGAAATCCCATCCGTCCACGCTTCCACGCAGTTCATCGGCAATCGCCCATATCGCCCGATGGAGTTCATCACGCTCTTGTTCTTTTCTTATATCAGCCATTTTCTTTCTCCTTTTCATCGGGAATAAAGTCCAGAATATCATCCACCTTGCAATCAAGAGCAAAACATATCTTTTCGATACTATCCAAAGATACATACTGGTCACGCCTTAGTCGGGTTAGAATATTAGCACTAAATCCAGCTTTCTCCGTCAATGCGGCGGTCGGGATGCCCCGGTCTATCAGCAAGTGAAATAGTTTTTTATATGTTACAGCCATATAGTCCTCCTTGCCATGATAATCACTCATGATAGTATATCACGAAAATGTGAAAATTTCAATTCATCGTTATAGATATCTAAATCGGAATAGTGTAAGAAAAAAGCCTGATGCAGTAGTTATTACTTACATCAAGCCTTTATATCTTTTGCAGTTCTGTATAAGCGTGGGTTCGTCATATTTGGTGTGGTATCTTTAACTATGGGATTCTCCTGGTGCCCACCCGGAAGGCTACCCAGTTCCGGCACAACCTGCGTACCTTGTGTCGCCTCCAGGCCTCCTACTGGGAGCTGGTGCAGCGCAGCCTCCACGCGCCCGGCCGGCCGGAGCGCTCCGGCGAGATTCTGGCCTGCTTTCATCTGGTGTACCACGAGGCGGCCCGGTATGCGGCGGCCCTGCCGGCGGGAGAGGCGGAGCGGTACCGGACGGTGCTGCTCACCCTGTGGAACCTGTTCGCCCATGTGGAGCAGGTGGAGTGACTGGTACTGACCGGGGAGCTGGGGGAGGAGGAGTACCCTGTTCTGAGCCGCCTGGCCGGAGAAATTCAGGAGCTGCTGGACCCGCCCCGGCCCGCACTGGCGGAGTTGGGGCTGGAAGGTCTGCCGGCCTCCGGGGCGCTCTGCCGGGCCATGGAGCGCTACCGGCATAACGCCCGGCTGCTGCTGGAGGCATGGGAGAAACAGCCGGTTTCGTGCTGAATCTTGCGGGAATCGGTGAAAAAAAGCCAGTATTTGGGCAGGAAAGATTTTCCTCGACAGATTTCGACACGGAAACCGCAAGGATAACTCAAACTTTAGCATACAATGTCTGTATACCAAAGCCGATTCCCGATACACTAAGAAACGGGTGATCGGATGAACGTGGATTATGGTGCAATCGGACAGCGCATCAAGCAGGTGCGCAGGAGCCGCGACATGACGCAGGAGCGTCTGGCAGAGGCCCTCTCCGTGTCAGTGGGCTATATCAGCCAGATAGAGCGCGGCGTGACCAAAATCAATCTGGACACGCTGGCTGCGGTGGCGGCGCACCTCAACTGTGAACTTTCCGAGCTGGTAACCGGGGTGTCGGTGCTCCAGAGGCGCTACCTGGAGGGAGAGCTGGCACAACTGGTGGATCAGATGGACGGACGACAGAGGAAGATGCTTCTGGAAGTGGCCAAGCTGATCTTGGCCGAGTGAGAAAGCAAACAAAATACCGGGCCGCACGCCGTGCGGCCCGGTATTTATTGTTTTGCAGTGGGCAGACCGGTCAGCCCTTCTGCTCCAGAAGGGACTGCTTGATGTCCCAGAGCTTCTGAGACAGGTCCACGTAGTAGTTATGGGGGTTCTCAAAGCGCTTAACCTCGTCCCACAACAGGTCGATCTGTCCGGCGCAGTAGGCCCGCATCTCGGCGATGGGGGGGGAGTCGTATACCCGCCTGCCCCCCAGGAAGATGGGAGCGAGCAGCTCCTTGGCGGTGAAGTTGGTGACACGGCTGCGCTTCCAGGTGGCGTCGGGGTCAAAGAGCTCCAGGGGCTGGCTCTCGTCCACCGCCTCGTCGTGGAGGGTGATGAGGTCGGCGAAGGCCTTGCCGCTCTCCTTGTCGAACAGGCGGTACACCTTCTTGAAGTGGGGGTTGGTGATCTTGTCCGGGTTGGCGCTGATCTTGATCTTGGGAATGATATTGCCCTGCTTGTCCTCCACGGCGGCCAGCTTGTAAACGCCGCCGAACACCGGCTCACTCTTGGAGGTGATGAGCCGCTCACCCA
>ERZ808040.1809-NODE-1809-length-13464-cov-54.596399_pt1 | contig 13464 bp, 9 predicted proteins | sample MGYA00380191_ERZ808040 | MGnify/ENA primary metagenome ERZ808040 (study PRJEB31490, sample SAMN06133395) | mouse gut metagenome | isolation source: J6 | host: mice | place: China: Chengdu | collected 2015-05 ... | reverse complement strand
TTTTGGGCAATGGCTTCATTTAACCATAAGGTTAATAACTCGAAGGGACTGTCTAACAGCACCTCTTCATGAAGCTCGCCTTTTTCATAAGAAACTCTTTGATCACTAAAATCCATATTGACCCCGTTATCTCCCCTATTAACAATTTACCCAACCTTATTGGTATAAAGGCAATTTTGCTATATAGGGGAATTCATACTTTTAACAAAACTATCAACAATCCAAAAGCTGATGACTTAGCTTAACCCATAACCGCTTTAACTTTGGCAGCCAGCTCATTCGCTAATTTGTCACACTCTTCAATATTGTCTAGCTCAACCATGACACGAATAAGCGGTTCAGTACCTGACTTACGAATCAATATTCTGCCACGGCCTTCAATGCTTTTTGAGGCTTCATCAAAGGCTTGTGCTAACTCTGGGAAGTCATACGGATCTGCCATCTGCTCTAATCGCACATTCACAAGCGTCTGTGGCAATAGTTTAAAGCCTTTGGTCAATTGACTTAAGGTTTGTTTGGTCTGCGCCATGACGGCTAATACCTGAAGGCCTGCGATAATAGCATCACCGGTACGGCTCTTATCTAGGCACAAGATATGACCTGAAGGCTCACCGCCTAAAATCCAATTATTGGCCTCTAACCCCTGCATTACGTATCTGTCGCCCACTTTGGCTCGTTCTAAAGCAATGCCTTCGGCTTCAAGTGCCAACTGTAGACCCATGTTGCTCATTTGGGTACCCACAACGCCAGCAGCTTTAGTTTCAGATTTAGTGGCTAGGATATATAAAATACCATCTCCATCTACCAAGTCCCCGTTTTCATCTACCATGATGATACGGTCACCATCACCATCTAAAGCAATACCTACGTCGGCTTTGTGCTCAACCACAGCTTGCTGAATGGCTTCTGGGTAAGTAGAGCCACACTTGTCATTGATGTTAATACCATCAGGTTTATTATGGATAGCAATAACTTCCGCCCCAAGCTCGCGCAACACACGAGGACCTACGCTATAGCCTGAGCCGTTGGCACAGTCGATAACGATGGTTAGGTTGGACAAGTCATATTGGTATGGAAAGCTGCCTTTACAAAATTCGATATAACGGCCTTTAGCGTCATTGATTCTAAAGTGCTTACCCAGTTGGGCGGGATTTTCTTGAGTGTAGTCAGCATGGCCTTCCACAATGCCATCTAGTTTTTTATTAATAGCATCTTGCATCTCATCGCTAAGCTTACGACCATCTGCAGCAAAGAACTTGATGCCGTTGTCATAATAAGGGTTGTGCGAAGCTGAGATCACCACACCTGCATCAGCATGGAAACTGCGGGTTAAATGAGCAATGGCTGGAGTTGGTAAAGGGCCAACCATATGCACATCAACACCTGCTGAGTTAAATCCTGCTTGTAGAGCGGCTTCGATAACATAGCCTGATAAACGCGTGTCTTTACCAATCACCACACTCGGCTTTTTCTTTGAAGAGCTGTGATGTTCTACTAAAACCTGACCGGTTACATAGCCTAGCTTTAAAACAAAATCTGGGGTAATTGGGAATTTTCCAAAAAGACCACGTATACCATCTGTACCGAAATAGCTCATATATACCTCAATTAAATAGTAATCAAATAAGTAACCGTTAAATCAATGATAATCAAATTTATTATGTCCTAATATACTACAAAAAAAAGACCAAAAGATATTGTCTTTTGGTCTTTTTGGCTGTCCACTAACAGGTTAACCAATAAAACAACTTCTATCGTATTAACGATTTCTCATTAGCCGATGCGATAGTTAGGTGCTTCTTTGGTAATTTGAACATCGTGCACATGCGACTCTTTCATACCTGCAGAAGTTACTTTGATAAACTCAGGCTTAGTACGCATCTCATCGATAGTAGCACAACCTGTGTAACCCATTGATGAGCGTAAACCGCCTACCATTTGGTTTACGATACCGCTAACAGGGCCTTTATAAGGAACGCGACCTTCGATACCTTCTGGTACTAATTTCTCAACACCATCTTTGGCATCTTGGAAGTAGCGGTCTGATGAACCGTTAGAGCCTGACATAGCGCCCAAGCTACCCATACCACGGTAAGCTTTGTAGTAGCGGCCTTGGAATAGTTCTACTTCACCTGGGGCTTCTTCAGTACCTGCTAGTAACGAGCCTACCATGATGCACGAAGCACCAGCGACAATGGCTTTAGCCATATCACCTGAGAAGCGAATACCGCCATCAGCGATTAATGGAATGCTATCTTTAAGTGCTGACGCCACATTATCAATGGCTGAAATCTGAGGCACACCCACACCAGCGATAATACGAGTAGTACAGATTGAACCTGGACCGATACCCACTTTTACCGCGTTAGCCCCTGCGTCACGTAAAGCCAGCGCTGCATCACCAGTAGCAATGTTACCGCCGATAACTTGGATATGTGGGAAGTTCTTTTTCACCCAGCGTACTTTATCAATAACGCCTTGAGAATGACCGTGCGCTGTATCAACAACGATTACGTCTACTTCCGCTTCTGCTAGAGCTTCAACACGGGCTTGGGTGTCTGGACCTGTACCTACTGCTGCGCCCACACGTAAGCGACCTTGTGAGTCTTTACAAGCGTTAGGGTTGTTTTCTGCTTTGTTAAAGTCATTAACGGTGATCATACCTTTTAGACCAAAGTTATCATCTACCACCAACACTTTTTCAATGCGATGCTCATGAAGCAGCTTTTTAATATTTTCGTTGGTTTCGCCCTCTTTAACAGTGACAAGCTTATCTTGAGGCGTCATCACGTTACTAACAGGCTGGCTGTGATTGGTTTCAAAACGCACATCACGGTGAGTAACAATACCCACAACTTGACCACTACCTGACTCTACAACAGGCACACCAGAGATGTTATTTTCTTTAGTGATACGAAGCAGTTCACCCACAGTAATGTCTGGAGTTACAGTGATAGGATCTACCACAGTACCGGCTTCGAATTTTTTAACACGACGCACTTGCATCGCTTGGCGGTCAATGTCCATATTCTTATGTACAATACCCATACCACCAAGCTGAGCCATGGTGATTGCCATTTCTGATTCTGTTACGGTATCCATTGCGGCCGATATTAGAGGAAGATTTAAAGAAATCTCTTCGGTTAATCGCGTCGTCAGTGAAGCTGATTTAGGAAGCACATTTGAATATGCAGGTAGGAGTAAAACATCATCAAAAGTTAGGGCATCATCTACGATTCGCAACATACAGACCTCTTGGCTAGGGAAAATAAGCAACCTATTATAACAAAATTATTGGCTTTGTGAGCAGTTGAATTTAATGAGTTTTTTGTGTTAATACTCGGTATTAATTCGACCTTAACTAATTGTTAATATTAAGTGGTATTTTACTTTCAATTATTTATACAAAATCTGATAATTCAAGGCGCAACCTATGATCTGGGTGCATAAGTAATACGGTCTGTCGGCAGATAGTCACGGTGCTCTTCATTTAAGTAATCCAGCATTTGCTGGCGAATATCACACTCTAAATACCAAGCATTAAGCGGACCATCAGCGCTTACCTTGCCTCGAAGCGTAATACTGTCTTTGTCAACGGCCGTGACCTTCATTTCAGGTTCCATCTCTTCATCCCAAAGCTCATGTGCCAAAGCCAGTTCAAAGAACTTTTTTTGTATGGCTTTTATATCCGCGCCATAATCGACATATAGATAGACCGCAGTAGATTGATTACCTGAGGTGTGAGACCAGTTTTCTAACACTTCGGTGACAAAATACTTCATCGGCACAATAAGCCTTCTATCATCCCAAGTTTTCAGAACTGCATAGGTATAACGTAAATCCTCTACTTCACACCAAATACCGTCGACAAATATAGTATCCCCTATTCTAATGGGCTGAGTAATCGCCACCTGAAATCCGGCGATAATGTTACCCAATGTCGGCTGAGCCGCGATACCAATAATCGCCCCAGCAATACCTGCAGAGGTCAATAAGGTAGTGCCTAAACCTTCTAAATCTGTAAACTCAGCTAAGCCAATCCACATCCCTCCAAGCACCATGACAAAAATAAAAATACGTCTAAAAATTGAGACATAGGTCATGCGTATGCGCTGAGTATTGAACTCTTCTTCACTCAAAGAGTCAATGTGATAGTCTTGATAGCGGTTTGCAAAGAAGTTAATAATTCTAACCCCTAACCACAAGCCGCTGACTACCAGACACAGCCAAATAAAGGCCCGGGTGGAGGTGGCAATGGCATCCACTCTCGGCAAACTACCCGAAACCAAAGCAAACATCATAGAGAAGCTAAGAGTAACCGTTAAGGGCACCGTAATTTTGGTTAATAAATCCGTTAGCCCTTTGCTTCGCAGCGATAGTTGATCTGTCTTAGTCCGCTTAATAATGACATCAGAGTAGACCGATACCAATTTAGTGACGCCTATACTAATCAGGTAGCCTATCCCCATGGTGGCCAACATAAATAAAAATAGGGTCAATACTTCCCAAACACTCACGCCCCAAACTTTGGTGGTCATGGCTTTGGGTAAAAACCGCTCAAAATCTGCCGGCTTATGCATGTCATACAAGGCGTTGATATTAGCCACAGATTGCGATGAAAACACCCAAACGGGGGCCTGCTCACCGACTCGAATTCGCTCAAGGTATAACGGAACACTTCTATTTTTGTAGTCAATACTACCTAGCTTAATAGAGCGTCTTGGTATCCCATGAACAGGGCTGTCTGTACCGAGTGACGGTTCAATCAAGCCATCGGAACGATCTGGAAGCTCATCGAAAGCGTAAAGCGATTTTTCGGTCATTAAGTAATCTAGCTTCTCAGCTAGATCTGCCGCCTCATTTTTTTGGTCAGCTTCAGGCAATAAATTTAAGTTTAAAGCATAGGCCGCTAAGGCAAAGTCCTTTTGCATACTGGCACTATTAAAGAACTCTAAAGTAGCCAGAGGTGTTTCAAGATTGGGCGGTGTGGATAATGCAGGAAGGCCGGAATTCAGCGTATTTAGGACATAATAGGCTTCATTGAACTCTCCGGTAAGCTCATTTTCAGCCAATAAAGGGCGGGTTGGATCCTGTTCTTCAGTCTCTGGATTATCTTGTTGAATCTGCTGAATAGCGTAATCAATGATGTTATCCGGCTCTTCAGCACTCTGCTGCTCTTGTGTCTGTGCGGTTTCAGCAGAAGCTTTAGCTTGGGATAAAATGGGTGTGAAGGTCATAAACAACACGACCACAGCTAATTGGAACGCCCTAACAAGACGGTTATTCCAATTAGTCATGATCGGAGTGACCATAGCATCGTCATCAGCATGAGAAGCTGATGACTTATGCTGAGCCACATTACTTTTGTACGGTAAGTTATTCATACACACTCCAAATATTTTGGTTGCCAATCCCTAGCATTTTGTGTGAAACAAAGACTCTACCCACCTAGTATGGACTTGTCGTTTATGACCTTATTTTAGAGTTAAACTAGATACGTCTCCAAGTTGTCCCTTGCTTACTGTCCTCAAGCTCAATGCTGTTTTTCTGCAGTAAATCACGGATTTCATCCGCACGAGCAAAGTCTTTATTGGCCTTAGCATCAATACGCTCTTGAATAAGGGCATCAATTTGCTCATCGCTCATCTGATCTTCACTTACTGCACCAATTTGAGCTTGTAAAAATTCGGTCGGATTTACTTGACCAATATTTAAGGTAGCTGCCAGTGCTTTTAAAGTTGCCACAGCGGTTTGTAGTTTAGCGATGTCTTGGTCGCTTTGTGTCTCACGGGCCAGCTTATTAACCTCTTTTGCTAGGCTAAATAGAACGCTAATGGCTTGTGGTGTATTAAAGTCATCATTCATGGCTTTGATAAAGTTAGCACTATAGCCACTAATTTCATTAACCACTTCCGTTGAAGCTTCTACCGACTCACCCGCTTGGCCGGCTAGTTTTTCATTCAAGACAGCTTCAGCCGCTTTTAACGCTTGATAAACACGAGTTAAACCTGAGTGTGCCTCTTTTAGGGCAGCGTCTGAGAAGTTCACCTGACTGCGATAATGGCTTGATAAAATAAAGAAACGGATGGTCTCAGGGTGGAACTTCTCCATCACTTCACGAATGGTAAAGAAGTTACCTAAAGACTTAGACATCTTTTCGCCATCAACGTTGATGAAACCGACATGCATCCAGTTATTGGCATAAGTACAGCCTGTTGCTGCTTCTGACTGGGCAATCTCGTTTTCATGGTGTGGGAACTGTAAGTCGTGACCGCCGCCATGAATATCAAAGCTGTTCCCTAAGCACTTGGTCGACATGGCAGAACATTCAATGTGCCAGCCTGGACGTCCACCACCCCAGTTAGAATCCCACTGCGGCTCACCTGGCTTAGCAGCTTTCCATAACACAAAGTCAAATGGGTTCTTTTTATCGGTATCGACATCGACACGTGACCCTGCTTGTAAATCATCTAGTTTACGCTTAGATAATTTGCCATAGCCTTCAAAGGTTTCAACGGCATAATAAACATCACCGTTAGCTGCAGCATACGCATGGTCTTTTTGTTCCAGGGTATCAATCATTTGCAGCATTTCATCAATGTGCTCTGTGGCGCGTGGCTCTGAGTTTGGATCCGCACAGCCTAAAGCCGCAGCATCTTCATGCATAGCTTTGATAAAACGTTCGGTTAAATCGCCAATTTTTTCGCCATTTTCATTAGCACGCGCAATAATTTTGTCATCGATGTCGGTGATATTACGCACATAGTTCACGTCAAGCCCTAAGTGACGCATCCAACGTGACACCACGTCAAAAGCAACCATGACACGAGCATGACCAATATGACAATAATCATAGACCGTCATACCACACACATACATACCTACCTTACCCGCTTGTAGCGGTTCAAACTTACGTTTGTCGGTGGTCATTGAATCATAAATCTTCAACGTGACCTGACTTTCGACCAGTTGTTTTGACAAGAATTCAGGAGTTTGTGTGATTTTGGCGGATACAGACATATTAAAACCTTATAATGAAAACTGATGAATTATGACATCAAGTATTATTCTTAGCGAGGCTCATATTACCTAAGCTTGGCAAAAATTGCTATATTTCATCGGCATAGGATATGATGCCAACTTAACTTTTTTACTAAAATGACCTTAACTTTACTGGAGCTCCCGTTATGGGCAATCGATTGACCAAAATTTATACCCGCACCGGAGATGATGGCACTACGGGCATGGCAGATGGTAGCCGTGTCAGCAAAGCAGATGCCCTCTTTGTGGTGATGGGCGATGTGGACGAATTAAACGCCCATATCGGTATGATCTTGGCACAGATAAACAGCTTAGCCACTGAGCAGATAAAAAACTTTGATGCGATATCTGATAGCTTAAGCACCGTTCAACACTTATTATTTAATGTTGGCGGCGAGCTTGCCATGCCTGAGTACCAAGGCATTAGTGAGGTTCATATTGGCTGGCTAGAATCTGAAATTGATGCTTTTAACCAAGACCTGCCTGCCTTGAAAGACTTTATCTTACCTGCCGGCTCAACCTTAGTTAGCCAAGTTCATATTGCTCGTACTGTCTGTCGCCGTGCTGAACGTCAAGCGGTTAACTTGCAGCTGGTCAATGACAAAGCCATTAGCGCCAACGCACTTAAGCTATTAAACCGTTTATCAGACTGGCTATTTGTCCTCTCAAGATATTGCGCTAAAGTTGAGGGCTCAAAAGAGGTATTATGGAACAAAACCATACTGGACAAATTTAGCAGCTAAGCTTTCGCTTAATATAGACTTTAAATTAAAACTATTTACAAAAACCGCTCATAATAAAAAAGGTCCGACAAACTATGTTGGACCTTTTTTTATCAAACCTAGAAGCTTTACTTACTTCAAGCTTTGTTAAACTTAGTAAGTACCGTCTTCTTCAATGATGACCATTTCGATACTGTCATCTTTAGGTGTGGTTAGATTATTCGGAGCTTCAACTGGCTTAGCGGCTGTATTATTCGCCTCTTCAGCTGCAGGCTTACTTGGCTTTGGCGTTTCAGCAGGTTGCGGCTTAGCAGGCTCAGCGGGTTTAGCAGCTGGCTTTTGTTGAGCTTGCGTCTGTGCTTCAGCACTGCGGGCAGGCTGGGTTTGACGGACAGGCGCTTTTTGCTTTTGCTCAGGCTCTGGGCGAACACGAGGCTGCGTAGGCTGTCTTGGCTCAGCAGGTAACGCTGGAGCTGGTCTTGGCTTATTGGTATCTGGGGCAGAACGGCGCGCATCAATAACAGCTTGGTACTGAGACTTAGAGATAATATCTGCCGCAGCCATTAGGATGGCAGGCTGACCCACAACTCGAGCAACAGACTGACCGCCTTGCATGCCCACAACATAATTAAAGTTATCGCTAACTAACATGTTGTTATTTAAGATAATACCTTCAGAACGTAACAAATCAGCTAGGCTACGGTCTTCAACTTGTGTGTACACACGGTTGGCACGACTCACGTCTTGGTTTGGTAAAGTTAAGCTTAGGCTCGCACTACAAGTAATCATACCTTGTGCATTGGCCCCTTGGATCTCTCTTGGATTAGCAACATCAATCAACACTGACCCTACCGCACTCTTAAGGTTGGTTAGACTTAATGTCTCGCCATTGCTTTCTGCATAACTATTAAATAGTCTTTGTGACTGAGACCCTAAGGTAGACTGCACAGTTTGTGTCAGCTGAGTTAAGGCGACTTGATCATCACATTGAACTACTGGATCAGTGGTGACTACTTCAACTTTGGCCTCATCTGATTTATCAGTAGACTCCTCTTTTTTGCTACAACCCACGGCGGTTAATCCGCATAGCAACATCACTCCTACCAAGCCGGTAGGACGAGAAACACGATCAAAACTTAACTTCATTATAACCTCTTTTAAGACCTGCTTTGGCTATCGCATGGCAATTGATATATTTAATAAAGAGCTTATAGGTCTTTGATGTAAGACAAGCGCCTTAACCCTACTAGCCAGTATTGTTGCGTATTATACGCCAAAGCATAAAAATTTGTTAATTCATATTTCAGTTATCCTATTTTAATGAAGCCTTATCACAATTTATATCTATACTTTGTAAAGCAGGCTGATTAACCCCCTATCAATTGGGCTAATTGAGTTAATTGGGCTGTTAATTGTTTTTATTATCTGCCATTATTTACTACTTATCTTATTCCGTTTTAGCCAAAAAACATTGGTTCAATCTCAAAGAGTGTTTATGACTTCCCTAGCTACCTTACTCGATACTCATAAAACCTATCTATTAGGTCACCGAGGCGCTCGTGGTGAGCAATTAGAAAACACTAAGGCTGGCTTTATCCATACCCAGCAGCTCAGTCAAAAGTCGACAAGCTACTTGGCTAAAAGTAAATTAGTTGGCATAGAGTTTGACGTTCAGTTAACGCTAGATGGCAAATTGGTGGTATTTCATGATGAAAACCTGCTTAGGCTATTTTCTCATCAATCTAGAATAGACCAATTAACCGCGGCACAGATCCAGCGTATCAGCAGCTCTGCTAGAGCCGAAAAATGTGACTCTATTTTGCTGCTGCAACAGATGCCAAAGCACCTTAAAGGTTATAGCCATATTGAACTGGAAATTAAAACTCACGAACGCACCAACTATGCCCAGCTGATTCAATCATTAAAGCAGTGTTTGGTAGACCCAAACTTGAGTAGTTTACCTTTGACCTTGACCAGCTTCGATATTCGGTTACTTGAGCAGTTACAGGCAGACTCTGTACTTAGTCACTTTAAAAGAGGCCTTTTAGTTGAGCCTACCTGTCCTCAATTAACGATTGACCTTATGAGAAGCCCTGCTCTTAACCCCTCAAAACGCCCCATTACTGATATGAAAATTGATATAAAAAATGCAGCGATGAGTACGGGCCAGCCCCTAGCCGATACTGTGTTAATTGCGTTACGACTAGGCTGTTCTTCTATTGGTTTGTTTTATCCTTTATTTGATTCAAATTTGATTGCTCAATGTCAAAGATACGGCCTTAGCAGCACAGCCTGGACAGTTAATGATGTGGATTATGCCAAGCAGCTAACCAAACTTGGGGTGAGCTATCTTATTACCGACTACCCTACCGCCTTTTTGCACAATTAACCTGACAAAAAGTGCTTAGGCTAAATTTGTTTCCACCCTATTAATCAACTGTTATATAAAAGTAAAAAAGCCCCAAAACCTCCCTTTCTCAACAAAATTCGAGTGTATAAGTGTTCACTTTAATCTTTATTTAAGGTATTCTACTTACATCGAAATCTCCAATCTCAATTCTTTATATCAATTAAGGATGCTCTAAGAATGCAAATAAGAAATGGAAGTCTTTTATCTTCCTTGCGTGCTGTCGGACAACGTTCACTGCACAATGCCAGTAAAGCAGTTAACTCCGGCAAAAAAGTAGCAGGCGCATTGTCTCGTTCGCCATTAGTTCAGCTAATTAATAAACAGCTGAACTCTAGCAGCCCTTTGCCTATTCCTACTTCTATGAAGACTGTCAAAGATGAGCGTCAAAATACAGCAGAGTTAGAGTCAGAATCTGTTGGTAATTCTTCAGAGCCATTAACGGCTGAGGAACAACTACAACAAGAGCAACTGGCCAAAGAACTTGCCTTTAAACGTGCTCCCATTAACTGGATTCCTGCAGCAGTATTGATAGCAACTCCGATTGCCGCAGCAGTGATTACTCCTTGGTATCTCGCTACTCATGAAGTCAGCAAACCTGTCTGGATAACTTTTGGTGCTGTTGCCATTTGGACAGGCATGAGTATTACCACCGGCTATCATAGATTGATGTCACATCGCACTTATAAAGCACATCCTGCAGTGCGTAACTTCTTCTTACTAGGAGCCACACTGGCGGTTCAAGGATCAGCATTTGATTGGTGCTCGGGTCACCGAACTCACCATAGACATGTAGATGACCCTATGGATGATCCTTATTCAGCCAAACGCGGCTTTTGGTTTAGTCACATTGGTTGGATGTTAAAAAATTACCCCAGTGGTAACTTTGACTACAAAAACATCCCAGATTTAACCAAAGACAAGGTGCTCCAAATCCAGCATAAATATTATGGATTATGGGTAGTGGCCACTAACGTTGGTCTAATCGGTGCTATTGGCTGGTTAATCGGCGATGTCTGGGGAACTTTACTGCTGGCAGGTCTAGTGCGTTTGGTTATCAACCACCACTTCACCTTCTTTATTAACTCCTTATGCCATATGTTTGGAACCCGTCCTTATACGGATACCAACACTGCCAGAGATAACTTCTTATTGGCTATACCGACTTGGGGTGAGGGCTATCATAACTACCATCATTTCTTCCAATATGACTACCGTAATGGGGTTAAATGGTGGCAATACGACCCAACCAAATGGCTTATTGCCGCGTTAGCAAAAGTAGGATTGGCCTCTGATCTCCGTACAGTAGATAACATGACCATTAAACATGCTGAAGTAAATATGATGTTTAAACGCGCTCAGAAAAAGATTGAAAAAATCATTGATGAGCAAGGTCTAATTACTGACAGCAACTTGCCACGTAGCCTGCAAAACTTTAGTGACCGTGTTCATTTTGAATATCAGTTATTCAATGACACCGTTAAAGAATGGCAAGCTTTAAAAGCCAAAGCCATGCAGCTGAAGAAAAATGAATTTGCTGAGCGTTTGCATGAGGCAGATGAGGCGCTTAAAGATCAATATCACATGATTGAAAAACGCATCTTAAAACACAACCACAACTTAAAGCAGGCTTTTAAAGAAATAAGCTTTAAAACCGCTTAAGCCAAAGCTTTAAACAAAAAAAACGATAATAAGAAAACTAAAAATAAGAACTAAAATAATAATAACAGCAAACTTTCTCCACCCCCTTGCTTCTGGTAAGGGGGATTTTTTTATTCTCCTGTTATTGAAAAACTCTATGACTACTGTTATTAACAAGTTCAGGCAACAGCTTATTTATCACCGGTCGCCGTAAAACCACCCACTTCAGGGCATAGGTATCTACACAAGTTTTCTAGCCGCCTCAGCAAAGTATTTTAGATCATCAGGGGAGTAGTGATTAACGAGCTCGTTAAATTTAAGCCATTGGAACAAACCAGCCATTACCGCAGGGGCAGTTATGGGTTTGCTGCGTTTCATTTGCCGACCTGACAGACGTATTAAAAATAGAACAAACTCTCGCGATTGTTTATCTGATGCTTGCATAAGTCGCCACACTAACGTACAAGCTTGTGATGCAATCAATAAGCGTTTAAAAAAGGCATCCCCACTTTGCTGTAACCACTGCTCTAAATGCTGACCTGCACTTTTAAGCAATTTAAAATACGACTCGATCTGCCAACGCCAGTAATACCATTGACTCACTGCACCTGCAGGCACTTCATCGCCTTGCAGGTTGGTGAGTAGATACCAAGTGGCTAATAGCTTATCTTTGTTATCATAAATCCGGCTAACAACAAGCACTAGCGAGGTGGGCTCACCCTTGATAGGCGTCACTCTTTTTCCTGTATTAGGATCAACTGCCTTAGGTTTAGCAGGATGTGTTAAAACAACATTGGCACGGGCTATGTGCTGATGGGCAAGTCTGCCCTTATAACTTACTTGACGTTCATATTTAAAGTCGAGTTGTTCCGCTATCTGACTAGAGCGCTGAGATTTGCCTTTATAACTAAGGTAAGAGCCTGCTTTGGATCTGATGATAAAGTGATGGTTACCTTCCTCCCACTGACGCATATGAAACGCTGAATCGGCTTCTCTATCAATAATATGAACCAAGGGCTTATCAAATCCCTGCTGGTCTAAATACTCAATACGATCCGTTAATTCATTGAGGTGGGTTTGTTTGGTAGGCGTCTTCTGATAGCTGCTATGTACGCTATTTGCTGTAATGAGGTTTTGAGCCGGTGTGGCTATTGGGCTACCATTGATGTCACTTACTAGGATACTTGATTGCAGTTCATATCCAACATCCGTTTTATGACTCATTGCATAGGTATCTGTCTTATTGCTATGAGTTAAAGCTATCCGCGACCAGTCGTGCATCACAAGTCCTTAGCGTTTGCACTCCTCCCGACATCCTTGTAAGCTATTTTCAAGTAACGGCTTATTAAGCTCTTGATAGCTAATAGTGTCATTGTGAACAAATCGCCATAAAGCTTGGGTTTGAGCTAAACTACTTTGTGTATTAATACTGGCTTTCATACCCGCTTGTACTTTACTATTTGGATGAGTGTGATTGTGTACGAGTTGTTGATATCGTTTGATGAGCCTCGTATCTAGATCCATTTTATCTATGCCATACTGGAAGATTCTATCATTCTTTTTTGCTTTTTTTAAGTTGTGTAGATACCTATGCACTTCAGGGGGTGGATATAAGGCGACACACACTGTCGTAAGAAGTCGTTAAAGGGTTGT
>ERZ808040.1807-NODE-1807-length-13467-cov-4.652950_pt1 | contig 13467 bp, 12 predicted proteins | sample MGYA00380191_ERZ808040 | MGnify/ENA primary metagenome ERZ808040 (study PRJEB31490, sample SAMN06133395) | mouse gut metagenome | isolation source: J6 | host: mice | place: China: Chengdu | collected 2015-05 ... | reverse complement strand
GTGGGCTCCGGACGTTTTTTTGGGTTGACTTTTAGGTGTGGGGTCATGCGGTTATGAGGAGTGGTTTCCCTATATACGGGGGTGGTTTCTTCCGGATTCTTCCGGTTGCCTGCGATGGCAGTGGGCTCCGGACGTTTTTTTGGGTTGGCTTTTAGGTGTGGGGTCATGCGGTTTCGGGGAGCGGTTTCCGGCACATGGAAAAAGTGAGGTGTGAGGATGTACAAGAAGGTTAAAAGGCTTGTGGTTTATCATAATATCGGCGGGCAGAAGGATAATATTTTGTTTCAGCTTGCACTTGCGATCGACCAGTTCAAAAACGGGGAATCCGGGGTGGACCAGACAGTGGAGACGATTTACCGGAATATTCACCGCCTGCTTGATCTGGCGACAGAGTACGGGTTTGACGGGAATTTGTGGCAGAATTACCTGGCTTGGCTGATTGTAAGTGTGGAAACGCCGTTTGGCATGGTTTGTGAGAAAGCGGGGGCGAAGGAAGGAAGCGTCAATGTTTTTGCGAAGGCGGATTTCGCAATTTTTAAGGAATTGTTTGACTATGATTTTGCGCCGTTGGAAAAGGAATTGGGCATTGACTGTTTTTCGGTTGTGACAAACTACCATGCCATAGTGAAAAATGAGCGCAGTTATAACTATAATGTAAGTGAGAAGGTGCGCGCGCTGAGCAAAAAGATTGCGGCGGCGAAGGACGCGGATGAGGTTTTTGATATCGTCACCGGGTTTTACGCGGATTACGGTGTCGGGATATTGGGGCTGAATAAGGCATTCCGCGTACAGCATTTCCACGCGGGAGGGATGGAACTGATCCCAATCACGAACACGGATGACGTGCGGCTTACCGACCTTGTGGGCTACGAGCGCCAGAAGGAGCGGCTGGTTGAAAATACGGCGGCGTTTGTTGCCGGGAAGGCAGCGAACAATGTGCTGCTTTATGGGGATGCTGGAACAGGGAAATCGACGAGCATCAAGGCGATCTTAAATGAGTTTTACGACAAGGGTCTGCGCATGATAGAGATTTATAAACATCAGTTCGGGGATCTTTCTGCAGTAATCTCGCAGATCAAGAACCGAAATTACCGTTTTATCATTTATATGGATGATCTTTCGTTTGAAGAATTTGAGATTGAGTATAAATATTTAAAGGCAGTGATCGAGGGCGGGCTTGAGACAAAGCCGGATAATGTGCTGATTTACGCGACTTCAAACCGCAGGCATCTGATCCGGGAAACTTGGGGCGACCGCTCGGATATGACGCAAGATGAGCTGCACCATTCCGACACGATGCAGGAAAAGCTCTCCTTGGTGGCACGGTTTGGTGTCAGCATCAATTATGGAGCACCGACACAGAAGGAATATTTTGACATTGTAGAGCATCTCGCCGTGCCATACGGGAATTTTGGACTGGAAAGGGAAGAATTATTGAGGCAGGCAAATGCTTGGGAAATGCGTAACGGCGGGCTTTCCGGGCGGACAGCACAGCAATTCATTACATATATGGCAGACAAAAGTCGATAAAATCCTTTGACAGATTGCATGGACACTGGTAAAATAGAAGGAGAGCAATCTGTGGGGATGTGGCAGATTACCGAAAGATATGCATGGAAGGCAGTTTCCTGCCCGGCCGGAATATATTCGGCGGATGCGCGCGGAATATGTGCGGGAGGCAGGCGGTTTGTCCGTGCGGGTCACAGCTTTACGAGAGAAATGATTTAGAACGGGGGAAGACATGGGCAATCATAAAAATAAAAGCTTTTGGGTTTACCGCATGCTGCGGGCGGGCTTATGTGCCGGCATTGCGGCGTTTGTTCTGCGTGCGGCGGCGGCTGCCATACCGCTGGTGCCGGTCTGTGCCGAAGTGATGGATTATACAGATGTTTATTATGAAGGCGTGGCGGAAGGAAAGGTTAATGTCCGCGTGGCAGCCGGGGAGGACAACGAGCAGGTAACGCAGAACGGGGAAAAAGTCCAGCTGAAAGCGGGTGACCGTGTGACGATCATCGGCGAGGACATGGTCGGAAAAAAGATATGGTATCACATTTTGTTTGAGCGCAACGGCGAGGAGATTACGGGTTTTTGTACGAGCAGTTATGTGGAAAAGACCTCCACGCAGATTCTGATCACGCCGACCCCGACACCGGAACCGACCCCGACCACAGAGCCGACCCCGACACCGGACGCAACCCCGACATCACAGGCGACCCCGACGGCTGCGCCGACGGCGGAGCCGGAGAAGGAACCGGAAAAAGGGATGAACAGCGGTATCATTGTAGCGCTTGTTGTCGTGGTGTTAGCCGGGGGCGGGCTTATTTTCCTTAAGTCGAAGAAGGCACAGGAAGCCGGAAAGGCGGCGAGCCGCAAGATGGCGCAGCTCAAAAAGATGAAGATCCAGGAAGGCGGGGAGGAAGCTGAGGATAACCGCGGCAGGAGAAAGCCGGAAGTGAAGTCCAAGGTGAATTACCGTGAGACCCAGGCGGAACAGGTATATCAGGATGTCTACGTAAAGAAGCAGGCGGATGGGGAAACCGGGGAGGAACGCAGGGATTACGCGTACCTTGACCAGGGGGACACCGAGGCGATCAAAGCGAATGCCGCGAGGGAGAACGAGGAGCGCAAGGCTCTGCGCGCGGAGATCGAAGACCTGAGGGAGCATGACCTTGTGATCCATAAATATTTCGGCAAGGGTGAGGTTTACGACAATTCGGATGTGCGCCTGATCGAAGTCCGGTTCGGCAGTGATGTGCGTTTTATGAACAAGGACGCACTCGCGGCGAAGAAGCTGATGAAGCGCTGCAGCGAGGAGACGATGCGTTACCACCGCAGGGCGGGCGAGAGGCAGGGCAGGGATGATTTTTACGAGTGATGGACGACACGGTTCTTTGGTGTCAGGGGCAGAATGCAGATAGAAAACCGTTTATCGAAAGACCTGCTATCAGTATAGAAGTATTTTGAACTTTTTAGAAAAGTTGCATATCCATAAGGATAAAGCGCAAAAAGCCTATCGTATCATACGATAGGCTTTCGTGCGTTTAATGTAGAAAGCGTTTTGACAATGTAGCCTCAGGGTTTATTTGGGCTTTCCCTTAAGTAACGCCATAGTATTTATAAGTATCTTTACAACCTCATCAATCATATTTCCGCATTCACGGATTCTTGCGGCAATCTTTTCTCGTCTCTTGGGTGTTTGCAGCGCTTCAAGCGTTATATTGAAGCCGCCTCCGAGAGCTTCGGGATCATTTGAGCCGTCGTTGTGCCAAATATTGGCGGTACGTTTGTATAAAAGGCTAATGTCATAAAGGTATGTCATATCTGGGTTTAATTCATTTGCACGCTGCAAAAAATTAGGGCAGCAGCAGCCGTTTGTGGCAAGTGTGAAAACGAAATTAGCGTACATTGAACGTGAGTCGAACTTCTCAGGCTTTATCTGTTCAAAATATCCGCTTTCGATTTCATTGGCCCACTTGCGGAAAGCAGGCGCACCAAAGCAATATCTATCGTTGTCGGTTGTCAGAAGTTCCGGCAGCATAAAAATTGCTTCACGGTAAATTTTTGCAATACTTTTTTGCTTTTTTCTCACCGATAAATATCCAGCCGCTTTTATCGGTGTCGTATCCCATCGCTTTATCACAGGAAACACGCTGCAGCTCGCTGTTATCTCCCGAAATATATAAGTGTTTTTCCATGTAATAACGCAGTGCTCTTGACGATAGCCCGAGTTCCGTGCTGAGGTTGGCTATTTTGGTCAAATTCATATGTGCCTTTCTTTTCTGTAAACAGTATACTACTTAATGTTAGCCAGAAAACGACTTCTGTTTGGTCTTCTGCATTCCTACTGCCGCCGATTGTCCCGTAAAAATAAACAATTCGGTTAGAAATTTTCCCTCATCGAGTTTCGTTGTTTCCCTCTGCACTATAGTGCTTAAAAGCAGACCGGTCAATTTTTCAACCGTAGCTTTTCGTTTGCTTGTACGATAGCATTACGGAGTTTTCAGGTGTGACATTTGACAGACCGGACATGATTTCATTCTCCAAAGCGTTGTGTGGGGGATCGCTCAGCATTGCGTATATTGCTTGAGTAAGTCAAAATAAGTTTGCCTGCAAGCTACATTTTTTCATGTTGGCTCTCTTAAATTTTGCTTAGGATGCTTTCATGCGTGACCGTTACATCGCTATCAACAGTATATCACTTGACGTAACGTCAAAGTCAAGCGCTTGTTTATACATTTTTATTTCGAAACCTTTCTATTCCAAACTATTCGTAAACTTACAACTTTTCATATAATGGATCTCATTTAACCCGCTTTTCGGTTTAATCCGGTTTTGATAAACTAAAACGGCTATGGAATGATCCATAGCCGTTTCATATAATTGGTTGTATTTTTCTTTATAACGGTATTTTGTAAAACTTCTACACCACCTTAAAGATGGCCGTTTTTTATTTCACCACGATTCCATAAATTTTCTTCCCTCTCGTCCCGACCACAATCGTATTTCCAAACGCCGCCGGGGAGGCTTCAATGTTATCGCCCCCGAGATTGGTCGTGTCGTAAAGTTCCCCGGTCAGGCCGTTGATCATATACATATTGCCCGTAGAATCACAGATGATGACATAGCCGTTGCCGTCCGCGTCGTAGAGTGCGATCGGGCTTGACCAGGTGTAGTCGGACATTTCACAGCTCCAGACCTCACCGCCCGTGCGTGTGCTCAGGGCAACAATCTTGCCCTTCTTCTCGCCGCCCGTGCGCGCGATCGTAAAGTACACAAGCCCGGAAAGCTTATTTTCCCCTAAAAGGGCAGTGGACTGGACACCGCCGGAGACACCGGAGACGGTATAACAAGGATAGGTGCGCTGCCAGATAATCTCTCCGGTTGCGGCGTTGAATTTATAGATTGGGATATCGCCGCGCGCGGTGTCATCCTGTGTCCAGTGCAGGGAGGTGGACAGGTAGATATAGGCCGTCCCGGTTTCCGGATCTTCCTCAAGGACAGGGGAGCAGTTTGTGTCGTCCAGCGTGTTTGCCACCCAGATCACTTCCATTGTATTTAAGTCAAGACAGATCAGGTCGCCGCAGTTGTCCGCCACATACAGGTAACCTTTGTAGGCGACGGCAGAAGATTCCATGCCGAGCCAGTAGGTGTCCTCTTCCACGCGGGAGCGGTCCGTCGTGTAGCGCCATTTGACCACCTCGTCCGGGTTGATGGTTACGGTCTTGCCGTCATACTTGGTATTTAAGTGTGTGATATACAAAATCCCGTTTTCCCCCGGCTGGATGAGCGTGTCCGTCTCCACGTCGATCAGCGGGGAAGAGTCAAATGCAGTAAAATTGTCGTTGTCCGTGCGCTCGGAGAAGACATCGTTGTAGCCGTACTCGTAGATGACTTGTCCGGTCAGAAGGTTGATGACAAAGGTTCTCGCGCAATCCTCGCCCATCGAATCGCCCGCCCCGACGAAATACAGCGGGATTCCGTTCGGGTAAATGCTGCCCGTTCCCTTGATCGGGAAACCGAGCGAGATCGTGTCGCGCGTCTTTGTTCCATCCTCCAGGTCGAGGAAATAAATGCGCCCGTCCGCGGTCGCGTAAATGACCTCTGTCAAATCTGCCTTGGTTTTTTTCTTCGTATAAATGTTCATCGCCTGCTTGGTCGCCTCATCCCAGCGCACGATCAGCGGCTGGCCCGTCCAGCAGCTTCCGGTCCAGTAGCCTTTCTTCACCGTCTTTTTCAGTTTTCCTGTCTTTACCGACCATGATTTTTTGGAATCGAATTTCTTATCAAAAATACTGGCGGTGCCGTAGGATGCACTGGAACGGTAATTGTTTCCGCGGAAGGTGACGATGCCGGAAAGTGTGGTGTAGGAAGCACCGTTTTCAAAGGTGATCGGCACTTCCCTTGAAAAGCTGCCCTCCTGTACCATGTCGTTGACCATAAGGGCAGTGCGGAATCCGAACGCCTTTGCCTCGGTTGCGGAAACGCTGGTTGGGATGCCGGTTGTAAGAAGTTTCTGGTAGTCATTTAACAGCATCTGGTTGAATACGGGTGCTGCGTCGTCACCCGCAACCGGTTTGGAGAGGGAACCCCTGCCCCCGCACCCTGCGAGGAGGGAAAGGGTTAAAAGCCCTGCGGTAAGGAAGGCATGCATTTTTTTATTTGTTTTACTTTTTTTCAATATAAGCCTCTTTTCTGCGCAGAAACTGCGCGGGTATAAATATTTGGAAAAATTACGAATCCAGTATACCATAGGAGGAAAATTCGCGCAACGGTAGAAATTCTTAAGATTTCCTGCCAGAATGCACTTCCCGCGCGGGGTATTTGTTTGGCTTTTTTGTTCAAAAATCTTTTTGTGATAGGGTTTTCCGGAAACGGCGGAGAATTTGTCAAAAAATAATAGGATAAATCAATGATAAGTCAGAATAATCCATTGCGTGGAAAAAGGGAAACGGATATACTGAAACTACATGCGGGAAAATATCGCAAAGGGTGTCTGCCTGGGAAGATGTGATGGTCAGCAGGTAAGTTCCCGGCAGAAAAAATGAGAAAATGAGAAAATGAGAAAAGGGGGAAGTGCATGAGAGAAAGCAGATGTTATAAACTCGATAAGGAGAACCGGGCGCTGTTTCACAATAATGTTGGTTTTTGTATCGGGACAGGCAGAATGGGGCTCGCGCTGCAAAAGGAATATTTTGAGCAGCTAAAGCTGGTGCAGGAGGAGATTGGGTTTTCCCATATCCGCGGGCACGGGTTGTTTTCGGATGATATGGCAATCTATCATGAATTTGAGGACGCGCAGGGAGAGAAGCATGTGGAGTACAATTTTACTTATCTCGACCTTGTGATGGACAGTTATCGAAAGCTTCATCTGCGCCCGTTCCTTGAGCTTGGCTTTATGCCGGATAAAATGGCATCGGGCAGCCAGACGATCTTTTATTGGAAGGGAAATACGACACCGCCGGGGGACTATGGTGCATGGTGCGATATGGTGACTGCCACCCTGCGCCATCTGATGGGGCGTTATGGGGAAGAGGAAGTGGTGACCTGGCCGATTGAAGTGTGGAATGAGCCAAACCTTCCGGGCTTTTGGAAAGATGCCGACATGGGCGAGTATTTTAAGCTTTTCTTATTGACGTTAAAAGCCATCAAGCGGCTGGATACCAGATTTTTGGTGGGCGGTCCCGCGATCTGCGGTGTGCAGGATGAACTCTGGATCCGGGAATTCCTTAATTTTTGCAGGAAGGAAGGGGTGCGCCCGGATTTTATCACGCGCCATCACTATACTACGGAAGTGCCGGAGCGGTCGGGGCATTATGGGTATGCTGCCCTGTCGGACGCGGAATCGGGTTTTGCCAATCTGAAAACAACGCGGGATATTATCGACAGTTTTCCGGAGTTTAGGGATTTAAAGATCCATATTACGGAGTTCAATACATCCTATATCCCGAACTGCCCGCTGCATGATACCAACCAGAACGCGGCGTACATTGCGGGGCAGCTCTCGCGCCTTGGGGATGTGAACGAATCGTATTCCTACTGGACATTCGGGGATATTTTTGAGGAGCAGGGCGTGCCGTTTACGCCGTTCCACGGCGGCTTCGGGCTGGTGGCAAACGGGTGCATCCCGAAACCGACATTCTGGGTTTTCCGGTTTTATAAACAGCTGTGCGGCGAATGCATCCTCAAGACGGAGGATTTGGTTGTGTTGCGCACAAAGGACGGCGGCTATCAGGGGATCGCCTGGAACAGCGCGCGGACAAGGGCGGGCAGGGAGCTTGAATTTGTACTTGATTTCCCGGCGGATGCAGAAAAGGAATATTTCTTTCTCATGAAAACAGTGGATGAGGATACCTGCAACCCGCTTCGTCTCTGGCACGATATGGGAGAGCCGAAAAGCCTTAGCGCAGAGCAGACAAAATTGCTGCAAGACTGCGCCCGTCCGCTGGTCACAAGCGCCAGATATAAAGAGGCGGAGGGGAAGGTTTCCGTTTCTTTTACGGTCAGCGAGTACGGCGTGGTGTATTTTGAGTTAAAGCCCGCAGCGATGGAGGGTGACAGAGGGTATGATTATACCAGGGTAACGGAAAAGGGACAATTGTGATTGAAATGCACATTGCAAATGGATTTTGCGCGTGATAATGCCGGCAGGCAAAAGAAGTTAGGTGTTTTATGCTGCATACATAAAAACCCCCGGAGTGGCAGCTCCGGGGTTTTTGTTAGCTGGCTGCCGTGCCTTTACCGTCCGGGCATTGCAGGGATAGTGGGAAAGGATACATTTGGGTTTTACGCCCTGCTTTGGATGTCATACACGGTTTCTTGGATCCGCGGATGTAAGGCGGCGGGTTGACAATATGGAAATATACGGATAAAATATAGAGGATATGGCAATCATGGATTTGCATGGAACGATAAAATGTATGGCGGCACAAATTCCGCAAACAACCGGGAATCCGGCTGTTTTGCGGGCAGGAGCTGGCCTCAAGCAGCAAAGAATGGAGGAGATACCATATGAGCGACAAACAGCGAAATTACATTGCAATCCCGGCATTCCTCAGGGTAGAAGACGGCGCACTTGCGGGGATCGGGGGTTATCTTAAAAACCACCAGTTAAACAAGGTGGTGATCTATTTCGGGAACGGGCTGATCGACATGTTCGGCAGTACGGTGATGGAATCCATGCACGACGCGGGAGTTGAGGTGCTTGAGTATCGGGAGATCGATACGGTGCGGCTTGAGGATATCACGGACCTGGCGTTTCATTTGCCGAGCAAGACGCAGGCCGTGGTAGGGCTTGGCGGCGGGAAGGTGATTGACGCGGCAAAATATGTGGGTTTTCTGCAAAAACTTCCGTTCATCAGCGTGCCGACTTCTTCATCGAGCGACGGCTTTTCCAGCGCGAGCGCGTCCCTGCTTGTGAACGGGAGGCGGCATTCCGTCCCGGCGCGGATCGCCTACGGGATCATTGTGGATTCGCAGGTTATCAAAAGTGCGCCGGAGCGTTTCCTGTATTCGGGGATCGGGGATATGATCTCCAAGATCACCGCACTTTACGACTGGCTGTTCGAGGAGGCGCACGGTGCGGCGAAGGTGGATGATTTCGCGATGATGATCGCGAAAAAAGCGGTCAACAGCTTTGTGCGCACGCCGTTTTCTGATATCAAGGAAAACCTGTTTTTAAAGGAACTGATGGATTCCCTCGCCATGAGCGGCATTGCCAATGAAATTGCGGGCAGCAGCGCGCCGACGAGCGGCAGTGAGCATTTGATCTCCCACGCGCTGGATAAGATGCTGGAAAATCCGCAGCTGCACGGCGTGCAGGTCGGGATTGCGACTTATCTGATGAGCGTGGTACAGGATCACCGCTATAAGCGGGTGCATACCGTGCTCTTGGATACGGGATTTTTTGATTATGTGGAGACGCTGAACCTTGATGTGCAGGACTACATCCGGGCAATCGACATGGCACCGTCCATCAAACCGTTCCGGTATACGTACCTGCATGAAGAAGGATACCGGCAGAGAGCGAAAGAAGTGATACAAACGGATGGTACGCTCCGGAGGATTTTTCATATTTAAGGGGCGGGACAATTTAAGGCATAATGTTGAAAGGCATGATACCAGCGCCGGTTCGCCGTCCGTGGCAGATACAAACCTTTACGAAACGGACAAGGAAGTGCAAAATCTGATAGATTGGGTATGTTTGTCGGAACAGATAAAGGAAAACAACAATACAATCCGCAATCTGACCGGGGAATATAAAAAGATTGAGCCGGATTGCCGGGAGGGAGTGAGGGCGCAGTTGGAGCGCATGAAAGAACTTTGCAAAGAGCGCAATAATCTGTATGAGAAGCAAAACGATTTGAAAGGGCAGAAGTGGAAAATAGAGAAATCGTTAGAACGATAATAAATGTGGGGCGCGGTGGTTGCTGCGCCCTATATTTTTGTGGTAAATGAGGAACGGAAGTGATATAATGAAATGGACAAATCGGAATTTATGGAGGGAAAAAGAGTGGAACAATTAGCAATCAAAAAAGCTCGGTTAGATCAGACTGACGAGATTAATGAAGTCGTAAGTGAAACGATAAAAGAAATATATTCAAAATACTATTCGGATGAAGTGGTGGATTTCTTTTTGGAATTACATAATCACGATAATATCCATAAGGACATTTTGGAAGGTAATACCTATGTGATTGCTTGTGGAGCTGCCACTCTTGGAACAGGCACAATCAATCAAAACGCTATTTTAAGGGTATATGTAACTCCGAATCATCAACATGAGGGAATTGGAACCAAGCTTATGGATTGTTTGGAAAAAGAAATAATAAAGAATTATTCGTATGTAAATATAGATGCATCGTTGCCAGCTGTTGAATTTTATCGCAAACGGGGATACGAGTTATTAAGACAAGCGGAGCATTCCGTTGCAAATGGAAAATTATTGTCATATTCTATTATGCGGAAAAGAGAATTTGATATAGACCCGGCTTTTTATAATGCCCCATCTGTTCTTGTTCGAAAAGAGATTGAATTGCAGGGGCTTGATTTTGATGAATATCAGACAAAGGTGCCCCAAAGAGTTTATTTGCTGGCGGATAGCCTGTTTGATACAATGCTTGCAAAGAACATTGCTACGCTTACCTTTGATGTCGGTGGAGGCATATATGTAATGAATCATAACAGCAATTTAGGTTTTGCAAAGGGCGAGATGTGTTCACCGGGACTGGCAACCCAGGCAGAGGATTTATATGCAGCAGGAGTGAAAGAACTGATTCATGTAGGATTTGCCGGCGGGAATAAGATTGGAGACTATGTCCTTACCGATGGGGCTTATAACGATACCTCTATTACCAGGTTATATGGATTTAAGGGGGAACGAATCGATTCAACAAAGGATTTGACAGACTCTTTTTGTATGGAGCTGGAGAAAAAGGGAATATCCTGTATTCGTGGCTATCATTGGACAACGGATGGCGGATATGTTCAGCCTGAATGGAGAGAACGGTATTATTTTAACGATCTGGGTGCGAAATGCGTTGAGATGGAAGGAGCAGGACTATTTACAATCGCGAATTTCCGTTCCCGCAAGGCAACAGCGATCTACGTTGTATCTGACAGTGGTTCAAATGATGAATGGGAGCTTGGCTGGGGTGAAAGCACTCTTGAACATAGTATCCAGAAATTGATTGATGCACTGGCGGAAAGTTGATTTTGTTAAGAAACGATAAGTCTGGTGAAAACGAAAATTCCGGTTTGTTGATTAGAGTGGTGGAGGACAACGAATTGATATTTTCCTTGTTAATGTTATTTATACATGGTGCTAGCACCATGTAATATGGTTGGATAAGGAGAAAATGGGTATTTTGCTAATGGCTCTATTTTGGCTCTAAAATTTTTCAAAACAGTAAAAATATAGAGATAAACTGGATAATATAAAGAAAAACAAGCAGGAAAACTAAAGAAAAACATTTAGATTTCATTTTCGAGAGCTCGTGAGGGTGGCAGGACTGTCCCTGTTTTATTGCCTTTGCGGGCATTTGACGAATGCCCATGACCGAGGAAATATGAAGCATTTTTGAGGTGCACTTATGGGGCTTTCCGAGAAATTGGGAAGCCCTTTTTGAAACTTTGCAACAGTGAAAATGTGTAAAGCGGTGCCAAAACGGTGCCATAAAAAAGAACTCCGATGAAATTTGACACCGTTTTTATCAGAGTTTGTCTTTTTACCAACCTTTTATTTGCTTTACCTGTTCTGCCTGCTCTTTGTCTTTGTGGTACTGTAACTTGACACTAAAATCGTAGCAGAAACAGACCTTTACGAAACGGACAAGGAAGTGCAAAATCTGATAGACTGGGTATGCCTGTCGGAACAGATAAAGGAGAACAATAATATAATCCGCAATCTGACCGGGGAATATAAAAAGATAGAGCCAGATTGTAGGGAGGGAGTGCGGGTGCAGTTGGAGCGCATGAAAGAACTCTGCAAAGTACGCAATAATCTGTATGAGAAGCAGAATGACTTGAAAGGGCGAAAATGGAAGATAGAGAAATCGTTAGAACGAAAATAAATGTGGGGGTGCGGTGGTTGCTGCGCCCTATATTTTTGTGGTAAATGAGGAACGGAGGTGATATAATTAAATGAACAAATTGGAATTTAGAGGAAATTTTATGGACAGAAAAAATGCACTTGCCCTTTATTTGATAGGAACTTTGGGGCAGATATGGATTATATGTACTATAACTTTTATATTACGCAATTATGGAATTTGTGTGGATTTCACAACGCCTATTGGAGTAATTGCTATTGGAATTGGTGGAACTTCTTCTGCTTTATGGGGAATTATTATTGCGGTTAAATACAAGAAGTTTAGTTTGAAGTACATATTAAAAGATTTTGTTTGTTTACGACAAAAGTATTCCAGTTACTTATTTGTACTTATATTCTTGGGTTTAGAATTTTGCTGTGTTTTATTTGGAGGTAATTTTCAAATAAGTGCATGGTATATTCCTGTTTTGCTATTTGTGAAAGCAATTTTATTTGGTGGAATAGAAGAAATTGGTTGGAGATATACATTCCAACCAATTTTGGAAGAACGGTTCAGCTATATTTTATCAACTATAATAACCTTTTTGGCGTGGGGAGTGTGGCATTTTTCTTATTTTTATATTGAAGGTACATTATCACAAGTGCAAATAACTGATTTTGCACTCGGACTATTGGTTAATTGCTTCATTTTGTCAGCTTTATACGCAAAAACAAATAGCTTATGGTTATGTGTAATGACACATTCGCTAATTAATGTATTTTCACAAATAACAACAGGTGGTAATCAATATGTACTGTTTATTTGTAGAATAATTATTATCATTATAGCTGTTGCCTGTTCAAACCAGAAAAGAAGAAAAGTGAAATGAATTCCCATTTGTCGGGGAGCAAATAGAGCGAAAAATCAATGTTTAGGGGAGTATTTTAATTATGAAAAAGTTCTTTAAAAATAAATACTTTGGAGTTTTCATAATATTCAGTTTTCTAATTTATATGATGTCCAACGGAGAATGGTGTGTTCCGATTTTTGCGTGGATTTATCCAATTTTGTTTCTGTGTATGGTTGATCTCAATCATACACGTAAAGTATATCTTATCATTAGTTCTATATATGCCGTTGGATTTGTTGTCCAGTTTGGGAGAGCTATTGGAATGGATATAAAGATCTGTATAATGGTAGCAGTTTTGTTATCTTTTCTGAAAGTTTTACCATATATCTACTGGTCAAAATCCAAAATGAGATTTCAGGACACTCTTATTTTTGCAAGTATCATGGTATCAATAGAGTATATCATCTATTTAATATATCCCATATTGGGAGGGCTGTCGGACGCTTATACACAATACAAAAATCTATATCTGATACAAATAGTAACGATAACAGGAATTTACGGAATCACTTTTTTAATGTATTGGACGGC
>ERZ808040.1804-NODE-1804-length-13486-cov-4.048922_pt1 | contig 13486 bp, 10 predicted proteins | sample MGYA00380191_ERZ808040 | MGnify/ENA primary metagenome ERZ808040 (study PRJEB31490, sample SAMN06133395) | mouse gut metagenome | isolation source: J6 | host: mice | place: China: Chengdu | collected 2015-05 ... | reverse complement strand
CATTTTATTGCTACACATAAATAATCACCATGCCAATACTATCAAATTAATATTTGAAATGTGATCACTTGACTTTTGATACGTTATTTTATAACGGTTAACATATTTATAAAAACAACGGCCGTGCCACACGTCCGTTTCAATACTTAACGCACATGTGTTTTGGTTTAGTCATCATCCAGTTATATGTATTTTAGCCAGGAACAGGTTAAACCTTTCCTATATAACTCAAAAATTGAAACCTTATTCTCATGTCATGCTTATATTCATTATTATCGTTATATAAAAAGGCAACCATAATGTTTAGCAAATTGGCACAAAGTAGCATAAAGGCTATGTTTTAATTACAGGATGTTCAGTCATTTGAATGTATAACATTATAGCTAAACAAATCTAAAACGAAGTGAATAATTTATTGTTTTCACTAAATCTCATTTTGTTTAACATCCATTGAGATTCCTTGCTTTAAATTTTGTTTTATATAAGCAATCGTTTTAATTAATTTATTTTTTGAAGGGGTAATATACTCATATGCAAAATAAAGAAATGAACATCCAAATGAACTATATTAAATACCGTGGGATAAGACATAACAAATGAAGTGGATAGTAATTGACACGGTAATTCAACCTACATGCGGCATATCTTTTTCAGCCATATGGGGTAATATGAAAATGATCATCTGGTATCAATCTACTATATTTCTCCCTCCTGGCAGTATATTTACACCGGTTAAATCTGGAATTATCCTTAAAGATAAAGAATATCCTATTACTATTTATAACATCGCACCATTCAACAAGGATTTATGGAGTCTACTCAAAAGCAGTCAAGAGTGTCCTCCAGGAGAAAGCAAAATAACAAATAAATGTTTGCATAATAGTTGCATTATAAAAATATGCCCATATGGGCTCAAGTAAAGGGTTTTATATAAATATGCTCGATATGCTATTAATAATACCTACATAAATAAAACAACGGGCGTGTTATACGCCCGTTGCAATATTAAACACATGTAGTGATTACATGTTCTTGATGATCGCATCACCAAACTCTGAACATTTCAGCAGTTTAGCGCCTTCCATCAGACGTTCGAAGTCATAGGTTACGGTCTTCGCGTTGATTGCGCCTTCCATACCTTTAACAATCAGGTCTGCGGCTTCAGTCCAGCCCATATGGCGTAACATCATCTCAGCGGAGAGAATAATAGAGCCAGGGTTTACTTTGTCCTGACCGGCGTATTTCGGCGCAGTACCGTGGGTGGCTTCAAACAGGGCGCATTCGTCACCGATGTTTGCTCCAGGGGCGATACCGATACCGCCAACCTGCGCTGCCAGAGCGTCAGAAATGTAGTCACCGTTCAGGTTCATACAGGCGATAACATCATATTCAGCCGGACGCAGCAGGATCTGTTGCAGGAATGCATCAGCAATCACATCTTTAATGACGATCTCTTTGCCGGTGTTCGGGTTTTTAACTTTCAGCCACGGGCCGCCGTCGATCAGTTCACCGCCAAACTCTTCACGCGCCAGCTGGTAGCCCCAGTCTTTAAACGCGCCTTCGGTGAACTTCATGATGTTGCCTTTGTGCACCAGAGTCACAGAGTCACGATCGTTAGCAATTGCGTATTCGATCGCTGCACGAACCAGACGTTTGGTGCCTTCTTCCGAACACGGCTTAATACCGATACCACAATGTTCCGGGAAGCGAATTTTCTTCACCCCCATCTCTTCACGCAGGAATTTAATCACTTTCTCGGCGTCGGCAGAGTCTGCTTTCCATTCGATACCCGCATAAATGTCTTCCGAGTTTTCACGGAAGATAACCATATCGGTCAGTTCAGGGTGTTTAACCGGGCTTGGAGTGCCCTGATAGTAACGTACCGGACGCAGGCAGATGTAGAGATCCAGTTCCTGGCGCAGGGCAACGTTCAGAGAGCGAATACCGCCACCAACAGGAGTGGTCAGCGGACCTTTAATGGCAACGCGATATTCACGAATCAGATCAAGGGTTTCAGCAGGCAGCCAGACGTCCTGACCATAAACCTGTGTGGATTTTTCACCGGTGTAAATTTCCATCCAGGAGATTTTACGCTCGCCTTTATAGGCTTTCTCGACTGCAGCGTCGACCACTTTCAGCATGGCTGGGGTTACATCTACACCGATTCCATCACCTTCAATGTAAGGGATAATCGGATTTTCAGGAACGTTGAGTTTGCCGTTTTGCAGGGTGATCTTCTTGCCTTGTGCCGGAACAACTACTTTACTTTCCATTCACCTCTCCTTCGAGCGCTACTGGTTTGCTCGTCTGCCACCACGTTGCATATGCGTTTGCGTCCTGCGATACGGATGCTTTAGAGCAATTTTTTGTTAATGATTTGTAATTGGCTTGTCAATACTACCCTATTGTTTGCCGTCATGAAAGATGCGCGTTATTAGGCTATAATGCGGCAATTCATAATCTCTGAAAATACCATGCAAAAAACTTCTTTTAGAAATCACCAGGTTAAGCGATTCAGCTCGCAACGTTCTACCAGGCGTAAACCTGAAAACCAGCCCACGCGTGTGATCCTGTTCAATAAACCCTACGATGTTCTTCCGCAGTTCACCGATGAAGCCGGACGCAAAACATTAAAAGAATTCATCCCGGTTCAGGGCGTTTATGCGGCAGGTCGTCTCGACCGCGATAGCGAAGGGTTGCTGGTGCTGACCAATAACGGCGCGTTGCAGGCGCGTTTAACCCAGCCGGGTAAACGCACCGGAAAAATCTATTATGTGCAGGTGGAAGGTATTCCCACACAAGACGCACTTGAAGCCTTGCGCAATGGCGTAACCTTAAATGATGGCCCTACCCTGCCCGCAGGCGTAGAGCTGGTTGACGAACCCGCGTGGTTATGGCCGCGGAATCCACCAATTCGTGAACGCAAAAGTATTCCCACCAGCTGGCTGAAGATCACCTTATATGAAGGACGTAATCGCCAGGTGCGCCGCATGACCGCCCATGTTGGTTTCCCCACGCTGCGACTGATTCGCTATGCGATGGGAGATTACTCTTTGGATAATCTTGCCAATGGCGAATGGCGAGAAGTGACAGATTAAGGATGCAAAATGTTTAAACCGCACGTTACCGTTGCTTGCGTGGTGCACGCAGAAGGCAAATTTTTAGTCGTTGAAGAGACGATTAATGGTAAAGCGTTATGGAACCAACCTGCCGGGCATCTGGAAGCCGATGAAACCTTAGTGGAAGCCGCCGCCCGTGAACTGTGGGAAGAAACCGGCATCAGCGCGCAGCCGCAACACTTTATTCGTATGCATCAGTGGATTGCGCCAGATAAAACGCCGTTTTTGCGTTTCCTCTTTGCCATTGAGCTTGAGCAAATATGCCCGACCCAGCCTCATGACAGCGATATCGACTGCTGCCGTTGGGTCAGCGCCGAAGAAATTTTACAGGCGTCAAATCTTCGTTCGCCGCTGGTGGCGGAAAGTATCCGTTGTTATCAAAGCGGGCAACGCTATCCGCTGGAGATGATTGGCGATTTTAACTGGCCTTTTACAAAGGGTGTCATCTAAAAGGCTGCGTGATAGAATACGCCGCCTTGAAGTTCAATGTCGTGAGTGATCCAATGTCTGAAACCGCAAAAAAAGTAATCGTCGGCATGTCCGGCGGTGTCGATTCCTCCGTTTCTGCCTGGCTGTTGCAACAACAGGGATATCAGGTCGAAGGCCTGTTTATGAAGAACTGGGAAGAAGACGACGGTGAGGAATATTGCACAGCGGCAGCGGATCTGGCTGATGCCCAGGCTGTCTGCGACAAGCTCGGCATTGAACTGCACACCGTTAACTTTGCTGCCGAGTACTGGGACAACGTCTTCGAACTGTTCCTTGCCGAATATAAAGCCGGTCGCACGCCGAATCCGGATATTCTGTGCAACAAAGAGATCAAATTTAAAGCCTTCCTCGAATTTGCCGCCGAAGATTTAGGTGCCGATTATATCGCTACCGGTCATTACGTACGTCGGGCAGATGTCGATGGCAAGAGCCGCCTGCTGCGTGGTCTGGACAGCAATAAAGACCAGAGCTACTTCCTTTATACGCTCAGCCATGAGCAGATTGCGCAAAGCCTGTTCCCGGTCGGCGAACTGGAAAAACCGCAGGTGCGTAAGATTGCTGAAGATCTTGGTCTGGTCACCGCGAAGAAAAAAGATTCTACCGGTATCTGCTTTATCGGCGAGCGTAAATTCCGCGAGTTCCTGGGCCGTTATCTCCCGGCGCAACCGGGCAAAATCATTACCGTCGATGGCGATGAAATTGGTGAGCACCAGGGGCTGATGTATCACACTCTCGGTCAGCGTAAAGGTCTGGGTATCGGTGGCACCAAAGAAGGTACCGAAGAACCGTGGTATGTGGTGGACAAAGACGTCGAAAACAACATTCTGGTTGTCGCTCAGGGCCATGAACACCCGCGGCTGATGTCTGTCGGGTTGATTGCCCAGCAGTTGCACTGGGTCGATCGCGAACCATTCACCGGCACTATGCGTTGCACGGTAAAAACCCGCTATCGCCAGACCGATATCCCTTGCACCGTCAAGGCGCTGGACGATGATCGCATTGAAGTGATTTTCGATGAACCGGTTGCCGCCGTGACGCCGGGCCAGTCTGCCGTCTTCTATAACGGTGAAGTGTGCCTCGGTGGCGGTATTATTGAGCAGCGTCTGCCGCTGCCGGTCTGATTATTATCTTTACTTAAAACAAGGAAGCAGTGAACGTGGCAAAGAATTACTATGACATCACCCTCGCCCTGGCCGGTATTTGTCAGTCGGCACGCCTGGTGCAACAACTCGCTCACCAGGGGCATTGTGATGCCGATGCGCTACACGTCTCACTCAACAGTATTATTGATATGAACCCCAGCTCGACGCTGGCGGTTTTTGGCGGTAGCGAAGCCAACCTGCGCGTCGGGCTGGAAACCCTGCTCGGCGTGCTCAATGCCAGCAGTCGCCAGGGCTTAAACGCCGAATTAACCCGCTACACACTCAGCTTGATGGTGCTTGAGCGCAAACTCTCCTCAGCGAAAGGCGCGCTCGACACTCTGGGCAACCGGATCAACGGCCTGCAACGCCAGCTCGAACACTTCGATTTACAGTCCGAAACGCTGATGAGCGCGATGGCTGCTATCTATGTTGATGTGATCAGCCCGCTTGGCCCGCGCATTCAGGTCACCGGTTCCCCTGCTGTACTGCAAAGCCCACAAGTGCAGGCGAAAGTTCGCGCAACCCTGCTGGCAGGCATTCGCGCCGCCGTGCTCTGGCACCAGGTCGGCGGCGGACGTCTGCAACTGATGTTTTCTCGTAATCGCCTGACCACTCAGGCAAAACAAATTCTTGCTCATTTAACCCCGGAGTTGTGATCTATGGAATTATCCTCACTGACCGCCGTTTCCCCTGTCGATGGACGCTACGGCGATAAAGTCAGCGCGCTGCGCGGGATTTTCAGCGAATATGGTTTGCTGAAATTCCGTGTACAAGTTGAAGTACGTTGGCTGCAAAAACTGGCCGCGCACGCAGCGATCAAGGAAGTTCCTGCTTTTGCTGCCGACGCAATCGGTTACCTTGATGCAATTGTCGCCAATTTCAGCGAAGAAGATGCCGCACGCATCAAAACCATCGAGCGTACCACTAACCACGACGTTAAAGCGGTTGAGTATTTCCTGAAAGAAAAAGTGGCGGAGATCCCGGAACTGCACGCGGTTTCTGAATTCATCCACTTTGCCTGTACTTCGGAAGATATCAATAACCTCTCCCACGCATTAATGCTGAAAACCGCGCGTGATGAAGTGATCCTGCCGTACTGGCGTCAACTGATTGACGGCATTAAAGATCTCGCCGTTCAGTACCGCGATATCCCGCTGCTGTCTCGTACCCACGGTCAGCCAGCCACGCCGTCAACCATCGGTAAAGAGATGGCAAACGTCGCCTACCGTATGGAGCGCCAGTACCGCCAGCTTAATCAGGTGGAGATCCTCGGCAAAATCAACGGCGCGGTCGGTAACTATAACGCCCACATCGCCGCTTACCCGGAAGTTGACTGGCATCAGTTCAGCGAAGAGTTCGTCACCTCGCTGGGTATTCAGTGGAACCCGTACACTACCCAGATCGAACCGCACGACTACATTGCCGAACTGTTTGATTGCGTTGCGCGCTTCAACACCATTCTGATCGACTTTGACCGTGACGTCTGGGGTTATATCGCCCTTAACCACTTCAAACAGAAAACCATTGCTGGTGAGATTGGTTCTTCCACCATGCCGCATAAAGTTAACCCGATTGACTTCGAAAACTCCGAAGGGAATCTGGGCCTTTCCAACGCGGTATTGCAGCATCTGGCAAGCAAACTGCCGGTTTCCCGCTGGCAGCGTGACCTGACCGACTCCACCGTGCTGCGTAACCTCGGCGTGGGTATCGGTTATGCGCTGATTGCGTATCAATCCACCCTGAAAGGCGTGAGCAAACTGGAAGTGAACCGTGACCATCTGCTGGATGAGCTGGATCACAACTGGGAAGTGCTGGCTGAGCCAATCCAGACAGTTATGCGTCGCTATGGCATCGAAAAACCGTACGAGAAGCTGAAAGAGCTGACTCGCGGTAAGCGCGTTGACGCCGAAGGCATGAAGCAGTTTATCGATGGTCTGGCGTTGCCAGAAGAAGAGAAAGCCCGCCTGAAAGCGATGACGCCGGCTAACTACATTGGTCGCGCCATCACCATGGTTGATGAGCTGAAATAAACTCGTATCAGTGCCGGATAGCGATGCTGTCCGGCCTGCTTATTAAGATTATCCACTTTTTATTTTTTCACTTTACCTCCCCTCCCCCGCTGGTTTATTTAATGTTTACCCCCATAAACACATAATCGCGTTACACTATTTTAATAATTAAGACAGGGAGAAATAAAAATGCGCGTACTGGTTGTTGAAGACAATGCGTTGTTACGTCACCATCTTAAAGTTCAGATTCAGGATGCTGGTCATCAGGTCGATGACGCAGAAGATGCCAAAGAAGCCGATTATTATCTCAATGAACATTTACCGGATATTGCGATTGTCGATCTCGGATTGCCTGACGAGGACGGTCTGTCACTGATTCGCCGCTGGCGTAGCAATGATGTTTCACTGCCGATTCTGGTATTAACCGCCCGTGAAAGCTGGCAGGACAAAGTCGAAGTATTAAGTGCCGGTGCTGATGATTACGTGACTAAACCGTTTCATATTGAAGAGGTGATGGCGCGAATGCAGGCATTAATGCGGCGTAATAGCGGTCTGGCTTCACAGGTCATTTCGCTACCCCCGTTTCAGGTTGATCTCTCTCGCCGTGAATTATCTATTAATGACGAAGTGATCAAACTGACCGCGTTCGAATACACCATTATGGAAACGTTGATACGCAATAATGGCAAAGTGGTGAGCAAAGATTCGTTAATGCTCCAACTCTATCCGGATGCGGAGCTGCGGGAAAGCCATACCATTGATGTACTGATGGGACGTCTGCGCAAAAAAATTCAGGCACAATATCCGCAAGAAGTGATTACCACCGTTCGCGGCCAGGGCTATCTGTTCGAATTGCGCTGATGAAAAAATTACTACGTCTTTTTTTCCCGCTCTCGCTGCGGGTACGTTTTCTGTTGGCAACGGCAGCGGTAGTACTGGTGCTTTCGCTTGCCTACGGAATGGTCGCGCTGATCGGTTATAGCGTCAGTTTCGATAAAACTACGTTTCGGCTGTTACGTGGCGAGAGCAATCTGTTCTATACCCTTGCGAAGTGGGAAAACAATAAGTTGCATGTCGAGTTACCCGAAAATATCGACAAGCAAAGCCCCACCATGACGCTAATTTATGATGAGAACGGGCAGCTTTTATGGGCGCAACGTGACGTGCCCTGGCTGATGAAGATGATCCAGCCTGACTGGCTGAAATCGAATGGTTTTCATGAAATTGAAGCGGATGTTAACGATACCAGCCTCTTGCTGAGTGGAGATCATTCGATACAGCAACAGTTGCAGGAAGTGCGGGAAGATGATGACGACGCGGAGATGACCCACTCGGTGGCGGTAAACGTCTACCCGGCAACATCGCGGATGCCAAAGTTAACCATTGTGGTGGTGGATACCATTCCGGTGGAGCTAAAAAGTTCCTATATGGTCTGGAGCTGGTTTATCTATGTGCTCTCAGCCAATCTGCTGTTAGTGATCCCGCTGCTGTGGGTCGCCGCCTGGTGGAGTTTACGCCCCATCGAAGCCCTGGCAAAAGAAGTCCGCGAACTGGAAGAACATAACCGCGAATTGCTCAATCCAGCCACAACGCGAGAACTGACCAGTCTGGTACGAAACCTGAACCGATTGTTAAAAAGTGAACGCGAACGTTACGACAAATACCGTACGACGCTCACCGACCTGACCCATAGTCTGAAAACGCCACTGGCGGTGCTGCAAAGTACGCTGCGTTCTCTGCGTAGTGAAAAGATGAGCGTCAGTGATGCTGAGCCGGTAATGCTGGAGCAAATCAGCCGCATTTCACAGCAAATTGGCTACTACCTGCATCGTGCCAGTATGCGCGGCGGGACATTGCTCAGCCGCGAGCTGCATCCGGTCGCCCCACTGCTGGACAATCTCACCTCGGCGCTGAACAAAGTGTATCAACGCAAAGGGGTCAATATCTCTCTCGATATTTCGCCAGAGATCAGCTTTGTTGGTGAGCAGAACGATTTTGTCGAGGTGATGGGCAATGTGCTGGATAATGCCTGTAAATATTGCCTCGAGTTTGTCGAAATTTCTGCAAGGCAAACCGACGAGCATCTCTATATTGTGGTCGAGGATGATGGCCCCGGTATTCCATTAAGCAAGCGAGAGGTCATTTTCGACCGTGGTCAACGGGTTGATACTTTACGCCCTGGGCAAGGTGTAGGGCTGGCGGTAGCCCGCGAAATCACCGAGCAATATGAGGGTAAAATCGTCGCCGGAGAGAGCATGCTTGGCGGTGCGCGGATGGAGGTGATTTTTGGTCGCCAGCATTCTACGCCGAAAGATGAATAAATATGTCCATACTTCACGCATTACGTTAAGCATCCGTTATAATCGGTTGCAGATACCAGCCTGTGGATGCTTAACATGGAATACCAACTCACTCTTAACTGGCCCGATTTTCTTGAACGTCACTGGCAGAAACGCCCGGTGGTGTTAAAACGCGGCTTTAATAATTTTATTGACCCGATCTCTCCAGACGAGTTGGCGGGTCTGGCGATGGAAAGCGAAGTCGACAGTCGACTGGTCAGTCACCAGGATGGCAAATGGCAGGTCAGCCACGGTCCGTTCGAAAGCTACGATCATCTCGGTGAAACTAACTGGTCATTGTTAGTGCAAGCAGTGAACCACTGGCATGAGCCGACCGCCGCGCTGATGCGACCGTTCCGTGAACTACCGGACTGGCGTATTGATGATCTGATGATCTCTTTTTCTGTACCGGGCGGCGGCGTCGGCCCGCATCTCGATCAGTACGACGTGTTTATCATTCAGGGTACCGGTCGTCGTCGCTGGCGAGTGGGCGAAAAGCTGCAAATGAAACAGCACTGTCCGCACCCGGATCTGTTACAGGTCGATCCGTTCGAAGCCATCATCGATGAAGAGCTGGAGCCTGGCGATATTCTTTATATTCCGCCAGGATTCCCGCATGAAGGCTACGCGCTGGAAAATGCGATGAACTATTCCGTGGGTTTTCGCGCGCCAAATACGCGGGAATTAATTAGCGGATTTGCCGATTATGTGCTGCAACGTGAACTGGGCGGCAACTACTACAGCGATCCGGATGTTCCACCTCGCGCTCATCCTGCGGACGTTCTGCCGCAAGAAATGGATAAACTGCGTGAGATGATGCTCGAATTGATCAACCAGCCGGAACACTTTAAGCAATGGTTTGGCGAGTTTATATCCCAGTCACGTCATGAACTGGATATCGCGCCGCCGGAACCGCCTTATCAGCCAGATGAAATCTACGATGCGCTGAAACAAGGTGAAGTGCTGGTGCGCCTGGGTGGTCTGCGTGTATTGCGCATTGGCGACGACGTGTATGCCAATGGTGAGAAGATCGATTCCCCGCACCGTCCGGCACTGGATGCACTCGCCAGCAACATTGCGCTGACCGCGGAGAATTTTGGCGATGCGCTGGAAGATCCGTCATTCCTCGCGATGCTCGCGGCGCTGGTCAATAGCGGGTATTGGTTCTTCGAAGGGTAAGTTTGGATTTAAGCCGGATGCGGCATCACATGCCGCATCCCTTTTCGCTTACTTCCGTTGCGCCGTTAACTCGGCAATACGGACGATCACCTGCACCGCTTTTTCCATACCTTCCAGAGTCACAAACTCATGCTTACCATGATAGTTGTAACCGCCAGTGAACAGGTTCGGGCAAGGTAATCCCATAAACGACAACTGCGCGCCGTCGGTACCGCCGCGGATCGGTTTCAGTTCCGGTTCAATATCGCAGTCACGCATCGCCTGCTGGGCGATATCGAGAATATGCGGATGCTCAACCACTTTCTCGCGCATATTGTAGTAACTGTCTTCAATCACCAGTTCAATGTAGCAATCAGGATGTAACCCTTTGCCCACTTTTTTGGCGATCTCCATCATTTTACGTTTACGCGCTTCAAACTGTTTACGGTCGAAATCACGGATGATGTAATGCATATCGGCCCGTTCAACGGTGCCTTTCATGCTCGCCAGGTGATAGAAACCTTCATAGCCTTCTGTCATTTCCGGGCTTTCATCCGCCGGAACTTCCGCATGAATACGTGCCGCCAGCGACAGCGCATTTACCATCACTCCTTTCGCCGTGCCCGGATGAACATTGTTACCGACAATTTTGATATTGACCGATGCGGCGTTGAAGTTTTCAAACTCCAGTTCGCCTACGCCACCACCGTCAACAGTGTAAGCCCAGCGGGCATCGAAGGCGTCAACATCAAAATGTTTCGCCCCTTTGCCCACTTCTTCATCCGGGGTAAAGGCGACGCGAATATCACCATGCGGAATGTTTTTCTGTTGCAATACCGCCAGCGCGGTCATGATTTCTGCAATACCTGCTTTGTCATCGGCACCTAACAAGGTTTTACCATCGGTGGTAATCAGCGTCTGACCCAGTAGCTGATGCAGCACCGGGAACATAACCGGTGATAAAACTTCATCGCCGATACCCAGCGCAATATCGCCACCGCGATAGTTTTCAACAATTTGCGGATTCACATTTTTGCCGCTGCAATCCGGTGAGGTATCCACATGAGAAATAAAGCCAATCGCCGGGATATCGCCAGGGACGTTAGCCGGTAACGTCGCCATCAAAGTGCCCTTCTCACTTAAGGTCACATTGATAAGCCCCATCTCTTCGAGCTGCTCTTTCAGCAGATGCAATAACTTCCATTGGCCTTCCGTGCTGGGAACCTGTCTCACCCCTGCCTTTGATTGGGTATCCAGAGACACGTAGTTCAAAAATCGCTCAAGTAGTTTATCCATGTAGTCACCCTCACTTTTTGTGACAACATTATTAAGAAGCAAGAAAAGACAAATATTGCGTCAGGTCACTTTTACCCCTGCAAGCGGGAATATTTATCAGCATTACCTTAATGAATATAAAGCTAAGCCAGTAATTCACAACAAAGATTGGCGATTCAAGCGGTTTGCCGTAGAATTACCGCCCTCATTAAGAGTCACCAAGGTGGTTAACCACAAACCCCGCATCGGTAAGCCATCCGTTGCGTTTACATGGGACAGAGTAAAAAATTGAATAAACAACCGAGTTCGCTTTCACCGCTGGTGCAATTGGCGGGAATTCGCAAATGCTTTGATGGTAAAGAGGTCATTCCCCAGCTGGATCTGACTATCAACAATGGCGAGTTCCTCACGCTGCTTGGCCCTTCTGGCTGCGGTAAAACAACCGTTCTTCGCCTGATTGCAGGTCTGGAAACTGTTGATTCCGGACGCATCATGCTGGATAACGAGGACATCACCCACGTTCCGGCGGAAAACCGCTATGTGAACACTGTTTTCCAAAGCTACGCACTTTTCCCCCACATGACCGTGTTCGAAAATGTGGCCTTTGGGTTGCGCATGCAAAAAACCCCCGCTGCTGAAATTACGCCCCGCGTGATGGAAGCCCTGCGGATGGTGCAACTGGAAACCTTCGCTCAACGTAAACCGCATCAGCTCTCTGGTGGTCAACAGCAACGCGTCGCCATTGCTCGCGCGGTGGTTAACAAGCCTCGTCTGTTGTTGCTGGATGAGTCGCTCTCAGCGCTGGATTACAAACTGCGTAAGCAAATGCAGAACGAGCTGAAAGCGTTACAGCGTAAGCTTGGTATTACCTTCGTCTTTGTCACTCACGATCAGGAAGAAGCGCTCACCATGTCAGACAGGATTGTGGTGATGCGCGAGGGTCGTATTGAGCAAGATGGTACACCGCGCGAAATTTACGAAGAGCCGAAAAACCTGTTTGTTGCCGGCTTCATTGGCGAAATCAATATGTTTAACGCCACTGTCATCGAACGTCTAGACGAGCAGCGCGTACGCGCCAACGTTGAAGGCCGCGAATGTAATATCTACGTTAACTTCGCCGTTGAACCGGGGCAAAAACTGCATGTTCTGCTGCGCCCGGAAGACTTACGTGTTGAAGAGATTAACGACGACAACCACGCTGAAGGGCTGATTGGTTACGTTCGTGAGCGTAACTACAAAGGCATGACGCTGGAGTCGGTTGTTGAACTGGAAAATGGCAAGATGGTGATGGTCAGCGAATTCTTCAATGAAGACGACCCTGACTTTGACCACTCTCTCGACCAAAAAATGGCCATTAATTGGGTAGAAAGCTGGGAGGTCGTACTGGCTGATGAAGAACACAAGTAAGTTCCAGAATGTAGTGATTGTCACTATTGTCGGTTGGCTTGTGTTGTTTGTCTTTCTGCCCAACCTGATGATCATTGGCACCAGCTTTTTGACCCGCGACGACGCCAGTTTCGTCAAAATGGTCTTTACGCTGGATAACTACACGCGTCTGCTCGATCCGCTCTATTTTGAAGTGCTATTGCACTCGCTGAATATGGCGCTGATCGCCACCCTCGCCTGCCTGGTGCTGGGCTATCCGTTTGCCTGGTTTCTGGCGAAGCTGCCACACAAGGTGCGTCCGCTGCTGCTGTTTCTGCTGATTGTTCCGTTCTGGACCAACTCATTGATTCGTATCTACGGGCTGAAAATTTTCCTCAGCACCAAAGGCTATCTCAACGAGTTTTTGCTCTGGCTGGGCGTTATCGACACACCAATTCGTATCATGTTCACGCCCAGTGCGGTGATTATCGGTCTGGTTTACATTCTGCTACCGTTTATGGTGATGCCGCTGTACTCCAGTATCGAAAAACTGGATAAGCCGTTGCTTGAGGCGGCGCGCGATCTCGGTG
>ERZ808040.1803-NODE-1803-length-13496-cov-3.805947_pt1 | contig 13496 bp, 9 predicted proteins | sample MGYA00380191_ERZ808040 | MGnify/ENA primary metagenome ERZ808040 (study PRJEB31490, sample SAMN06133395) | mouse gut metagenome | isolation source: J6 | host: mice | place: China: Chengdu | collected 2015-05 ... | reverse complement strand
GACTGTCTTCTGACGATCAGATTATGCCGGATCTCCACCATCTCTTTCCGGTCCAGGATCGCTTCCGTCTGATGCAGCCATATGGCCGGATCCTTGATCTGGTAGCATTTCAGCATCTGCAGCAGTTCCCGTTCGTTCTGATCCAGGTCTCTTTCCGCCTTCCGCATGTTCTCCCGTTCTTTGCGTTCCGCCTTGTAGTTCTCCCACATGTCGATCAGCTCCCGGGCGCTGCTTACCCCGTACTTAAGCTGCAGATATTCCAGCAGGTTGGTATTGTTGACATAGCGGATCTTCACTTTATTCTGCAGAAGGATGATCTTGTTGATGCCGTTCTCCACCCGGCGAAGCTCCTGTCTGGCATCCAGATGCTTGATGTAGATGATCGTGATCGCCGTCGCCGCCGCACCGGCCGTCAGCAGATACCCGGCCCTCGTATCCATATCCAGGAAAAACTGCAGAAGCAGAAGCAGCACCACGCAGAGCCCCAGCGCCGCCACACAGATGATCGCCATCCCTCTTGTATCGGCGATCAGGTTCATCACTTCGCTTTTGCGGTACAGATAGGCATGCTTCTCCCCGTCCAGACGGCCCAGATCCTGCTTGATCCGCCCCTGATACTCTTCCGCCTCACTGAGCTTCTCATAGCCTTCCTCCACCTCATCCGCGATCCGCTCCATATGATAATACTGCTCATCGGTAATCTTACGCGCCCGCTCCATGAAGTCCGCCTTGCTGTCCTGCAGCTCGGCCACCCGCATGGCGCATTCCTTCAACTGGCTGCTCTCTTCCTCCGGAAGCGCCTCGATCTCCTCCATATCCTTTAAGTAAGACGTGACCATGTCATACTCATAAGAAAGATTCTCCAGCTCCTTCGTGGCGTCCGCCATCCGCTCCAGACAGTCCTTGACATAATCGGTTCTCTGCGCTTTGTCGTCATAGTTTACTTCGCTGATGTCTTCCGCGTCACTCCATGTGTCGTCATATTCCTCTTCCCATTCTTTTTTCCGAAATCTGTCTCTTAACTTCTTGATCAATCCCATCGTCTTTTCCGCCTGTCTGTTTTCTAAAACCGGCCGTCATGCGTTACAGCAAACGCACGGCCACCTACGATACATACTCTCTGTATCTGCCTTTCAACTCTGCCGTCAGCCGCTCGATCTCCTGATAATAGGGCGTCTCGTTTCCGATCAGGCTGCTGCCTTCCTCCCGGAACACCTGCAGGGTAAACAGCATACGGTTCTCGTCCGTCGCCTCAAACTGCCCCTCTGCCTGCTCGATCCGCCGCTCCACCTGCAATGACGCATTGTGGTACTCCGGATGCTCCGCTATAAAGGCCACATACTCCTTGTCTTTAGAGTACATGCGCACGGAAGTCAGATACAGGGCCAGACTCTCCTTCGCCCCGTCCAGCTCAAAGGCCTCCCGGAATCGCTCGGACGCCTGCCGGAACATAAAGAGCTTCGCATAGGCCACACCCATATTGTGGTGTACCTGCGCCGTCAACACCCGGTCCGTCTCCCCGAGCTGGGTAAGAAGCGCATAATACTGCTTCAACGCCCCGTAATATCTCCCGTTCTGCAGCATATAATCCGCTTTGGCCTTTCTGCGCTCACAGGGGCCGAGTCCCTCGTTGCCCCGGATGATCTCCTCCGTCCGCAGCACCACGTCTGCCGGATAGAGACCCACATACTCTAATATGATACCCGCAAAAGCCGCCGTGGAACCATTCTGATTCAAAAGAGAATACAGGGCGTGGGCCAGCTGGTTTAACCCGCACTCTTCATCCAGCCACTGTACCAGCTCTCTCAGCATGATCTCCTGATCAAGCATCTCCGCCTTCTCCACCAGCAGATAGCATAATTCCTCCACAGAATACAGATTGATATAAAATTTTTCTACAAAATAAGGTTTCCCGGCATACCTGCCGGTCCCTAATATGATCTGACTCATTTCTCCCACCCTGTTTTATCTGTCGTTCCCTCACTGCCGGCACCCGGCCCGCCTTTTATCCAATCTGAAAAGACTCCTCCCAGACCCTGCCGCCGGGTGCAAAAAACTCACCGAATCCCAGATCCGTTACTTTGACCAGCACCTTATCAGGCGCCGCCAGCTTCATCTCCATATGATAGCGTGTAAAAGGCGCTCCGTCCGTGCCGCCGTCCGTCAGCGGGATCACCTTCGTCTCCGCGTTTTTGCCGTTGAGCGGCGTGACCACGAACTGCAGCTGTTTCTCTTTTGTCAGCAGAAGGTCGCATTCCTTATACTGCTCATACCAGTTGCCGCCCGCATCCAGAAGCGCATAGTAGGACTCTTTGCCCTGCCGCATCACATGCATACCGATGTTGGCCTTCAACATGTCTTTCCCGAGGAAAACATGGCTTTTGCCCTCCTCGCTCGGCTCCAGCTTCTCCAGCAGACCATAGCAGGCGCCCCTGCTGAACAGGTTGTTCCCCTGAAAAACTCTCCTGTTATGGCAGAGAAATTTCAAAGATCTCTCCTGCCAGCCGGCACGAAAGCCGTCCCCCAGCAGATAGACCGAAGACACCATCCTGCCCTCACACATGGACTGCAGGATTCCCAGAAATCTTTCGTCCGCCAGCTGATACGCGTCCTGACGCAGCGTCTCCTCCTCATCCTCTCCCGGAATGACAAGCGTCTCATACATCTGTTCCTCGATCAGCACCACCACCGGCGTGGTCCGCTTGTTGCATTCCATCCGGTAGATCTTCAACCGCAGCCCGTCATGTTCACAGGCGATCACCTGATGATACCAGAGCTCCGCCGGCTGGTGCAGGACAAAGGCGTAGAAACTCTCCGTATGGCTCTGGAAATAGATATGGGAGGTTCTAAGTCCCATGTTCGCCGACACCTGGGACAGAATCTCCACCATCCTGTCATCCGGCTCCTCCACCGTAAACATGATCGCATCAACCTTCTCCACCGGTGCGATAAAATTCATCAGAGCCATGCTGCGCCGGACAAAGAGCGTCAGCAGCGCCACCGGATCGTAGGACTCCCCGTCCAGCTCGATATCCTCACCCTTCCCTGCCAGTGCCAGAAGATCCTCCACCGGCACCATGTCCTCCTCCCCGGCATTCTTTACGGCGTCTTTTCCGTAAAACCACTGGTTGACACCTTTTCGCTTACACAGCATGGTCGGGATATTATACTGCTTCGTTCCCACAACGGTAGCCACCGTATCCACATCTTCCTGTCCGTAGATACAGTAGCTGATCTGGGAATACTGCTCTCCCAGGTCATACCCCACCAGCACGCTTCCCTTATGCAGTTTTTTCCCTTCTTTTCGATCCAGGAACATCTCCTGCCATCTCCTCTTTTTATATATTTACATTGAATAACACTAGCGCAGCTTAAACAGGCTGTCCACCACAAACTCCTGTCTGTAATACTGCAGCAGCAGATTGTTCACCGTGTCATAATCATGCAGCGTCTTCCCGATCATAATATCGTTGAGCACGGTGAACCGGCTCTCGAAATCGTCCTGTTCCAGATCGCTGGCGCTGATGCTGTTGCTTCTCGTGGGCTGGGAACCTTTCTCCGATTCCTCCGTGATATAGTACTGCAGCCTTTCCCCGAAAAAGACCACAAACTCTTTGATACAGATCCCGGCGAACATGTCCCGCATCTCTTCCGTACTGTATTCCTTCTCCGGGCTTCCCTCATCCTGTATCATATAGTGGATGACGGCCCGACAGCCCGGTTTTGCACGGTACTCAATGATCGTCTTGTCCTGGTATTCATCCATCTGCGGGATATAACCCTGATAGTCCTTATACAGCGGCAGGACGATCCGCTCTGCCAGAAGATCCCGCAGGAAAGCACAACAGGTCTGCCTGATCCGGTCATCCTGCTCATGCCTGTTCTCCGCATAATACTGCAGGAAAGCCATCTTGCACACCCGGTGCATGAACGCCTCCTTCTGATACAGCTGCATGATTCCCCAGAAGATAAAGGAATCCATGATCTGCTCTTTGACCACATAGTCATAGCAGCACTGGGAGAGAAAAGCCATCCGCAGCTGCTCATTGCCCATTTCCCTGCTGTAGGCCCGGAAGATCTCGATCTTGTCTCCCACATGCGCTCCCGTGTAGAGCATCTGCACAAGCATCCTCTCGCACAACGCGTAGGTGTTCACGCCAAAGGCATCCGCCGTTTTCCATATATCGCGCATATCCTTGATGCTGCCGAAGAAATGCCGCACCAGATAGGCAAGCACATTCTCGTCGTACTTCCCCTTCTGCACCACATGGCAGAGGACACCCGTCATGACGGGATCCTCCTCCATCTGCTCCTCGTCCAGCAGACGGCTGCAGAGCTTCAAAAGCACCTTGGCATCCATGCCGTAGGGACCGCAGCGCTGTACCCACTGCCACGCCTCCTCGTACATGCCCCGGATGACCATACAGCGCACGACCTCCCTGCGCTCCCTGCGTTCCACGTCCTCCGGCCCAAGGTTCAGCAGATACTTATCCAGCTCCCGCATCCTGTCCCTGGCATAGTAAAAGCGCACCAGCATCATGCGCAGTTCCCGCTTTACCGACTCCGTGATCCGGTCCGAATCCGCCAGCAGCAAAAACAGATCCACGTTGTCGTCCTGCACCGTAAATGCCTTCTCATATTCAAAACATGTGTACACCGCATACCACAGATCGTTTCGCACAAATGGCGAGATCATGAGCGCCAGACGCTCCGGGCCGCACAGCGTCTCCTCACTGTGTGCCACACTCACCGTATATCTGTTGCCTTCCCTGTCGCCCAGAAGAATTTTACACTCGGAATCATAGACCGGCACCAGTGCCCTGCCCGCCGTCACCGGATAGATATTGTCCCCCACACCGTAAGGATATACCGCATAGGCCTCCACAATTCTGTCGCAGTCCACCTTCACTTCCTTCATAAAAAGGAGAGATACCAGCTGCGCCGCGCTCTCTTCATCGATCATCGGAAGACTGATCACATTGCGGTACAGATAGGCGAGATCCCTGTTGATCCGTCCATACGACAACTGCTGTGTCACAAACCGTTCAATGGCGGCAGTGTAGTTTACATAAATCTCCGTCATCTCCGCTCTGTGCATATGCACATATGCGTACAGATACGCCGTGATCTCATAATGCAGATTGCTCTGGTAGGCGAAGTACATGAGCACGATCTTCGGCAGTGGCTCGCTGTGATCAAGCGGCGCCGACATCATATAATATTCATACAGGCGCGTAATGCGCAGATTCTGCTCCACTCCTGCCTGATACCACTCAAAATATGCCGCCCCGGTGCAGTTTCCCTTGATCAGGAGCGTACAGATCGCGTGCAGAACATCATTCCGGGGGCGCATCGCATAGCAGCCTTTCAGAATGCGCAGAATGCTTTCCGAATATGTCTTCTCTTTCTGTGCCAGGTAGACAGTCTGGAGAATGATCTCCTCTTTCATCAGGTCATTTCTCACGGCAAAGAAAAGCACCTGCTGTTCAAACAGATCCAGCTTCATGAGCATCGCCGGATTCATGCAAAGCAGCTGCCACGCTTCAATATAGATGACCGGCGAAGTGCAGCGGTAACGGGACAACTCCTCCAAAAGCTCCCATTTCCGCACCGGATTCTTAAGATACTCCTCAGAAAGATACATCAAAAGCCAGGCGATCCGCCAGTTGCCCCGGTTGCGCACATAGATATCCGCCACCGTCTCCGCCACCTCATCCACATAGCTGTCTTCCCGGCTGTACAGGGTCGTCAGATACAGGTAATAGCACCACAGCTCCGGGCTTTCTTCCCTGCGGGCAAGCACCTGCTCCTCCTGCTTCTCAATCATCCATCTGGCCTCATTGCAGCGCTCTTCCGTGAGCAGCATCTGGGCCTGAAAAAGTTTCAGCGCAATATCCCTGTCGTCCATCTCCATCAGACCATCCAACAGCCTGCCGGTCTCCGTCATCCACGTTCTTGTGCTGATCCTCTTGAGACGGAAGTTCTGATAGTGTTCCATCAGCTCCACCGTGAGCCGCTTCTTCTCCCGCTCACGCTCCAGTGCCCGTCTCCCGGCCCCGTGCCGGACTACCGTGACCGGTATCCTGATCCTGCCGTTGTCCGGCACAAGTATGACAGCGCCGTAGTTGTTTCCGCCGTGCAGCTTCTCGTGATCCACATAATAATACAGCCTGTATATATTGCCGAGAAAAGAAGAATCCGTCACGTCATCTTCCTCCACCCGCAGAAAACCGCCCTCCGTCTCCACCCGAAAATGCGTGTATCCCCACCCGTTGCGGTTCACCACAAGCGTATAGCGCATCGTCTCGAAGGCGTCTTCTATCCGGATCTCCGACTCCTCCGGCAGATATTCCACCGGCCGCTTCTTGTTGATCTCCAGCAGAAATTCCTCCACATTATGCTCATTGTCCCGCACTGCGGAAAGTCCCAGATATGCGGCATAATGCTGCTTGTCATTTCCTTTGAAAATGCGGGCAAACTCCTCGGAATAAAACAGCCTGACAGCCTCCTCCCAGCTGCTCCTGGCCAGATTGGTAAAATGAAACAGGTTCTTGATATCGCCCAGACTGGAAACGATCGTCTCCGCAGCGATCGACACCGAAAAAGGAATATAGTACTCTCCCTGATTAGAGATGATATTGAAAGCCCCCTTCACTTCCTCCCCGGCTTCCATCCCGCGTGCATCGAACCGGTACAGGATCTCGTCCTGCGTGCCGCCAAACCGGCGCGTGACGCACTCCATCCGCAGATCGGAGGACACCGCGTACCCCTCTGTCACCTGCCCGTCCGGGCCATATATTGTAAAGCTGTCCTCCGTCACCGTGTCAGCCTGCACCTCCAGCACAATCCGCTGACAGGAGAATTCCAATGTGCCGTTTTCATGATTAAATTTGCCGTTTAAGATCTCATCTACTGCCTGTCGCACGCTTCCGGTCTGCCTTTCTGATGTCCTTTACATATAGTAAACGACATAACAAATTTCTGTTTCCGGCTCCTGCAGGAGTCCTATACGGAAGCACCTGCAGGGCCAAAAACGAAATCTTTAATGTCGTTAATTATAGTTATTAAAATTATACCATCGCTGTGGCTGTATGTGCAACATAAAATCTGGCAGGCACAGTTCAGGTGAAAATATTTCAAGCATAGTTTACCGGGGACCTGGATACACTTTTCCCGAACCGCTGCATAACATATTAAGAAGTGAACACTGGAGCTATTTTTTATGGAAAAGCCTGTTTTAAAAAGCGCGCAGAATGAGAATATCGAACAGGGGCGGCTGCAGATCAATGTCACCGCCAACGTGGGGCTGATCCCGATCCCGGATGCCAGCATCACCATTTCCTACACCGGCGAACCGGGCAGTACACTGGAAACGCTGACCACCGATTCCTCCGGACAGACGGAAACCGTATCGCTTAACGCACCCCCGCTGGAATACAGTCTGACACCCAATTCCCCGATGCCCTATTCAGAATATACCCTGACCGTGACCGCCCCCGGTTACGAACCGGTCACCATATCCGGTGTGGAAGTCCTGCCCGACGTCACAGCCATGCAGAATATTGCAATGGTTCCCACCGAAATGACACAGGATGACCTGGAGACGATCGTCATTCCGGATCATACGCTCTACGGCGATTATCCGCCCAAGATCCCGGAAGACGAGATCAAACCCATGGATGAATCCGGCGAGATCGTCCTGAGCCGTGTCGTGATCCCGGAATACATCATCGTCCACGACGGTGTCCCCTCCGATCCCACTGCGGCCAACTACTACGTGCGTTACCGGGATTATATCAAAAATGTGGTCTCCTCGGAAATCTACGCCACCTGGCCCGAGAGTGCCATCTACGCCAATACGCTGGCCATCATGTCCTTTACGCTAAACCGCGTATATACTGAATGGTATCGGAATCATCACTGTTTCGGGGTAAAAAGTCATTCAGGCTGATTTTGAAGCGTACTACAATCTGTTCATTTGTGACATCAATCCTTTCAATCAGCTTGTTTACCAACACCCTTTGGGTTTGTGTGTCCGCTTCCCTGAATACCTGCTTCCATGTTGGAATATTGGATTTCAGTTCATTCCATTCATCTGTAGTGACCGCCATTCCTTTTAGACTGTCCCTTTTTTCCTGTATCTTCCTTTCCAGCTCCGTAAGTTTCTCTTTCTGTCTACGGATGGCGGATGCCAGTTCTTCCAGTGACAGGGGATAATCTCCTGCTATCGCTTCTGGAATATGTTCTTCCATGGTTCCTATTGCCTGCAATGCTTTGTGGATTTCTTTCTGAAGCTTTGCTATCTCCGCTTCCTGTTTCCTTTTCTCCTGATTCTGATTCCGCTCAAAAGCATCAAAAATGTTTTCATTCTTCTGTAAGCACTCTATGTACTCTGTCAGGCATTCAAAGATGATTCCTTCTATTTTATCGGCACGAAATTGTGTTACTTTATTATGTGGTATTCCAATTTGAGCAGACTGGCAACGGTAGACAGGCGTTTTACTTGTTCTTTTTTCACCTGTATCTTTAATCGTCCAATAGGCGTATTTGGTTCCATTTGTCAGCTTTCTTCCGCAATAACCGCAATGAATCACGTCAATAAGCGATAACATACCGTCATTCCTCCTTATTACATGTATATTCTTATGTTCCACTGTTTTAATATATTTATCAGACCTGCACTTGCGTTTATCCTGTACCCTGTCCCATAATTCGCCGCTGATAATCTGTATGCTTTCGTCTGGGAAATTTGACTTAATCCAGTCTTCACTATCCAATCTATGGTATTTTCCATTTTTACGTTCCCGACGTTTATATGCTACATGGCCTGCATAGACAGGGTTTGTCAGAATGCTTGTGATAGTACCGCTTTTCCAGACATCTACAGGAGCCACAGTCTTATAATAATCATCTTCATTCAGCAGTCTTGCTATTTTTGCAGACCCCAGTTCCTGATTGAGCGATAAGTCATAGATATGTTTTACCACTTCTGCCTGTTCAGGAATGATTCTAAGATAATGGAGTGCTCTTCCATGCTTACTCAACTCCCCTGATAATTTCAGTTCATATCCATAAGGAGCCTTACCACCCATAAACTTTCCCTGCTGAACCAGCTTTTGAGCAGTGTCCTTGACCCTCATTCCTGTATCAGCACTGCTTTTCTGTGCATTCCCATAGCGGAGAGCCAGCATCATCTGTCCCATGATATCACCGCTTTCAGGAGAAATGCAGTCATCCTTGACAGTATAAATATCCACATTATGGCTTTTCAGCGTCATAACATATGCGCCGATTTCCCACATACGTCTGCCTATTCTGTCATCCTTGTAAGCTACAAGAATATCATATTCCCCATTTCGGGCATCCTCCAAAGCCTCCTGCAGGGTATCTCTTTCGCTAACGGCCGTTTTGTAGCCGCTCTTGCTTCCTTCAAAATATTCCTTGTCGTCCAGTTCCCAATCCTCATGCCTGTGAATATACTCCAGCACAAGATTACGCTGGACGGACAAATCACCGTCCGCCTCCAACTGCTGATTGGAACTGACCCTCAACAGCATCCTTGCTTTCTTCACGGTAAATCACTCCCTTCGTATTTTTTATTTGCCGCTGTAATTCCATTTTCAGAATTTCTCTTACTTCTTTTTTAATCAGTGACATTTCCGCTGTAGCTTCTGGAAATTGTAAAATGACTCGAATCTTCTCTTTTCCATATACAATGTCTCTGCTTTGTTCTTCCATTGTCAATCCTGCTTCCATGTATCTTGTTTCTATCCTATTTACAGCAGGCTTGACACATTCATTTTTTTCCTGTCCTTGATAATCAGTTTTTCTTTCCATTCTTCGTGCCCCCTTTCGGCAAGAAGTTTTAATCACCTCTTTTCATATATTTACAATCCTGATACCTATGCGAATGGATAAATAAGTATCATCGAACTGCATGTTGTTATTTTACCATTTTACAGGGACTATGTCAACAATTTTACAGGGACTATACTGGCAACTTTATAGGAACTTTCATTGACAGAAACCCAGGAATGAATTATTATAGAAGCATCAAAAAATAGAGGTGACAAAAATATGGCTGAAATCATTAATACTGATATTAAATATTTTGTATATGCCAGTATTTCTTCTGGCAAAAAGCTTGCTGATATGGAGAACAATTTAGAATCTTCCATAACTTATAAGAAAACAATTCAATTTCTACGGGAAAATTTTTTAGATTTTGAGTTGGAGAAGAATGTTTCCAGAGATAGCTTTAACCTTGATGTAAACAACCCTTATGGCACTTTGTTCATTGATATACTGATGAACCGTGATACAAAGCACAGAAAGCTTGATAAAATCATTGAAAGGGCAGAACCTGGACTTGTTCTTGTTATTCCCAACATAAGTGTTTTAGGAAATGTAGGCCAAATTAAAAATTATTATATGCAATTCCAGGAAAAGGACATTTACGTTTTATGCTTTGACAATTCCCGTTTATCAGGACTCAGTGAATACAGTACCAGCGACTACAGCTTCGGCCGCCGAGCTGGTGATGAGTATGAAAGGGCATACAGACTCGTTTCTGGACTTGATTCAAATGTAAAACTATCCGACAATCGAGGCGTACTTTCAAATTTCACTGCGGCATTTATTGAATCCTATTGGCGGTATGAAACCTATCAAATTCCAGAAAGCATTGCCATTTCTGCCTCTGGATTAGCCAGAAGTCCTTTTCACAGAAAATGTGCTTTATATGAACGCTCCAATCAGTATCGAACAGGTCTTATGTCGTATACCGATACCTTCAAACTTGAAGAATTGCCCAAACGTTTTTCTGAATACCCTGCTCAATTCAAAGAACTGGAGCAGATGATTGATGCAAAGTGGGACGGTACCCTGCCAAACAACGTATATGACACGGGCAGAATTGAAAAAGTAATTGATGATGCCTGCATAGACTTAGGGATTTCAAGCATATATCCCATTAACTATAAGAGACTTAAATTGCGTCAGCAAGTCGGAAGAAAAGGGATTGCAGCTTCTTATAACTATGACATAAATATCCTGGAGAAATATGAAGAATACTCTGCCAATCCTGACAATCCCCCAAATGAATTTTGGGAAAAATATAGCGGTGGTAAACCTTGAAGAGAGCAGCCAAAACTGCTCTCTTCTTTTGATACACCCTCCAATTAGCAGCTCATACCAAACGGGTTATCTTCCAATTCCATATGCATTGCACAATTCTCTGTATCAACAATAGGACAGTTATCAGAAGACACATTGCCGTAAGAATAGTCATCACAAGGTGCCCCATTAAAGGGATAATCATCGCAAGGAATTCCATCATAAGGATAATCGTCATAGGCGGGATAATTGCCATGAAATCCATCATAGGGACTAATTTCATTTTCCTGCTCCGCAGCATGTCGCAGTATCTCATTTCGTTCCTCTGCTTTGGCCTTCTCCCTGCTCTTACTCTTGCGTTTCCTGCTTTGCTGGCGATTGTTGCAGGCCATTTCATAATTATATACCTGTTGGATACAAGTCATCCATACTCCATCTTCCACTTCATTATCCTGAACTACATAGAAAAAACGCGAGTTAATCAGTTCCTGGATTATCTGCTCAGTAATAGTTGTATCAATATTGCAGGCATAGCTACAATCTCTAACCATAAACTTATAATATGTATCGTCTATCCTGATTTTCCAACCATTCTCACACATTGCCGTCCGTAAATAGAAAATGATGCTAATCACACCATGCCCATAGTTCTGAATTAACATCCGCAAAGCCGCATTTTTCATAAAATTAGTTTCAAAAGTCAGATAATCCAACTTCTGCTTATATGCTACACCATTGTCAGCATCTAATGGCGGATATTTTGCGTTCAATTCTTTGAAAATAGAATTATCAATATAAGTTCGTTTTTTAATGCTCATACACAACACCCCCTTCATTTAGCAGTTCTGTTAATTTCTTCACATCTGGTAAATTCACATACAACGTTTCCTGCTCTTTTGACACAGAGTCCAAATATAAAATATTCACACATATCACTCCTTCCGCATAATAGTCCCTTTAAAATTGCTTCTATTTTAACCTATCACCAATTTTTGTTTTTGTCAACAATTTCATCGGGTCTATTTTATATTTCAGGACACAGGTAATCTATAGAAGTCACCCGTGACGCTTGCGTGATTCTACCGTGATTCTGCCGTGACTCTGTAATGAATATGATTTGTGATGGAAATGCTGTTGTGATGCTGTGATGTGATTTGCTGTGGAACTGTTGCTGTTGTGTTGTGACGTGATGTGAAAATGCTGATGCTGTGCTGTGATTTGATTTGCTGTGGAATTGTTGATGCTATGCTGTGATGTGATGTGAGTATCCTACTTTACCCTAAACCTAAATGACAGGACAAGAGGAACAGACAATCACTGTTCCCTTATTGTCCTTGTCATTGATACATTTCAGTCAGAATCCTTTGAAACAGAAGAGCCTTCCGCAGTTGCCTCGTTATCTCCGTCTGCCACTTCTTCAAGTTTGTCTGGAAATATCTCCTGGCCGTCATCAGCCGTCAGCTTCTGCCTGTCAGGTTTTTCTCCTGTGCCAAGCGTTTCATCAACAATGTCATTATCTGCGGATTCAGCAATTTCATTTTTGGGGATTCCTTTCTGCTGTACATTTTCTTCATCCGTGTGAAAATAAGCATCAAAATATTTCATCATTACCTCAAGCCTTCCACAGGTTTTTTCCTTCTTTATGGAGCCACTGGAACAAAACACGCCATATTCATCCTTGTGTTCATCAAAGAACAGGTTAAACCATCTGCGAAAATTGATTCCTGTTATAGAACGCTTCAGTGCTTCATCAGCAACAAGAAAGATAATTGGAATATTTATTTTTTTCAGATTTTTGTCCTTCATATAAAATACATTATCCAGAAAGCCAATAATCTTCTTTATCCTTTCTCTGCATTCTGCGGGATAATTGCCTTTGATACTTTGACTGTATTTCATTACTTCATCAGCAGAAATAGAGACAAAGTCATAATTGCGATACTTATTATCCAAAAGAAGCATTCCCTGCAGCAACGTACACATATCATCTGAATTTTTAAGCTGTGCTTTGGTGAAACAGCACTTATCAGTAAAAAACCTGCCCGCCAGAATCTCATTTATGAAAATGCTATTGTCAACTCCCATCAGAGGGCGTGCCTTCTGCGGCTTTGTCAAAGGCGTTGAATTGTTCAACCTGAAAAATATGTCTTCAATCATTTCATCGCTTACATCCTCAAAACTTTGGATATTAAAGCGAAAACGCAGGATTTCCTGCTGCACATCTTCATCCAGGTCTTCAAAATATTTACTGGCAATCTCATATGTATTACCTTCAATTTCCACCGCAGGCAATTCCTCCGACAGAGAATACTCACCATTGATAAAGCTGAACACCGTTGTCATTCTCTGTTTGCCATCAAGGACAGAATAGCTATATGTGT
>ERZ808040.1802-NODE-1802-length-13502-cov-61.417579_pt1 | contig 13502 bp, 9 predicted proteins | sample MGYA00380191_ERZ808040 | MGnify/ENA primary metagenome ERZ808040 (study PRJEB31490, sample SAMN06133395) | mouse gut metagenome | isolation source: J6 | host: mice | place: China: Chengdu | collected 2015-05 ... | reverse complement strand
GAAAATCGTGGTCTGTGAGTTTATGATTTCTAGGGGTCTTTTTCGGCATATGATTCTATTATGTTGTTGAGTTGATTATATTGTACCTTATTTTGTGGAATTGGTATTACTTAAAGCTGAATCATTTATTTGTCTTTATCGAGTTCATTACTAACTATTTCATTACTAACTATATTGGTACTTATCTGATTTTTTACAATATTTATTACCAAACTGCTACTTATCTGATAGTTTGAAAAAAGGACAGGGCGTATTAAAAAAAGTAAGGCAGGTGTTAGGATAGGATTGAAAAAATCAAAAACTAGGCTGGGCTGTACATTAAACCCAAAAACCCCAAAAAAATAAGCAGACAGTCAAAACTGTATAAGACAAGCCCACCGCTACTTATTATAAGCAACGGTGGTTCTGAAAAACGGTGGACCTTTAAATAAGTAGGCCTTAGCGTTAAGCAGTAACCCTAAGCAATGGCAGATACTGGCGGTTTAACATCCGCATTTTGACCACGATGGCGTAAATAGTGATCTAGCAGTACGATGGCCAGCATGGCTTCAGCAATAGGAGTTGCTCTAACACCCACACAAGGGTCGTGACGACCTTTGGTTAGCATTTCTATAGCATTACCTTCGACATCGATGCTCTTGCCTGGGGTAGTAATACTAGAGGTGGGCTTAAGTGCAATACTTACCTTGATATCTTGACCTGAGGAGATTCCCCCTAAGATACCGCCTGAGTGATTGGCCGTGAAGCCTTCTGGGGTTAGCTCATCACGCGAGGTGTGCCCAAACTGCTCAGCGACACTCATGCCATCGCCAATCTCCACACCTTTTACCGCATTAATACTCATCATTGCATGAGCAATATCAGCATCAAGACGATCAAAGACAGGCTCTCCTAAACCAACAGGCACTCCAGAAGCAATAACCTCAAGTTTTGCTCCACAGCTGGTACCCTCTCTTCTTAAACGCTCAATTAACGCCTCAAATCTTGGAATGGCCTCGGCATCGGCACAGAAAAAAGGATTGCTATTAACAAATTGCCAATCAATATTGGCAGGGTCTTGTACAGCTGTGGCCTCATTACCCATCTGAACCACATGACCTTGAATCGTAATACCAAGGCGCTGCTGCAAGTATTTTTTGGCAATCGCGCCAGCTGCTACTCGCATCGCTGTTTCGCGGGCTGAAGAGCGACCACCGCCTCGATAGTCACGAAAGCCATACTTCATACTATAAGTATAGTCGGCATGACCGGGTCTAAAGGTGTCTTTGATATCACTGTAGTCTTTTGATTTTTGATTGGTATTGCGAATCAATAGACCAATTGAGGTGCCTGTGGTTTTGCCTTCAAACACCCCAGAAATGATTTCGACTTCATCTGGCTCACGGCGCTGGGTAGCAAACTTAGAAGTGCCCGGCTTACGGCGATCTAAATCTACCTGTAAGTCAGCGCTGCTCAACTCCATGCCTGGTGGAATACCATCCACTATTGCTAACAGTCCCTCGCCATGTGATTCGCCACATGTCGTTACCCTAAACACCTGTCCAATACTGTTCCCTGCCATAACTTCTGCCCATTTTTTTCTAGTTAAATTTACCCATCCACTTTATCAATCCTTATCACTTTCACAAGTTCTATCTGTGGATGGGAAGTGTATAACGTCTTACGAGTCTAATTGCGCCACTTGAGCGGCAAATAAATGACGATTATTTAACAGTTCATCACGATCAATAGCAAAGACACCGCTACCGCCACGAGCAAAGCTTAACCAGTTAAATTGAATTTCAGGATAAGCCTGACGTAATGCCCAGTCACTGTCCCCTACTTCACAGACCAACAGACCTTCTGGTGATAGGTAATCTGCCGCTTCATTTAAAATTTTATGAACTAAGTCTAAGCCATCTTGACCGGCAGCCAGTGCATGCTCTGGCTCATGGATAAACTCAGGAGGAAGCTCTGCCATAGCCGCCGCATCCACATACGGAGGGTTAGTGACAATCAATTCGTACTGGTTTTCAGCAGGGATTTTGTCAAATAGATCAGACTCAATTAGATTTAATTGATGCTCCATACCATGATGCTCTACGTTGACCGCCGCCACTTCTAGAGCTGAATTATCAATGTCTGCTGCATCTACTAAGGCATCTCTAAATCTGCTAGCCAGCGCCACTGCGATACAAGCTGAACCCGTACACAAGTCTAAAATACGCTCTGGCTGATAAAGCTGTTTATCCTCTAACCCATGTAGATAAAATGAAGGTCTATCAGGAGTAGAGTCTGCACCTAATGGCTGAGCCCTTTCATTGGTCTCAAAATACGGATAAAACTGCTGACGGATTAGCTCGGCGATAGGTGATCTTGGAATAAGAACTCGTTCATCGACATAAAACGGTAGGTCACAAAAGTAAGCCAAATTAACTAAGTAGCTTAGAGGCTGACGATATACGATGCGTGACTGAAGTAAGGCCAAGACTTCTGCTTTTTCTGAAGAGGTTAAACGGCAGTCAAGGATTTGCTCATCTGCAGACCAATCCAGCGATAAAGTATGCAATACAATAGCAGCGGCTTCAGCAAAGACATCATTGGTCCCTTGTGCCACAACCACATCATAAGTGCGCAGCTGAGTCACACAAAAGCGGATAAAATCACGAATGGTATAAAGTGATTCAGCCGCTTCATGACTGGCGGCTAGTAACTCATCAAACTCGCCATTTAACGAATTATCGAAGGCGTCTTCTTCCAAAGCTCCTTCTTCAGAGCCTTGAATTTGAGCCAATAAAGCTTGAGCATCTAACGAAGATAAAGAGCGGTTTGAATTGGTTGTCTCGTCTAGATTTGAGTTATCTGTTGACATAGTTAATCTGCTATTCCCATTACTGAGTTAATTTCTAAAGTAAAACTTCTAATGCTTCATTCTATCTGATATTAATCAAATCTGATATTAATAAAAACTTGGATAGTTTTACAGGCCTGCCCATTATAACCAACATTTTTTGCAAGGCACTATAATTCTCACTAGACTACTTTAATCTTAATGTCCAAGTCACCGCCTGTTTATCAAAACCTAGCCTTTAACTGGCCTTTAATTAGCGATAATCACTTCTTTATAGATTTAGATAAGCTTTAGATAGCACAATTGTTACAGTTACTTTCAATTTTGTGGTAAACATTTGCCACTAGCTGCTTTTCATCGCATAATAGCAACACCTTTATTATTGTGAATAACTGTATGACTATGAACGCTAAACTTACCCTTACCAAAACGCCAACTAAATTCGCGCCTAAGCTACTTGCAACGACTGTCGCAGCTACCTTATTTGCTTTTAGTGGCTCTGCAATTGCTGAGACAACCCCTAAGGCTAAGCCAGTTGATAGCCTTCAGAAATTAATTAATGATACGGAGAGCGAAAACAAACGTGCTGCCCTTGCCAAAGCGAAGCAGGCAGATGAAAGTGCTGAATTGGCCAGTGATGACGCTGACGATGTGGCCATTCAAGCTCAGGTCAACAGTGAAATTGCCGAACAATCCGAAGAAGATGCTGAATCTGGTCAGGCCGTAGCAATCGCTACTCCGACTTTAGATGACGACTCTATTAAGAGCATTGAAAATAAAGACGGCAAAATCTATAAAACTACCAATCTGTCAAACTATGCTCGTGCGGTCAACAGTGCAGTTTGGACCCCAAATATGCGCAGAAACACAGCCATGACTGTGAAAATGCAAGCCCTACTAGATTGGAACCATGCTTCACCAGGCCCTATTGATGGTGGCTGGGGCATGAATAGTACCAAAGCTGTGGCTAACTTCCAGACCATGAAAGGTTTACCTAGCACCGGTAAAATGAACGCAGCCACTTGGAATGCGTTAACTAAGAATATCGACCCAAATCAGCCGGTATTGGTGGAATACACTCTGACCAAAGATGATGTGAATACCAACTTTGTGCAGACGCCTTCTGGCTCAGCCGCTAAGTCAAAGATGAAAGGTTTGTACTATCAAAACATCAAAGAGATGTTAGGTGAGCGCTTCCACATGGATGTTCGCTATCTTGAGAAGCTAAACAAAGGTAAGAGCTTTACTGAAGGGGAAACCATCACCGTTATTAACGTGGGTACGCCATTAAAAGCTAAAATTAACCGTGTGGTAGCAGACAAGGCTTCAAAAACTTTGTATGCCTATAATGGAGATAAGCTGGTAGCTACTTATCCAACGACTGTGGGAAGCACTGCAACCCCTTCACCAACCGGTACCTTCAAGATTGTCAACAAAGTGAAAATGCCTTGGTATAAATCTACTGTGAAAAGTGGTGACAAAAAAGAAGTGTTCATGCTACCTCCAGGACCAAACAACCCTGTGGGTGTAGTATGGATGGGTCTGTCTAAACCTTCATATGGTATCCATGGTTCTCCAGTACCAGAAGGCATTAGCCGTCAAGCTTCTGCAGGCTGTGTGCGTTTGACTAACTGGGACGTACTTGAAGTCTACGCAAACATTGAAAATGGGGCTTCAGTAGAGCTCAAGTAAGCTGGGCTTAAGCAAGCTGGCTATTTTATAAATATTGACGTTAATAAATCGATAACAAGTAAAAAAAGGGCTCGTTATGTCTAAAAATTTGAGTATTATAGATCGTGCTATTGTTGGCTTTGATAGCAGTTTGCGCTCCATAATTCCCCATTCAAATCAGACTGCGCGCCCCTTACCTGTCAGCTCTGATGAAATGCCTGAGCTTTCTATCAATGAGTCTCGCCATGTGGCGGGGCTTATGCGTATTAACCACACTGGCGAAGTCTGTGCCCAAGGCTTGTATCACGGCCAAGCTTTCACCGCAAAAGATGACCAAGTTAAGCAGGCGATGCAGCATTCTGCTGACGAGGAAATTGATCACTTAGTATGGTGCGAGACTCGTCTTGATGAGCTAGGCAGCCACCCCAGTGTGTTTACGCCCGTTTGGTACGGATTGTCTTTTGGTCTAGGGGCTATTGCAGGTCTTATTTCTGATGAATTTAGCTTAGGATTTGTGGCAGAGACAGAAGCTCAAGTGAGCGAGCATTTGCAAGAGCACATCGACTTATTACCAGAACAAGATATTCGCAGTAAAGAGATTTTGGCCCAAATGAATATAGAGGAGCTTGAGCACCGCGAAGCCGCTCTAAATCATGGAGGCAAAGCCTTATCAGCCCCTGTTCGCGTGTCTATGCGATGGATGGCCAATCGCATGAAAGGTTTGGCTTATCATTTATAATTTATAGTTTTCGGCCCAATATAACTTTTATTTTTCGATTTTCTAAGTGGCGTGCTCGCTTCTATAGTAAATGATAATCAAAGTTTACAACTGGCCTCTTTAATGCTTTTTATAAAATTGCTATGTTATAGCACTTATTATATTGAATAATCCTAGCTAGCGGCTCGATACTGAACTAATAACTATCAGACAGATTTAGACGCTATGCTAGTTGTGTAATTTTGGATATATAACCCGCATCATTAATTAATATTGATTATAAGGACCTAATAATGAATAAATCGGTATCTGCGAAACTTGTTTCAAGTGCTCTTTTAGTAAGCTTGGTTGCCACAGGTTGTGAGTCTCTTCCCGTCCCTGGTATTGGCTCATCTTCTAGCAGTACAGCGGTAGTAGACAACACTGATACGGCAGCTGCCATCGAAGCAGACACCACAGGTGGTAAGGTATTCAAAGTTAAGTATGATTCCAATGAATTAAAAAATGATCCTTTAGTTAATTCAGTAGACATCACCGCAACTAACTTACCTGGTATCCCAACCCCAAATGTTGCAGTATCAGATGTCAACTACATCCCGACCGTATTAATTCCTAAAACTCGCAACAATCCAGATGAGCAGTTAGATGTAAGTTTATTAGATGATTTCATCAACGAAATTAGTCCAAATGCTCGCCACTATCCACCAAACTTCAACAGCAAATCTGATCAGTACTATGCCAAAGAGAAGCTAAAAGAGTTAGAAAAGTGGCTACGTCCTTTTGCAGAAGATGAAAACGCTTCCTACGAAGTATTACTAAGAGCTGCTAAATTAAACGGTATGGGCCGTAACTTAGACTTAGGCTCTGACTTCGCAGTACGTGGCAGTACTTTTATTGCCAAAGCGATTGATAGACAGCCTAATAGTGCTGAAGCAAACTTCATCTATGGCATGATGTTATCTGAAGGTGGCGGCTTTAAAGAAGGTAAAAAATACCTAATGAAAGCAGCCTCTCAAAGCTACAAAGAAGCTGAGCAGAGCTTAGCACAGGCTGACCTGCTTAATGATAACCGTCCTGCAGCACTATCTCGCTTGAAATCTTTACAGCAAAAGCACCCTAACGATGCCACTATTGCTAAGCAAATTGAAATCGTTGAAGCAGGTAAATACTATATTTGGGACTTACCTACTGCAAAATAAGTTCAATAAAAAGAGGCACTAACGCTCTTTGATTACCTATCAATGAGTCTGTTTCGCTCAAAAAATAAAGCCACTTAATTGTGGCTTTATTCTTTTCTATTAATTACTTTAGCTTTGCCTTCTAGCTTTGATATTTTCTAATCCCACTGCTCTACCTCCTTGATATCTGCTGTGTTATTTCATAGCAATTTATTAAAAATAAGGTATTATAATTTTCAATAGCTTTATTTTTATTCTATTTAATTAAATGAAACCCACAGTTTTATTTGTCTAAGTCATTGATGATGGACATCTTTATGCACAGTAACTTTAAAATATCTAAATCGGCTACCTGCTTTGCCTTAGCATCAAGTGTTTTAGTCATGGCTTCTTGTAGCACAGTTTCCGTTAGCCAAAAAAACTCAAGCAGAACGATTGCTGACAACCGAGGTAATATCGTCACTCGGCCCACTTTAAGCAACAAAAGTGCCTCGCAACTGCTTTCGGTAGGTATGCCTGAAGATCAGTGCTTAGAGGACTTTAATAAATGCCTAAACCGAATTGATAAAGGCATTTTAAACAAAGACAATAAAGGACATCTGGCATTATTAGCCGAACTGCACCTAGCCAAAGCTAGGTCTATTGCGGATTCTGAAACCTGTGTCAAAAGAATTATCCGCGCTCCTATTGACCCTTATTATGCCAATGCCCCCAAAACGGCAGAACAACACGCCGCCTCATTACTGTACTTACGAGAATGTAATACCGCGTATCGCGATCACTTATTGAGCACCATCAAATACAGTTACGCCTACCTGTTCTATACCCAGTTAAATCCCAACGCCAATAAACAAAAAAAGATACTAACCAAGCCTAATAATTTATCGACCAATTTAGATATTCAAACTCAAGATGTCTATGAAGCTGCTTCTGATGCCCTAATCAAGCAGCTGTACTCTAATAAAGATCATACCCAGCAGTCAGATAAGATTACCTCTTTTATCGAGCCAGAACTCACCAATGACCCTAAGCATTCAAACGCTAACAAGTCGGGTTATCCCAATGGTGTGAAATATGGCGATCAGATTAAGGTACTTAACTTCACCCTCCCTCCAATTAAAGAAGACAAATATTTGGCTGAGATTGTGGCTGCTAAGCAAAAGTTAGAAAAAGAGTCGAGCCGGCCCACTGACGAGCCGACCACTGACTTTAAGGCTTTAATCAATAAAGGGGTAACCACCTCTATTGATTTGTATCTACCCAATGAGCCTGAGTATCTACAAAATACGGAAACCCATAATAAGAGTATTGATGAGCTTTACGCCAGCCATGACTTAAGCTTCTCTGGCCTAAACACCATTAGTGAACGTGAAGGTGTCGGCATCAGCTATGTTACCCTGTTTGATGAGCGTCTTAATACTTCAGTAAAAGGCTTAATCACTTCGGATAATAAGAAACTAAACTCAGAAAACCCAATGGATAGGATTCACCTAACCGGTAACTTACTGTTGACTGGCGTGGTTTTACCACAAGGAGACACTCTACAAGAGGTTTTAGGCAGTAATAATTACGATATTAAGCTGTACAACCCACATCATACCGAAAGCATTGATATTCTTGGCGAGCCTTACTACTTAGCCGCTAACTTCTCAGCAAGTTATGGCATGTGGTTGGCTGAAAACCGTTTAGATAATGTGGGCTACTTTAACTTGTTGTCTAAACAGCAAAGCTTAGTCCTGCCTCATCTGTTTATGCTGGAGCCTTATGATCCTAATAAGCGCATTATCATTATGCTGCATGGCTTGGCCTCAAGCCCAGCCACTTGGATCAGTATCACTAACGATATCTCCAGTGATAGTGAGCTGCGTGAGAATTACCAAGTGTGGCAGATTTTCTACCCCACAAATATCCCAATTTTAGAAAACCGTTACAGAATTCAAGAGCTTATTGAGACGGCATACAACATTAACGACCCCAACTCACAGCACATAGCCAGCAAAAACTCAGTATTAATTGGCCATAGCATGGGCGCAGTTATTGGACGCATGTTGGTTTCTAATGAGAAACTTCAAGATAAATTTCACCGCTTAAGCCAAGAAGAAAATACTCTGCGCCTGAGCAAACTGGTTAACAATGAGCTGGATAGAGAGAACCTGTTAAATAGATTGCAGTTAAATCAGCTAAAGAGTGTCGATACCGCAGTCTTTATTTCTGCTCCTTTTAGAGGCACAGACTTCGCTGATAGATGGTTTACTCAGTTATTAAGACGGGTGGTACATTTACCGCTTGGCTTTATCCAAACCATTACCGGCAACTTAGCCAGCATTGCCAGTGAAGGTGAGCTTGCTAGTAACCCTCTTGGGGCTCTGTATTTCCAAAATGGCGCCAGTCAATTAAGTGACAAGTCCTCTTTTATGAAGCTGACTTCAGACTTACAAATTGCTGACGATGTGACGTATCACTCCATTATTGCCAATAGAGACTCAGATATTTATAACGGCTTTATGCGACTAAGGCTATCAACAGCGCCTAGCACCAGTTTATCCGATACTAAGGCTCCTGATGTGCTGAAAGCGGGGGTTAACCTATCGTCTTTTGAAGAAGAGGATTCTGAGGGTGCGATTGATGATGCCGCTGATAAGCTTGAGGATATCACCACAGATATCGCTGAGACAGTGACACCTGCTATGTCTGATGGTATTGTACCTTATGGCAGCTCTCACTTAGAGGGTGCAGCTTCTGAGACCATTATTAAAGGCGGTCATAGTATTCAGGATACTCCAGAGGCGGTGCTAACTTTACGCAAAATTTTACATCAGCATTTAAAACAGCACCCCATTGACACTGAGCGCCAATAGTCTTCTTACTGCTTCAGTTATATTTATCTTAATTAACCAAAAGAAACAGACGCATAAAGCGTCTGTTTTTTTGTCTTTTTAACTTGATTGCTCAAGAGCTTGTTGAACTGGCTTAAAACTACGTCTGTGCTGAGGCAATACCCCCAACTGCTGAATGGCTGCGATATGAGCTTTGGTCGGATAGCCTTTATGACCTTCTAAGCCGTAGCCTGGGTATGTGGCACCATCAGCGATAAGCTGTCTATCGCGACTGACTTTGGCCAACACACTCGCTGCCGCTATGGCACTGTGCCGGGCATCACCTTTTACCCACGCTTCACCATAAACCGAGCACTTTGACCCTTGGAAGTTACCGATCCCATATTGCTGTAATAACGACCAGTCTAAGTCTGGTAATTTATTACCATCTACCAATAAATTAAACCGTATATTTGGTTCAGTTGTATTTGCCAAATTTGAACGCAAGGCGCCTACGACAGCAATCATCAGCTGCTCGCCAGCCAGCCGCATACCAAGCATAGTGGCTTGTAGGATATTCACCTCATCGATGACTGCTGCCGGAATTTCAACAATTATATAAGCCAAAGCGTGCTGTTTGATGGGATCAAAAAGACGCTCTCGTTTTGCTTCGGTTAGTTTTTTTGAGTCAGTGAGTATTGATAGTGCGGTATCTTGCAAAGGGTTTTGCTCAATTTCAGCAGACCACTTGCTAGGCAAAACAGCCCCTGACACAACCACACTGCCATACAATGGTCCTCGCCCTACCTCATCAATACCTATATCAAAAGTTAATAAGCCAGCATCCTGAGAAGCTCCTCCTATAGCTACCGTATTAAGGGATGTCTCAAGGTTTTGTAGCTCATCTTTTAACAGTTGTTGGTCGATATTACCCTCAATTTTAATGGGCGCAGCCAGTGGCAAAGGTAAACTACTTTGGGCCATAGAAGAAGGTAAAGCTAATTCAGTCAGGGTATGGTAAAAAGGGGTCATTAAAAAAGCTGCTTAGTAATTAGTAAAAATAGATAAATAAGGGATTAGCTCAGTTCGGCCCACAACTTATGATTTATTAACAAGACTGTGGTTTATATAATCATGCCAAGCGTTAACGACTGCTGATACAGCACTTTGACTGCTTTGCTGCTTTAACCAAGTAGAAGTCTCATCTAAACGAGTTAGCTGCTCTTGGTAAGCCTGTGGTGTCATCAAACGTGTCACAGTACGGCAAATATTATCACCATTGGCCTGCTCTTGAAGAAGCTCAGGCACAATCTCCTCCCCTGCCAAGATATTTGGTAAAGACACATAAGGCACTTTCACCAATCGCTTCGCTATCGCATAGGTCAGCTTCTTCATCTGATAGACCACGACCATTGGACGATTGAGTAGCATCGCCTCTAATGTGGCCGTACCCGAGGCCAGAACAATTAAATCTGACATGGCCATGATAGACTGGCTAAAGTGTTTCTGCTGCTGCGTTTCATCATAGGCTACTGCCACAGCTTTTCTTAGCGATTCATCTTGACGCTCTATCAAATCTTTTACGATGTACTGATGATTCTTGTCTACTGTTGGGATAACAAAGCACAGCTTTTCATCTACCAATAACAGCCGGTTCACGGCATTTAGCATCAATGGCAAAATAGCATTAATTTCTGAGCGTCTAGAGCCTGGCATCAAGCAAATCATCTGGCTAATGTCTTCTTTACGATTGGCAAAAAAGTTATGCAGCTCTGAGTTGTTCCAAATAAGTTCACGTCGCTGTTCATGAGTTTCAATCTCGACCAAATCTTGTGGCAAGTTATGCAGTAGAGGGTGACCCACACAAACCGCAGGATGATTGTGGCGCTGATATACCTCAAGCTCGAACGGGAAGAGACACAGTACTAAATGAGTGGCTTTCTTGATAGACTCAATACGAGACTCACGCCAAGCCCAAATTGAGGGACTGACGTACTGCACACAAAAGACCCCTTTGGGCTTTAACTTTTTGGCCACTCTTAAGTTAAAGTCTGGCGCATCAATACCAATAAACCAATCTATCTGTGCCTTGCTAAAAGCAGAAACCAACTCTGAGCGGGCTTTTAACAGGTCAGGCAACTGCGACATTACCTCTACTAAACCCATTACCGCCAAGCGCTCTAATGGAAACAAAGACTGCAGACCTTGTGACTTCATTTTTGGGCCACCCACCCCTACCCAAACGACATCTTCAATAAGATCGTTTACTTGGGCCATAAAATCTGCACCCAAGCTATCTCCCGAAGCTTCTCCTGCAACTATGCCAATCACTAACGGCTTGGTAGGATCTTGAGTGTTCATAGGTTTGGTCTGGCCTGAAGCACTTGCTAACATAGCTAACTCTACTTTATTATCAAAGGATTAGAAGGAACTTAGACTCTGGGTATGACAGACATGATAAAAATCATCGAATCCGACCAACAGTATAACAAAAATTTGTAAGGGTCATTCCCCATATGAAGCAATAAGGACAGCTTAACACTTGTCAATCTTAGAATAAGCCTCCATAATAAAGTTATCCCTAAATAAAAGTTATGACTTATTGAGCGAACAAGCACTTGCCCAAATGAACGTTATAAACCTATGATATTTAAGCTTATAAGTTATTCCTATAATTACCACAACTTACCTTATAACGTTATACCAAAAATTAACTTCCCAATGTTTTTAACAATATTTTAAACTAGGCAATATGAATATGACTATAAACTCGACTACCCACACAGCAGATATTGATGACGTGAATATTGAAAAATTTATCCCTTTAATTACTCCTGCTAGCCTGAAAGCCGAGTATCCACTATCTCCAGCCGCTTATGACACCGTACTAAAGGGTCGTACTACTATCCAGAATATTTTAGATGGTACCGATAAGCGACTTTTGGTAGTGGTCGGTCCTTGCTCTATCCATGATGTGGAAGCCGCTCATGAATATGCTGACAAATTGGTTAAGCTTGCAGAAGAACTTAAAGACAGTATTTACATCGTGATGCGTGTCTACTTCGAGAAGCCTCGTACCACTGTGGGCTGGAAAGGTCTAATTAACGACCCTGATATGAATGACAGCTTCGATATCGAAAAAGGTCTACATACCGCTCGTAAGCTATTATTGGATCTAAACGAAAAGGGCCTACCTTGTGCTACTGAGGCTCTTGACCCTAATACACCACAGTATATGCAAGACCTAATCAGCTGGTCAGCCATTGGTGCGCGTACCACAGAGAGTCAAACTCACCGTGAAATGAGCTCTGGATTATCGTGCCCTGTTGGTTTCAAAAACGGAACGGATGGCGGCATGACTGTTGCAGTTAACGCTATGAATGCTGTGAAATCAGGCCACAACTTCCTAGGTCTATCTAGCGATGGTCAGGTATGTATCATCAAATCAAAAGGTAACCCTTACGCTCACGTGGTACTGCGCGGCGGTAATGGTAAGCCAAACTATGACCAGTCTTCAGTTGAGCAGGCTGAAAATGAGCTAGAAAAAGGCAACGCCATGGTGAAAATCATGATTGACTCAAGCCATGCTAACTCAGGTAAAGACCCTTACTTACAGCCTATGGTCATCCAAAACGTGGCCGAGCAAATCAGTAATGGTAACAAATCTATCATGGGCCTTATGATTGAAAGTCACCTAAAAGGTGGTAACCAAAAACTACCCAGCGACCCAAGTGAGCTTGAGTACGGTAAGTCTATTACAGATGGTTGCTTAGATTGGGACAGCACTGTTGCCTCTCTACGCAACTTACGCAACACCATTAAAGATGTGCTTCCTAACCGCTAATTTAGCGTTTATTGCTTCTATCTTGATATAAAAAACGCCCGACATTTAAATGTCGGGCGTTTTTTTTGTTTATTACTGTATAAAAGAATCTAGCTTATATAACAGGTTTGATATTTACTGCTGACTAGCCCGCCTTCAATATCGTATGCAGGCTTTCTGTTACGTTTTTAGATTTAACCTGTTTACGTAGCTGTTGTAATTGCTGCTTCGCTTCTGCACGCACGGGCTCTGCTAAGGTGTACCAGCGTGATAGCGTTTGTAATAAACGTGAAGCCAATACAGGGTTAGTCTCATCCAGCTTTTGTACCACAGCGATATAAGTTTCTAAACCTTCTTTGCTCCAAAGCTTAGTCGGCTGAGCCGCAAAACTGCCTACCACCGCACGAATTCTATTTGGGGTACCCCAATCGAAGTCTTTACGCTCAATAAGCGCTGCAATATCAGC
>ERZ808040.1801-NODE-1801-length-13509-cov-3.341275_pt1 | contig 13509 bp, 10 predicted proteins | sample MGYA00380191_ERZ808040 | MGnify/ENA primary metagenome ERZ808040 (study PRJEB31490, sample SAMN06133395) | mouse gut metagenome | isolation source: J6 | host: mice | place: China: Chengdu | collected 2015-05 ... | reverse complement strand
GTTCCGGAGAGGCCAAAGAGGTCAGCACCACCGTCCACTTCTTGCTCCTCACCGACATCAGCGAGTTTACTGCCCTCCGCATGGGGGACTATACGGTTCCTCTGGAGTAAAAAAACCGCCGCAGAAGCAATTCTGCGGCGGTTTTTCAGAGACACAGGGTGTCCAGAATGTTTTGGGCGAAGCCCTCCAGCCGCCCTTGGATGCCGGGGAGGGCCAGAGTTTCCCGGGGGTCCGCGCTTTTATGGCTCAGTTCAGCTGCCAGATGTCCAGGAACTGCTGGTACTGCTCCTGGCTGAAGTGCAGGCCCTCACAGCTCCACACCCCCATCCGGGCGGTGGCGCTGAGCACTCCGTCCCGCCGGTCCAGCCGGGCCAGGAGGAGCGGGACCTCCCGGCGGAGAAGCCGGGAATCTTTTTTTGAGAAAACCTTATATTTGTCCACAGTCTGGCCGTGAAAGACGGTCTTTTCCAGATCCTTGATGTCCACATTCATATAGGTGTTCCGGTCGGCCACAAGGTAGTAGAGGGTGGGCTGCTGGCCGTCCAGCAGCAGGCACATGCACCGCCCCTTCTCCCAAATCAGCTCCAGGGTGAGCCGGAAAGGTTGATACACCGTCTTTTTCAGGCGGCGGATATAGGTCCCCGCCCCGCTCAGGGAAAACTCCAGCTCCAGCCGCTCCAGTTTTCCAGCGTAAAATCTCTTCAGAGTCTCCTCCAGCTCCCGGATGGTCCAGCCCTCAAAGGGGACCGTCTCCGGGGCGGGGCGCTTTTGCGGGAGGAGGGCATACAGCAGGGACAAGGGGAAGGGCCAGCCCCGGCGGAGGGCTTTTACCCCGGTGAGGAAGGGCAGGCAGGTCTCCGGCCCGGGCTCCTTCTCCGGCGGGTGCTGTCGCATCTCCCAGTCGGGGGCGTTTACCTTCGGGGAGGAGGTGTCGGGTACCGGCGGGACAGGGGTGGGGGACAGCTGTCCGGCGGAAAGGGTCTCCCAGGCCCAGGGGGCGAGCTCACGGAGGAAGCCCTCCGGCGGTTCGCTGCCCGCCCCGGTTCCCTGTGTCAGCCAGGGCAGCAGCTTCTCCCGGTCGGCCCGAAACCGCCGGATCAGTCGGGCGGCGTGCTGCTCCGGCGGGGCGGCGTCTGAGGTCTCTCCGGCTGTAAACGTGTCCTCCACCGAACCCCGGAAGCACAGCTGATAGCCCCAGCCGCCCCCCTCCCGGAGGTAGAGCAGCAGGGCGGCACAGTCCAGCTTGGCGGAGGGAATGCGGGCCGCCATCTCGGGACAGACACCCCCCTCAAAGCGGGCAAGGGTCCCCTCCCGGCGCTCCGCCCAACGCAGCGCGGACATGTCCTGCCCATACAGCCGCATAACAGCGTCGGCCAGCCCGTCCACTGCGGGCTGGAGATGCCGGAGCCGCTGGTGGGGATAGATCAATATGGTAAAAGAGTCGCTCATAATCAGCATCTGCCTTTCTGTCACATACACAGGGTATCCAGAATGTTTTGGGCGAAGTTCTCCAGTCTCCCCTGAATTCCAGGCAGGGCCAGGGCCTGGCCGGGGCTGTTGGCCGTCTCGATAAGGGCAAAGTTTTGGGGGAGATAAAAGGACTTGTTCATATTCATGGCGGCCACCACCTGCCGGGCCACCGTGTCCCCGCCGGAGTAGCCGGAGACCACGATGGCGAAGACCGCCTTGTCATAGAACCGGGTCTGGCGGAACAGGGCGGTAAGCCGGTTGATAAAGGCGGTGAGGTTGGCGGACAGGGCGTCGTTGTAGTTGGGGCACAGCAGCACCAGGGCGTCCGCCGCCCGGACGGCGGGGTAGACTTCATCCTGCATCACGCCGCCGTAGAAGCACCCCCCCTGCTCCCCGAAGTGGAGACACATGGTGTAGGGACAGCCGGAGCAGTCGGACAGGGTTCCGTTGCGCAGGCCGATCTCCCGGAGGTCACACCGCCCCTCCACCCGCTCCCGCACCCGGGACCACAGGGCGATGGTGTTGGAGGTGTGGTGGCTGGAGGCGTGGAGGACCAGCACCTGGGGCCGCTCCTTTTGGGGAAAGACCTCCCCCTCCACCCGCTCCACCAGCTCGGCGGCGGCGGCGCGGTAGGCCCCCATCAGGCTCGTACCCAGATTCCCGGCCTGGACGGCGAAGTTGGCCAGCGACCCGGTGCCCTCCACCAGGGGCCGACCCACCAGGGCGCACCCCGCCATGTTCAGGGCCAGGGCCCCCTCGGCGGCGGCGGATTTGGTGTACAGCTCACCAGCACCGTCCACAATGAGCCCGCCGGTGCAGCCCCGGAGAAGCCCGGGCTCCCTCCGCAGCCGGGCCAGCAGGCGCATGTACTCCAAATTGACCCCCGTGTCCCCCAGGGGCAGGGCGAGTATCAACCGCTGATTCTCCAGCCCGGACAGCTCCTCCGCCCGGCGCACCGTGCGGACCTCCCGGCCTGCCAGGGCGTGCTTCAAAATGCCGTCCAGCCGCTGTCCCGCCCAGCCGGCGTCGGGGGCGGGGTGGATCAGGGTAATGGACATGGTTTCCACCTTCTTAAATAATGCTCTTGAGATGCTCCGCCGCTTCCCGGATGTGACCGAACAACTGGTCCGGGATGTGGGGCAGCAGCTCGGTCTCAATCCCGGCGGGGGTGTAGCGGTTTTTCACGCCCATATAGATGCCGTCCAGAAAGACCGACCCGCAGTGCCACTCCCCCCGGAGGGTGAGCAGCAGTGACAGCGCCCCGGAGGACAGGGCGGGGGCCACATAGGGCTTGAAGCCAATCTCACGCATTTTCAGGTTGGCGGTGACGGTGAGCTGAGTCAATTCCCGGGAAATATCCTCGTCATAGTGGGCGATGGAGTTGGCGATGAACAGCCCCGTGCCGTGGGGGCCGAAGGACCGGCCCTCGGTGAGGAAGGAGGAGAATTTGGGGTGCCGCTTGGCGAAGTAGGCCGCCCGGGCGTTCATCACCCCCAGGCCGAAGCCCTGAATCTGTTCAGGCCGCAGACCCCGGCCGTCGAACACGCCGTTTTCGTCCCTGTTGCTCTCCAGATAGGCGGTCTTGGCCAGGGGGTCCACCGGGTCGGACACGGCGCACCACAGGCCCTGAAACCCCTTTTCCCGGGCCATTTTGGCGTAGTGGGCCACGATTTTGGCGTTGTTCTCAAACTGATACATCCGCACGTCCTTCACCTGGGAGCCCACCGGCGGGATGCCCTTGGAGGCCACAAAGACGAACATGTCGCAGTCAAAGAGGTTTTCCGGGGCCACCACCTCCACCTCGGGAAAGAGGTCGTACTGCCAGGGCAGGCTGATCTGGCCCATTTCAAACTCCCACCGGGCGGTGATCTGGTCGGACAGGTCGCAGATGCCGATGGAGGAGATCACATCCCCCCCCAGCAGCTTCAGCCCGGTGAGGAGGGTGGAGCCCACATCCCCGATGGCCAGGATGTTTACCCGCTTCTTGCCGGAGCCGGGGGACCACTTTAAAAGCTCCTCCCAGCCGGGGCGGGCGGTGTTCACGGCGGTGAGGCGGCCGTCGGCAATGGCCTGCCGGACATTTCCGTCCAGCTCCAGGGGGACGGTCGTTCCGTCGCTGAGCACCGCGCTGGCGGGGCCGCTGTCAAAATCGGGCAGGCGGGAGGTGTCCAGTGTCTCCAGGCCGTGGCCGGCCAGCAGCTGGCCGGGGTGGGTCACCTTGAAGGACCCCCGGCCCAGCACCGGATCGCCGGGGACAGCGGCGAAGAGCCGCCAGCCGCTGGAGGGCTCCACCTCAGGGCCGAAGCCCTCAAGGGGGACGAGGGAGACCAGAGCAGCGCCGTTATAATTGTAATAATACATAATAAAATTGCTCCTTGTATTAACTTTAGGGGGGATGAAGGAAAACCTGTCGCCTTTATCTACGGCTCAACCACAGGTTTGTTGACAAATAATACGGACGGAGTATGCTGAGATAAGAGAGGAGGGGTACAATGGATATCCAAAAGATCGGAGGACTGATTGCCCGGACGCGGAAGGAACAAGGGCTGACCCAGCGGGAGCTGGCGGAGCGGCTCCACATATCGGACCGGGCGGTGTCCAAGTGGGAGAGGGGACTGAATCTGCCCGAGGTCTCCCTGTTTGAGCCCCTGTGCCAGGCGCTGGGCATCACCGTGGCTGAACTGCTCCGTGGAGAGCGGGAAACGGCCACAATCCCCGCGCTGGAACAGGCGGTAGACGAGGCGGTGACCCTGGCCGGGGCGCAGGAACAGAAGAAAAAGCTGTACCGGCGGGCGGCTCTGGTCCTGCTGGTCCTGCTGTCCGTGGCCGGGGTACTGATTGGCCGGCCCGCCTGGGAGGAGCGTCAGCGGCAAAAGCTCTACGACCGGGATGAGCACTGGCCGAAGGTGGCGTTCAGCTATCAGACCTCTGTCCCCTCGGTGACCTATAAGGTTGACGGCACGCTTATGAGCGCGTATGGGCCCTTCGAATCGGACGGCTCACTGTTTCACGCAGACCCGCTCATTTCCCGCTCCGTTTCCTATCCGCCCTACCTCTTTGAACTGGAGCTGGATACCGTACCCGGCCACATCCGCTTTTGTATAGAGGGAGCGAAAAGGGAGATGGAGATGAAGGTCCTGCGCTGGCCGGAGCGGATGAAGGGAACAGACGCGGGCTTTGAGGAGGGGGAGCCGGTCGCTGTCTGCCCGTGGAACCTCGGGGGCCATGGGCATGAATATATGATCGAAGGTCTGGAACCGGAATATCTGTACTCGGTGGTGTTCTTCTGGGGGGACGGCTATTACGCGGAATATTCCTTCCTTACCGGTGAAAGGGCCGGTTATTAATATCATCCACTGTGGGGCGGCTGTCAGGCCGCCCCTTTGTTTGTCACGGATTCTGCCGCAGCAGCTGCTCCAGGTCGTTCTCCAGGTAGACGGAGGCGGACAGGGTGGGGTCGTAGTGCAGGCAGGTGCCTTTGTCGGGGCACAGGGGGAGAATCACAGCCTCAGGCAGCCGGGCCAGGGTGAGGTTGCGGCCGTAGAGGATGCGGTACTCCTGCTCCAGGGTGCGGATCACGTCCAGCGCACCCTCCAGGCAGGTGCGGGACAGGTGGAACACCGTCTCCCGGGCGCAGGGCTCCTGATAGACGGGCTGGGCGTAGGGCAGGATGTGGTTGATGCCGGGCAGCAGCCCAGGCACCGGCGAGCTGGAGCGGCGGACGGTGTTGCCCCCGATGAAGGGGTACAGGGTGGCCTCGATGAACCACTGCCGCAGGGTGGGCAGGTAATACACCGCGTCCACCGGCCGCTCCCAGTGGTCCATCAGGTCCTTGCCGTAGCCGGACAGCACCCCCACCAGCACCATACGGATGGGCACCCCCTCCTGCCGCAGGATGGGGTCCAGAGCCTTGAAGCGGAAGCCGGGGTGCATCAGGTCGTCCACCAGAATCACCGGCCGGTCGAAGGACTTGATGGTGCGAATCTGGCTGGGGATGGGGGCGTAGTAGGGGAAGGGCTCCATCACGCTCTCCGACAGGTCGGGGGAGTAGACCCGGTCGGTGTGGATGGTCTTGGTGACGGTGTTGGGCACCGTCTTGCCCCGGAGGAGCTTTCCGTAGGGGACGCACATGTTCTCCCCCAGCACCCGGGGGGTGGTGGGGACGGCTGGGACGTTGTTGTAGGCGGTGATCTTCTCCAGCAGCCGCTGGTGGATGACGTCGGCGGACAGGGTGAGCAGCAGGGAACCGGGGTAGAGCCGGGCCAGGGCCCGCTGGAGGCTCTGGTGGCTGCGGCGGATGGCGGCCAGCACCCGGGGGTTCTGGGCCAGGGGCTCCTGGATGGTGGTCTCCAGATTCTGGATCAGGGTGGCGGGGGCGTGCATGTCGGTCTCCCGGATGGGGCGGTCCCCCTCCCGGGCCAGAAAGCCGGTGCGCAGGAGCACATCCTCCAGCTGGCTGTCCAGCCGGCCGTCGTGGGGGCAGAACACCCCATAGATGCAGCCCTCCTCCAGGGCCCGGGCCAGCAGCTCGCACAGAAGGAGCTGGTGGTAGTCCTTAAACCGCTGGTTTCCGCCGGCGGCCAGGGCGGTGATAAGCAGGGTCTTGCCCGCCGCCCGCAGGCGGATGCGGTTGGCCAGCTCGGTGTCTCCCAGGGCGGTAAAGAGCTGGGAGGTGGTGAGGGAGCGGTAGGCGATATAGCCCAGAATGTCCCCGCTCCCCGCCCGGCGGAGGAGGAGCGCACGGTCCCCCTGGTCGGTGATGGCGGAGCGCACGATTTCCCGGTCTGGCTGGCCGGCGGTGAGGGTGTCCAGCAGCAGGGGGTCGGGCTGGCCCGCCCACTGGAACTCCAGGTCGCCGGCGCCCAGCATGGGTTTCTCCTGGCTGTCCCGGAGATACAGGCCGTTCTGGTAGATAAAGTCCTGAATCACCGGGTCGATAAAGTTGGAGATGTCCCGGTTCAGGTCCACGTTCTCCCGGATGCGGGTGGAGCTGATATCCTCCAGGTGGGGGGGCAGCTGGAGCTGGATCACCTGGCCGGTGATGGGCAGGGGGGCGGGCAGCTCGGCCTCCCCCGCCCGGCGGAAAATGACGTGGTTCATCCGGCGGATAGAAAAGGGCGCCGGTTCGGTCTTATAGGCGGAGGCGTTGGCCACCACGTCGCTGCCCGCCACGATGTAGACCTGCTGTCCGGGAAACAGCTCGGTGAGCCGTTGCAGGTCGGCGGGATTGGCGATGTTTACCGGGATGTCGTCGGGGAAGAGGTGGACGTGGAAGTCCCCGGCGATGGACAGGTTGACAATCTGCCGGCGGATCAGATGGGGCTGGGCCTTTTTGGACCAGGAGAACTCGTCCACCGCCAGGTAGACCTCAAAGCCCAGGTCCCGGATGGCGTGGACGATGCCCTTGTGGGACAGGGTGAAGGGGTCGAAGGTGCCGGGGAAGAAGGCGATCTTCCGGGGCTTTTCAAAGGTGAAGGGGCCGTGGTCCAGCCGCCGCAGGGCGATAAAGCGGTTGATGTGGGCCAGGGCGGCCGCCCGGTAGAAGAAGGTGAGACCGTCCTGCCGGGAGGAGGACTCCTGGGTGAGGAAGAGCAGCTTCCGGTAGCTGAGGGAGAACAGCCGGGACTTCTCCTCCATGGTCAGCAGTGGACTCTCGAAGAGCAGCCTGCCGGTGACCAGCAGGGCCTCCTGGCGCACCGTCTCCCGGTAGTGGGCCAGCCCCTGGAGGAGCAGGCCCAGCAGCTCCTGCCGCCGCGCTTCGTAGATGTGCTGCCGCTCGGGAAAACGCTGCTGATAGGCGGGGTAGTGCTGGAGGAGGACGGCGATGGTGTTCAGCGCCCCGGCCACGGCGGAGTCGTTGGGGGAGCCCAGCAGGGTCTTGAGCCACAGCACTTGTTCGTCCAGCTCGCTGGGGTGGAGGTAGAGGGCGGCTTCCCCCAGATATTGGGGGATGTATTTGGAAATCTCATACTGGCCCATCTCCAGCCCCTTGCCCAGCTCCACCACCACCTCGTTGCGCTGTTCCCGGCGGAGCAGAGACAGGGTGTGCACCAGGGCGGAGCCGGCGGTGTGCCGCACCACCACCCGCTCTGACACCTTTACCAGGTTGGAGAAGTGGGTGGCGATGTGGAGAATATGCGTCTCCGCTCCGTGTTCCACCTGGTCCCGGAGCAGCTCCACGCCGGCCACCTTCACCACCCAGGGGGTGGCGATTTTCAGGTTGTCCAGAAAGACCTCGCTGGTGATGTCGGTGTGGTACAGGGTGCGCTCCAGGGCGGACACATCCCGCCCCGCCCGGCGCAGGATGCGGCACTTGAGGAACACGGTGGTCAGCTGCGGGGAGGGGACTCCCTCCGCCAGGTCAGCGATGCGGGCCATCTGGGGGTGGCTGCGGGGGATGTTGCGCACCGTCTCCCGGAGGAACTGGAGGGCGGCGGTCACCAGCCGCAGGTCCTCCGAGGCGGCGAAGTGGGCGGCAAAGTCCACCAGCTTCTCCCGGGTCTCCTCCCCGTAGTGCTTGGGGGGGAGGTAGCGGGCGGCATCGAGGAGGGTAAAGGCGGTGTCGTCGTCGGTGTGGGCGGGGTCGTTGAAGTAGCGCAGCAGGGCGTCCAGAAAGCGGGGGATATCCCCCGGCCGGGCGTGGTGCAGCATGGACTCCACCACCAGCTTCAGGGTGTAGCTGATGTGGGAGCGCTGCTGGGGGGTGGTCTTGTGGTCGGGGAAGATAATCATGTCCAGATACTGGCTCCAAAGGGTGAAGGGCACCTCCTCCGCCGGGTCGTTCTGGGCGTGGCTGGGCACCTCCTTGCGGTAGACCAGGTGGAACCGGGCGATGATCTGGCCGATGAGGGCGCCGGCCTGACGGCGGATGTCGCCCTCGCGGTGCATCAGCAGCTCATAGAGAAAGCTCAAAGCCTGGGTCTTCTGCCGTACCGACAGATAGGTGAAGTATTCACCGAAGACATTGAGGTAGGCCCGCAGCTGCTGCCAGCTCTTGGTGGAACGGGCGGCTTCGATGATGTTGCCGAACTTCTGCTCGTTAGACAGCATGTGCATCAATTGCAGGTTGTGCTCCACCGACAGAAGGATGAGCCCGTTCAGCGTCTCCTCCTGGCCGATAAGGGCGGGGTCCTTCACCGGGACGGTCTCCTGCCGCCGGCCGGTGAGGTCCACGTCCACCCCCAGCCGGCGCATGTAGTCCTCAAAGTCGTGGAGCTTGCCATAGACAAACTCATACCGCCGCCGCTTCTTCCGGTCCACGTTGTCCAGCTTGGACAAAATCACCTGGAAGGACTGGTCCAGGGGGTAGAGGACCACGATCTCGTTGCCCTCCCTGTCCCGCTCCGACTTGGAGCGGAAGTCGGCGTAGATCAGCAGCAGGGACTCCACCGACAGGGATTCCAGCTCCAGGTCCCAGGTGGAGTGGTTGGAGGCGATGTGGCTGATGTCCTCCATCTTCCGGTCCAGCAGCCACTGGTCGGTGTAGTAGTAGTGGAGGTAGGGCACCCGCTCCCCGGGGCGGCAGCCGAATTTGCCCACGTCGTGGGCGGCGGCGGCGGCGGAGATGAGGGCCAGGTCCACCTCCACCCCGGCCCGGGCCAGCCCCCGGGCGGCGGTCATGGCGATGTGGTGGACGCCGGCGATGTGGCTCAGGGTCTTAAAGGGGGTGAACTCCATCCCCAGCCGCATCAGCTCATAGAGGAACTCCCCCCGCCAGGCGGCCAGAAAGCGGCGGTACTCCCGGGCCTTGTCGCACGGCTCATACTCCTCCTCCGAGAGGAAGCGGAAGTCCAGCATGGGGTCGAAGGGCAGGGCGGAGCGCTCGTGGTCCAGCAGAACCTGGAGCACAGTGAGGTAAAACTCCGCCCCCGCCCCGCACCGGTCCGCTTCGGGGGCAAAGCCGCCCTCCGGGAACATGATGTGGCACACATATTGGTAGGTGAAGGGCCCCCAGCCCTTTTTAGGGGGAGCGGGGCACAGATGATCCAGCATGGGGGCGCACAGCTCCAGGATACGGGCGCAGCTCAGCCGCTCCCGAATGGGGAACAGGGCGGACAGGCCGTCGTCCCAGGCGGGAGCCTTCATCAGGTCCTGGAGCGTCCGCCGGTTGGTCAGTCCCCCCCCTGGATACCGGGCGGCCAGGGAATCAAGAATATCGCGGTTCAGCTGGCGGATCATTTTGTTCATACTGTCACCCCATCAGCCGCCCCAGCTGTGGAGCGGCGAAATTTTCTCAGGATAAGCATAGCACATTTTCAGGGGTTTGGAAAGGGCGCGGGCAGAGAAAATACAGCGCCCGAAAGCGAAAAACCCCTCCCCCAAAGGGGAAGGTGAACGGAATCCCCCCGCCACCGGACTGCGTCCGGCGGCCCTCCCCCCTTTGGCAAGGGGGGCTTTTCGGCGCTGACTGGTCCGTTCCCGCTCCAGAGGCCCCCTTGCAAAAGGGGGCTGGCACGGCGAAGCCGTGAGTGGGGGATTCCGTTTAACTGACCGTACCAGTCATCAGAATCCCCCCGCCACCGGACTGCGTCCGGCGGCCCTCCCCCCTTTGGCAAGGGGGGCTTTTCGGTGCTGACTGGTCCGGAAAAAAACGCGGGCGGCCACAGGCCGCCCGAATTTAGTATGAAATAATTCGAAATAAATCTTGTATTTTTCGACAAACCATGTTACAATAGAAACCAGAGACAAATAAAAGGGCAGGGCACGGGGCCTAGACCACCCCGTACCCCTGTGCGGGTGAAAACAGCACCCACACAACAGCATTGCTGCACCAGCCCCTATTATACCAGATTTTCATCCCTTTTACAAGTCTGGTTTTGGGGTTTTGTGTCTGATATATGCGGTGTGGGATTTGTTAAATTCTGCATCGCTTTTGTTTGTCTCGACGGGAAAACCTGCGGGGGGGGAGTCATAATTTTTTCCTCACCTATCCCCCTGTGCACTCCCCCCGCGGGCGGAACCGTCGAGAAAACAGGGAAGCAGCCTGAGGGCTGCCCCTTGAGGGTGGTTATCGTTATGCCGGATTACCAAGAGATGTACTGCACCATGGTCCGTGCCACCGAGGAGGCCATGAACGTTCTCATCAAAGCCCAGCGCGATTGCGAGGAGCTGTACATCAACTCCTCTGAGCCGGAGTCCTCCGGGACGGACCAATAGCGTATAAAGGCGGCGCCGGTTTTCCGGCGCTGTTTTTATTCCTTCAGCCTGTCCTCCAGCACCCGGCCCACCACCGCCCCCAGCAGCAGCAGATTGCCGCACAGGTAGAGCCACACCAGCAGGATAATCAGGGAGGCCAGCGACCCATAGACCAGGGCATAGCGGGAGGACATCCCGATAAACCAGGAAAACAGCACCGACGCCCCCACAATGGCCACGGCGGCCAGCAGGGAGGACAGCAGCACCACCTGCCGGCGCACAGCGCCCCGGGGCGTCCCCGCCCGGTAGACGATAAGCACCAGCATCAGCACAAAGCAGAACAGCAGCAGGTAGCGCATCCACCGCCACAGCCCGGACAGGGCGGACAGGGGGATGTGCTCGATCATATACCGGGGCAGCTGTTCCTCCAGCAGCCAGAAAAACCACTCGCCGGTGAAGATGACCACCACCGACAGATAGACGGTGAGGAGGAACAGGGCGGACAGGCCCACACTGAGCGCCGCCCGCCGGAAGGGCCGGGGGTCAGAAGCGCCGTGGAGCTCGTCCATGGCGGCCAGCAGGGTGCGCAGTCCCGCCGAGGCGGAGATGAGTATGGTAATCAGACTGGCCAGCAGCAGGGCGTCTGACTGGCTGTTCGCCACATAGCTGAGATAGTCCTGTATCACCGCCAGCGCTTCGGCGGGCAGAATCTGGTCCAGCGACTGGAGGAGGTTTTCCAGGTCCAGGTGGAACAGGCCGATGAAGTAGTTGACGCATACCAGCAGAGGGAAGAGGGTCAAAATGAGAAAGTAGGACAGCGCCGCCGCCGCCCGGGCCGCCCCCACCCGCAGGTAGAGCTCCGCCGTCTCCACCACAAAGGAGACCGGGGGGAGAGAGAGGAATTTTTTCATAGTCGGGCCTCCTTTCATCGGTTTAAGGTCCGCCGGTTATTCTACCACACATCCCCGCAAAAACAAATACGAAAAAAGCCGCCTGTTGTCAGACGGCTTTGCTTTCGTGCATACTCAACCCAGCTTGCTCAGCTTGAGAGTCATTTTGCTCTTCTTGTTGGCAGCGTTGTTCCGGTGCAGCAGACCCCGGGCAGCGGCCTTGTCCACCGCCTTGACGGCCACCTTGTAAGCGACATCGGCCTCGCTGCGGTTGCCTTCCGCCACTGCGGCCTCAAACTTCTTGAGCTCGGTCTTCAGCGCGGACTTCGCGGCTTTGTTCTGAGCGGCCTTGGTCTGAGACACCAGAACGCGCTTTTTAGCAGACTTAATATTCGGCAAACCAAACACCTCCTCCGATTTTCATCCTTGATTTGGGCGACAATACACCCACGCAGATTTGTATTGTACCATCCTCCAGACAAAAAATCAACTGTTTTTTTGATTTTTTTTGCCGGTGCGGGATAGTTTTTCAAAAGCCGCAAAAACTAGGGCGGCAAGGAAAATGATTCCACAACATATTGCATAAGGGGGAAGACAGCCATGCGCATGAGACGGACCGACCTGGCCCTGGAGGCCAGGGAGCTATGGCAGGAGCGGTCAGGGGCCGCCTCCGCCCTGCCGGGGGTGGAGGCCTGGGACAGCTTTCGGGAGGGCATTTTGGTAAATACCGTCCGTGTGCTGGACGGGCAGGGGGAGACGGCCCTGGGCAAACCCCGGGGCAGCTACGTCACCCTCACCCTTGAGGGGCTGGCCAGCCGGGAGGAGGGCATTTTCCAGCGCGCGGTCCGGGCGGTAGCCGGCGAGATCGGACAGCTGCTCCGGGAGGTTCCCCCTGCCGGTCTGGTGCTGGTGGCCGGCCTGGGCAACCGGGCCATCACCCCCGACGCCGTGGGCCCCAAGGTCCACCAAAACACCCTGGTCACCCGTCACCTGATTCGCCAGATGCCCGAGCACTTCGGCGCCCTGCGGCCGGTGGCTTCCGTCACGGCGGAGGTGATGGGCAACACCGGGATGGAGAGCGGCGAGCTGGTGCGGGCGGTGTGCGAGAAGATCAAGCCCGCCTGTGTGGTGGCGGTGGACGCCCTGGCGTCCCGGTCGCTGAAGCGGCTGTGCAAAACCGTTCAGATTGCCGACACCGGCATCACCCCCGGCTCCGGCGTGGGCAATCACCGCATGGGCCTCACCCGGGACACCCTGGGGGTGCCTGTAATCGCCCTGGGGGTGCCCACCGTGGTGGACGGGGCCACCCTGGCCGCCGACCTGCTGGGCGCCGACGAGCCCCCCGACCTGAACGAGGGCCGGGACCTACTTGTCACCCCCAAGGACATCGACAGCCAGGTGGACGACCTGTCTAAGGTGATTGGCTATGGGCTGAGCATGGCCCTCCAGCCGGGCATCTCTCTGGAGGAGCTGGAGCTGCTGCTGAGTTAGGAATAATGTTCCAGAATTGGGGCAGACTAGAGGAAAACACGGAAAAGGGATGTGGTTATCATGGTGAAGGGTATCACCCGGCAGGTGATTCTGGTAAAGTCCCCCGACCCCCGGCTCTTTGAGGAGGCCATTTTTATTGTCAAAGAGGAGGCCCTGGCCCGGGAGGGGGTGAGCGCCGACCGGGTGCTGCGGGAGGCCCGTCAGGCCGCTGACGGCTACCTCAAGCAGGGGAAGGCATGGAACCGGCGGCTGGAGCGTCTTCCCTCCCTGGCCTGGGGGGCGCTGGGGGCGGCGGTGGCTTCGGCAGGCTGGGCGGCCTGGCTGTTTTTGCTGTGACCATCCTCCGCCGGAGACATAGTATGGACTGAGGGGACCGGCGGCAGGTCTCCGTCTCAGACGCCGGACGGCGTTTTGACCAAGGATAAGAGGTTTTCTTCTTTTTCCTCCTGAAGCACTGGCGGCCCGGCGGGAAGTCCACCGGGCCGCTTTGTTATGCCTTTTTTCGCTCCGCCGCCAGCAGGAC
>ERZ808040.1800-NODE-1800-length-13509-cov-5.001936_pt1 | contig 13509 bp, 16 predicted proteins | sample MGYA00380191_ERZ808040 | MGnify/ENA primary metagenome ERZ808040 (study PRJEB31490, sample SAMN06133395) | mouse gut metagenome | isolation source: J6 | host: mice | place: China: Chengdu | collected 2015-05 ... | reverse complement strand
TATACAAAAACGGTCGTAAATGAACAATTTTTAAAGTCCATTTACGACCGTTTTTTGGAGACTTATGTCACAGCCTCATATTTTAGTAAGCATCATTTCAGTTTGTAACGATTGTACAAATTATTTGCAACTAAGGCACTGATCGTCAATAAGCAACCTACTACTTCATAACTTGTGATTTGGTATCCACGCAAGATAGTGATCACAAAAGCAGTTACAGGCACTAAGTTCATAAATAAGATTCCATTTAAAGCACCGATCAACCGATTCCCCAAATTCCAAGCAAAAACTGCAAGCACACCAGCTAAAGTGATCATATATACAAGTGCACCACTTACCTCTTGAACCTGTATTACAGTCGGAGCTTCTAGCCAACCTAAACTTATCGCTAATGTCAAAATAAGGCTGACCGATATCACACCATAAATTGTTGTTAGTGTTGAATAGCGTAAGATCGACCATTCCTTAAAATCAGCCCCGCCAGTTGTATAGATCACCCAACATAGTGCACCCAGTAAGATCAAAATCGTTGCTAATAACGTATTTTGACCCCCCAATAAATTAGCTGGATCACCTTTAGTTACCACTAAAAAAACACCTACCGCAGCAACTAACATTGACATAAAAACAAATTTCCCTGGTTTGGTCCCGCGATAGATCCAGCCAACGATCACACCTAATAATGGTTGAACTGCCATCATGACCGAAGCTATCAATGCTCCTGAAGAACCTGCTAATTTTTGTCCTAAAAAGACTAAAAAACTAAAACCCGCAAAGGCTGATGTCCCTAGGAACCATAATTTCAAAAAGTGTTTTTCTGGTAAGAATGCCCGTGGTCCTTCTTTCAAGAATAAAATGATCGCAAAAATAACCGCAACGATCCCATATCTAAATAAAGTAAAGTTGAACGGATCCATGATCTTCAAAGCCGGTCCCATGATCGGAAACATAGCCCCCCATGATAAAACAGCGATCAGGCAAAGTGACACACCTAAAAGATAATTTTTACCCATGATTTTCCTCCTTATTTTTCTACTCCCCCAGCGTATCATTATCTTTTACTCTGTGGAATTAACGATATATAATACCCTTATGATTATTCGTTATATCTAAAAATAATGGGGAGGTATCTTTTATGTATGAGTCGCTAAATATTGATCTGTTATACGTTTTTACCACTGTTGCTGAATTAAAAAGTATCAATAAAAGTAGTGATGTTCTATTATTGTCTCAGCCAGCCATCAGTAAAAAGATCAAGCAACTGGAAGATTATTTTGGTAAAAAGTTATTCATTCGCTCTCCCCGCGGAATGGCACTGACTCCAACGGGAAAACTTTTTTATAGCCAATCTAAAAAAGTTCTCCATGATTTTAACTCGCTCTATCATTTGGAGAATGACCAACCATGTTCAAAATTTAGCGAATTACATATTGGTGCTTTGGATAGTATCGCTTCTCTGTTGTATTCTGGTTTCTTTATCGAGGCACTTTCAAAGGCTAAGCAAGTTGTCTTGACTAATAAAGTCACTGACTTGATCAATGATTTTAACCTGGGAAATTTAGATGTTATTTTTATGGATGAATATTTTGAAAATGAGCTAACTACTAATTTTGAAAAATATTTTTTACAAGCCGAACCTTACTATGTACTTTTTTCAAAAAATAATGTCCAACTTTCTAAAATAAAAAGCCCCTGCTTATCTGCGCAAGAGCTTCAAAAATTTGATTTATTATTATATCCAGATTACTGTCCGATCCACATTCGTATAAAGCAGATCTTTCAGCAAAATCACCTTTCCTTTCCCACGATCTATGAAGCTGATTACAATGAATCTACAGCTTCACTAGTCTCATGCTCTGATCTGGTAACTATCCTACCAAAATCACTTGCACTAAATAAATTAGAAAATCCGACTATGCAGCTTGCTGCAAAAGAACTTATGGTCCCTGATCTTCGTCGAACCGCAGTTTTTTCAAATGGCAAAATACCGCTTAACTTTATTGTAAATAAGCTTAGATAGACCACACGCACCTAGCAGTTCGATCAAGTATCTGCTTTTTTAAGAAATACTGCCCCACACATAAAATACTATTATGAACAACGCTAACCATACAGTATGATTGAATACTAAAAAACGTTACCTGGATCGATCGTTTTTGTAACAGCAATGATCGTTGGTAATACAAATAATATTGTCGTATTTACTATTTACCAAATATGATCTCATGCAAGCTGTGAGATCAAACCAATAGCATTATCTACAATCTACACTCTTTATAACTAATGCACATTTCCTTTTTGCTGTTCTTTTCGTATAAAATCTCGAAATAAATTTTTAAACATCACTATCTCATCCCTGTTATCCTTAGTTAGGATGTATGTAAAAGATAGTGGTGGCAAAATCTGGGCTGGTTCAAGAAAATAAATTTGTTGCTCACCATCACTTAGAACATACGTCGGCAAATAAGATATTCCTTGGTTTAAGGCAACTAATTTTTCAGTTACTTGTACATCATTAACTTCCATAAACTTTGTGTCAGGGACTAGATCAGATATTTTACGCTTTAAATTTTCCCAGTACACAGGATGATTACCTGATAATACTTTATATTTTTCGAAAAATTGCCCTTCCTCAGTCAACAACTTATTCTCCGGTGTATTGGGAACACAAAGTCGGATCGTTCCTTCACAAATTTCCTCAGCACTAAATTTCTTACTATATGGTTCTTCTCGACTTATACAAATATCATAATTTTTTTCTTCCATTTGTCGTTCTAAATTCTTTTCAACGATTTGAAGCGCTACAGAAACTTGGGGAACAGCTTCAAAAAATATTGGCAAAAATTTATACATCAAATATGTTGCAATATAAGGTGATACGACAACTGTCAACTGTGCCTTACTCTTCTCATTAAACAATCTGATCGAGCTTACGCCTTGTTCATAGTCTCCAATCAATCTTTGAGCATAAATCACAAACTCTTTTCCTGCTTTGGATAACTGTAACTTCTTTTTTCCTTTTTCAAATAATTTTACATTCAAATGATACTCTAAATTTCTTATCTGCTTATAGATCGACGGCTCTGATAAATGAATCTGTTCACTTGCCTTATGATAATTTAACGTTTTGGCCAATACTAAAAAAGTATAATACCAATCTAAATTCAATATTCCCATCCCCTTTTCCATTATCCTATCACAAAAGCTAACATTCTGTTAGTTTTTTTCAAATTTACTAAATCACACCTAGAATCTATCATTGAGATATAAATAATTTGAAAGGAAGATTCACTATGCTCTCAATCCAAGATAATACTCTACGAGATGGTATGCAACAATTCGGAATTCCCAAAAATTTACTTGTCAAAAGAGAGATCATAAAATTACTTGGCAAGTCAAAAATTTCTTCTGTTGAAATTGGAATGTGTACCACAGATCAAGATAAAATCATCTTATCAGAAAGAATGTCATTTTTGTCTAATTCACAGAGTGCGGTTATTTTAACTAGATTAAAGCAACCAGATATCTCAAACGTAGTAAGCTTGCACAAAAAATTTAATAATATTGCCTTAAAGTTACTAGTTCCCACCTCTAAGTTACACGTTACACAAAAACTGCAATTTGATTATCAGACATATTTTTTGTTAATCGAAAAATATTTAACACAATTACAATACTCTTCTGTTAACGTTGATGTCTGTTTGGAAGATGCCACTCGTACTCCATACAATTTGCTAGAAAAATTTCTAGATATTATTTCTAAATTTAATATCAGATTTTTAACTTTAGCAGATACTGTCGGATGTTCTACACCACTCGAATATGGTCACCTTTTCAAACACGTTCATAGCTACATACCAAACGTAAAACTTTCTGCTCACTGCCATAACGACTTAGGACTGGCCACCGCTAATACTCTGGCTGCTATCCAAAATGGTGCTCAACAGATAGAAACAACATTATTAGGGATTGGAGAACGTGCTGGCAATACTTCTTTAGATGAAATTATGGCTATACTAACAAAGAAAAAAACTCAAAAAGTTCCCCTCTCTCTTCCTGAAGTCTATTTCTTAAGTAAATCCGTACAACATTTGTTAAATTATTCTCTCCCCCCGACAAAGCCTATATTGGGGAGTAATATTTTCAAACATGAATCTGGTATCCACCAAGATGGGACACTTAAAAATGAGCATATGTATCAATATTTAATTCCTTCTGATATTGATATAAGTATCCCCGAATATTTCCCAATAAGTGCTATTTCAAGTAGCAAAGTTCTCAATGCCCAATTAAAAACTCGGCATCTCGATGATAAAGCTGATCAAATAATCAGCTTCTACAAAACTTTAAGTCAAGTAGTGGATACATTGACACTAGACGAAGCAATTGAATTATATAATTTTACTAGAAAGGACTCAATATGGAATTTTTGACACCAACATTGCATAATTTTAACTTGCTAAAAAAGGTTTTGTTTAATGGCGAGCCAATCATTTTACCAACTGACACTAACTACAATTTGTGTTGCTTGCCTGATTCTACCGATGCAATTGATAAAATTTTTGCTTTCAAAAAACGACCAAAAAATAAACCACTCTCACTTTTCTTTAGCGACCCCAATGATTGGAAAATGTTTGGATCTACTCCACAAAAAGTTCTCATGGATCAGCTAACTACTGAATTTTGGCCAGGACCGCTGAATATCATAATTGATAATCAGACTAATTTTTCTTACATGCTAAATAATAGCTCAACAATCGCTTTAGGATGCTTGCAAAATAAAACTTTCCGAGATTTTTCTAAATTCTTAGGTCTACCATTGGCGATAACCTCAGCTAACATCTCTGGTACGGCTGATGACTTATTGATTACAAAGGAAGTCGCTGCCCTGCACATGGGAACAAAAGTCAAATATCTTTTGATTAGTCAAGAAGAAAATACAACCTCTATGTCAAGCACTATCGTTAAACTTGATACTGCTGGTATCAGTTTAGTACGTGAAGGTGATTTAAAATTCGATACTATTTTAGCGACACTTGAAAGGGGAAATAATCAATTTGAAAAATAAGCTTGCACTCACTGCCTATCGTATTTTTTCGCGCGCATATTTTTACCTACCATTCTTGATGATCATCTTTTACTTTGAAGGATTCAACTTACTTCAAATTGAGATTTTGCTAGCTTTATACGGTGTAGGTTCATTTGTCGCAACTAAATTCCTTTTAAAAGTACTAACTCACACATATAGCTGTAGCAGTCTGCTTATCTTGGGTGAAGTAGTTAAAATTTCAGGACTAACTATCTTATTAGTGACGAACAATTTTGTATTGCTTAGTTTTGCTCAGCTTTTATTAGGAATCGGCTATGCAATCGCTGCCGGCAAAGACACTACCATCATACTTGCATGGAAATTACCAAAAAATGATAATTTCCAAGAACGTACTAATGGTTATATGTTTATTTCACTCATGATTTCAGGAATTGTTGGTAGTTACCTATTCGAGTTTAATTATAAGCTACCAATAATTTTAACAATCCTTTTTACTGCTTTAGGAATAATATCAGTCCTTGCGATATCTCCAAAGGTATTTCCCACACAACCAAAGAAGACAAGCGTAGGAAATAATAGTAAATTCCTTGCCAAGGATAAATTTTGGATAATGCATTATGCTGTCCTAAGATGTTTGATTTTAGGAACCTTCACAGGTTTTTTACCCTACTACTTCTTTGTAGAAAAAAAGTTAAGTGCGCCTAAATTCATTCTTATTCTTACAACGTATACTGTATCTGGGTATTTTGCCTCAAATTTTATCACTAAAAAGACAAATTTCCCCTATCTATCAGAAATTACGTTGGCTATCTTTACTATTTTATTCCTATCTCAAAATATCTGGGTGCTCACTATCGCTATGATTTTTTTGGGTATTTCATCAGGTCTAACACGCCCACAAACAATCAGCCACCTTAAGCATACCCAATCATTTCAGTATAAACTAGCAACTGCCGAAATGCTTTATGCACTCATCACGCCAATATTTTTACTAGTTGGTGGTCAAATGTACATCAAATATTCAATTCAAGGCGTACTATATTTGATCATGATCACATTTATTGTCTATTCGACACTACTAATAATTTGGAGGTCTAACAATGAAAATTAACGTAAATTTCAAAAACTATACTATCCCAGCTGAATATGCCAAAGGCGCTTCAATGCAGGATAGCTTACTTGGAAACCCAATCAAATCTTTTCCATTTCAAATTTGTGAGATCCCGACTAATACCAAATATTTGGCATTTAGTTTGATCGACCATGATGCAGTACCAGTATGTGGTTTTTCTTGGATCCATTGGGTCGTAGCGAACATTCCCACTTCGCATAAACAATTGATCAATATCCCAGAAAATTTCTCACGTACTGATCATAAGCATTTAAGTGGTAAAAACAGCTTTGCGACCCCCTTTTTAGAAACTGATCTTTCATTGATCAAAAATAATTATGTTGGCCCGACTCCACCTGATAGAGACCATCATTACCTTTTAAAAGTTTATGCTTTAAAAGATAAACTCGACTTAAAAAATCATTTCTACTTTAATGAATTTTTGGAACAAGTTAGCTTAGCCTCGCTTGCGAGCTGTGAGATCAAACTTATTGGAAAATATTAAAGAGGCTGTTGCACAATTAAAAAGACATCTTCAAATCCGAACATTGGAATTGAAGATGTCTTTATTCATCGCTAAAAATATGTCATAGCCTCATTATTAGGCATTTTATTGTTCTGAGATATGCACGCGGATCTTAGCCGAAACTTCATTATGCAACTTCACTGGGACGTTAGCGTATCCCATTGCACGGATCGGCGCTGCTAGTTCCATCTTACGCTTGTCGATCTTTAAGCCGTGTTGTTTTTCCATGGCTTGGGCGATCTGCTTGGATGTGATCGAACCAAATAAACGCCCGTCTGTCCCAGCTTTTGCCTTGATCTCAACGACATAATTGCCAGATTCTAATTTTTCTTTGAGGACCTTTGCGTCGGCTAATTCTTCAGCTTCTTTTTTGGCTTCAGCTCTCTTTTGACCACGCAATTGGCTCATTGCTGCTGCATCAGCTTGCTTAGCTTTATTGCTCTTGATCAAGAAGTTTGCGTATCCATCCGGAATTTCCTTAACTTCACCGCGTTTGCCTTTACCGCGTACGTCTTGTGTAAAAATAATTTTCATAAAAAAATCCTCCCATACGTAGTTTTGCTACTCTTTATTTTCCTGCTCTTGTTTAAGAATTGCAAGCAGTTGTTCTTTGATCGCACCCACAGTTGTATCAGCGATCTGGGTCGCAGCATTGGATAAGTGACCGCCACCACCCATTTCTTCCATGATCACCTGCACGTTCTTAGTCCCGTTGCTTCGCGCTGAAACGCCGATCTTGCCCGAAGCTCGCTTAGTGATCACAAAAGAGGCTTCCACACCACTGACATTTAACAGTGAATCGGCAACTTGAGCGGCGATGACTGGATCATAGATCTTATCTTCTTCGCCACAACAGATCGCGTCTCCTTCAGCAAATTTAGTCCGTTCGACCAAATGATTGCGTTGCATGTAGCTCTTGACACTTTCTTTCATGAAATGCCGTGCCATTGCTAGATCAGCGCCCACTGAACGTAAATAGCTCGCTGCATCAAAGGTCCTAGTCCCAGTCCGCAAAGCAAACGACTGTGTATCGATAATGATCCCCGTGAGCATCGCAGTGGCTTCCAATTTATTGATCGGTTCACTGTCTTTTGCTTGATACTCAAAGAGCTCAGTGATCAACTCACACGTCGAACTTGCATAAGGCTCGATGTAGACCAAGATCGGGTTATCGGGAAATTCTTCACCCCGGCGATGATGGTCGATCACCATGACACGATTTTTGAGCTTATCGTAGAGTGGTCGAGCGATCGACATTGATGGTTTCGAGTGATCAGCCATGATCAAAAGGCTATCCTTAGTAGCTTTTTCCAAAGCCATTTCCGGGGTTATAATTGAACCCTTGATATTTGGATATTGGTCCAATTCCTCTAACAGACGTTCAATGTCTGAGTGAAGATCTTCTTGATCTAAGACGATCCAACACTGTTTACCATTCATCGCTGCGATCCGACGCACCCCTAGACAGGCGCCTAGTGAGTCCATATCTGGATGGCGATGTCCCATCACAAAGATCTGATCAGCCTGATTCATCAATTCAGTCAGCGCTTGTGAGATCATCCGTGCTCGGACTCGGGTACGTTTTTCCATCGGATTAGTCTTTCCTCCGTAAAAACGCGCTTGTCCCTCGACTGCTTTGACGACGACTTGATCGCCTCCACGTCCCAAAGCAAGGTCTAAGTTATTTTGTGAGAGCTTTGCTAATTGCGTCAGGTCAGAACCACCATATGCGATCCCTACACTAAGCGTTACAGGTGAATTTTGCTTGGACGTCCACTTGCGCACTTCATCTAGGATCTTGAATTTTTCTTCCTCTAACACTTTGAGTGTCTTGGCATAAGTCAGGATAAAGAAATGGTCTTCATCGACTCGCTTGAGGTAGATCCCAAATTCTTTCGCCCAATCTGCTAAGGCATTCGTCACGAAATTTCCCAGGTTAGAAATATCTTTATCGTTCATCGCACTGGTAACTTCATCATAATTATCCAAGAAGATCTGCCCGATCACTAACCGCGTATCTTCGTATTCTTGTCGGATCTGGGCATAATGCGTCACATCCATCAAATACACCGCATCAATATCTTTTTGGATCATCAGACTAAAGGCACGTCCATGCAATTTGACTTCTATATCTTTGTCCTTATTGTCTTGTTTAGCCGTAAGTTGCTCATAGAGCTGACGATCGACCTCTTTTAACGGCTTGCCTAGCACTTCTTGATTATCAAAATAGCGTTGCATATAAGGGTTGATCCATTCGATATACCCTTCTTTGTCGTAAAATAAGATCCCGATCGGCATTTTGATCAACGCATCCTGTTCACCGCGTTTGATCCGATAGGACAGATCAGAAATGTATTCAGTTGTATCTTCAGTAACTTGTTTTAATGTAATATAGGCAACTACGGTCATGATAAGCATAAAGACCATGCTGATATATCCTAGAATAATATTGGTTCTAAAGGCCAGGATCACACAAATGACCGCTACAAGCGCCAGCATCCAAGCTAACACACGCAAATGTCTGTCATACATGAATTCAGGCAGTTGCCAAAAATCTTTGTTAAAAAATTTTTTCACTGGTTTATCCCCGCATTCCTTTCCCAATTCTTAACCTAAATTTTATACTTCTGCTACTTATTCTATCACAAACAAGCTTGACTCTCAGTAAGTATGACTATAATAGCTTGAAAAATCAAGCTGCTTTGTCCAAAATAAAAAGCCACGGAGCAAACCGTAGCTTAGTGTTATGAGTTAAGTTATTCACTTAGTTTAAGTATACGCCCACGCCTATTTATTGTCAGCAATTCCAAACTAAATTTTAAGCTTTCTTTGAGACTTCCCCTCTAAACCAGCTGTTCTTGCTGAAAAAGGCATACATATCATTTAGGAAAAAGACACTATAACTAAAGATCAAGGCAAAATTACCGTCGCCTTGCAGCATCGTTTGGAACCATAAAGCGATCGTAAAAATCGATGCCAGGGTGAAAACATAGTATTGTTCACGTTTACGGTTCAATTCCAATAATGCCCCCGTGATCGCCATCGCTAAATTCAAGCTATCCAAAAAGACCCGCGGATCATTAGTAAAGCTAAAGATCGTATATGTGCATGACCAAGCAACTACAAAAAACAAACCATATTTGAGCCACTCGAGCCCACTTTCTAATTTTTCAGCTTGGATATCATCGTTCCATTTTGGATCTAAAATGCAAAAAATATCTAAAAAGATCAAATAACCGATCTGCTCCCAAGCTGTTGCATAATTTTTCGCCATAAAACCAGTTGCTGCGATACAAATAGCCGAGATCGCCCCACACCAGCCTTGGATCCCCGATAAGTTCGAGATCCCGATCACACACGCCACGGACAGATTGCCCCCAACAAAGGCTAACAGTGACTGGACTGGGGTTTGGCTAAAAGATTGGACCAACGAAATAACTTGGAGCACGAAGTTGAACGCTAATAAGAAGTAACTAAAATACCCCCAGCCTTTACATTGATTCAATAACCACTTGAAATATCCCTTTCGAAATACATTCCTGGAATATTCTGGCAAATGGGTCAATACATCTTGGTAACGTTCAAACATCTAAAAACTTCCTTCCAACTAGATAATAATTTCTTGAATTCAAAAATTTCAATATAACTATTATAGCCACGCCTTCCAGCTAAATTCAACCGAAAAAACACAATATATTGTAATTCTAATCTCATTAAATCTATATATTGTGTATGATTTGATTTTTAAACATTGATTTTCCTAAGTTTTTCTTACGATATTTATATCTTTTTCTTAAAAGACAAGAATTGATTTCTGGTGGTAAAATTAGAATGTAGCTAGATATAAAATCAATGAGGTGTTTTAGAGATGAAATTTAAAAAATTAGCAACTGCATTCTTGGCAGGGCTGACCTTTTTAGGGGTAACTTTGACCAGTGCGCCCAAGGCTTTAGCCACAAGTAGCAGTAACACACATACGTTAAATTCTGCTTATGTCGTCTATGGAGCCGGCACGAGCCAAGAAGCACGCCAAAATTTAGCTAAAGTATTTGAAACTGACTCTTCGTTCAAAACTTTGACCGCTACAGCCGCCGATTACAACAAATATATCGCCAATGGCTCGAGCAATACGACTGACGCTGCAATGATCAGCTCAGTTGCGATCGCACCCAGAGATCCTGGTTCTGGGGTCAAGGTCAATATCAAAGACTACAATGGTTCTAACAATATCACACAAGTAACTTCCCAACAATACGCAATGGTCGCACAAATGGCAGGGGTAACCGATGTCAGCATCGTCGTGACCGCTAACCGTCCCGTTTCAGGTGAATCAGCCTTAACTGGGGTCTACAAGGCCTTAGCTGAAGATGGCGTTTCATTGAACACAGAAAACACGGCGACAGCTAACGAGATGCTTTCAGCGACCCAACCAGCGATCAACGCCAACAAAGATGATACGACCTATCCTGGTAAGTTGATGGCCGCTGTTGGTGATGTTTCCAAGCAATTGGCACAACAAAAGCAAGATAACCAAGAACTAGCTACAAAACAAGACATTGAAGATATGTTAAATAAGGCTTTGGCTGACCGCGGTATCCAAGATCAAACAACTTCAGAGCAAGTAACACAGATCTCAGGTGCTTTGGTAAACTTCCAAAATTCACCGATCAGCTCAAGCAAGACATATATCAATAACGTGACAAACACGATCAATAACGTTAAAGATTCGACTGGTAATTTGATGAACAAAGCCAAAGACTGGGCCAACAGTGCTCAAGCTAAAGAAGCCGTTGAACAGGCAAAAGGTTGGTTTACTCGCTTCATCGAATGGATCAAGAGTTTGTTTAACTAAACAAACAAGAGGCGCTGAGATATAAGTCACCAAAAAACAGGCATAATGGACTTTAAAATTAAAAAAGAAAACCACCCGAATTTTTGAAAAAGTTCGGGTGGTTTTCTTGTAAACAGAGACTCATGTCCCAGCCTCATCTTAACTATTTGTTTTAATAAATTTTTGTAAAGAGAATCCCAAAGCAACTAGAATTCCCAATCCAAGTGCTACCATTGTTCCAATGGAAATAGGACCTGGTACAAAAAGCATCTTTAGCACAATTATCGCAAATAATAATGCGACAACAAGCTTTCCTAAAGTATTTTTTTTCATTTTTCCACCTCTTAGCTATTAGAAGAGGGCTGCAATACCTATTACTGTAGCGCCGACAATATGATGGCCTAAACCTCGTTTCCTACCAACGATATTTTGCAAATCATTAGTTGATAATTCTTCAAACAAATTTAATTTGGCATTATTCATAATAATTGCTTCCCTCCAAATTAAATTGATACCTCTTAACAGTTAGAAGTATACAGTTATTTAAGAATAGTAGTTAAAAAAAGAATTATCGGGCAATTTATTGTATTTAGTGTGTAATTTTAGACAGATATTGACACTAAATACAATAAATCAGGCATTTAATATTGCGCTTTGAATTAGGTCTGTCCTAAAATTTTTACGGCGTTTTTAAATCTTCTTGTACTTATCGGATATATTTTCCCATTTGATAGAGTTAACGACTTGTTTTTTTTGTCTATTCTGATAATATTTGTAATATTAACTAGGGTAGTTCTGTTACATCTAAACAAGTGATCATATTGCTCTTCAAAATGCTTTAAACTCCCCAATATATCTTCTTTAAGATTCCTATAATTTAAGCGCACTTGTTTGTTATTGCCTATTATAGACTCAATACTATATACCTGATCAAACGGTATTCGTTCTACAAGTCCATGAGTCATTTCATACGAAAAAAAATTAGCTATATTAGCTAAGACATTTTTCTTATATCTAGCAAATGCAATATCGATATTTTCACGCACTCTTTGTATAGTAAAATCATCTGCTAAATTTTTGCACAGTACATCCAATGGTTCGGCTCTAGCAGCTATAATTTTCTGGATAGAGTTATAAGAATCTGATAAATATATTATCTCAGCAAATACAACGTTATCTTTAATTTGTTTCCAAATGTTTAAATCATGTGACACTGTATCTATATCCACAAAAATCAAGAAAGATTTATCCTTATGTGCTGCTATGTGATTAAGAATATCCGATAAATTGTCAGTAGAAATGGCAATTTCCATGTCATATTCATCCAAAGTATCATTTACCCGTATCCTATTTTGAATAATATTTTGCAATTTATGCCTGTACATTGAATTACTTTCAAGAATTAACGCAGTAAGCATCTAAAATCATTCCTTTGAGATTTAATATACGTTTTTATTCAAAAGTTTATTTTTGTTGATGTCATACTAATACCAGTCGATCAGGGTCAGCAATAGTTACATATTTTTTATTTGATGATATTACAACATAGTAATGCAAAAGCTGATTGTCTTTTATCACATGTGCAATAAAAGGATAGTGAAGATCAGCAATATCAAATAATCGCATATCTGCTTTTATAGCTTTAGTTTCGAAGTTTAATTGCTGAGCAGTTTTGACGATCCCTAATGCTGTTGTGCCATCCTTATCGGTTTTAGCTATATTCCTCAAATAAGATAATGAAACATCTGAGCCGTAATATTTTAAAAGCATCGCCAAACTGGCAACACCACAATCACTCTCATCGATTTGTGATATATAGTAGTTATGAAAATTAAACATAAATAAATCTCTTTCAATATAAAATAAATTTAGAACAATATATCATATTTTTCAAATTTGAGTCAAGTCCATAAGCCTGTGTAAAATACTATACAATGTTTTACCGGTCTCTCATTGATCAAACTTAATATATTTTCTTGTAGAACTGAGCC
>ERZ808040.1798-NODE-1798-length-13519-cov-23.615385_pt1 | contig 13519 bp, 11 predicted proteins | sample MGYA00380191_ERZ808040 | MGnify/ENA primary metagenome ERZ808040 (study PRJEB31490, sample SAMN06133395) | mouse gut metagenome | isolation source: J6 | host: mice | place: China: Chengdu | collected 2015-05 ... | reverse complement strand
GTTTCGCTGCTTATCGACATTGAGAACAGTATCAAGGCGGCGCAGAGTAAGGGCTATGAACAGTGGGCGAAAATCCACAATCTGAAACAGGCAGCAAAGACCATGAATTTCTTGACGGAACATAAGATTGAACAGTACGCGGATTTAGTCAGCCGGATTGAAGAAATGGCAGCGGAAAGCGGACAGGCGGCAGACGCATTGAAGGACGCGGAAAAGCGGCTTGCGGACATGGCGGTGCTTATCAAGAATGTTTCCACCTACCAAAAGACAAAGCCCGTCTATGACGCATACCGCAAGGCAAGGAACAGGGAGAAGTACCGCGCCGGACAGGAACAGGCGATTATCCTACATGAAGCCGCCGCAAGGTCGCTGAAAGCGGCGGGCATTGCAAAGCTCCCGAACCTTGCCGCGCTGCAATCGGAATATGAAGCCCTCCAAGCGCAGAAAGAAGCCCTTTACGCCGACTATGGGAAGCTGAAAAAGAAAGTCCGGGAATACGATATTATCAAGCAGAACATTGACAGCATTTTACAGGCAGATAGGCAGCCGGAACGGGAAAAGGAAACAGAGCGATAGATAGTATATAGACTAATCAACATACTTGTGCTATAATAAACCACTCAAAAGGGGGAATTAAAAATGTCAGAAATTATACAATATTTTCTTTCAGCTGATATGTTTACAGGGATAATTACATTGGCAATAAGTTTACTCTCTGTTTTATTAGCAAGCAAAGAGGTTTTGAAAAAGTTTATAAAGCTACATAATGATGACGTAGAGTTACAAAAAATCAATTATAATATCATAATTGAAGGTAACAAAAAAGATGTTTCGGGGGAAAACAATTTAGACTTAACAACAAGTTATAAACTTAAGCAAGACACTCTGTTAGAATTAAGTGAAAAAAGAAATACTGATAAATTTTTCAAAAAACTTTCATTTGCACTTGCAATAATTATGAGCGTGATAGGTACGGTAATTCTTTTTGCAGGTATAGTTTTAAGTTTCGTATTTGAAGCAAAGATAGGTTGGATAACTACATCTTCAGGAGTAGTTATTGAAATAGTTGCAAGTATATATTTTTGGCTTGTAAATAAAACAATAAAAGAAGTAAAAGAAAATAGCATACAACTTGAAAATACTAAAAATCAAATAAGTGCAATGGAATTGGTGGAAAAAATCAGTGATGAAAAAGTAAAGGATACAGTTTATGTCGAAATGATTAAATCATTGATTGAGAAAAAATAAAAAACAGGAGTACAAAACAACAATTATTGTTGATTGTACTCCTGTTTTTGCTGTTACGCAGTAGAACGCCATTTTCGGGGGTAAAGGTATAAAGTATCGCCTTTCTGATTTTCACGCCCGGAAAGCCCTGTAAATCAAGGGATTTTCCGCGCCTACTGCGTAACAGGGGCGCGTCTTTTCCTCATGCGCTCGGCGGCTTGTCTGCGGGTGATACGCTTCCGGCAGACGGGGCAGTATTTGACACTGTTAGAGGTTGACGCAAAGAACGCGCCGCACTCGGTACACTTCTTCCTGTCCCCTATCTGGTAAAGCTCCGCATAGAGCAGCCTGTCGGCGGGAAGCACCGCAACCCGGAACCACTTGCAGAGAAGCGAATAGGAAATGAGCTGCGGACATACGCACTCGTCCCCGTCGTCCAGTAAGATACAGTTCCCGTTATCATAATTGCAGCACGTCCGGCGCACAAGGGCGTTGACTTTCCGGCTCTGGGGCGGCGTCAGCCGCTTAACCCCGTTCATACTTCATCAGCGGCGTAAATGGGAAGCTCTGCAAATTCCGCTTCGGTCAAAGCGTCCACTTTGGAAAGGGTGCGCTTTGCAAGCTCCCGCATATCCGCGTCCATGTAGGGCAGCGCGGCGTTGACATTCTCAATCAAAGCCCGCTTGCCGCCCTCGTTGTAAATGCTCAAAAGGTTTGTTTCTTCAACAGTCAGTCTAATCATGCTCATACCTCCATATCGTGATTTTTTGTTTTTGCCGCCGCCTTTTTCGGGGCGGTCTTTGCCTTGTCTGCTTTAAGCTGCGCCCGGATAGAGGGGCGGGGCTTCCTTATCTCCCTGTCCCGGTTCTCCCCCTTGTCAATCAGCGCATACGTCCCATGTCTGCCCTCGATTTTGGAAAAGGAAAGGGTCTTGTAGGGCAGCATGGAGAAAAGGCGGTCAGTGTCCTTTGTGGCTGCAAGCCGCATGAACGCCGGGGAAAGCTCTGCCATGAAATGGGTCTTGTTCGGGCTGTTCGGCTCGTAATGCCGCTTCATTTCCCGCACAATGCGCCGCGCTTCCGTTTCAATCAGCCCGTCCCGCAAAGCTGCGATATGCATTTTGAAATCCCCCGGCGAAAGCTGCTCCCGGCTGCGCCGTTCTTCCTGTAAGAGCGATTGCAGCGCGTCCGGGTCGTTGGGTACGGCTTCAAAGCGTTCAAATTTCCCAAGCTGCGGGTCTGGGGTTCCGTCAAAATATCTCCCGGCTTCCTGTACCCTTTCCCCATGCTCATAAATCAGCTTCACCGTATCGGCGGGCAGCTCCTTTTCCTTGACGCGCTCATAATGTTTAGAGTAGTCCAGTTCGTACAGATTGCCCTTGATTTTCCCGCGCTCCTTTCCCGTCAGCTCGATTGCATAGGCAAGAACGCGGTCGCTTGTCTGCTCCATGTAGAAACGCCATGTGTTGTGGGGCGCGGTGTCTTTGAGGAAAACGTCGCGCTCCCGGAAACAGTGCGTCCCGGACGGGCGGCAGAACCACAAAAGGGTCTTGTCCTCCCTGTGGGGGCTTGCCGCCGCCTTTGCGATAATCTCTTTGTCAATGTCTAAGTCGCTCTGGTAAAAGCCTGTGTTCTGCTTCATAATCGCTTCAAGGGAAGCAAACAAATCCATGTTTTCAAATTTGCTCTGTTCCGGCATGGGTCAGCTCCTTTCCAAGTCCTGTGACTTCTGCTTTGCGTTTTTCTTCTGTGCCTTTTCCTTGTCGGCTCTAAGCTGCGCCCGGATAGAGGGTTTCTTTTCCGGCTTCGCTCCCTTGCCGCGCTCCTTGTCGGCTTTGACAGCGTTAGCCAGGTCAACAAGGGAAATCTGCTCGCCCGCCTTTACCTTTGCTTCCAGTTCGTCAACGGTGGGGGTGTTGTTGATGATACCGTCAATCATGTTCCCGTTCTGCTCTGTGGTCTGCTCGGCGGTTTTCAAGGGATTGTCCCGCTGCGCCTGTTCTGCGGCAACGGCAAACGCCCGCGTCCCATTCCCCATAATCAGATACTTTCCGTCGTCCGACTGGTGGTGAAAGCCATATCCGGCGGCTTCTATCTGCTCCCGGCTCATGGCGGTCACATGGAAAGTCCCCCTCGGTGTCTTGACAGTTTCGCCCGTTTCCAAGTCGTCCGGGGTAAGCTGCTTTTGCTCCTGTAAAAACTCCGGCACTTCCCGAAAACCTACACTGTCAACGAAATGCGCCGCGTCCTGTCCGTCCTGATGAAGCACTACCACGTCGGAAACGGAAAGGCTGTGTCCCTTAAAATCTTTGGGGTGGTCGATATTGAAACAGGTGTAAATATCTTCAAGGGAAGTTTCCGGCGCAAGGGGCGCGGAATAGACAAGCTCATAGTTCGCCCTGTCAACCACATTTCCCGCCGCCTGCAGGCGGTCGTAAGGCTCAAAGCGGAAATCCCTTGTTTCGTCCCCGCCCTTTATCTGGTAAATGGAAAAGGTGTCTTTGTCCTGTCCGGCGGTCTGCGCCGTTTCCTGTGCCTTTGCGTAAAGCTGCTTTACGTCGCCCTCGGTCAGCTCGCCGCTTTTGAGCTGCCCCATAAGCTCGCGGCATTTCTCCGGCGTTCCCGTATAAAGCACGTCGCCCATTTTCGCCCGCCCGTTCTCCTGTGTCACATAGGCTTGCAAGAGGTAGCTGTTTTCCCGGCTGTCGCTGTAAGGGTTCCGGCGCACTCTGTAAATCGTTTCCGGGGTAAAGGCTTCTTTCGGGGCTGCGCCCGCCTTTTCCTGTGCGCCGGATTTTCCCGGTGCGGCTGCTTCCGGCTTCTCTTTCCCGGCTGTATCTGCCTTTGCCGGGGCTTCCGGCTGCGGCTGTTCTTTCGGGGCTGCCTTTTCCTCTCTGGTGGGCTGCTCCTGTCCGGCGGTCTGCTCCTTGTCCTGTGCCTTTTGCAGCTCCGCAAGATTTTCGTCTATGGAATTGATAATCTCGGCGGCTGCGCTGCGTATCGTTTCAAGGGAGCTTTTCAGCTCGGACAGCTCCCGCCCGCTGCTCCACCCGGCGACATAGCCGAAAGAGTAGTCCGACGTGTCAAGCCCGTAATGTTGGCAGACAGTATAGGCGACGCTTTCCGCTTCGACTTCGCGGGTGCGGCGGTCAACGTGGGGCTGCTGCTCGTCCTTTGGCGCGTTGAGGTCAATGTCGTGCAGCTTCGCATGGGCGATTTCGTGAATAGCGGTCTTTAAGGTCTGTAATTCGCTCATGCCCTCGTTGATAGCAATGCGCTTGTCCTCCAAGTGGTAGTAGCCATGAGAGCCGCCCTCGATATTCTCAAAGGCGATAGGAACGGGGGAAGTCTTTTCAAGGGCTGCGAAAAAATCCTTGTAGCGGTCAACGTCGCCTGTCAGCTCGTCAACCGCAATGTCCGGCAGCTCCTTTCCCTCGGTCTGGGAAACGTCAAAGACGGATACCACCTTGTAGGCGGGTATGGTGACTTCCTTTTCCTCGGTGACGGGCTTCCCGTCCTTGCCGATAACGGGCTTCTGCGTGTGCGGGTCGATTTTCTGCATTTCCTGTTTGATTTTATAGGGCGACGGGGCAATGATTTTAATTCCCTTTTGCCCTTTCATCACGTTTCGCTCAAAGTTGTTCTTCCAAGCGGAAAAGCCCGCCACAAGGGAAGCGTCCGGCTTCTGCATGGCGATAAGGACGGTGTTTCGGAAGCTGTAATTATGGAATTTTGACATGACTTTCAGATATTCCCGGTAACGCTCGCTGTCAAAGAGTTCCGCAATACCCTGTTCCAGACGGTCGGTAATCTCTTTGAGCTTTTCGGCGGGCTTCTCGCTCGTCAGCACGATAGGGATAACCGGGCGCGGCTCCTGTGGCTGCTCTGCGGTCTGCGCCGTTCTCTGCCCCGGCGCGGCTGCGTCCATTTCTACCTTTGACGGGTCGGGTCTTTCCGGCTGCGGGGGCTGCGGCGTTACCCGGTATTCCTCCGGCACGTCGCGCCCGTCGTACCATTCTGTAAAGGTGTTGCGGTTGTTGTAGATATAGCCCTTTTCGGTAAACATACCGTCGTCGTTAATGGAAGCGTCCCGCCCGTATTCCTCATACATGAAATACTTTTTCGCTTCTTCGGGAAGTTCCGGTTCTTCCAGTTCATCAACCAGATAACGCCCGTATTCTTCTTCATTGTGGACGGACGGATAAATCCAGTAGCAGTCAAGGTTCTGTGCAAGGTTGATAATGTCCTGTAAGCTGTCGGCATGGTCGCCGTATTCAATGGCTGCAATGAATTTCTCCCGGTCGTCGTCAAACTGCATTTCCAAGAGCTTCCCTAAATAGTTCAGCTCGTCGGGGTGGGAATACTCGCTTAAATGCTCCGTCAAGCCGGGGATAGTGGATTGAAATTCTGTGAAATGCCATTCCTCATAGTGCTTGAAGTCAATCCCGATACGGTCAAAGACTTCTTTCAGATGTTCGGCAGTCGTGGGGAACGTCACCCATTCGCCCGCGGGTCTGCCCTCGGTGTACTTCCCAAGATTGGAAAGATAGCCGCTTAAAATCGGTTCTGCCATTTGTTCGCTCCTTTCTTTTTCAATCATGCGGTGCATAAGCTCAAAATCCTCAATGCTCATGCTCCCGTCAAATACATAGGGGTTAAAATCCTCCCCGTCCCGGTAGGGCTTTTCGGAAAAGGGAAGCCCCGCTTCATGGGCGGCTGCCCTCGCTTCCTCGATAACCTCCGGGGGAAGCCTGTCGTCATGCGCCCCGATAAAACCGTCAATGTCGTTCATGCTGTTTTCGTAGTGGTAGCGCACTCCGGCGGTCAGCTCGTCAAGGCTCATGTCCTCGCCTAAATGCCCGCAATAGTAGCCGTTTAAGATAACGGCGGCGGGGTCAATGCTTTTTATTTCCTCTAACCGGCTCCTGTCCTCCGGGTAGAGCGTATCGTCCATATCAAGATGAAAATATTCCGCGTTCCATGAACGCCCCTGTTTCCAGAACGCCACCCATGCGATACCGTCCCTAAGCTCGTCTTGATAGTCCTTTACGGTGTCCCGTAAACTTGCCATAGTGAAAAACCTCCTTTCTCTGCGGCAGCGTCATAAGCTGCATTTTTTGGCTGCATGGTCTACTACGGGTACGCCCGCATTTCTGCCAAATATTTTTGAAAATTTTTAGAGGGTGAAGCCCTCCGCAAAAGAGGGTTTGGGAAACTTCCCAACAAGCAAAATCCCCGTCCGGCGCGTCAGCGTCGCAACGGGGATTTACGGAAGTGGGTACCCGCTTCCTATGCTTGCTATTCAAGTTTTTAGTTCTTCTGTACTTCGATACGGTAGTTGACGTATTTTCCGCCAGTGTCAGCCAGAACGATAGTTCCGTCGTAGGTCTTGCCTGTTTTCGGGGAGTAGAGCTTCTTTACATTTGCCTTGCCGGATTTAAGGAGCGCGGCGGCAATCTTCGCGGAAAAAGCGGTCTTGCGTTCCTCGAAAAAGCGGTCGTTCTTCCACATGACAAAGGCACATTCTTTGTTGCTGCAATAATAGTTTTTCTTCCCCTCATGGACGGGGGAACCGCAACGGGGGCATTTGCCGACAGAGGGCTTTTCCTCCCGGAACAAATCCTTTTTCCCGTCCAGTGCTGCGGCGTGTGTCTGCACAAGCTCCCGCGCCATAGCTTCAATGCCGGACAGAAATTCGCCGGGGTCTGCGGCTCCCTTTGCTATCTGCGTCAGATTGTTTTCCCATTCTGCGGTAAGCTGCGGGGAAGTGAGCATATCCGGCAAGATTGATACAAGGGCGGCTCCATTCTGCGTGGGGATAAGCTGCTTGCCTTTGCGCTCTGCAAAGCCGCCCTTTACCAGTTTTTCAATGACGGCGGCGCGGGTGGCGGGAGTGCCAAGCCCCCGGCGTTCCGCGTCCGGGTCGGTGTCCCCGTTCCCGGCGCGTTCCATAGCCGACAAAAGGCTTGCTTCGCTGTGGGGCTTCGGCGGCGTTGTGATATGCTCCGTTACTTTTGCGGCGGGGTTAGGAAAGCCCTGTCCCTCGGAAAGCTCCGGCAGCGTCACGTCTGCATTTTCCCCGTCCTCCGCTTCGGGCTTATCTTTCAGCGTCGCCCGGTATCTGCGTTCCATCTCTTTCCAACCGTCAGAAATAACAGTCTTTCCCCGCACCGTAAACTCCGTATCGGCGCATGAGAAAACCGCCGTAACCGCTTCAAAGATATGCGGCTCGGCGGTGGCAAGGAGCAGACGCGCCCCCGCAAGGGTGAGGATATTTCTCTCGCTTTCCGGCAGCGCGTCCGGGTCAGCCTTTGCAAGCTCCATAGTGGGAATGATTGCGTGGTGGTCTGATACTTTTTTACTGTCTGTTACCTTTGCAACCTCCGGCGTGAAGTCCGCGCCCGCCATAAAGGGGAGCTTTTCGCAAAGCAGCGCGATAATGCCCGCTGCGGTGCCGCCCATGTCGTCAGTAAGAAAGCTGCTGTCCGTCCTCGGATAAGTAAGGAGCCGCTTTTCATAAAGGGATTGTGCAAGGTCAAGGGTCTGCTTCGCGGTGTAGCCGAAAATGCGGTTCGCTTCCCGCTGCAAAGAGGTAAGGTCAAAGAGCTTCGGCGGGGCTGCGGTTTTCTTCTCTCTGGTAAGGGAAACGCATACCGCCGTTTCTGTTTCGCAAGCCCCTTTCAGCGCGTCGGCTTCTGCCTTGTCTGAAATCCTTTCGCTTGCCGCTTCCGCGCCGGATAAATCAAGGCGAACATGATAATATTTTTCTTTCTGGAAATGGGAGATAGCCGCGTCCCGGTCGGTGAGCATTTTTAAGGTCGGGGTCTGGACGCGCCCCACGTTCAAGGTCTTTCCATACAGGCAGGAGAAAAGCCGGGTGGCGTTAATGCCGATAAGCCAGTCAGCCTTTGCGCGGCAGAGGGCAGACGCAAAGAGCGCGTCATAGTCCCGCCCGTCTTTGAGGGAAGCAAAGCCCGCCTTAATCGCCCCGTCCTCCATTGAGGAAATCCACAAGCGGCGCATGGGCTTCTTGCAGCCCGCCGCTTCGTAGACAAAGCGGAAAATCAATTCTCCCTCGCGCCCCGCGTCACACGCATTTACCACTTCGGAAACGTCGGCGCGGTGCATAAGCTCTTTTAGGGTTTTGAATTGCTTCCCCTTGTCCGGGTCAACGGCGTACTGCCATTCCTCCGGCAGAATGGGTAAGCTGTCAAAACTCCATTTTTTATATTGCTCCCCGTAGGCGGCAGCTTCCGCAAGCTGTACCAAATGCCCGACGCACCATGAAATGAGGTAGCCGCCGCCCTCGATATATCCGTCTTTCTTTTCCTTAACGCCAAGCGCGGCGGCGATAGTCTGCGCCACGCTCGGCTTTTCTGCAATCACAAGTCTAAGTGCCATGAAAAAATCCTCCTTTCAGCGTTCCGGCGCGGTGTGCTTCTTCTCCTGTGCCTGTTTCAGACAATAGCCGATACAGGGGGATTGCGCCTTATAAGGGCAGCGCACACACGCCGGGGATTTTGGAACGGGCGGCGCACTGTCACGCCGCCCGGTGGGTCTTTGTACCATCATTTTTTCCAAAGGATTTTCGGTGAAAAGCCTCATGCTTCCTCGTCCTCCTGTTCTTCATCAGAAAGCCCGTCCCCCTCGTCCTCGTCGTAATCGTCAAAATCGAAATCTTCAAGGTCGGTGTCGCCCTTGACGTTCTGCTTTGGCTTCATAAACTTAAAATAATAGAACGCGCCCCCGCCGCCAAGAAGTGCCACGACAAGGAAAAGCACAAGCCCGCCTGTATTGCCTTTCTCTTTGGGCTGCTCTGTTGGTTTCTCGGTTTCCGGCTCCGCTTCCTTGCCACTGCAAGCGGTCATGTTGTCCTTGCAGACAGGGCAGCTCACATTTACCTTTCCGGCTTCGCATTTATCGGTGCAACTGCAAACGGCGGGCGGGGCTGCTTCGGTGCTTCCGTCCTCCATAAGTGCTAAGAGGTCGGCTTCGTCCACTTGATTAAGGAAATGTACGGTGTCCTCGCCCTCGTCGTCCCGGTCAATGAGGATATAAAAGTAATTGCCGTTTTTGGTCGTTACGGTGATAAGCTGCTTGTTGCCGCCGAAATCGTCTACAAGGGTCGCGTTCCCGTCCGGGGTAAGGGGTTCTTCCTTTTGGGGTTCCTCGTAGACAACGCCGCTGTCGTTGGTGTCGTCCTCTCCCTCCGGGGTCTGTGCAAAAGCGGTGACGGAAAAGCCGCCCATAAGTACAAGGGCGGCGCAAAGTGCGGTCAAGGTTCTAAGGATTTTCTTATTCATTCTCGGTGTCCTCCATTTCTTCGGTGTCATGGTCTGCGGGTTCTGCGGGGTAGCCCGGCGCGGCTTCCATGCCCGGAATACCGCCCCCGGAAAGCATAGCGGAAAGCTCATGCGGGGAAAGGCGCATGGAGCGCACAAGCTGTACGATTTGCAGGTTTTCCGCTTCGGTTTTCTGCGCTTCAAGCCCCCTTAATTTGTTCTGGTACTCGGTGATTTTCTCGCGGGTCTTTGCAATCTCCCTGTCGATACGTTCAATTTTGTTCATAGCCATAAATAAATTTCTCCTTTCTTTGCTCAAAAATATGTTAATTCCAGTTCATCAGCCCATAGCCTTTGATACAGGAGTAATTGACGGGGTAGCTCTTTATCTTGCAGGCGTCGCCGGAATTGCCCTCGACGGTATAGACGCGCTCCCCGTCCGTTCCGATAACAAGCCCCACATGGTCTGCGCTCCCGTCCCCGTCCCAGTCGAAAAAGATAGCGTCGCCGGGGGCGATATTCTCATAGCCCCTCGCGCCCCATTGCCCGCGTGACTGGAACCAGGGTACGCCCTGTGACTGGCACCCGGCAAAGCGCGGCTCGCTCTTTCCGGCTTGATTGTAGCACCATGAAACGAAACAGGCGCACCATTCCACGCGGCTGTTAAATCCGTACCAGCTCCAAAAGGGTCGCCCGCCCACGTTGCCGACTTGCCGCTTTGCAAGGTCTACAACGGCGGTGTTGCCGGGGCGTGTGCCGTTTACAAGCTGTACGCCGCTTAAATCCTCGGACGCGCCCATATCGGGGGAGCCGCCGCCGAAAATCAGCGGTTTGTTTCCGCTTGTTTCCAGATAGACGCGGTACATTTCAAGCTGCTGTGGCGTTAGAAGTTCCTCCGCAATCTCGGAAATGGGCTTGTTCGTCAGCTTCACGTTGAGGATATGGTACTCGTAGGGTACTTCCTCGGTGGTCGTTTCCCCGGTTTCCGGGTCTGTGCTTGTTTCTGTGCGGTAGCGGATTTCCGTTTCTTCCGTCAGCGTCAAGGTGTACTGCATGGCAAAGACGCGGTTTAGTTCTGCCTGTGCGCTCTGCGGGGTGTAGGTCTGTAAAAGGGCGGTGAGGTAGGACGCTAACTCATGGGGGTTATGCCCGATACTGTCAAGGTCATAGCGGTATTCGTCATAGCCGGGGTGGGTGCTTTCGATATTGTCAATCTGCTGCTGAAGCTCGTTTTCCTTTGCGGCGTAATTGTTCTCCGTCGCCACAAGGTCGCTGTCCTCCGACGTGTAGGAAGTCCCAAGTATGCCGTTCATCAAGCCGGAGAACATGGAGCCGCAAGAGGAAAGCCCCGCCGATACCATGATGAATAAGAGCAGCGCGGCAACGGCGATACATACGCCCGCCGGGTGCCGCCCTACAAAAGCGATTGCCCGTTTGGTTTCCTCGGCGGTTTTCTTTGCCGCTTTCCTTGTATTCTCCGCTGCCTTTTTTGCTGTGGCTGCGCCCCCTTTTTTCGCTGCCTTTGCATACTGCCGCTTGATTTGCTGCTTCTGCATGAAGCGGGAAAGGGGATTGCCCGCAATCTGCGGATTGTCATGCAGGGCTTTGTGGTACTGGAAATCCACATTCGCCTTGAACGCCGCTTTCTCTGCCTTTGCCGCCGCCCGGTAGGGTTTGAGCTTGTGGCTGCGGTAGCCCTCCTTGACTTTCCGCGCCCCGTACTTTGCGCCGCGCTCTGCCAGTTCTTCGGATTTGTGCGCCCCCTCAACGCCGGAATTGTCCTTTTCAACGGAATGTATCTTGTTGTGGACGAAAATACCCGCTTCCTGTGCGGGGCGGGATAGCGGGTTATTGTGGGGCTTATTCTTTCCTATGGGCTTTTCCCGTTCCTCAAAGCGTAGGCGGGTCTTGCCTTTCCCGGTAGCTTCGTCAAAGGTGCGCTCCCGTACAAGTTTCTTTTCTTTGGGGATAGCCGCCTTTGCCGCGTCCAGACGGTCGGCTGCTTTGTCCGATTTTCGGATATACTTTTCAAGCTCCGGCGTTGCCCGTTCCTCGTCGGTAAACTGCAAGCGGGAAGATTTTTCTTTTGCTGTGGCTTCTGCCTGTGCTTTCCTCGCCGCCTTTTTGCTCGCCTTTCTGGTACGCGCCCCGTCGATACGCTCCAAGACGCGCTCGGCTGCGGCGGTGTCCTGTTCCCGTTCTGCCCCCGGCGCATGGGGAAGTGGCGGCGTGTCGGTTAAGGGCGGGGAAGTTGCGCCGCCCGGTAGGGGCTGCGCTGCCTGTTCCGGCGGCTGCGGTGCTTCGGTCTTTGCAAAGTCCGCGTCCCTTATCCGCTTGCTGATACGTTTCTTTTTCCCGGTGGCGGCGTTTACCTCGACAGCCCCCTCGCGGGTCATTTTCTGCGTGACTTTCTCACGCGCTCGATACTGTTTTATTTTTCTGTCCCTCCAATCCGCGCCCTTGCAAGGGCGCAATACTCGGCGTTTATCTCAATGCCTATATAATGCCTGTCAAGCTGCCTTGCGGCTGCCCCCGTCGTGCCGCTGCCGAAAAAGGGGTCAAGCACAACGCCGCCTTTCGGACAGCCCGCCTTGATACAGGTTTCGGCAAGTTTTGGCGGGAACGCGGCGAAATGCCCGCCCTTGTAGGGAACGGTATTGATAAGCCACACGTCCCGCCTGTTCCGCATGGTCGGCATGAGGGCTTCGTCGTAGTAGCTGCCGCTTCGCGCCCGGTTAAGCCCCTGTACTTTCCCCTGTCCGGGTATTTCGTCCGCATATTTCTGTCCCGCGCTGCGCCCGGTGCGGTACCGCGCCGCCGTTGTGGGGGCTAACGGCTCGGCTATGGCGGCTGCGTCATAGAAATATTTCTTTGACTTCGTAAGCAGAAAGATATGTTCATAGCAGCGGGTAGGGCGGTCTTTCACGCTCTCCGGCATGGGGTTTTCTTTCTGCCAGATAATGTCGCTCCGTAAATACCACCCGTCAGCGCGTAGGGCAAAGGCTAAAAGCCAAGGGATACCGATTAAGTCCTTTTGTTTGCAGCCGGAAACGCGGTTGTTTCTTGCAATCTGCTGTCCGTTTCTGCCTTTCGGGTTCTTCGGGTCTGCATGGTAGCCTTTATTTCCTGTGCCGCAGTAAGTGTCCGCGATATTCAGCCAGAGCGTACCGTCAGAACGCAGTACCCGGCGCAGCTCGCGGAAAACCTCGGTCAGCCTGTCAATGTACTGCTCCGGCGTGTCCTCCCGCCCAATCTGCATATCAAGCCCATAATCTCTAAGCGCATAGTAGGGCGGGCTTGTGACGCAACAGTGTACGCTTTCCTCTGGAAGCTCCCGCAAGGCATAGAGCGCGTCGCGGTTGATGATGGTGTCAGTTTTCAGCCCGTTCATGCTTCGCCTACTTCCTCCGGCTTCGTCGTCATTACCCGGTAAAGCTCGGTGTCTTTCGGGAAGCGGTCTACAAAGGGCAGCACCACGTTCCCGTAGAAGATAAGCCCCTCGCCCGCTTCGGTGTGGGTGACATATTTCATCTGCTGCGGGGAGATGTTGAGCTGCTTTGCAAGGATAGCCCGGTCGCCCGCCGCCTGATTGAGCATGAGGACAAAATCAGAGTTTTCAAAGATATTCTCCACTTCGCGGGAAGCAAGCAAATCCTTGACATTCTGCGTAATGGCTGTGGGTATGCCGCCCCATTTTCTGAAACGCTTCCAGATTTCAACGGAATAGGCGGCGGTCTGTTCCTCTTTCAAGAGAAGATGAAATTCGTCCATAAAATACCGGGTGGATTTCCTTTCTGCCCGGTTGACGGTGACGCGGTTCCATACCTGGTCCTGCACAATGAGCATACCTAACTTTTTGAGCTGCTTCCCAAGCTGCTTGATGTCAAAGCAGACAAGGCGGTTGTTCAGCTCCACGTTGGTACGGTGGTTGAATACGTTAAGGCTCCCGGAAACGTAAAGCTCCAATGCCGCCGCGATACGCGCCGCTTCCGGCTCCGGCTGCTTCAAAAG
>ERZ808040.1797-NODE-1797-length-13520-cov-3.555159_pt1 | contig 13520 bp, 10 predicted proteins | sample MGYA00380191_ERZ808040 | MGnify/ENA primary metagenome ERZ808040 (study PRJEB31490, sample SAMN06133395) | mouse gut metagenome | isolation source: J6 | host: mice | place: China: Chengdu | collected 2015-05 ... | reverse complement strand
ATTACAAATAATCTGGCAAACTCAGCGACTAAAGAATTTAAAAAAGAAGGTGTAACAGCCAAGGCGTTTGATGAAATGTTCGCGATTAAGGTAAAGGATGGCTCTGAAGATTATATTGATAAACGGATTGGCAAGGTTAGCCTTGGCGTAAAGATTGGGGAAAATTATACTGATTTTGGCCAAGGGAACTTAAAAGGTACAGAAAACACATTTGATCTGGCAATCGCTGGGGAAGGGTTTTTTGAAATTTCCTTTACAAATAAGGCAGATGTGCAGTCTTATAAATATACAAGGGACGGCTCATTTACTCTAACCAAGGATGGATATTTAGTAACCAAGGATGGGGATTTTGTGCAAGGGCAGAATGGGAATATTAAGCTTTCCCTAACTGCTGAAACTACTATAGATAAAATGGGCAATATTTTCCAAAATAATGAGATAGTGGATAAGGTAAAGGTTGTGGATTTTGAAGATTATAACTATCTGAAAAAATATGGTGAGAATATGTATGACAAGGTAGAGGGCTATACAGAGAAAAAAGGCTCTTATACTATTGAACAAGGGTATTTAGAGGCTTCTAATGCGAATGTTATTAGTGAAATGGTAGAAATGATTACAATTTCCCGTGCGTTTGAGGCCAACCAGAAGTTTGTGCAGGCAGCAGATCAGACATTGGAAAAAGATGTTAATTTAGGCAGCCTATAATCGTAGAAAGTAAATAGAAAGGTGGAAAAATAATATGATGCGTTCTTTGTGGACTGCGGCTTCTGGTATGAAGACCCAGCAAACAACAGTAGATGTAATAGCAAATAATTTAGCAAATGTAAATACAGCAGCATATAAAACAGAAGAGGCAGAATTTAAAAATCTTTTATATCAGACAATCCAGGCAAAAACAACCACAAAAAATGGGGAAACAAAGCCAGTCGGGGCACAGGTTGGCCTTGGTGTCAGGAATTCAGCGATTACTAGTATTTTCCGCCAAGGAAATTTTAGTGCTACAGAAAATACCTTTGATTTTGCAATTAATGGAAAAGGGTTTTTCCGGGTGCAAGGCGCAGATGGTGGGACTTATTATACAAGGAATGGTTCTTTCCGAATTTCTATGGCAAGGACAGGGACGATGCTAACCGACCAAGAAGGAAGGCCAGTGCTGGATACGAATGGAAAGACAATTGTTTTTGATTCTAGTTTGGATACAGCAAAAATTATGGTTTCTACTACAGGGGAATTATGTTATCCAGATGATAGCGGGAACCCAGCAGGCATGGGGATTACCTTGAGTTTAGTACAGTTTCCAAACCCGGCAGGCTTATATAAAGAAGGGTCTGGCTTATATAAAGAAACAGATGCGTCTGGGGCACCAAAGATGGAGGGTGAGGATAAAGAGCTTACAAGGAGTGAGCTGCGCCAGGGTTACATAGAGGCTTCTAATGTACAAGTAGCAGATGAAATGGTAGATCTTATTATAGCCCAAAGGGCATATGAAATGAATTCCAAGGCGATTCAGGCATCAGATGATATGCTAAGCCAGGCAAACCAGTTGCGTAGGTAAGGCTTATAAGGGATAGGAGGCGTACAGGAATGGATGCATTAACAGGTTATACAAGTGCCTATTTAGACAATGTAAAAAACCAAGCAAGTGGGACTTCTGCTTCAAATACAGCAAAAAAGGATTTTTCAAATGCGACAGAGGCAGAACTTTATGAGGCATGTAAAGAGTTTGAGGCATATTTTGTAGAGCAGATGTTTAAAGCAATGGCAGCGACTGTGCCAAAAGAAAAAAGCAGCTCTGCATCAGCGTTAGATATGTTTGAAAGTAATATGTACCAAGAATATGCAAAACAGGCTTCAGAGAGTGGGCAGCTTGGGCTTGCAAAACAGCTTTTTGAGCAGATGAAAATAAATTATGGTTTATAAATAATGGATAAGGCTTTTGTCAGCTTTTATTTGGTATAAATGTTGGCAAGAGTCTTTATGTTTATTTTATAATAAAAAAGGAATTCCCTAATATGGCAGTAATAGAAGGATATGTAGAAAAAATAGTGTACCGAAATGAAGAAAATGGATATACCGTATTGACGCTGGTGCATAAGGGAGAAGAAGTGACTTGCGTAGGCACTTTCCAGTATATTGGCGAGGGAGAATGTTTAGAAGCGGAAGGAGATTATACGGCACATCCAGTATATGGGGAGCAGTTAAAGATTAGTAAATATGAAATAAAAGCCCCAGAGGATATAACGGCAATAGAAAGATATTTGGCGTCAGGTGCAATAAAAGGCATTGGCACAGTAATGGCGTCAAGGATTGTAAGGAGATTTAAAAAAGATACATTCCGTATTATAGAAGAAGAACCAGAACGCCTAACAGAGATTAAAGGGATTAGCAAAAAAAAAGCAATGGAAATTGCGGATCAAATACAAGAAAAAAAGGATATGCGCAAAGCAATGATCTTTTTACAAGGATATGGGATTGGGGCTAACCTTGCAGTAAAAATCTATAATCAATATGGGCCGGGATTATATACCGTATTAAAGCAAAACCCTTATCGTTTGGCAGATGATATCCATGGGGTAGGTTTCCGTATAGCAGACGAGATTGCTGCTAAAGTTGGGATCCACGCAGATTCTGATTTTCGGATTAAAAGTGGGATTTTATATAGTTTAATGCAGGCGGCTGCCTCAGGGCATGTTTACCTTCCATTGGAAGAATTAACAGCTTATACAGGGAGCCTATTAAACCTGCAGATTGATTCTATAGAGAAACATGTGATGGATTTAGCGATAGAGAAACGGATTGTATTAAAAGAAATAGAGGAAAAGAAATTAGTATATGCTGCATCTTATTATTATATGGAGTTAAATTCAGCAAGGTTATTGTATGACTTAAATATTGAGGAAAAGGTCTCAGAGGATGCTATAAAAAAAAGGCTGGATAACATTGAGCAGGAAACAGGGGTTGAGTTGGATAATTTACAGAGGGAGGCTGTAATAGAAGCAGTAAAATATGGCCTTTTGGTAATAACTGGCGGGCCTGGCACAGGAAAAACAACAACCATTAATGCAATTATCCGGTATTTTGAGTCAGAACAGATGGAAGTGTTATTAGCAGCCCCGACAGGAAGGGCAGCAAAACGGATGACAGAAGCTACCGGCTGCGAGGCAAAGACAATCCATAGGCTTTTGGAATTAAATGGAGGAAGCAGGGAAGTTGCTTCTATGGCTATATTTGAAAGGAATGAGCAGAATCCATTAGAAGCAGATGTTATTATTATTGATGAAATGTCTATGGTAGACATTGGGCTTATGAATTCACTTTTAAAAGCAGTTAGCGTTGGGACTAGGTTAATCTTAGTAGGCGATGTGAACCAGCTCCCTTCTGTGGGGCCAGGGAATGTATTAAAGGATATTATCCGTTCTGGTGCATTCCCGGTTGTACGTTTAACAAAGATATTCCGGCAGGCAGGGCAAAGTGATATTGTATTAAATGCACATAAAATTAATAAAGGGGAAAAGGTTGCATTAGATAACAATAGTAAGGATTTTTTGTTTTTAAAGCGGGATGAGGCAAACGTGATTATTAGCGTAATTATTACATTAATCCAAAAAAAACTGCCTCATTATGTAAATGCTAAAGAATTAGATATTCAAGTATTGACGCCAATGCGGAAAGGACAACTTGGGGTAGAACGTTTAAATGAGATTTTACAACAATACTTAAATCCCCCTTCTACAGAAAAAAAGGAAAAAGAACAGGCTGGCAGCCTATTTAGGGAAGGCGACAAGGTAATGCAGATTAAAAATAATTACCAGCTTGAATGGGAAATACGGGGGAAAAATGGGATTGTTGTAGATAAAGGCATGGGAATTTTTAATGGGGATACCGGAATTATAAAGGAAATCAATGAATTTTCGGAAATATTGACAGTAGAATTTGACGAAGGGCGGTTTGTGGAATATTCTTATAAACAATTAGAAGAGCTAGAATTGGCATATGCAATTACAATCCATAAATCCCAAGGGAGCGAATATCCTGCTGTAATTTTGCCTTTACTGACAGGCCCACAGATGTTAATGAACCGGAATTTATTGTATACAGCAGTAACAAGGGCAAAAAAATGTGTTTGTTTGGTAGGAAGTAAAGAAACTTTTTATGAAATGGCAGAAAACCAAAAGGAGCAAAAACGCTATTCTGGGTTGTGCAATAGGATACAAGAATTAGTAGCATTAGATGCTTAAAGGATAGGAAGGTGGCAAAATAAAGGTTATAGAAGAAATATTGGATTTTATCTATCCAGCAAGGTGCCCTATCTGTGATAAGATTGTTATGCCAAAGGGAGAACAAATTTGTGTGGGCTGTAGGGAAAAGCTTCCATATATTAAACAGCCATGTTGTAAGCAGTGTGGGAAAGAAATATTGTGGGAAGAAGAGGAATATTGCTATGACTGCCGGAAAACTAGGCATTTTTATACAGAAGGCAGGGCATTATTTTCTTATAATGAAGCAATGAAAAAGTCAATAGAAGCTTTTAAATATAAAAATCGGCAAGAATATGCTAGATTTTATGGGAAAGAACTGGCGGCTGCTTACCAGAAACAAATAAAAAGATGGGAAGCAGAGGCAATTATCCCTGTCCCAATACATAAAAGCCGTTATTTAGAACGAGGGTATAACCAGGCTGCATTAATTGCCTATAGTTTGGCAGAATATACAGGGTTATATGTAGAAGAAAGGTTTCTTTTTAGGGCAAAAAAAACAAAAGCACAAAAAGCACTTGGTACAAAAGATAGATTAAAAAATTTACAAGATGCTTTTCACTTGAAGAAAAGTATGGTACAATATAAGAAAATAATCTTAGTGGATGATATTTATACAACAGGAAGTACAGCAGACGCATGTGCAACCGTGTTAAAAAAAGGTGGGGTGGAGCAAATATATCTGTTGTGTCTGTGTATTGGAAGTGGCATCTAAGAAGGAGGTAACTATGGCATTAAATATTGTGAATTGTAAAAAATGCGGGAGAATATTCCAGCAGACTTCTTCAAGAAGAATTTGTCCAGATTGTGAGAGGGAACTTGAAGATAAGTTTGCAGAGGTTAGAAGTTATATACGAGATCATCCAAATGTTAGCATTATGGAAGTATCCAGGGAGATGGAAGTATCCGTAGAACAGCTAAAACAATGGGTTAGGGAAGAACGGTTAATTTTTACCAATGCAGAAGGTTCCGGTATTGAATGTGTTATGTGTGGCGTGCCTATTACGACTGGTAAATATTGTAATAGATGTAAGGAAGAAATGGCACATAATTTAGGTAATGCCTATGAGAAGCCAAAGGTAACATTAACACAGCAACAACCACAGACATCCTCAAAAGGGAAGATGAGATTTGTGCGGGATGATAAAAGATAAGAGAATATAAACGCAATAGGGCAGGTGCCAAGTTTAGCATCTGCCCTATTTTTATGTATATAAGTAATTTAAAAAGATAACCAATATAGTTAATAGGTGTATTAACAAAAGGAAAAATAAATTCCCTTATTGGATTTAGGAATTTAACAAGGTTAAAACGCCTTGGTTGCTTATATTGGCTTGTGCCATAATTGCTTCCCCTGCCTGTAATAGGATATTTTGTACGGAAAAAACCTGCATAGTTTTTGCCATATTGGTATCCCGGATGCGGGACTCAGAAGCAGTAGTATTTTCTGCAACGTTACTTGCATTAGCAATAGAATGTTCTAAACGGTTTTGATAAGTTCCAAATTTACTTCGGATTTTACTTACTTTTACTAGGGCTTCATCTACTAGAGAAATAGCTTTTGTTGCTTGGTTTTCTGTTAAAACATTTAAGTTTTTAAGCCCCATACGATATACAGAAAGATTTTGCCGTTCAATATAGATGGTGTCTTTTGTATTTGAACTGCATTGAATTTTAAACCCAGCTAAGTTAGATTGTCCATTCCCTCCTTCAAGCCCAAGTTGGTAAGGCGTATTGTATCCTGTAATTAAAGCTTTATTATCTGCTAAGTCGCCATTTAGTTGATATTTAGCATATTCACTGATTAAATCCAGTGTAGATGCTTTCGTTGTTTCTGTTAAAATAGTATCTTTAATATAAGTATCTAAATACTCATCCAGGCTAATATCTGGTGGTATATCTAGGGTAACATTTTCAATATGGTATCTTTTAATACTAGGGTTAGTATGTATAGTAGGATCATATTTTTCATAATTGCCGTTTGCATCTTGTACATAGTCACCATTAGCATCTTCTACATAATTAATTTTAAGCTTATCTGGCGCAAATAAATCTTTGTAGTCATATTCATAACTAAGGCTGATATATTCTGATGAATCAGAAGAATCAAACAAGTTAATATTAAATTCCGCAACACTGTTAAAACCATACGCATAAGGAGAAAAAGAAGCATCGGTTGCTGTAGAAACATTGTTGCTTACATAGGACGGCCTATTATCAAAAACATACAGTTTTGCATCAGTAGAGTTTGTAGCATATTGAGTGAAATGAAAATCATACTTGGCATCTTTAATAATATCTACTAATGCGTTGGTAAACCCAATGCCATCTGTAATGGTCCCCTTCATAGAATCAATATCAATATATAATGTATGATTTTGTCCATCTTGTTGGTAGCTGTATTGACAACCAGTTGTATTTTCTGTACTCCAATTGGTGTGAGTAATAAAAGGGGTAGTAAATTGGATACTATAGTGGTTATTACAAGTCTGGCATGTGGAGTTAAAGCCCATGCCAATTAGATCAGCTAATTGATAGTTTGTGCCAAGCCCTGAAAAATCAATATTTGCGCCTGCATAAGATGTTTCCTTGGAAGGGTTTAAGGTACTGTTTAAGTTAGGGTTATTTGGATCAATGGTTATTACATCTTTTAGGTATGTGGAAGTCCCGTCCCCAGTAATACTATTAGGGCCTACAAGGTCAGCAAGGTTTGTTTCATGTGGATTGTTTGCGCCTGCTAGGTAACGTGCTTTTATAACAGCTAAATAACTACTTACATCTGTATTAATTTGTTTTTTAATTTGACTTATAATAGAGCCAGTTCCTATATGGGTATTTGTATATGTTTTTACCGTTTCTATATTGTCTCGGGTATTACGGTATGTAGCAGAAATACAGTTTGTATTTTTATCATATTCTAATTGTATATTTTTTCCAAAGGTATCACGGATATTAGTATAGTCTCGCCCTAAACCATATTCTTCCTCAAGTGTAAGATTTAAGGTGTCTTTAGATATTTTTCCTCCTAGTACGTTGTTATATGTTTGTGAGTCTAAGGTTAATTCTGCATGATTATCTAAAATAGGGGATTGTTCTGATAGTTTTTTGCCAGGTAATTCTACTCCATCTAACGCATCAATAGCAGAGTCTTTACTGATTTCATTTACGACTTGAAAACTAAAGGTAAGTGTATTATCTGCGTCTGGTTGGCAAGTATAGGTGTAGGTTTTATTGGACCATATGTCTGTACTTTGATCTCCCCAGTTTTTGATTCCAAGTTCAGCCCATGTTTTTTTAGAATTGGCAACTTCTGTTCCATTTACTTCAAGCCATACACCATCAAAAGTGCCATTTTCACCATTAGATGCGTGAAGGATATAAGGATCTTTTACAAAATCTGGTTTGTCAGCTAGATAGTCTTTTACTTCATCATTGTCCTTAAAAAAATTAATGGATTTTGAGAAATCAGCATATAAGGCTTGTTCTTCCGTAGGGAGTTTATAAGTACTTTTCCACTTTGTTCCAGATATCCTAGATATGGCATCCATAAAATTATCAGCAGAATCGGGAATAAAGGATATCATAACGCCATGATAAGGAAAAGAATAAGGCTTATTTGTAATGGTATCCTCAGTAATAGGGTTGCCTTTTGCATCTTTTACTTGATCCCAGCTAATTCGTTCATTATTTACATAGATACCAGAAGAATTAGCAGTAGCTTGAAATTCTCTAGAAACTTGTGGTGGTTGGCTGCCTTCTTCACAAACAAGTGTTAAGTTGGTGCCATCAGGGCCAGTTAAAGTATAAGTACCTGCGTGAAAGGTGTTAGTAGCACTGTCGTACATATTTGGATCAATACTTGGCCAAGAATAACGCTTGCCTTGGTATGCAATGCCACCATATGTGGCGGTATGGGTTGTATTGTTATAAGTTTCATTATAGATATACAAATCATCTGGATACCCAGAAAATTTTAAAGAATAAGGGCCCTTTGTACGTTCTGTTTCGTTATCATCACATTTAAAAATATATTCTTCATTAAATTTAGTAGTATCACAAATACGGTTCATTTCTTCTTTGAGTGCTTGAATTTCTTCATCGATATATAGCCGTTCACTTTCTGAATTAGTATCATTAGCAGCTTGGACAGCAAGCTCATTGGCCCTTTGAAGCATACCATGCAATTCATGCAAGGCACCATCTGCTATTTTACAATAACTAATACCATCCTGCATATTTTCAATTCCTTGTGTGAGGCCCCTTATTTGATGGCGCATTTTTTCTGAAATAGAAAGCCCAGCTGCATCATCAGCAGCGCGATTGATCCTATAGCCAGATGAAAGTTTTTCTGTGTTTTTGGCTTTTTTATTTGTAACAGCTTTATATTGCCTCTCAGCATTTAAGGCAATTAAGTTATGATTAATAATCATATGCTTCCCCCTTTTGCAATAATAGGATTTTATATAAATCCAATAATATCCAAAGCTGCATAATAATCCATATAAACTATATCGGAACTTATTACCAAGTTCTTAATAATAAAATAAAAAATAAAATAAATTTAGTGTGTTTGTTGTAAACAGCATCCCACAAAAATGAAAATTACTCTAATGTTCTAGGAGAAATGACCGATAAAATAAGTAGGTGTACTAAATCAAGCAAAATGGAGAGGTGGAAAATGGCAGGGTTAATTGATGAATTAATGGATACTCTGGAAAAGGAAAACGAGGAATATCAAAGTTTATTAAAGCTTGCTAAGGAAAAAACGGGAACCATTATTCGGAATGACATTGATGCCCTCCAGAAACTGGTGGAGCAGGAACAATTAGTGGTTGACCGCATTGCCCCGCTGGATAAAAAACGGGTAGAATATACAAAAGATATTGCAACAGTAATTAACCGCCCAGTGGAGACGCTTACCATAACAAGGTTAATTGAATTAATGGACAGCCAGCCAGCAGTAAAAGAAAGGCTTTGTATAATCCATGACAAATTGCACGATACTATGACACAGATGGCAAGGATCAACGATATGAACCAAGGGCTTTTAAAAGAGGCATTGGATTTGGTGAATTTTGATATTACGCTGTTAAATAGTATGAGGCAGGCGCCAATTACAGCAAATTATGATAAAACGGCTGCTAATACGGAAGAGCATATTATCCGTAGGGGGGCATTTGACACTAGACAGTAAAAGGAGGCAGGGAATATGAGAGTAGAGGCTTATAATAAGATTGGGCAGATATACCAGGCAGAGCAGAAGGCAAGGGCAAAGGAGGCTACAAAGGCTGCTTCTAGGGATGAACTTACCATTTCTAGCACAGGGAAGGATTATCAGACAGCAAGGCAGGCACTTGCAGCAATTCCCGATATCCGTATGGACAGGGTGGCAGAGCTAAAAGCCGGGATAGAATCTGGTACTTACCAGGTCAATGCAGACAGTTTTGCAGCAAAAGTAATCGCTAAATATGAAGAAATGTCTTTATAAATAGAATTTACAGAAAGGATTAGCATAATATGGGAGGATTTACATCACTTATGGTTGGGGTTTCAGGGCTTCGATCAAGCCAGAATGCCATTAATGCAACCTCACATAATCTCGCAAATGTCAATACACCTGGTTATGTAAGGCAACAACCATTTTTTTCCGATTCCAGCTATAAGACAGTTGGCAGAAGAAGCATGTCTTACGATCAGATTGGTATTGGGGTGGATTTAACTGCAGTACGGAGGATCCGTGACAGCTTATTAGATAAGGCATACCGCCAAGAGAATGGCAGGCGTGAGTTTTATGAGGCGCAGATGAAAGCCATTGATGAGGTAGAAGAAGTTTTTGGGGAAATGGATGGCGTGAAATTCCAGCAATATTTGGAAGATTTACGCTATGCGGTGCAGGAAGTAGTAAAAGAGCCAACAAGCCAAGTAAAACAAGCATTATTGGTGCAAAGCTCAGATGCGTTTATTAGGCGTGCAAATTCCATCTACCATACTTTAGAAGAATATCAAAATACTTTAAATAAACAAGTCCAAAACCAAGTAAATAGAATTAATGCTTTAGGAAATAAAATACATGAGTTAAATAAGAAAATCAGCAGGGCAGAAGCAGGAGATGTGGAAAATGCAAATGATTTAAGGGATCAGAGAGATAATGCCCTAGATGAATTAAGCAGCATGGTAAGTATCCGCTATAATGAAGACCCAGCAAGCGGCATTGTAACAGTAAAGGTAGAAGGAGTAGACTTTGTTAGTGAATCCAATGTATACCATATGGGGACAAAAATGCTGGATACAGATAAGGATTCTGTCCTTTTAACGCCTGTTTGGCCTTATTTAAAGGATAATCCAGTATATAATTTAACTACAAAAGTATCTACCAAGGCAAATAATGATATTGGCTCCCTGCGTGCTACCTTACTTGCAAGAGGAAATTGTACCGCAAACTATACAGATATTCCAGATGCAAGCGATTATGATGGGAAAGATGCAGCTGGGAATCCAGATGGGACAGAGAGCGCCGCATATAAAAGGGCTTTAAAAATTGCACAATATGAAGGGACAGCATTGCCAAACCCCGCTGACTATGTTGGGGGAAAAAATAGCAATGCTTATAAAAAGGATTTGGTAACTTACCAAAATGAGATTGAACCATCTTCTATAAAAACAGTAATGGCAGAGTTCGATCAATTGGTAAATTCTATTGTAGAATCCATAAATGATATTCTGTGCCCTAATATTGACGCAGCTTCTTTGCAAACCAAAACAGGTGATACTTTAATTGGGCAGACCTATGTAGATGCCAGCGGGAAAACAAGGACAATTACAAAGGATACCTTATTTTTTGATGCAGAGAATGCTGGCTACGGACGTGGGGAAAACAGTGAGGTACAAGGGACAGAGCTGTTTGTAAGGGATGATGTAGAGCGTTATAGTAAAGTAAATATTAATGGAAAAGATTATATGGTATTTAATGACTATGGCGTTTTTGGGACAGAGTCTTTATATACACTTGGGAATATTAGTTTAAATGAAGAAGTTTTGCATGATTACACAAAGATACCATTAAGTACAAAAGATGGCGGGGAAGACCGTGCCCGTGCGGAAGCATTAGGGGAGGCGTGGAATTCTGCTAGCATGAAGCTAACGCCAGATTATAATACACAGAGAAGTTTTATGAAATATTATACAGAATTTACAGGCCAGATTGCAAATGCAGGAAATATGTATGATAATATGATTAATTATCAAACTGATTTGACAAATGGGGTAAATGATGAACGTTTAAGTATAATGGGAGTTTCTGATAACGAAGAATTAACAAACCTGATTAAATTCCAGGCAGCTTATAATGCTTCCTCTAGGTACATAAATGTAATAGACGAGATGTTAGAGCATCTTGTAACAAGATTATAGGAAAGAAAGCGGTGAAAATATGCCATCTACATTTTTTGGTTTAACCATAGGCTCTAGTGGGCTAAATGCAGCAAATATTGCATTAAATACAACATCACACAATATTGCAAATATAGAAACAGACGGATATTCTAGGCAGCAAGTAGAAGCAACAGCAGATAATGCGCTGCGTGTTTATTCGTCATACGGCATGGCAGGAAGCGGTGTTGCTGTTATTGATGTAAAACAGGTAAGGGACTCTTATTATGACTATAAATATTGGAATAATAATAAAATTACCGGTGAGTATACTGTAAAAAGGCAGTATGGCAAGGAAATAGAAGATTTATATTTTAATGAATTGACAGATGCAGGTTTTACGACTTATTATGGAAAGTTTTGTAATGCCTTAGATGCGTTTTCTTCCACGCCTTCTGAGCAGTCCATCCGAAACCAGGTAATTATGTCGGGGCAGTCTTTGGCAGATTATTTTAATAATGTTGCAGAGAATTTGGAACAATACCAGGATGAAGTAAATACAAATATTAAAATGGTAATAGACAGGGTAAATACTATTTCATCGAATATAGCCTCTTTAAATGGGCAGATTAGTGTATTGGAGATGAATGGTGGTACTGCCAACGATCTAAGGGATAAGAGAAATACCTTAGTAGATGAGCTTTCAGGGCTGGTGGGAATTACTGTAAAAGAAACTGTTTCACCAACAGGAAGTTCGTATTATGATATTAAAATTAATAACCAAAGCTTAGTATATGGAACGAATTACCATACCCTTTCTGTACAGGCAAGGGAATCAAGTGAACGGCGCCATGGGACAGATTTATATGGGCTATATGATATTAAATGGGAGACAGGATTAAATTTTGATAGTTATAATGAAAAGCTAAGTGGAGAATTAATGGGTTATTTACAGATTAGAGATGGTGATAACCTAGTAAAGCCAGATTTCCCATTGGATGCAAATGGTGATAAAATTGGGCAAGCCGTTGATTATAAAGGGATCCCTTATTATATGGAGCAGACAAATGCGTTCCTTTCAGAATATACCAAACAGTTTAATACCATACATATGACTGCAGGCGGCCAGGACTTAAATGGGGATACTACTGAGGAAGTGCCATTTTTTACGATTAAAGATATGTCAGTAGATGAAATGAAGCAAAAAATGGACGATAATGAAGATGGTTTTGGGAAATATAAGACAACGGTAACAGTAACCTCTGCAGATGAAATAATGGCAAAAGATATTGAAAATTATAAAAGGGCAAATAATATTAAGCCCGGGGCAATGAGCGACCAAGATGTGAAAGATGCTATTATGAATAATGGCGGCACAGTAGAAAGATATGATATTGTTAGCTGTATTGCAGATAATGTAACAGCGGGGAATATTTGTGTAAACCCAGATTTAGTTTTGCATAATGATATGTTAAGCTCTGGGAAAAGTATTTATTCAAGTGGCGTGGATACTCCAGATATTGCAGAGGCATTAAAGGATTTACGTGCAAAAAAGACATTCCGCGGCGGTATGCCAGAGGAGCAGATGCAGGCACTGGTATCCGTATCTTCTGTTGACTCTACTGCTGCAAAGGGCATGATGGAAAACCATGAAAATATTGGGGATTCTATTATTAACCAGCGGCTGTCCATTATGGGAGTAGATAAAGAAGAAGAAGCGGTTGCATTAGTGAAATATCAGCATGCGTTTGAGCTTGCTTCTAAGGTAATCAGCGTAATGAATGAATTATATGATAAACTGATTAACCAGACTGGCTTATAGGAGGGCTTTAAATAATGAGAATAACAAATGGAATGATGATTAATAATACCTTATCCCATATTAACCAGAATAAG
>ERZ808040.1793-NODE-1793-length-13525-cov-3.868605_pt1 | contig 13525 bp, 18 predicted proteins | sample MGYA00380191_ERZ808040 | MGnify/ENA primary metagenome ERZ808040 (study PRJEB31490, sample SAMN06133395) | mouse gut metagenome | isolation source: J6 | host: mice | place: China: Chengdu | collected 2015-05 ... | reverse complement strand
CTTGAGCAGAAGCAAACTTGATGTTGTATGAGCCACGCATTGTAACTGTCATTCCATCTGGATAAGTTACTCGCCATTGATATTGTTTACGATCACCAGCTTCAGCTAAAGCTTTTGCAAAGCTAGGTCCCTTGTAAACAACTTGGAACTGCACGTTTGAAGCGTTTTGAATACCTTCAACTTGTTTACGACGGTCATCCGCTAAAGTGGTAACGTCAACCTTTTCAGTGTCGCCACCAAGTTCTGGAATAGTTTTGATGTCAGCAAATTCATCCCAAGTTGTTCCGTCTGCGGATCGTTCTAGTTTAGTACCTGTTGCAACTAAACCATCCGTGTTATCAACAGCAAAACGTTGTAAATCTAATGCTAATACGTTGCTATATAATTTTACATTTTCCATATTATTCATCCTTTCTGATAAACTCGACCACTTGTATTATCAACGATACCGTTGAATACGATCAGCACTCGAATTATTCCATTCAAATCTTGATCACCAACACTATTAGAAAAGCCCATCGCTGAAAACTTAGCGATGAGCTCATCTTTTATTTTTGTTAGCGATCCTTGATCACTGTACAGATCAATAGTAATCTGCCATTCAGTGTCAGTCTCTTGTTGTTTGTTATCCCGAATATATGATGATTGAGATGTTTTATAGATAGCAGTCGGAAACTTCGTAAAACTATCGGGATAGTTTGGCGAGACTGTTTTTAATTCTGGCATAGCTTTCAAAGTCTTGAAGACCAGTGCTTTGACATTATAAATTTCCATCTAATCACCTAACTTATTTCTAAATTCCTGTTCTACACGTGTTTTGATGATATTGGGCGCTTCTTTTGCTAGGCGGTCCATTGCTGGCGTCATAAATTGCCTTGCAGGCTGTCCTGTTGTTCGATAGAAGTATTTTCCTTTGATCTTGATCTTTGGAATGCCATAGATCTTATTTAGATCAATATCAACTTCTTCTGCAGGGATATACCACGGCGTTTGTCGATATGCGATCGCAATGTTAGGCGGTAATTTTTTAGGCGAATCCTCACCGACTTTACCAGTCCCAAATTCACGAAAAATAGCCACCATAGACGAGTTCCACCAACGTGCAATAATTTCATCGCCATCTTGCTTAACTTCGTGTTTAAAGCTTCTAGCAAGCTCGCCTTGCGAGTATTTGATGCTTGATTGTAATTCATCAACAGCATATGCTTCAGCTTGTTCGATCGCATCTTCTTGCCCATTCATTGCACCTTCTGCTAAAACATCAGGTAATTTATTTAGCTTTGCTTCAAGTTCATCTAAACCATGGATCTCAACATCAATCATGATCATCATCCCTCTTAATGCGGTCTAGCGTGATATTCTTGTGTGTCGAAAATTCTTGGATCGCTGTGATCTTATAATCAGGATCTGCATCTTTATCAGCGTATAGACAAACACCAAAGCCTTCACCGTGACTTTCACTAAGTTCTGCGCCTTGATATTTGCATGCCTTGATGTATTTGATATCCTTGCCATAAAGTTGAGCATTGACTGTTCCACCTGCAGATTGAACATTCATCCTAATTTCTTTAGGATCACTCCAGCCTTCAATACTGTAGCCTTCATCATCTTGTGTGTTTACAGGCTCTTTTAGATAAACCGTCGTTAAGTCGCTTTCTTTTAATCTCATAACTTTGTCACCTTAGCGATCCGATATTGATTCAACCCTTGGCGAATATCTTTAGGAATACCCGTTTCGAGATAGTTAGTCACACCACCTTCGACTCGTTGCGTTTCACCTTCTAAGCCTAGGCGGTTATAATTGACGATCGCCAAACGTTTCGCATAAACATCAAGGTTACCAACTAACTCTTTTTGGCCAGTATAATCAAGAACTTGTGCGATCGCCTCTTTGATCAAATCGCTCATCAAAACATTGTCATTACTTTTTAGTCTCGCACCTAAGGCGGTAGCCATTTCAAGTACTTGTTGATCCACATTTAATCCCTCCAAAATTAAAGAACTTTAGCTTGGAAAACATCATCGGCACTCGCAAATGATGGAAGCATCGTTGCAGCTGCTAATACCCAAGTTCCGATCGGATCTTCGCCTGTTTCGTAAACTTTGGCCATAACATTACCAACTTGGGAAACTTGTGCATTGCTTGAAAGCATACGATTTTCTTCTGGTGTTGGGCCGTAAATTTTTTCGCCAGGAACTTCATCATTGAATAATACGATGCGATCTTCTGGGAAATAATGTTTTGTTGTCATCTTGCCATCTTCACCTTCAACACGATATTTACCATCATAAGCTCGAATTACTGGCAAACCTTGGGCAGTCATCCATTGGTCGAGATCAGCTTGACCAACAACACGGCCGGTATCTTTTCCAAAGATAGCTTCTTTGATCTCAGTACTACGCATCAAAGTACGTAAAACTTTCTTAGAAGTAAGTGCTCGTGTTGGTGTGATATCTAACGTATCAGACCAATCTTGCAAATTATCAATGATAGAAGCACTATCACTTCCCCAAAGAGCTTTGCCGGACAATTCTTTTCGATGCTCTTCTGGTACTTTATAATCGATAGCAATACCGTTCTTTTCATCGGTGATCTTACCAGTAGCAAACATTTCCATTGTCATTTGTTCGCCACGTGCAAGCACTGCTTGAACCATCGCATCAATATCATCAAAGACATATTGTTTCAAGTAATTTTCTTCTGCTGTATTACGTGGATAACGTAACTTAACTAGCATTTCTTCTGTGATCTGCACCTTACGCTTTACGTATGCAAGTTCAGCAGTCATTTTGGTTGCATCCCGGCTACCGATCTCAGCTTCTGTATCGAATGCAGAGATATTTGCGATCGTCGGTACTCGACTACCGGCTTTCAAAATGTCTACTTCTAACGTTGGAACTTTTGTAGCTGGGAATAGCGTATCACCTAACAGATCTCGATATTTACGATTTCGAGTGTAATCAATGACCGTTTTTTGATTGAACATGTCAAGGATCGGTGTTGCAAATCGTTGTAAATCTAATTTGATCATTTCTTTTTTCATCTACTATCTTCTCCTAACTTAATATAATTAATCAGAACTTACGATCCCAGAAGATTCTAAATCTTTAAAGTGGATCGCCGTCATTGCTTTGATCGCTTCTGCTGAAGGCGCTGGGTTCAAACGCTTGCTCAATACCCAGCCTTCACGCATAACTGCTACCATTTGCTTAGATGCATCAGATGCCACATATACATCATTAACTGTGATCCCAACTGCTTTAGCATCGTTTGTTGGGTAAACCGTTCCGGCAGGTACATACTTACGACCTAGATCATCAGTTTGAACATTGTAGTTAGTGCTATCGATCGTTTCCGGAAAAGCTGTAAACTTTTCAGAAGCTAAAAAATTCAACTGCTTTCCACTTTGAAATTGTGTGTACATTAATATTTACTCCTTTCCTATTTCCAAAAATCACTCTTAGACTTGTTAGATTCATTGGCTTTTTCAGCATACATCTCGCCAACCGTCTTAAGCATCGCATTACTTTCTGTACTTTTAGGTGTACGTGCACTTTGAGCTAAGCGCGTTTCAACCGCATCATGTACTGCACTCCTAAAAACTTCACTCACTTTTTGATAACTAGCATTCATAGTATCTTCATCAGCAAGCACATCACCGAAAACATCAACTAAGCCGGCCGGTAATCCATCTTGGATCAACTGATTTGCTAACTTACTTTTGTTCTCACGCTTTGTGATCTCAGCTTCACGATCACTCAAAGCTTGTTCGCGTTGTTTAAAATCATATTCACGGCGTTGCTCTTCAGTCATATTCTTGCGTTCTTTAGCATTTTTAGCTTGTTCTTCTTGCTCTTTTTGCCAGTTAGTTCGAGCCGTTTCTAACGCTTTACTGAGCTTTTTATCAAAAAATGAATCCATTTCAGACTCTGTTTCAAAAGTTTTAAAAGGCTCTGTTTTTTGTTCAGCATTTTCTGAACTTTGTTGTTCGTCTGTTGCATCACCTTCTCCACCTTGTTCGCCTTCTGCAAAACGTTGCAGATTTAAAAACAATAATTCTTTTTCCATAATGTGATCCTTTCTACCCATGCACATCCGCTTTTTTTGTCTGCACGAAAAAAGCCGCCCCATATTTCTACACAGCGACTTTCAAAAGTGAGACAACAGACCCACATACGTATTGATTTTTGAGCAGTTTTATGACTTACTCAGGTCAAAGCAAAATAAAAAGCACTCAACTAACGAGTGCTTTCAGGTGTATATCTATATACTACTTTTTCGATATCATCAATCGAAATTGGCATCATTGCCATAGTTTTTTCTTCTTGCTCAGGTGTTTCGACTCCATAGTCGGGAAGGAAATGAGTCTCGTCTAATTGATCCATTAAGCCTACCCGTTCACCTGTTTTTAAAATAACTACATCACATTCTTGCGGAATAAGCTCACTCATTCTTCTTCACCTCTTTCATATAACTACTTGTGTATCTTATTCTTTTAGGATCATCATGCATAACTATCCAACCGACAACAACATTGACCGGTATCCCGTTTTTATTGTACAACATTATTTTTTGCTCGTACAATTTTCCGTACCCATTGTCCGTTTTATACTTTGCAGGATAAACTCTCGCTGCTTTTTTTATCGCGTCTACATATTCCAAATAGTTATCTATGTCATATCCCAATTTTTCTTTAATGATTTTCCCTTTAGGCCAGCCTTTATCATTGCTATGATCAAATAAATATCGTGTAAATTTAATTTCAGGAAACACCATATTTTTTAAGTTAGGTAACACCTTTTCGGGATGTTTTTTCAAATCTAGTCTTCTTTTGATATCAACGTTTAAGTTGTTCCAGTAACTACCACCATCGTTTTTAAGCTTATCGTATACTTTTTTGCTGGGCATATCTTCGCCCAAAAGCTCCTTGATCATATCATAGTCATCTTTAATAGTATTTTTAGGTGTATCTAGATAAATCACTGGAACTGTTCGACAAAAGGGATGTAGCGGTGGCATATTCTTGCCAACGACTGCGTCTTCAACATTGAAGATTTTCTTGTTGATACCACGACAAGTTTTACTTGTTCGACTATCAAGAATAGCAATCAGTTGATACTGTTTGACGCCCCTGCTTTTCCAATTATCAAGCTTGGTTTTGGAGTAAAAGTAATTAACTTCTGTTCTGATTAAACGACTAGCATTAAATTTACCGACATTAAACTCTTGATCGATACGCTTGATCATCTCGCGTTCTGACATATTGCTGAGCTCTTTAACTGTAAACAATTCTTTCAAACGATCAGCAAGCTTATCTGTGTTATCCCAGATACGTGATGAAAAATTGCTACCATTCCATCGGCTATTTAAAGCTCGCTCAACGTATTTATTTGGCATTTTTGTGAGCTTTGTTTTAGGCTCGTCAGACTTCATAGAGACATTAGCAAGCTCTTTACCTGTCTTAGGATCCTTGATAACAATTTCACTTTTTCTTTGTTCTAACACTGGCTCAACGTTGCTATTGTTAAGCTTGTAGTCTTTAGCTTTGTCGTACACAGCACTTTGCTTTTCTGCTTGTGTCCATGCACGTTTCATTACGTCAGTGTGCAGTTTTACATTTTGCTCTAATTCAGTTGCACCAGCTGATTTAGCTGCAATATACGCTTTGACTTGCATCTCTTCTAGTCTAGTGATCCGACTTTTAGCAGCTAATCTACTCAAGTAATCATCAACTGCCTTTTTGCTATCTTTGTCAGTTATATTGTTGGATAGCGCTTTTAGCGTAACTAATTCAGACGGTGAAATATGCGAAGACATGATGCTTTCAATTTCATCAGGCGAAACATCTGCATAAAAATAGCGACGATAGATCTTTTTGACCTCGTCGCTTAAATATACTTGCGCTTTTTGATAAGCGCTATTGATAATGTTTAATTTGTCAGTTGCTTCATCTTGGTTATCCTGCTCATCTTGCAGATCACGCAACTGCCAGTAATTGAATTGATCCTTATCACCCTTCATAGACTCACCTAGAACATGATAGTGATGTGATCGCCGTATTGACTAACGAGCTGGCCAACTGTATTTTCAAATGCTTTTAGTAGCGTTTTATTCTCAATGCTTTTATCATCTGAAAAGATAGCCGTTAAAACTCCATCATTATCGCTTACAGAAACGTTAGTACAATTATTGATCGTATGTGTCAATAATGTAGAAAACGACGCACAGACGATGTCAGAGCCATATGAACTATATTCAGCGTGTCCGCTTGCTGTGATCGTCGTCTTGTTGTTTTTCTTTATCATCTTCACTTTGATCATTTTGACTATCACTCCATTCTATGCGATCGGGATCTTGTTGCAAGGCCTGTTGATTCTTCTTGATGTTTTCCGCATCTTGTTGATCCATTTCATCAATGATCTCTTGCGGATCGTCCACTTGTGGTAGCCAGCCGTAAGTGATCTTACGTGGGATGATGCCGTCAGCGTTCTTGATATTACTTACAACATCAGATAAATTGACTGGAATGTTTGGCGTAAGCTCGATACCACAGCCACTTACATCGTCATTACCACCCTTAATATTTACGATCGTTTGGATCAGATTGAGCCGACGACGTAACCCATCAAAGAAGTAACGCTTTTTGATCGATAGAAGATTTTCCAAGCCAAAAAGTTTGAACTTCATCGCTTCACCTGAAACATTACCCATGAACTTCTCATCATTCATATTTGGAACATATGAGATCTTATGGATATCATTTTCGATCGATTGACTGAGCAAGTTGACCTGAGTTTCATCAAACGACTTAGTTAGCCAGCTGATGTCTGCACCGTCTTCACGGGATGGAGCATTCAAAACACCATTCTTTAGAGCTTTAAGATCATCGTCATCTTCTGCTAGTCCAAAACCAAATGTAACTAAGATAGCATCAACAAACGCTTCTTTATCCGAAATGCGATCAGTTTGTAGCAAGTTGTACGCATCGATCAATGAGATAAGCTGCTCAAAGTCTCCCTGCCTTTCCTCGTTGTTGCGATATTCGATCAGTGGCACGGCATTAAATAAATTTTCGCCATCATAGACGATCGTATCGGTATCGGATAACTCCATTGCCATTTTAGTCCTAAATTCAACTACACGCTTAGGCATGTACACTGTCACACTATAGCCATCCATGCGCCCATCAAGATCTTTCTTTGGTTGCACAAAGATAGCAAATAATGGATCATGTTCCACGGTGTCATCAGTAACGACGATCGCAGCACGAGGATCAATGACTTCGATTTTCAATTCAGTGTTCGGGATCGATTTTTCATTGCCCGCTTCATCTATTGTCGCCTCTGGTTCTGTTTCTTTAAGATACAGCAATTCATAGCCATAACCAAAAACAGATAGATCCTTTTCCAGCTCGATATCATGCTTATGAATATCAGCATTCTTCAATACATCAAGTACATCATCAATGCTTTTATCCTTATCAGCAGTATACTTAACGGGATTGCCTGTCATGAAACCGACATTCATATCAGTGATATATTTAGCATGGTTGATCATAATATTTGCTGACTTCACCTTAGAATTGTCAAATTTGTGATCATTGACATCTTGCTTACCGTTGTAATAATCAGCTAACTTATCTAGCCTTTTTTGACGTTCCTGAAGTTCTCTGATCGCATAGTTGATAGCTTTGATATTCGGTTCGTTTACATCTTCTAATAGACTTTTATCAATCGAAATAGCCACTTAAACACCTTCTTTCTACAAACCTCGAATATTAGGCCGTTTTGTGATTTTTGCAGTAAAGTTTTTGTGGATCACCATATAAACGAAATAACGCATAGCATCGCAAGCGTGATCATGTTCTTTGACTGGCCTATCTTCACCATGCTGGGCTGCTTTTTCATCCCAAATATAACTTGCCAACTCTTTAAACAGATTTGAGCAAGTGTCACTAAATAAGATCTTTCCTTCATTCATCGCGCTTTGAGTAACACGAATACCATCAACAACATCATTTTTAGCTTTCTTGACCTTAAAACCATTTTCTCGCAACACAGCAATAAAAGAAGCAGCCGACGGATCAATGATGATTTTTGCTTTAATCTTGCCCAAGAATTTCTTTAGATCTTCACAATACTGTTCATCAGTCTTTTGCTTTGTGCTAGTACGCCCAGAATAATAGTATTCTTTGATCAAATACCATGTACCATGATCACGTCCCCACAACAAAAATACTGTCGGGTTCTGTGTGCCATAGTCACAAGATACATAATATTTTTCAAATTGTTCCGGCAGCTCGTGGACCACCATGCTATCCTTATCAAAGTTGTCATAAATAACACCTTCTGACATGACCCAAAGACCAAGAATGTAGCGTTGATAGAACACACCGCTAAACATACGTTCATAACGTTCAATGATCGATCGCGACAGGGATGGGTTATCTTTCATTGTGAAGTGAATACGGATCGCATTCTTTTCACTTAACTGATCTATCCAATCTAGCTTGAAGTAATGATATGGGCCTGCAGGATTACAATTAAACCAAAGCTTAGATCCTTCAACTGAGCAACGTGCGATCGCTTGGTTAACAAAACTTTGTGGCATAAGTGCAACTTCATCAAAGAAAGCTCCGCCAGCGGTCAACCCTTGCACTAGATCCTGCGACCCTTCATCCTTACCACCAAACAAAAAGAAATAGTTCTCTTTGTTGCCTTTTTGAATCACGAGCATATTCTCTGAGCGACTATCTTTTACAGAGTAGCCACGACCTTCGAGCATACGTTTTAACGGTCTGATAACATTGCGCCGAAGCGATCCGATCGTTTTACCTGATACAATGAATTGCTCACCATTAAAACTATTCATAGCCCACAAAACATAGGACAATGACATCACAACTGTCTTACCTGCACGAACTGAACCATCACAAACAAGCGCTTCTTTGTCTCGCAAGGCTGGAACTTTCCACCACGTTAAAACCATCAGTTGCTTCTGTGAAAAGGTTGTGAACTTAAAAGATGATCTACTTAGTGCGTTTTTCTTTACCATTCTTTTCGTTTCCCACTCCTTCTACATCTGTATTATTCCAAATTCCCGGAATAGCTTGCTCGATAGCCTTAATAAAGCCATCGTCATCAGCAATCGAATTATCTGGTTCTGGCAAGCGATCCAATAGTTCACGCATTGCAGTCTGCTTGTCATACATTTCTACTACTGGTTGTCCTTTGTCAATGCGTACACTCTTGATGTTCGCCGTGTCGATTTCGCTACTATCTTTTAAAACGATGATCGACTCATAATAAAAACCTTGCTCGCCAGTCTGTGGATCTATCCACGGATCTAAGCGATAAGGCCCCGCATCATCTTCGTGGTCACCTTCAGGATCATGAACTTTGGACCACTTGAGCTTTTTAATAGTCTTGAATTCTAGTACGTCTGTAACATCTGCTGTTGCTTGTTGCAGGTACTTCAGTAGAATATCATTTGCATCAGCGTACAAGTCCATAGACTGCTGTTTTTTGAGCTTAGCTAACTGTTGTTTTATGTTACCATTTGCTACCATCCTAGATCCGTGAGCACGTGCTGTATCATAATCAACACCATAAGCTTTTTGGTACGCCCAAGTTGCGTTGTATCGTTGCAAATAGTACATACAAAAGGCTTTTTGCTTATCTGTTAACTCATCATTGTCAGCCAATTCTTCGAGTAGATCGGGGCTTCTAGATCGTGCAACTTTTTCGATTTTTGTACGCATACTTTTTGGTTTTGTACGCGTACTTTTTTTAGCCTTTTTTGTACGTTGCCAGCCATTTCTTGTTTTCCAAGATTTGACTGTACTAAGTGCCACATTATATTTTTCAGCTATATCTTTGTACTTCATTCCAGCTAAGTAGTCTAATTTAGCTTCATCCATTTTCGTCACTTCATATCACCCACCTCCTAAAATTGGGTACAAAAAAAGGACACCATTTCTGATGTCCTTTAAATAGACGGTCGGAATTCAACCGACACCTCGAATACTATGCGTGTCCAGATTTTAGCTTAAGCCCCCTCTGGATTCACTTTTCTAAACGGCATAATACCGCGACCTCACTGTTAGTCGACTGATCTATTTCTTTCTATTCTTCCATATTTTATTTATTTTTGCAACTAATCCAATTTCATAGTTATTCAATTTTCTAGTTCCATATTCATCATGAAAATATCCTAGATGTATATGCGGAATAATATATTTTCCTTCCACTTTATGCAATCGCCCAGCAATGTCTATTTGCGCGATTCTTTTTCCTTCTTTGCCATACATTGTTATAGACCGAAGTTCATTTTTAGCATTTACAGTAGCATATATACGCCCTTTAGTTTTAGTTTCCATAGGTGTCTTAGTACTTTTACCATCATTATATTTTACGAATTTAATATTATCATGTTGCAACACACTTCTATACTCCGTACCATATCTTTTGCCTTTCACACTCACACCTGAACTAGCACCTCTACCGCCCACGTCTTTTATCCTCCAACTTGTTGAATCTTTCTCGCATATTACTAGAGTATCTAATAACTTCTAAAGTAGCTGGGAAAGGGTATTTGATATCATCGCCATACAGTAATACACGTTTAGGTTCTAGACGCTCTAGCATCTCAGTAAAACCTTCGCTCCATAGCTTGCGCGAATCCTTATTTTTGATAACCCCTACCGTACTCACTGCCACGGTAGCTTGCTTAGGTAAACCATCAAAACAGAACTGGTAGGACAAGCGATCCGCCCAAGAAACAGTAGGAATAACTCTCAAATCTTGCTTTTGCATATATTGTCCTAACAGGCGTGAACGATAAACATTATAAATCATTTGAGCCATTGACATATCGGTGTACAGGCTGAAGTCTGGAGTAAATACACAGTCAAATCTTTGTAAGATATCAGTATAGTATTGTGGTCGTGACCATACTCTTTCGAATTGATAATCATCTAAGAAGAAATGAATACCCACATTGTCATTTTTAGAACTCATGGCGTAGTTGAATCCCATTAATCGCTTTGGAATGTAGTCAACAGGTTCTAAATAAGGCATTTCAAAATATCCTGCTACCTTATTATGATCGAATAGATCTAGATTATATTTCTTAATCGTTCGCTCCATTCGCTCGCCTTCCTTTCTGCAAAATAAAAAGCCAGCCTGTTACAGCTGACTTAGGTTGATATTAATGTTCAAGGCCCACGCTGGAATTGCACCAGCACTCACCACCACGGCAGATGTGCTATCTGGATCGGAATCGAACCGATAAAGAATACTTATGTCACTAGATGGACCATTTTGCCACACTCGGCATTTACGTGGCAAGGACTTATCGCGCCCACACGCTAAAATTATTTAGCGACGCTTTAGCACGTCATGCTTTAAGCATTCAAGATGTTATCAAAGTAAATAATCAAACTCATGTTCCAACTCTGGAACACTATCATAGTAACACGTTGCATGTATCGCTTGTGTATAATATTTGTACACACTATGTCTGATTTTTTTACCTTTTCTGTTTACGGCAACAAAAAAAGACGATATACTAAAGACAACCAATCCTGTATATCGTCTTAGCTATTAGCCCACCTATCTGCTGATAGCTTTTTTATTTGTATCCAAGAATTGCTTGGATCCGATAGTCTACTTCTTCAGGAACTTCAACTCTTTCGATTAGTTTATAATCACGATGTCTAATATCCATCGTCGTTAACTGATCGCATAATAATGTTCCAGTCGTCTCAGAAGTTGAACACACCTTGCTCCAATTAAGTGCTAAAGGATAGTCTCTCTCGGTTGAAGTAAACGGTACAACCCAAACAAATGGACTCACCTCATTCAACAATCCCTCACTAACCACTAGCCAAGGACGTCTGCCCTTTTGCTCGTTGGTTTTGTTAGGTTTAGGGTCGTTCGAGACCAAAATGATATCCCCTTTAGATAAAGTATTTTGCATAAATCTGCCCCTTTACTTTAAAATTTTTGTGTTACTAACGCTACTGTATTCGCTCGCACAAATAATATTTTAAAATAATTCTTCACCAATCGGCCCACCTTTATCAACAATTTCAAAAGGATAGTCAGATCTAGTTCCACTATAATTCTTGAATAACTTATCTAACGCCTTATCTTCTTTAAATTCTGGTGTTAGAACCAATTTTTTATCTTCTACTTTGACTTTGAACGATTCATAATTTTCTCCGAGTTCTGCCAACAAGCTTTTTGGTAGACGGATCGCTTTTGAATTGCCCCATTGTCTTACACTTATTATCATGTTAGCACCTCCAGATGTTTTCGATTAACTCCTAACATATACAATACTCTCCTTTGATTGTGATAACTCACACATTAAGTATATACTAGGTAGATACAAAATGCAACAAAAAAGCCCGAATAAATCGAGCTTCAATATCATTTATAAACATGTAGGTCTTTCCACCACAAACAACACGTCTCAAACGCATCTGCAAACTCATTTTCTGCCTTACGTTTCTTTTGTTGATATCGTGCACGTTCACAACCAATTATTTCGCACATACTCCATGCGTCTTTATTTTCTGCATACACACCGATCAAGATTCGTCTACTTTCGTCACTGATCACATTGATAGACTTACCAACGCTTGCTAACGTTTGTTGCGCGTAGATACGCTTGTCCATTTTTTCTTCTGCTCGGTTTCCAAAGGAAGGTGATCGCGGTTCGTCTGACATCACTGGTGATTTTATGTAGCTACCACTCACACCAGCCCATCTGATCAATTTTGGATAATCTTGCTTGAAGAACTTGCGCACTTTTGCAGCAGTCTCGATCGTATCGACTTCCATTCTGTCAAATTGTAGTTGAAATTCTTGTGCTTTTTTTAGATCAAGTTCCATTAGACCGCTCTCCCTTGTGTTATAATTAATTGTTGAATTTTATTGGGAAAGCGTGGTGTCTGCTCACTGCGCTTTTTTTCGTAGGATCTTGTAGCGACTATTTACCATTCTGTTATCTCTTCGATTGTTGACGATCACACTTTCAGTCACACCTAATTTTTGTGCTAGTTTAGATGCGCTGATCGTTTCATATTTTTCTCCTGTTTCAACGTCTATCGCTTGCCAGATATATACTATTCGTGGTTTGCGTGGTAGTCTTGACCCCTTGTAGCATTTCCGTGTTCCTTTCAAAAAAGTCTCCCACGCTGTTCTGAAAACAACGTCACTTGGATCGTCCTTGATACGCTTTAGGATCTCTTTTCTATGCGATGAAATATTAAAATCTTCATACTCATCTGACAAATAAGTTACTGCTCCGCCAAACGTTTTAACTAAGCTCAGTTTATTCATTTGTGACCACCTATCCCTTTCACTTTCTGTAGCTTTTGCACTAGCTCTCGTCGCCCTTCTTCTCGGCCTAGATTGTATTGTTCCTCTAGCGCTTTGGCCAGTTCAACAGTTGTCTCGCCCGCAATTTTATTACCTCGCTCTAAACCATGTCTGAAATAGTGGTTATCGCTCATTT